>Ga0075366_10001747_pt1 | contig 10932 bp, 10 predicted proteins | sample EndMethybrTD3031_FD_72351 | JGI IMG/M metagenome (GOLD analysis project Ga0075366, IMG submission 72351) | Populus endosphere microbial communities from Tennessee, USA - Endosphere MetaG P. TD hybrid TD303-1 | ecosystem: Host-associated > Plants > Roots > Endosphere | place: USA: Tennessee... | reverse complement strand
GTGCTACAAGGTCGGAGCTACAAGGTCGGTGCCTGCTGCAAAATTTCGCGGAATGGCTACAGCGGTCGTCCCGGCTTCTCTTGACCCGGACACTCCCCAACCCGCCGCATCATGCTGAGGATCGACGAGGAGTATTTCGGCGCGCTCACGATCAGGTTCTCGATGGTGCTGCTGACCATGTCCTTGCCGAAGCGGAACGTAAGGATCGTCTTGGTGCCCTTGCATTGCATCGCGAACGCAAAGCCGTTCGGCAGCGACCGGGTGTCGCTCAGCTGGCAGTCTTTCGCGAATTGCGGCGACTTCTGATATTGCGCCATCGTCTCCTGCCGGAACGCGTCGAAATCCTCCGACGCGATGCAGGTCTGGCTCTTCACGGGCTGGTCCTGGAACGCGGAGTTGCGGCTCTCGGTCTCGTACATCCCCGGCACGAAGACGGGCTTCGGCTCGAGCAGCGGCACCGAGGTCTGCGCGTCCGCGACGGACGCCAGAGCAAGGAAAATGCCGGCAAAAAGCCAGCGGCAGGATTTCGTGGGCATAGACATGTGGAATTGGTCGCTTGGTGGGCGGCGAGGGTTCAAGCCCGTACCAGCATTTCTGGCGACACCGGACGGCCCGACCATGACGGCGGGCTTCCCCATTAAAACTTGCAAGGAACTTGCAAACGCGGGTGTTCAACTTTGCAGTCCTTGCGCCTTGGGCTATGTCCGACGTGCCTTGCTCAACTGAGGGCGTCGTCGATCGCGACGTTGGATGACGGAGCAGGGTGCGGCCGCCGACAACGCGGTCCGCAATGGAGCGCCTGGAGGCGCAGGGTCCCTCGCAAGGACCCGTGCGTCCTCGCAAGACGCACAGGCTGGTCTCGCAAACCGGCCTAAGGGAGCCTCGCAAGCTCCCGGCGCCTCCCGGCGCTCCATTCCCCTCGTTTGAGGGAAACGGAAAACAGGGACGAAGGGCCCGCCCCGGGGCCCGAAACCAAAACCACGGGACAGCGAAGCGTTGGCTAGAACGACGATGGAATCAAAAGCGGTGCGCGAACAATCCGGAGATACAAAAGCCAACGCGGTCCGCAGTGCGTCAGGCGCCGCGGGACCGCGTTGGCTTGGTTTAGCGTGTCGGTTAGCGCCAGAACAACGCCAACAGAATGATGATCGGCAGCGGAATGCCGAGTAGCCAAAGCAATGCACCTTTTCCAAAGCCCATTTTGTCCTCCATGGCGGTTGCCGGATAAAACGGCACACGCAACAAAAGGTTCCACAGTCAAATTGGCTTCGGTTTCCACCACACCAGCACGACACCGATGGTGGACGCCGCGAGTCCCGCGATCGCCATCGCCGACAGATGCTCGCCGAGCAGTGCCAGCGCCATGATCGCCGACGCGCCGGGCACGACAAAAAAACCGGACGAGGCGCGGCCCGCGCCGTAGCGCTCCAGCATCAGGCTGTAGATCACCATGCCAACGATCGACATTGCGAGCGTGTTCCAGGCCAGCGCGCCGACGAAGTGTGCGGTCCAGTGCCAGTGCGGCGTCTCGAACGTGGCCATCAGCAGCAGGGACATCAGCGCGCCGCCGATCAGCTGCACCGAGGTCGACTCGAACGCCGGCACGTCGGCGGCGAAGCGCTTCAGCGTCAGCGTGCCGGCGGTCAGGCCGAACAGGCTCAAACCCAGCAGCGCCAGATTGCCGGTGCCGAGCGACAGCGGCACGCCGAGCAGGACGCCGGCGAAACCCAGCGCCACGCCAAGCCATTGCCACGGCGCGAAGCGCTCCCGGAACAATGCAACGCTGAGCGCCGCGGTCAGGATCGGATGGAATGCATGCACCAGTGCTGTCGGCGTGGCATCGACCGCAACGAGAGCCGCATGAGTCATCGACAGACCCAGACCATGCAGCAGCGCGCCGCCGAGCAGGAGATACGGCCACGACGCGGCGCGGGGCCAGCTCCGGCCCATGATGCGCAGCAACAGCGCGGCCGCCGCGGCCGCGATCGCAAGCCGCGCCCCGACCAGCATGAACGGCGTGGCGTCGATCAGGCCGATCTTGGCGGCGACATAGGACGACGCCCAGAGCAGCGCAAAGACGAATGGCAGCAGCGCGGACAGCACGAGGACACCCGGTTGATTGCGGGATACCCTCTATATAGGGCCGCACGAACGTACGCCCTTCGTATCATTGGAGGGCGCCGTTCGCGAAAGGCGGAGGCCATTTCTGCCGCGGACGACAAGCCGCAGCTGAAACGGACGGCTGGATTACTTCACCACCTTGTAGAGCCGCTCGTCATAGAGCGCGCCGGTCATGACGGCGAGCTTTGTCCGGAAGTCGCGGGTTTCCTTCTGCATCTGGTGCAGATCGAAAGCGCCGCGGTTGGCCCATGCTTCCACGACCGTGAAATGGTTTGGCCGATTGGTCTGCTGCCCGACGTCGAACGCCAGATTGGCGGCGTGTTTGCGGCTCGCCTCGGCAAGCTCTTTCAGCGCCGCGACGCCGTTGTCCTTTTGCGGTGGGGTGACGTCGACGTGGGTGACAGCAAAGATGGGGTCCTTGGCGCCAGGCTTGGATTGCGCCAGCGACAGCGCGTTGTGCAGGCGGGTGTCGTGCGGCGCCACCAGCATCGTGCCGAGCTTCTCGATGAACTTTTTCGAGTTTTCGCCGGCCACATGGGCGTCATAGGCCATCTGATTGGCCCAGGCGCCCAGCACAACAAACTGATTGGGGCGTTCGACGCGCTGGAGCGCTTCGAAGTAGATAACGCCGTTTTCCTTGCGTGCCGCTTCCCGATAGGCCTTCAGCGCGGCGATGCCGACCTTGGTCAGCACCGGCCCGGTCTCGACATAGGTGACGGTGTAGAACGTCGCCTCCTGTGCGACCGCGGCCGGGCTTGCGGCCACCATCATGGCCAGTCCGGCCAGCGCAATAAGACGAAGCATGAATACCCTCCCAGCATTTTCGTTGATGTTCGACCGCTAAAGCGTGACGACCACATTGCCCATCGTCTTGCCTTGTTCGACCGCCTCGTGGGCGGCGACGATATCGTTGAGCGGCAACGACAGCGCGACGTTGTTGATCAACGTCTTGTTCTCCAGCATCCGCGTGATGCCGGTGACCGCGGATGTGCGTTCAGCCGCGGTCAGTTCGTAGACATAGATGAATTGCAGCTTGATGCCGTTGACCAGAAGGGATTGCGCCGGAATCTGCGCCTCTGGGCTCCCCGTGCCGTAGATCACGACGGCGCTGCGGGAATGCAGAATGCCGGGATAGAGCTTGGCGTTGGCGGCGAGATCCATCTCGATCACCGCGTCGACCATGGCCTTGTCGGTCAGTGCCATGACCCGCTCGCCGACGTTCTCGCGCTTATAGTCGATGGTGTGATCGGCGCCGGCCTGGCGGGCGAGGGCGGCCTTGGCGTCGGAGCTGACCGTGGTCAGCACGGTCGCGCCGCGCGCCTTGGCGAACTGGATGGCGTAGTGGCCGACGCCGCCTGCGCCGCCGGTGATCAGCACGGTCATGCCTTTGGCGATGCCCGAAACATCCAGGGCGTTGAACGCGGTCATCGCCGGGATGCCGAGGCAGGCGCCGGCCTCGTCGCTGGTGTGAGCCGGCAGCGGCACCGCGAATTGCGCCGGCAGCGCCACGTATTCGGCGCAGGTGCCGAACGGCCGCTTCCATTGCGCGTTCCAGACCCAGACGCGCTCGCCCTTGCGCGAAGCGGGCACGCCGTCGCCGGTCATGTCGATCGTACCCGCGCCGTCGCTGTGCGGGATGACGCGCGGATAAACGAGTTTGCGGGTGCGGCCCTCACGGCCCTTCACGTCGGACGGATTGACGCCGGATGTCTTGAGCTTGACGCGGACCTCGCCAGGACCCGGGGTCGGCGTATCGACCTCGGCGACGCTCAGCACATCACGGGCCGCGCCGTTTTTCTCGTAGTAGGCCGCACGCATTCGTCCACCCCAGGCTTTGGGTTATTGTGTCTTTTGACGGACGCCTCGGCAATGGCGTTGTGGCGGCTTTACGTTTTGGGAATTTGGGAGATTGGCCATGGCAGTGGGATTCAACTCAGGCCTGATCGTGGGCGCGGGCTCGGGGCTCAGCGCCGCGCTGGCGCGGGCGCTCAAGGGCGAGGGCGTGAAGCTCGCGCTCGCCGCGCGCTCGACCGGCGATCTGGCAGCGCTCGCGCAGGAGACCGGGGCGTCGGTGTTCACCTGCGACGCCAGCAAACGGGACGACGTCGAGAAGCTGTTCGCCGATCTCGATGGCGGCTTCGGCGCGCCGGAGATCGTAATCTTCAACCCGAGCTATCGCACCCGTGGCCCGGTGGCGGATCTCGATCCCGCCGAGGTGGAAAAGTCGCTGATGGTCTCGGCCTTCGGCGGCTTTCTCGTCGCCCAGCAGGCGGTCAAGCGCATGCTGCCGAAGAAGCGCGGCTGCATCGTATTCACCGGCGCCTCGGCCAGCGTGAAGGGCTATGCGCAGTCGGCGCCGTTCGCGATGGGCAAGTTCGCGTTGCGCGGGCTGGCCCAGAGCATGGCGCGCGAGCTGCACCCCCAGGGCATCCATGTCGCCCATGTCATCATCGACGGCGGCATCAGGAGCGACCGCCGCCCGGAGCAGCCGGGCAAGCCAGCAGCCCTGCTCGAACCGGACGCCATCGCGGCCACCTACCTGAGCGTCATCCGGCAGCCGCCGAGCGCCTGGTCGCACGAGGTGGAACTGCGGCCGTGGGTGGAGTCTTTCTGAGGCTGAACGAAGGCAGGTTCCGGTTGGGCTCCAGACGTTCGGTGGCTGCCGGCGGCCCTCGGCGGCGACTTTTCACGAACGGTACGCAAAGCCATACGCGGGATGCATAAAGCGCATTGCTGGTTCAAGACTCGGATCAGGAGGCAGTGATATCCATTTGAATTATTGAGTGTATTCCTGCGGGCGCGTGTTCGATAACGCCGGTCGTGGCGGCGCATTTTTCACACCATTCTACCGATTATTGATGCTATGTTTTGGTGAACGGTCATTCAGGGACATGGGTGCCGTAGCGGGAGTGTTTGTCATGAGCGTGTTGACGGGAACTAAGGTGCTAAAGACGCATAAGTATTCGATTGGTCAGAATGTTCGCTATACGGCCGGTCCGTTCACCCGCGCCGGCTCCAATGGATCCTTCACGGTGGTGAAGCTGTTGCCGATCGAGGGCGACGAAAACCAGTATCGGATCAAGAGCAACGGCGAGGCGTTCGAGAGAGTCGCCAAGGAAAGCCAGCTCGATCGCGACCATTAACTTAAGCGATCATGCCCTTCGAATGAGAGCGGACCCGTCTGGGTCCGTTTTCGTTTTGGGCCGCTAACTCTTTGCGCCGATGAGCGTTGCCGCACTGATAGAACTCAGCGACACAGAACGCGCGCAACGCTCTCCGAATGGTAGCGTCGCCGCGACCGAGCAGGGAGCACCGAAACCATGCCGACTTACATCACCCAGGGGCGTTACACCCGCGAAGCCATCAAAGGCATGACCGTGAAGCCGGAAGACCGCACCGAGGCGCTGTCGCGGCATGTCGCCCGCGCCGGCGGACGCGTCATCGGCTATTATCTGACCTTCGGCGAATATGACTTCCTCACCATCATCGAAGCGCCGGGCGAGACCCAGATGGCCGCGATCCTGCTGTCGGCCGCGGGTGCCGGCGGCATCACCGATCTGCGAACCACGCTGGCGCTGAGCTCGGTCGAGGCCAAGGGGGCGTTCGCGGCGGCGGGCGACCTCTCGCATTCCTTCCGAACGCCCGGCGGCGCCTAGCCGATCGCAGAGGCTTTCCGCCGCAGGGCCGGGAGGCGGCAATTGCGGCATGCTCGATCGCCGCAACGGTCCGAGCCTGCGGAATAGCCGCGCGGGTCGGGAGTTCATCAGGTTGCGGCGATTGCAGCCTGTCGCGTGCAAGATGTTCGTCCAAGATATCAGGGAGAAATTGAGCATGTCTTTGGTGGTCCGGAGTGCCGCGCTGGCCCTGGTTGCGATGTCGTCGAGCCTGTCGGTTGCGCCCGCCATGGCCCAGGATTATCCGTCGCGGCCCGTCAAAATGATCGTGCCGTTCGGCGCCGGCGGCCCGGCCGACGTGTTCTCGCGGCAGCTCGCCCAAATTCTTCAGGATGCGTTGAAGCAATCCTTCGTGGTGGAGAACCGGCCCGGCGCGGGCTCGATCATCGGCACCAGCGAGGTCGCGAAGTCCGCGCCCGATGGCTACACGCTGCTGACGATGTCCAACACGCACACCGTCAATGAGACGATGACGCCGAACAAGCCGTTCCAGCTGATGCGCGATTTCGTTCCGGTGGCCGGGATCAACTATTCCGACCTGGTGATGGTCGTGCATCCTTCAGTGGCGGCGAAGGATGTTAAAGAGTTCATCGCGCTCGCCAAGAAGGAACCGGACAAGCTCAACTTCGCTTCGTCGGGCCTTGCGACGCCGTATCACATGGCCGGCGAGCTGTTCAAACACATGACGGGCACGCAGATCGTCCACGTGCCGCACAAGGCGTCCGGCGAAATGCGCTCGAGCGTCATCGGCGGCCACGTGCAGATGGCGTTCGACGCCGTCACCACCATGACCGAGAACGTCAAGGCCGGGCAGGTGCGGGCGCTTGGAACCAGCGCGAGCAAGCGCTCGACGGTGCTGCCGGATGTGCCGACCATCGCCGAGGCGGGCGTGCCGGGCTACGAGGCGACGATCTGGCTCGGCATCATGGCGCCGAAAGGAACTCCGCAGGCGGTCGTCGACAAGCTGAACGCCGAGATCAACAAGGCTATCAACAGGCCCGAAATCCTTGCCGCATGGCAAAAGCAGGGTGCGGTTCCACTGGCCATGACACCCGCCGAATTCGACGCTTATCTGCGCAAAGACATCGAAAAATGGGCCAATGTGGTTAACGCCGCAGGGCTTGTGCAGAAGCAATAGCCAGACGCCATCTGGCGTTTCGGCAGCGTGCTCCGGCGCGCTGCCTTTATTCTGGATTGGCCTCAATCCGGGTGCTGCGGCATATTACGGGGCCTAAGCAAACAGCGAGCGGCTGCGCGGCGAAAGCATGTTGGGTTCGATCAACGTCCTGCCAGGCACGGATCTCACCACCGGTGCGATTGTGCTGACGGTATTCCTGGCGGGCGGCGGGCTCGTGTTGATCGCCGTGTTCGGCGTGGTCGCGTTTCGCCGGGCGGGCGAGAGCGGGGCCGCCGGCAAGATGTGGCGCGCCGGCCTCGTCGTGGTCGGCCTTATCCTGGCCTGGGCGCTGCTGGATCGCTCCTTGATCCGTGATCAGATCGCTGAACGGCGGGCGCTTGAGGCACGCGCGGCGGAACTTACATTGCGGGCGATCGCTCCCGGTTCGGCGCTGGCCTGCCTGGACGCCGTGGCGGGACCGGCCGTGGAAGCCGCCTGCGAGAAATCTCTCTTCACCAGCCCCGAAGCGGTCGCGGCAGCAGTGGCCTATGTGGATGCCCGCGTGTCGCTGCTGTCGGCGAGCGTCGGGCTTGCCGAACGCGATCAATCCTATCGGCCGGCATTCGAACGGTTGCGGCGTGGCGTTGAGGCCGACCGGTTCGGCCTGGTGTCCCATGTCCTGATGACCCGCGGCTGCACCGGCACGGATTGCCCGGACCTCAAACTGGTCCGCGACAGTTCCCGCATCATGTCGAACATGCGGTCGCGGACGTTTGATGCGCATGTCAGCATTCATTCGTTGGCATGGAATCCGGGTGGCGTTGCGGTGAGTGCGACGTCCTCGGGCTCGGTATCGGCCGGCACGCCGCAGATCGTCATTCAGCAGCCGCCGATAGCCATGACCCAGCAGCCTCCGATCGCGCCGCAATCGAACCCGCAAGCGCCGTCCCTTGCCGCTGGTCCTTCGGCGACGATGGGCGCGGCGTCCGTTCCGCCCCCGGCCAACGATCCAACGCTCAGTTCCGGCGTGATAGCGCCTGCACAACCGCTTGCGTCAAACTCTTCTGCGCAGGGCCGTCCCAAGCTTGATTTCCCGTCGGCGGCCTCGATCCCGGCGGTCAGCATCATGACGCCGGAGCCTACCGGTCCGCCGGCGGCCGAGGGGAAACCCGCACCGAGGCGTCCGGCGCAAGCCCAGCCGCAGCGCAGTCAGCCCGCGCCGCGTCAGGCGCCTCCGCCACAGACCGCGCCGCAGATGGCGCCAGCCGCGCCGCCGCCGCAAACCTCCGGCGCGCGCTGAGCGTCATCGCCGGTGGACGCAATGGGACATCGGCTCGCCGCGATGCTAATCCCTAGGGCATGTTCGCATCAGTCCTGATCGCCAATCGCGGTGAGATCGCCTGCCGCGTTGCGCGCACTGCGAAACGGCTCGGGATGCGGACCATCGCGGTCTATTCCGAAGCCGACAGCCGGGCGCTGCATGTGCGGCAGTGCGACGAGGCGCATCTGATCGGGCCCGCACCCGCTGCCGAAAGCTATCTGGTCAGCGGCCGGATCATCGAAGTGGCGCGCGCGTCCGGCGCGCAATGCATCCATCCGGGTTACGGGTTTCTTTCCGAAAATGCGGAATTCGCCGAGGCTTGCGCGGCAGCCGGCATCGTGTTCGTCGGCCCGCCGCCTTCCGCGATCCGGGCGATGGGCCTGAAGGACCGCGCCAAGGCGCTGATGCAAAAAGCCAGCGTGCCGGTTGTTCCCGGCTATCACGGCGAGCGGCAGGATGCAGCCTTCCTCAAGCAGAAGGCCTACGAGATCGGCTACCCGGTGCTGATCAAGGCGGTCGCCGGCGGCGGCGGCAAGGGCATGCGCCGTGTCGACCGGCACGTTGATTTCGAAGAGGCACTGGAAGGCGCGCAGCGCGAAGCCAGCAGTTCATTCGGCGACGCACGTGTGCTGGTCGAAAAATACATCGCGGCGCCACGTCACATCGAAATGCAGGTGTTTGCTGACAGCCACGGCAACGCCATTCATCTGAACGAGCGCGACTGCTCGCTCCAGCGCCGCCATCAGAAGGTCATTGAGGAGGCGCCGGCGCCGGGTATGAGCGCGGAGCTGCGCGCCGCGATGGGCGACGCCGCCGTGAAGGCCGCGCAGGCGGTCGGCTATGCGGGCGCGGGCACCATTGAGTTCATTGCCGACGGTTCGAACGGACTGCATCCCGGCGGCTACTGGTTCATGGAAATGAACACGCGGCTTCAGGTCGAGCATCCGGTCACCGAGGCGATCACCGGGCTCGACCTGGTGGAATGGCAGTTCCGGATCGCGGCCGGCGAGAAATTGCCGTTGGCGCAGGCGCAGGTGCCGCTCCAGGGCCACGCCGTTGAGGCGCGCATCTATGCCGAGGATCCGGCGCGCGGCTTCCTGCCGTCCACCGGGACGCTGATGGCGTTGCGGTTCCCCGACGGCGTGCGGGTCGACACCGGCGTGGAGCAGGGCAGTGCGATCTCGCCCTATTACGATCCGATGATCGCCAAGATGATCGCCCACGCGCCAAGCCGCGAGGCGGCGCTGGATGCCCTTGCATCCGCTCTCGAACGCACGGTGGCTGCCGGCCCTCGCACCAATCTGGCGCTGCTCGCCGCGCTGTGCCGTGCGCCGGAGTTTCGCGCCGGAAAATTCGACACCGGCTTCATCGACCGTAATCCGGCGCTGCTCGGCAGTGCCGATCCCGACCATGCGGCGGCGGCGGTCGGTGCCGCCCGGTTGCTCGCGCAGGACGTGGCGCGGATCGACCAGAGCATCAGTCGCGCGCCCGATGCTCCGCCGTCGCCGTGGGACGCGACCGACGGCTTTCAGCTGTCCGGATCGCGCGTCACGATCTTGCCGATCGTGCTCGATGGCGAGCCGTCCGAAGCCCGCGTCAGCTATGGCCCCGACGGCACGGCCGTCACGGTCGACGGCGAGGGGCCCGCCGCCGACGTCACGGCGATCGAGGCCGGGACTGCGGTCTACGTCCTGCGTCACGGCCGCCAGACCGTGGTGCGCCGCGCCGAGGCAGGGTCCGGCGATCTCGATCACGCCGACGGCGATGGCCAAATCAAAGCGCCGATGCACGGCAAGGTTCTGGCCTTGCTGGTCGCCGAGGGCGACCGGGTTGAAAAGGGGCAGCGGCTCGCGGTGATTGAGGCGATGAAAATGGAACACGCGCTGACGGCGAGGCGGCCGGGCCGTGTCGTGGGCGTCGCGGTTGCGGTCGGTGCGCAAGTCGCCGAAGGTGCGCGGCTGATGACCATCGAATCCGCGGAATAGCTCAGCGCGGCAAGTCGAGCGCCAACATTTCCTTTCGCGACAACTGGCGCTTGGCGGTGGCGTAGACGCCCGCTCGCCCGTACAGCTTGTCGGTGGGCAGCGTCGTGAGCTTAGCCGCGCGCACAACATCGGTGTGCGGCAGGACGCGATTGTAAGTCCGGGACATGGTGCCGGTGTTGATCGTCACCGGCTCGACCGGGATCGGCGCGAGCCGAACCTCCCACCATCCGCGGCTGTCGAACCGGTGCAGTTGCAGATCCGGTGCGAGTTCCCGCACGCGCTCGGCGCGATGCTTGTCGGCGGCGGCATTTTCCTCGCGGCGCTTCTTGGTCCAGGTTTTGAAATGCTTGTTCGGGCGCAGCAGCCCCGTTCGGGGATCGACGTACAGGCGGAAATCGGATTCTTCGAGCCGTATCAGCCGGCCGCCCCGGATCTTCACCCAGATTGCGCCATCCTTGGCGACCGGCTGGATGGCGACGAAATCGGGCACGTGATCGCGGACATGCTGTTGCACGGCGCTGGCGACCTTGAGATTGGCTGAGATCTCCGACCAGACTTTGTTCCATGGCCGATTGATCTGGCGTTCAAGATAGCGTCGCAGCGGCGTCAGGTTCTCGTTCAGCGATTTGGACGGTCCGGCCTGCCGGGCGGCGCGTTTCAACCCGATTTGATACGGCAGAGCATCCGGATCGCGGCGGCTCGTGAGCTTGCCGT
>Ga0075366_10001746_pt1 | contig 10934 bp, 11 predicted proteins | sample EndMethybrTD3031_FD_72351 | JGI IMG/M metagenome (GOLD analysis project Ga0075366, IMG submission 72351) | Populus endosphere microbial communities from Tennessee, USA - Endosphere MetaG P. TD hybrid TD303-1 | ecosystem: Host-associated > Plants > Roots > Endosphere | place: USA: Tennessee... | reverse complement strand
GTGTCGCGCGGTCGCTCCTGCATTAGCGTGGCGAAATATTCGTCCACCGGTTCCACACTGATCCCAGACCAACCCTGCTCATAAAAGAAGCGTGTCACCGAGTTTTCCTGCGGATCAGCCGCACCGACATCAACATAAAACCCGTTCTCAACATCACACAAAGCACGCCACAGGATGACATCCTCAAAGTTTTGTGCATAGGAAATAAAAGCCATCGATACTTTCTTTAATACAATTCGACTAGCTGCAATACATCAAGATTAGTGATTCACCTTGCGCGGGTTTACTCCTCACAGCCGCCACGGTTTTACTGTACACCCAGTCCAAGTCAATCATCGTTTTCGCTTTGTGAACCCGTGCCAGTCCGATCAGTGAATGACTGGAGCACTTCATATGGATTTCTGACTAAGCCCTGTTTAACGAACTCAGGCTGAAAACTCTTCTCTAGGCTCGTCCAGAGGTTGAATCTAACTAGATACCAGAGGGCGTCCAACCCGTCCCTGGGTCTGATCTTCTTGCCTTCCTCATAGGTTCGACCGTAATATGAAATCGGGACTTCGTACATCCGGGCACCGATTTTTTTGCATTTTGCTACAAACTCAATTTCGAAGCCGAATCCACTCGACTCGATGATCATGTTCTTTGCGATCTCTATCCGGCAGGCTTTATAACCGGTCTCAACATCAGTGATATTAAGGTCGGTTAGGAAATTGTTGAGTAAAGTCAGAAATTTATTCGCAAGGAAATGGCGATAATACAGGACTCGCCCGGCTCGGCGCACCATGAACCGTGAGCCAAGACAGACATCGGCTTGCCCAGTCTTGATGGGAGTGATCAGTTCCGGAATCTCCTGTGGATCATATTCCAAATCAGCATCCTGGACGACGACAATAGACCCCATTGCAGCTGCGAAGCCAGTTCGCAATGCAGCTGTCTTTCCCTGATTAATCTTGTGCCGGTAAAGCTTGATTCGAGGTTCGGTAAGGGTAACCTCGTGAACGATTTCTGGAGTACGATCGTCCGAAGAATCGTCAACAACGATCACTTCGTAGACATCCGGGATGAACTTGAAGATCTTCGCCAGGACACTGAAAATTGTCTTCTCTTCGTTGTAGGCAGGAACAATGAGGCTGAGCGAATGCTTTTCCATAAAAGAACGTCATCTTTAAGGCAGCCAACGCTTCCTGTGTTGCAAGAAGTTGAATATCAAGTATTTGATGGCATTAATCCTTTTTCGCTAATATCGTTATCTGAAATCTCGCACTGTGCACCCACATGAATCAGATTATCTTTGGTGATCTTTCCCGAATGGTTTCGGACCCAACCCTTTATTATTGAACAGTCATTTCCGTCGAGTGCCATATGCTCATTGGGTATAATCTGGAAACGTTGCCTGAGTATCCATCGATAACTGCGAGGCCGAGCTCCTGACCAGCTAGCATAGTGTCAATCTGCTTGACATAAAGCGGGTTCTTTGTCGAGTCTTCAACCTAAAGAGCTTTGGGAGTCGTATTTATCCTTACCCGCTTGTTCTATTTCCTAGCCTGAAGGTCAGATCACCGCGATGGGTCAGCTGGCGACGAAGATAAAAGCAGAAATGCTGAAGTATCGGATTTTGGTAAGAATCCTTGAATGAAATTAAAGAAAAGCTACACCAATTTGGTTCAAGTCTCGGGATGAAGTCCGAATAAGGGTTAATCGAATCGTCAATGGTTGTTGAACGGGCTGAGGATAATAAGGTGGTACCTAAGTAAGAAGCTATGCGTCACGTGAAGAAAACTATTAAACTAGGTCGGGAATCCGAGCGCCGAAACCTTTTACTAGCAACCCAGGTTTGCAGCTTGATTAAGCATAGCCGGATCAAGACCACCTTGGCCAAAGCCAAGGCGGTTCGCCCGTATGCTGAAAAGATGATTATATTAGACAAGCAGGGCGATCTGCATGCCCGACGGGTAGCGTTTGCATTCTTACACCAGAAGAAAATCGTCCGAAAGCCATTTGCCGAGGTCGTACCTCGTTCAGCACTCGGGAAGGTGGATATTGCCACATTGTGAATACTCGGGTCGAGGATAAGCGATTTCGCACCGATGACGTATTTGGAATTTGTTGATCAGCTAGTTGCCGCGGAGCTAGCCGTAACCGTTGAAAAGAAATAGCTTCTCATTTGATAAAGAATGTTGGGTTCTGAAAGGTCTGGGAATACGTTCACGATCTTTACTGCGCGGCCGTGATACGGTGTTCGGGGCCATTCGATCTTAGATTGCAATGAAAGCGGTGATTCTCGCAGGCGGATTTGGAACCCGGATTTCCGAAGATACCGTCAACCAGCCTAAGCCAATGATAGAGATCGGTGGTAAGCCGATCCTCTGGCACATTATGAAGATCTATTTGGCATACGGGGTTGACGAATTCGTGATTTGCTGCGGTTACAAAGGCTATGTCATCAAGGAATATTTCGCGAATTATTCTTTGCACACGTCGGACCTGACATTCGACATGCGAACCAATGAAATGCAGGTCCACCAGCGATATGCTGAGCCTTGGAAGGTTACCCTAGTGGATACAGGTGAATCCACGATGACAGGTGGACGTTTGCGACGTGTGCAAGACTTTGTGAAAGACGAGGAAGCATTTTGCTTTACGTACGGTGACGGGTTGAGCAATATCAACATTCGTTCGCTCATTGCACACCACAAGCTAAGCGGTACGCTTGCAACGCTTACTGCGACCTATCCGCCTGGTCGATTCGGCGTACTGGCCGTTCTCAATAATAAAGTCAACGCGTTCAGGGAAAAACCAAAAGGCGATGGCGGCATGATTAACGGAGGCTTTTTTGTGTTGTCGCCGAAAGTCATGAGTCTCATTCCAAATGACGAATGCGTATGGGAGCGCGAACCGCTCGAACAGCTCGCAAAAGATGGGCAGCTTTCGGCTTACGCGCATGAAGGCTTCTGGCAGCCTATGGATACATTGCGTGACAAGGTGCAGCTTGAAGCGCTCTGGCAGACCGGTCGGGCGCCGTGGAGGGTGTGGTAATGAATGTCTTGTTCTGGCATGGCAAGCAGGTCTTTTTGACAGGACACACTGGTTTCAAAGGCAGTTGGTTGACGCTTTGGCTGCAGGCACTTGGTGCAAGGGTCACTGGTTACGCGCTTGCTCCCGAAACCACTCCAAATCTATTCTCGCTTGCGCAAGTCGGCGACGGCATCGAATCCACCATTGGCGACATCCGTGATCGCGACAAGTTACTCAATGTAATCCATGCCGCCAGCCCCGACATCGTGATTCACATGGCTGCGCAACCTCTAGTGCGTGAGTCGTATATTCATCCAGTCGAGACCTATGAAACCAATGTGCTTGGCACTGTCTATCTATTGGACGCGATCCGGCACGTGCCGGGTGTGCGAGCCGTCGTGGTCGTCACTACTGACAAGTGTTACGAGAATCGCGAGTGGGAGTGGGGCTACCGAGAGAACGAGGCGATGGGTGGCTACGACCCATACAGCAACAGCAAAGGCTGCACGGAACTTGTGACCTCCGCCTATCGAAACGCATTCTTTAACCCATCAACCTACACAATACATGGAGTCGGCGTGGCAAGCGCGCGAGCCGGTAATGTCATCGGCGGCGGTGACTGGGCGACAGATCGTCTGGTTCCAGATATCATCCGCGCGATTGCGCATGGAAAAACAATCAGCATCCGCAACCCACATGCAATCCGCCCGTGGCAGCACGTACTCGAACCACTGAGTGGCTATCTGGTTCTTGCTGAGAAGCTGCACAATGAAGGCGCGCGTTACGCTGAGGCATGGAACTTCGGCCCAAGCGATACAGACACTCAGCCGGTGCAAGCGATTGTTGAGCGACTCGCGTCGCAATGGGGAAACAACGTCCGCTGGACGCATGATGGAGGCGATCATCCGCACGAAGCGGCATGCTTGAGGCTTGATTGCTCGAAAGCGCGCGCCCACCTCGGCTGGCGACCACGGTGGGACCTCGGCCATGCCCTTGATTGCATTGTTGCCTGGTACAAGGCCGCTGTTCGTCAAGAGGACATGAAGGCCGTGACGCTCGCTCAAATCGACGAATATATGCAATCCTAAAATTATCTTTCGATGAACCAAGTCCAGATCCGTGCGCAAATCATCCAGCTCGCGCAGCAATACGGCACGCTGGCCACTCAACCACCAGCGTTCCAACCCGGCCAAACCGTCGTGCCGCCTTCCGGCAAGGTAATCGGCGCGCCTGAGATGGCGCTGATGGTCGAAGCATCACTCGACGGCTGGCTGACGATGGGCCGATTCAACGCTGCGTTCGAAAAGAAGCTCGCTGCGTTTCTCGGCGTCAGACATTTGATCACGGTGAACTCCGGTTCATCGGCCAACCTCATCGCATTCTCGACCTTGACGTCGCCGAAACTTGGCGATCGTGCGATCCGGCCGGGTGACGAAGTGATCAGCAGCGCGGCAGGCTTTCCGACCACAGTCAATCCGATTCTGCAGTTTGACGCCGTGCCTGTCTTCGTCGACGTGGAACTGGGTACCTACAACATCGATGCAAGTAAGATCGAAACAGCGCTTTCGCCGAAAACGAAAGCGATCATGCTCGCGCATACGCTTGGCAATCCATATAATCTCGAAGCCGTTACGGCACTATGCAAAAAACACAACCTGTGGCTAATCGAAGATTGTTGCGATGCACTCGGTGCAACCTATAACGGCCAGCGTGTCGGCACGTTTGGCGATATTGGCACGTTGAGTTTCTATCCCGCTCACCACATCACGATGGGCGAAGGCGGCGCGGTTTTCACCAATCATCCGGATCTTAAACTGATTGCCAAATCTTTCCGTGACTGCTACTGCGCACCAAGCAAGGACAATACCTGTGGCAAGCGATTTTGCTGGAACCTCGGCCAGCTACCGGAAGGATACGATCACAAATACACGTATTCGCACCTGGGCTACAACCTGAAGATCACGGATATGCAGGCTGCGTGCGCGCTTGCGCAGATGGATCGTCTCGAAGGTTTCGTGCAAGCGCGTCGCGACAACTTTGCCTACCTGCATGACCGTTTGCAAAGCTGCACCGAATTCTTGATTTTACCGCACGCGACACCCCATTCTGTTCCGTCGTGGTTCGGGTTTCCGATCACATTGAAAGCCGGTTTCCGTCGTGTCGATTTGCTCGCGTACCTCGATCAAAATAAAATCGGAACGCGCCTGTTATTCGCCGGCAATCTCACACGCCAACCGTATATGACCGGGCGCAAATACCGTGTCAGCGGTGAGCTGACGAACACCGACATCGTGATAAATCAGACATTCTGGGTAGGCGTATATCCGGGCCTAAGCCGCGAGATGCTCGACTTCATTGTTGAAAAGCTTAAAACCTTCATCGGCGTCAATTTCTGAGCCCGAATCATGCGCAAGCCACTACCCCAAGAAGATTTGGACTTTATCGTCGAGCAGACCGCCGAAGTCTGGTCCACTTTCGATCGAGCACGGCTTTTTATCACCGGAGGCACGGGCTTTATTGGATCGTGGCTTCTCGAAGTCGTACAGCATGCCAATCGTGTGGCGGGTAGTCGGATCGAGATGCTTGTACTCAGCCGCGACCCGCAAAAAGCGATTGTTCAGGCGCCTTATCTATTTGATACCGCTCATCTGACGCTAGTCAAAGGCGATGTCACAGATTTTGACGCACATCTTGGAACAATCGACCTGTGCATCCACGCCGCTACCGATGTTGCGGACCCCGTGAAGGCAGCCGATACACTGGGCGTTTTCGATACCGGCGTGCTCGGCACGCGCAGGATACTCGACTTCGCTTTGGCCAACGGCGCATCGCATTTTCTGCTGACATCGAGCGGTGCGGTATATGGTCCACAGCCGTCAAATCTTCTCCGGACGCCAGAAACGTTTACTGGCGCACCCAATCCACTCGATGCGCGTACCGCGTACGGCCAGAGCAAACGTGCCGCCGAATGGCTTACATCCGCTTATGCGCAGCAAAGCGATTTACATGTTTCGATCGCACGGATCTACGCGCTTATCGGTCCAGCGATTCCGTTCGACGGACCTTTCGCGGCGGGTAATTTCATTCGCGATGCATTGGCAGGACGGCAGATCGCCATCAAGGGCGATGGTAGGCCGCTGCGCAGTTACCTTTATATGGCCGACGCATCCATCTGGCTGCTGCGTATCCTGTTGTCCGGCGAACCTGGTCAGGCATACAACGTCGGCTCCGAACAAGAGATTTCAATTATCGAACTCGCTCGCCTGATCGAACGCTTATGCGACTCCGCGATCCCGGCGTCGCCGATAACGCCCGCTACGAGCGATCCAGTGCCTCGATACATACCCGATACGTCGAAAGCCAGGTGCGCACTCAAACTTGAAGCATTCACCCCTCTGGAACGCGCGCTGTTCAAGACGATCAACTGGAGTCGCGCAGCGGTCACGGCATGAAAAAATTCGACTTGAATCTATCCGCAAAACCATTCTCGATACGGCGTTTCGTTGGCACGTTTGTTCGTACCGACATCAACGATCAGTTCAGTTCGCTGTACGGCACTTCCGTTCCTGATGGAAAGCCACGGCTTGCGCAAAGGCTGTCGAAAACCGAATCAGAAAGGCACTTGATGCAAGCGTCCAATACCCATAGCCAGCGTATCCAACGCAAGGCCAGAGAATCGCTCGACGCCTCAACGCGCGGCCCTATCTCGGCAACGCCGTATCAACTCCTTCGCTTTCTCGTTGTTGGTGGCCTCAATACGGCTTTCGGATATTCGCTGTTCGCTGCGCTCACCTACATCGGCGCCGAATATCCGATTGCCATCGGTCTTGCCACGATCGGCGGGGTGTTATTCAATTTCCAGAGTTTTGGGCGATGGGTCTTTAGGGGAGCGCCATGGTCACGCTTCTGGCGATTTGTTAGCGTCTACTGTGTCATCTATCTCGTCAACCTGGAAAGCGTGTGGCTGCTCGTGAGCCCTGGCATGAACGTATACGTAGCAAACGCAATCATACTGATCCCGCTTAGTTTGCTGGCTTTTATTCTCAACCGTCGATTCGTCTTCAATTTGCCATGAAGCACATTACGGTTGTCACCCCTTGTTTTAACGAAGAAGAAAACGTTGATGCGGTTTATAGTGAAACACGTCGTGTCTTTTCGACGATTCCTAATGTGATCTATGACCACTTGTTCATTGACAATGCGTCGACCGATGCTACAGTGAGTAAACTACAGGCGATCGCCGCTGCTGATCCTGTCGTAAGCGTGATCGTTAATGCGCGGAATTTCGGGCACATTCGTTCACCGATATATGGGCTGTTGCAGGCAAAGGGAGACGCGGTGATCTTGCTCGTGGCGGACCTTCAGGATCCACCCCAATTGATGCAAGCGTTTGTCGAGAATTGGCTCGCGGGCGCATCTATCGTAATTGGCGTAAAACCCAAGTCGGAAGAATCCGCGCTGTTCTTTGCGCTGCGCCGCATGTATTACCGCCTTGTCACGCGCATTGCGAACATCAAGCTTATCCAGAATTTCACCGGCTTCGGCCTCTATGATCGGAAAGTCATTGAAATCATTCGCAAGATCGATGATCCCTATCCATACTTTCGCGGATTGATTTGCGAGATTGGATTCGATGTCGTCCAGTTGCCCTACGTCCAACCACAGCGCAAGCGTGGAATCTCGAAGAACAACTTCCACACACTATATGATATCGCGATGCTGGGCATTACGTCTCATTCGAAGGTGCCGCTGCGTCTCGCAACCATCGCTGGCTTTGGACTCTCGGGTATCAGCCTTTGCGTATCACTTATTTATCTCATACTCAAGTTGGTTTATTGGAATCAGTTTTCAATGGGAAGCGCGCCGTTGCTCATCAGCCTGTTCTTTTTCTCATCCGTGCAATTATTTTTCATCGGACTATTAGGCGAATATGTGAGCACGATCCTTACATATGTACAAAAACGGCCCCTCGTAATCGAGCGCAAGCGTATCAGCGGTCGCATGGATCCGTTCTGTGATCCTGGACAGCAAAGTCCAATTCCAACCGGTTCGACACTTGCACAACGCTTGCCGTCGCATCATCCAACAAATCCTAAGGCATTATAAAAGTGACTCGCCCCACAAATTCATACCAACTTGCCAACGCTGCCCGCCTTACTGCGCTGACGTTATGTCATACAAAGAATGCGTCACACATCGGTGGCGCCTACTCGGTTGTGGATATTCTTGCGGTGTTATATATGCATATTTTAAATATAAACCCCAGGAAACCAGACGACTCTAGGCGTGATAGGCTGTTTTATAGCAAAGGGCATGCCTCCGCGATTCTTTACGCCGTGCTCGACGAGATGGGTTTTCTGGAAGGCTACGATCTCAAATCCGATTTCACCAAGGATGGCTCATTCTTCACTTCGCACGTCAACCACAAGGTGCCGGGAGTCGAATTTTCTACAGGAAGTCTGGGGCATGCGTTGGGCGTCGCATGCGGCTCCGCGTTAGGTGGCGCGCGGTTCAATCTCGAGCGCTCGACTTACGCCATTCTTAGCGATGGAGAACTGAACGAGGGCTCGAATTGGGAAGCAATCATGTTCGCAGCTCATCACAACCTTCATCGACTGACGCTCATCATCGATTACAACAAGATTCAGAGTTTTGGTCGAGTAGAGGAAGTGATGCAGCTGGAGCCGCTGGCCGAGAAATTCACTGTCTTCGGATGGCACGCTCTCGAAGTGGATGGTCACGATCACGAAGCACTGCATCAAGCCTTGCTGTTGAAAAATCGAGATCAACAACGACCTACGGTCATAGTCGCGCATACTATTAAAGGTAAGGGTGTTTCGTTTATGGAAGACAGCCTCGCCTGGCACTATAAATCGCCTAATTTGGAACAATTCGAGCAAGCACAGCGAGAGCTACAGGGAGTGAAAACATTATGAGAAATTCTTTTATTGATACTCTGTGCGAGATTGCCGAGGCGGATGAACGCCTATTCTTGCTTTGTGGCGACCTCGGATACAACGTCCTAGAGAAATTCGCAGATAAATTCCCGCAGCGATTTGTGAACGTCGGAATTGCCGAGCAAAATATGATGCAGGTCGCTTCTGGGCTTGCACTAGATGGCTATACGGTTTTCACTTATTCGATCGGCAACTTCGCGACATTACGTTGCATGGAACAAATTCGCTACGACATTTGTTACCACAATCTTAACGTTAAGGTCATAGCCGTGGGTGCTGGTTACGCTTACGGTCCGTTGGGAGCGTCCCACCACACTACTGAGGATCTAGCGATGCTGCGAAGCATCCCCAATATGGTGGTCGCAACTCCCGGTGATCCGCTGGAAGTCAAGGCAATCACACGTGCGCTCGCCCGTCATCCAGGGCCCGGATATATTCGCCTCAATAAAGCTGGCGAACGTACAGTGCATACTTCGCTGCCCAACATATGCTCCATTGGCGCTTCGTTTTCAATCAATAGCGGTCGCCATGTCGCCATATTAGCGGCGGGCGCTATGCTCATCCCGGCTAACGACTATATTCAGCGACAAATATTGCCATGGTCGCTGTTGAGCTTCCCCTTTGTTTCTCATCTAGACAAGCAAGCGCTCAAATCGATCGTGGAAACACACTCTTTCGTAATTACAGTAGAAGAGCATCAACTGAACGGGGGATTTGGTAGTGCCGTCGTCGAAGCGTTGAGTGACATGTATGCGGCGGGAGAGATCCCTCGGATGCCCCGAGTGAAAAGGATCGGCATTCCCAATCAGTTTTTAGCCATCTGTGGAACGCAAGAATTTTTGCGCGAGGTCGCAGGCATCACGTTCGAAGGGGCAGACAAATACGTTGTCGTCTCGCCATGATCTACCGGAAATACTCGCAACACAGGGAATTAATCACCCCAACCCCGGGGAGATCAGCGTCAGGGGCGGTTCAGTGAGTATAAAATCGGAAGCGCGACTATGTTGATCGGTCTGTTCTTTTTTACATCTGTTCAGTTGTTTTTTGTTAGATCGTTGGGCGAATATGTCGCGCCATTCTTACTTATGCGCAGAAGCGACCGCTGGTCATTGAGCACAAGCGAATCAATTTCGGTGGACAGCCTTCCCATCGTACCTGACTCGGACAGCGCCGAGACCCATTCCATCGCGCCAATTGCGTAACAATCAAAAGAGACCCGTTTATGACCGACTTCGTTGCGAAAAACACGTCAGCCGCGCCTATGAAGAGCAAGGTTTTAAGGGGGAGCATCCCGATCGCATTAGGCATCCTTTCGCTTTTCTTTGGCTGGTTATTGGTCGGGGGTTGGAATCTCGATCTGCACGTACCGCTGAGTTACTCAGGGGATGGATTACAGATTCTCTCGTCAATCAAGCGCATTATGGAAAACCCGTGGATTTTCCATAGTAGTGCGATGGGCGCTCCATTCGGATCTTATTTATATGATTACCCGATTCCTGACTCTGGAAGCTTACTGATCCTGAAAATATTAGGACTTGCAACTGGAAGCGCGGGCGTAGCATTTAATCTTTACTATCTCATCGGTTTCCCGCTAAATGCAGTTGCCGCATATTTTGCACTGAGAAGTTTCAGAATATCCCGTCCATTCAGTTTCGTTGGCGGGTTCATATTTACATTACTGCCCTTTCATTTCCTGCGGATCCCCCATCTCTTTTACACCTGGTACTTCGCTGCGCCCGCATTTATCTGGTATGCCCGCAGAATTTACAGTGGGGATCTTTGCTTTCTTGACAAACGGCGAGGTGTGATCAAGCGCAGCCTAGACGCGTTAGGGCTTCTTGTCCTGTCTTGCTTTGGCGTTTACTATGCCTTTTTTGGCGTCCTTACGCTGCTAACCGCCGGAATAATGCGGTTTCTCGTTAATGGTTCAATCCACTCAATTCGTGTGTCCATTGCCGCAGT
>Ga0075366_10001745_pt1 | contig 10935 bp, 9 predicted proteins | sample EndMethybrTD3031_FD_72351 | JGI IMG/M metagenome (GOLD analysis project Ga0075366, IMG submission 72351) | Populus endosphere microbial communities from Tennessee, USA - Endosphere MetaG P. TD hybrid TD303-1 | ecosystem: Host-associated > Plants > Roots > Endosphere | place: USA: Tennessee... | reverse complement strand
GGCCCCAGGGCTCGCCCACGCAGTAGCCGTCCATATTGCCGACGCGCATGTTGGCGACCATTTGCGGTGGCGGCACGACGATGTTCTTCACGTCCTTGAACGGGTCGATACCGTAAGTGGCCAGCCAGTAATAGAGCCACATGGCGTGGGTACCGGTCGGGAAGGTTTGCGCGAAGGTGTATTCCTTCTCCTTCTTGGCGACAACCTTCTGCAGCGAAGCGCCATCTACCGCGCCCTTGTCCTTGAGACCATTGGAGAGGGTGATGGCCTGACCATTGTGATTCAGCGTCATGAGTACGGCCATGTCCTTCTTCGGACCGCCGATACCCATATGCACGCCATAGATGAGACCGTAGAGAACGTGCGAGGCATGCAGCTCGCCGTTGACCAGCTTGTCGCGCACGGCGGCCCATGAGGCCTCCTTGCTGGGGATGATCTTGATACCGTATTTCTTGTCGAAGCCCTTGACCGCGGCCATCACGACGGATGAGCAGTCGGTAAGAGGGATGAAGCCGATAGTGACTTCTTCGAGTTCAGGTTTGTCCGAACCGGCAGCCCAGGCGCCACTCATTGGCAAGACGCCGGCTGCTGCAACTGCACTACTCATGGCTGCTCCCCTTTTGAGAAAACCGCGCCGCCCTGCGTGATCATCAAATTGCTCCGTCATATTCATCTCCGTTGGTGAATCGAATTTGCGACAATGCAAACGGACAAAATAAAAAGGCGTCGCGACATGAAGCGACGGTTCTCCCTGTCTCCTCACATCGGACGCCTTTGTCCGCGTCGAACCGTCTTTGGTTCGCACTTGCAAAGCCTTAAGCACGGCGCGTGCCATTTCATCAAAATCGTTTTAAATCAGCAGTTTGATTTGGCGTCAACGTGCTGAATATCATCAGTGCGCGGGGGATGCGCGGCACTGCCACGGTGCGCTCACCAGGTGATCGCACCAAAACCGCACGGAAAAAGGAAATGGCAAAGGCTGCAGTCGGGCAGCGTTGCTTACAAGGGCAAAAAGGGAGTTACTACGGGCACCCGGGAAGGTGCGGAGAATCTAACCCAGCAGCAAGCGGGCGCTTGCCAATACTTCTTCGGCTACTTCGACCAGCTTGCGGCCACGTTCCATCGCCAGCTTGCGCAAGGCGTGGTAGGCCTCGTCCTCGTCCATGCCGCGCGCTTTCATGAGCACACCCTTGGCGCGATCAATGATGACGCGCTCGGAAAGTTTGCGCTGGGCATCATCACGCTCACGGCGCAGCGCCATGAATTCGTCGAAGTGAACAGTGGCAATACGCAGGAGCGCTTCCAGCCTCTCGGGCGCAAGGCCGTCGACCACGTACGATGACACGCCCGCGCGCATTGCCAGCCGAATCACGTCGTCGGCATCGTCTTCAGAAAACATCAACACCGGGCGCGGAAATTTCTGGTGCATCACGGCAAGGTGTTCGAGCGTGTCGCGGCTTGGCGAATCGGTATTGATCAGCACGACGTCGGGAAGTATTTCCTCCATCTTGTCGTTGAGCTGAAATGCGTCAGACAGCACCGCGGACACCATATGCCCGGCACGGGTCAGCGCCTCGCAAATATCAAGCGCTCGCTCCTGAATTTCATCGATGACCAATATCTTCAGCATCTGCAGGCATCAATCACGCAATTTGGTTGGAAAGACCGGAACCAGTAGCCAGTGTAACAAGCAATTCACGCACCACACATGTGTTGCACAGGCTGGACGAAAACAGGAACGCACAGAAAATGCGAAAGGCCACGCAAGGGTGGCCTCATATTCATCTTTCGACGGTATTCATGCGAACCCTGCACCAAAACTCTGGTCGGGGTGAGAGGATTCGAACCTCCGGCCTCTACGTCCCGAACGTAGCGCTCTACCAGGCTAAGCTACACCCCGATTGATACCGAATGCGATAACAACTTGCGCGCGTTTTTTTGTGATTCTCAGTAATTGCGCGCAACTGCGAAGTCGCATAATTGTAGCAGCGAGTCAGCGAAAACGGAAGGCGGAAGCACGCCCAGAGCCACTCTGGCGGCCATTGCCTCACGCCGTGCAAACTCGCGCGTGGCAGCAAGTGCGCTGGTTTCCTGGATCGCTGCCATGACCTCGGCAAAGTCCTCGCGCCCTGCTTCCTCAATTGCACGGCGCACAACTGCCGCCTGTTGCGATGTACCGTGCTGCATGACGTGGATCAAAGGCAGCGTAGGTTTTCCTTCCGCAAGATCATCGCCCAGATGCTTGCCGGTCTTGCCCTCGTCACCGGAATAATCCAGCACGTCATCGATGAGCTGGAAGGCAGTGCCGATATGGCGTCCAAACAATGCCATGCGCTCCTGCCCGGCTTCATCAAGCCCACCGAGGATGCCTCCCAGGCGTGCAGCCGCTTCAAACAGCATGGCCGTCTTGAAATGTATGACGCGAAGATATTCTTCCACCGTCGCATCGGCATTGCGCACATTGAGCAATTGCAGAACTTCGCCCTCTGCAATCACGTTCGTGGCATCTGCCAGCACGCGCATGATGCGCATGTCGTCGACACCGACCATCATCTGGAAGGCGCGCGAGTAGAGAAAATCGCCGACAAGCACCGAAGCTGCATTGCCGAAGGTGGCATTGGCGGTGGAACGGCCTCGACGTAAATCCGACTCATCGACCACGTCATCATGCAGAAGCGTTGCCGTATGGATGAATTCCACAACGGCAGCCAACTCGTGATGATTTGTCCCCTTGCTGCCATAGCCAAGCGCGTTGGCGACCAACAGCACAAGCGCCGGACGCAGGCGCTTGCCACCCGCACCAATAATGTATTCGGCCACCTGGCGGATCAGCACGACATCCGAGTGCAGGCGCACCCGGATGACGCGATCGACCGCCTCCATGTCAGCAGCGATGGGCGCATAGAGCTGTTCGAGCGAGACGGCGGGAGGTGGGGCGAGAGAAGACAAAGGGAAACGAGGCGGAAGATGGACGCGGGATGTTATGTGTGCACAGCAGCACACGTCAAGTTCGACACTCCGTCGAATCCTTTCGTGGACTTGACTGAATTGCCCACACAAAAGATAATCGCGGGTTCTGTAGTCTCTCGTAATGGAGTTCCAACATGTATGCGGTCATAAAAACCGGCGGCAAGCAGTATCGCGTTGCAGCTGGCGAAAAAATTAAAGTAGAACAGATACCGGCAGACGTTGGCGCTGAAATCACACTCGATCAGGTTCTCATGGTCGGTTCAGGTGAGTCGGTAACAATCGGCGCACCCTTGGTTTCCGGCGCCTCGGTGAAAGCAGTAGTGCTTTCGCAAGGCCGTCACGACAAGGTCAATATCTTCAAGATGCGCCGTCGCAAGCACTACCAGAAGCATCAAGGCCATCGTCAGAATTACACCGAAATTCGCATCGAAGCGATTTCGGCCTAACAGGAGCTAATGCGCCATGGCACACAAAAAAGCAGGCGGCAGTTCCCGTAACGGCCGCGAATCGCACGCAAAACGACTCGGCGTGAAGCGCTACGGTGGTGAACAGGTTGTTGCTGGCAACATCATCGTTCGCCAACGCGGCACTGAATACCACCCCGGCGAAAACGTCGGCATCGGCAAGGACCACACACTCTTCGCGCTGATCAACGGCCGTGTCGAGTTTCAGGTCAAAGGTGCCCTGCGTCGTCGCACCGTGGTGATCGTTCCGGAAGCCCAGGCTTAATACTCAAGCCTAGTATTTCCGCGCGATTGCCCGGAAAGCCCTGTCGCGCTGCGATAGGGCTTTTTCATTTGCAGTCACCCATCATTCACATTGAGATGGACAGCTGTTGTTGCAGCATCGGTGATCTCTCGATCACCTACAAGCACTTGAGATACCCATGAAATTCTTCGACGAAGCCCGCATTGAAGTCATTGCCGGAGATGGCGGCAACGGCAATGCCTCGTTTCGCCGCGAGAAATTCATTCCATTCGGCGGCCCTGACGGTGGTGACGGTGGCCGTGGCGGCAGTGTCATCATGGTTGCCGACCGCAATATCAACACACTCGTCGATTACCGCTTCACCCGCACCTTTCACGCCCAGAACGGCGAAAAAGGTGGCAACAAGGATTGCTACGGCAAGTCCGGCGACGACATCACCCTGCGCATGCCGGTTGGTACTGTGGTCAAGCACCGTGAAACCGGTGAGATCATGGCCGACCTCGATGAGGATGGCAAAAGCATCGTCATCGCTCATGGCGGCAAAGGCGGTCTGGGCAACCTGCATTTCAAGTCCAGCACCAATCGTGCTCCGCGCCAGAAAACACCCGGCGAACCCGGTGAGCGTTTCGAACTCGCGCTTGAGCTGAAGGTACTGGCTGACGTCGGCTTGCTCGGCATGCCCAATGCAGGCAAGTCGACATTCATCCGCAGTGTGTCTGCTGCACGCCCCAAGGTCGGCGACTATCCCTTCACCACGCTCGCCCCCAATCTCGGCGTCGTGCGTACCGATGAAGGCCGCAGCTTTGTCATTGCCGATATTCCCGGCCTGATCGAAGGCGCAGCGGAAGGTGCCGGTCTCGGTCACCGCTTCCTGCGTCATCTGCAACGCACTCATCTGTTGCTGCATCTCGTCGACCTTGCTCCCTACGATCCTGATGCCGATGTGGTGCACGAAGCCAGGGCCATCGTCGAGGAGCTGCGAAAATATGACGAAAGCCTTTTCCTCAAGCCACGCTGGCTGGTGCTCAACAAGCTCGACCTCATCCCTGAAGAAGAGCGTGAAGAACGCGTTCGCGCCTTCCTTGACGCCTACGGCACGCCAGAACACTGGTTCGCCATTTCGGGCATGAAGGGCGATGGCTGCAAGGGCCTGATCTTCGCCATCCAGGACTACCTTGATGCGCAACCGCGTCGTTCAACGGAAGAGAAGCGCGCCGATATAGAAGGCGGTCCATCAGTCGTCCCACGGGAGACTACGGCTCCCGAGGACAGCGATGAAGACGACGACGATGACTACGATGGCGAAATCATTTACGTTCGCGATTGACCCGACCGGCAGAGACCCCAGCAATGCGTGAAGCCATACGTAAAGCCCGCCGCCTGGTCGTGAAAGTCGGCAGCGCGTTAGTCACCAACAACGGCCAGGGTCTGGATCTCGCAGCCATTGCAGGCTGGGCGCGACAGATCGCTCAGTTGCGCGCCGAGGGCCGTGAAATCGTCATGGTTTCCAGCGGCGCCATTGCTGCCGGCATGCAACGCCTGGGCTGGGCGGTACGTCCTCACGAAACGCATGCGCTGCAAGCCGCTGCTGCAGTGGGCCAGATGGGTCTTGCCCAGGCCTATGAGGGCGCTTTTGCCACGCACGGTTTGAAAACCGCGCAAATCCTGCTCACCCATGCCGATCTCGCCGACCGACTGCGTTACCTGAACGCACGCTCGACGCTGTCGACCTTGCTCGAACTTGGCGTCGTACCCATCATCAACGAGAATGACACCGTCGTAACCGACGAAATCAAGTTCGGCGATAACGACACGCTGGGCGCACTGGTGGCAAACCTGATCGAAGCCGAGGCGCTGATCATCCTTACCGATCAGAAAGGCCTGTACACAGCCGACCCACGCCGCGACCCGCTCGCAACACTTATCACCGAGGGTCGCGCCGAAGACGTCGCTTACGAAGCAATGGCCGGTGGTGCGGGCACAGGTATTTCGCGAGGCGGCATGATCACCAAGATCCGCGCAGCGCAACGCGCGGCACGCAGCGGTGCACACACTCTCATCGCTTCGGGGCACGAAACAGACCCCCTCCTGCAACTTGCTGCGGGCAAACCATTGGGCACTCTGCTCTATGCCAGCAGCACGCCATTGGCAGCACGCAAACAGTGGATGGCTGATCATCTGCAATTGGCGGGTAGCTTCACGCTGGATGCGGGCGCCGCGAAGGCTCTCGGCAACGGCGCCAGCCTGCTGCCGATCGGCGTGATTGCCGTGGAAGGTGAATTCGAGCGCGGCGCAGTAATCGCCTGTCGCAATAGCGCTGGTATCGAGATCGCTCGCGGCCTTAGCAACTATGCAAGCTCCGAGGCAAGACGCATTGCGAGACACGCCTCATCCGAGATAGAAGCCTTACTGGGCTACATTGAAGAGCCGGAGCTGATTCATCGCGACAACTTGGTACTTCGTTAGTAACGACCAAGTAAGCGTACAAACTGCCGACAGGAGTCGGTACCTATACTCCATTGCCGCGAGATCGATCTGGAATGCATTTTCTAGGACTGTTGCTCACGCAAGCGCTCGCGCTTTACCAACGAGGTGACTGGGATCGCTCCGACGGCATTTGCACCGAAGTATTGAAAGCCTCGCCGGGAAACTTCGATGCATTGCATCTCAAAGGCGTTCTCGCTGCGGACCGTGGCGATTTTGTCGCTTCGATCGAATTCCTAAGGCAGGCATTAGTGACCGATCGTCTCAATGCCGCGGCCTACCTTCACATGGGCAATTCGTTACGGCGTCTACGTCGCCATGAAGAAGCAATTGCCAACTACGATTCAGCGCTGAACCTGAATCCGGCATTTGTGCAAGCCTGGAATAATCGGGGCAATGCACTTCGGGAAATGGGCCGCCACGCTGATGCCATTGAGAGTCTGCAAAAAGCACTAGTCCTGCATCCCGATGATGCTGAAATTCTGAACAACCTCGGGAATGTGTACAAGGATTTGCATTGCCTTGAAGAAGCACTGAATTGTTACGATCGAGCAATCGCCCTCACATCCGACTATGCGGAGGCACACAATAACCGGGGCTTCGTGCTGACTGCCTTGCGACGCCCGCTGGAGGCTCTCACAAGTTATGAAAAAGCGCAGAATATCTATCCAAGCTACGCCAGGGCCCACCTCAACGAGGCATTGTGTCGGCTGTTGATTGGAGATTACGCTACGGGTTGGGCAAAATACGAATGGCGCTGGGCAGATATTCAACGCACGGAACAAAGAACTTTCACGCAGCCAAGATGGCAAGGAGACGTTTCCCTAAACGGAAAAACCATTCTTGTACATCGTGAACAGGGATTCGGCGATTGCATCCAATTCAGCCGATACGTACCCCGACTGGCAACATCAGGCGCTCGCGTCATTCTTGAAGCGCCGATCGAACTGACCAGTCTGCTTGCTTCAATCCCTGGGGTAGACGCCGTTGTCAGCGGTGACCTCGACAAACAGGACTTTGATTATCACTGCCCACTCGCAAGCCTCCCCCTGGCATTCGCGTCAAGCACTCTGACCATACCCGCGCAGGTACCTTATGTGACGCCACCCAAAGAGCGAGTGGCATATTGGCGCAACAGGCTTGGCCCTGCACGTGCCAAGCGTGTCGGCATTGCCTGGTCAGGTAGCAATACAGACCCACTGCGTACTATTAGGCTTGAACATTTCTTGCATATCGCATCACCGGAGTACGAATGGTTCAGCGTGCAGAAGAGCGTTCCGGAGCATGATATTCAAGCGGTGGAGAATAGCTGCGCTATCGTCCATCTTGGTAATGATCTGCATGACTTCGGCGATACAGCTGCAGTTCTTTCGCTCATGGATGTGATTGTTTCCATCGATACTTCGGTTGCTCATCTCGCAGGCGCCTTGGGGAAACCCTCTTTAGTCTTGTTGCATGCGGCCGCAGACTGGCGTTACGGGCTACACACCGATGTTTGCGTCTGGTATCCCACCATGCGCCTATTCAGACAAAAGAAAGCTGGAGAGTGGTTGCCAGTACTGGAGGAAGTAAAGCTCTGCCTGACCGGGCACAGCACACTCCAGACCAATAACTGAGTAAAGAACCGGAAACCTCTGGAATCCATCGCTTCCAATCGATTTTGTGACGTTTATGTCCAAGAAAAGCAACAGGCAAATGCGGGCAGACCGCACTTCACGTGCAGGATCCATTGATGCTCAATCTTTGGCTCCTCTACCGCTGACCGGAGTGATGCTTTCGCAAGCCTTGCGTTTTCATCAGCAAGGTCTTCTTGATCAGGCACGAGCTCTCTACGAAGCGGTTCTGCAGATCGAGCCTGTCAACTTTGACGCCCTGCACCTGTGTGGCGTTCTTTCCTCAGATAAAGGCCATGCAGAGGCTGCCGTTCGATATATCGGTCAAGCCCTTGCGATCAGGCCTGACTCCGTACATGCATACCAAAACCTCGGCATCGCATTGCGCATGCTGAAACGCCCGCTAGAGGCGTTGGCCGCATACGAAAAGGGCTTGCGTCTTGAGCCGCACAACCCCGGACTTCTGAATAACCTTGGCAACGTTTTGCTGGAGATCGGACGACCTCGCGAAGCCCTGTCGAGCTACGACAAAGCCATAGCACTCGCCCCGAATCTGATTGACGCACATGACAATCGTGGCAATGCTTTGCGAGAGATGCATCGCTTCGATGAAGCGCTCGCAAGCTATGAACGGGCTCAATCAATATCACCGGATTTTGCGAGTGCGCATTGGAACGAAAGCTTGTGCCGACTATTGAATGGTGATTTCGCAAAGGGATGGCAAAAATATGAATGGGGATGGCAGGTTGGTACACGCGGCCGTCAGAGGAAATTCGCTGCCCCGCTTTGGCTCGGACATGAGTCCATTGAGGGCAAAACAATTCTCTTGCATGCCGAGCAGGGTCTCGGGGATTCAATCCAGTTTTCCCGGTACACCAGTGAGATAGCCTCCATGGGAGCTCACGTCATTCTCGAAATACAGCCTGCGCTAAAGGAACTGATGTCCAGCCTGGCCGGCCCAAAGCTGGTCATGGCTGTCGGCGAACCTTTGCCCGCATTTGATTTCCATTGCCCACTGGCAAGCCTGCCTCTTGCGTTGAATATTGATCTGGCTTCCACTCCATGCCGACCGGCCTACCTCTGCGCCGAGCCGGCACTGTTGGAAAAATGGGCTACAAAGTTGGGGCCGCGAAAAACGTTACGTGTCGGAATAGCCTGGTCAGGCAATACTCAACATTCAAGAAACCACCAACGCTCGGTCTCGCTGCGTGACATGATTGGCCTGCACGCCGATGGCATACAGCTATTCAGCCTGCAGAAAGACTTGAATGGAGACGACCAGGCGACAATCGAGCAATCCGGAAAAGTTTCGCATTTTGGCGAAGACTTTGCCAATACCGCAGCACTGGCGTCACTGATGGATATTGTCGTTTCCGTTGATACATCCATCGCTCATCTGTCCGCGGCCCTTGGTCTTCCCACCTGGATTCTTCTGGCACATACCCCGGATTGGCGATGGATGCTGAATCGCACTGATAGTCCGTGGTATCCGAGCGCCCGGCTATTCAGACAGCCCGAGCCGGGAGACTGGTCTCATGTACTTGGCACTGTGGGTGAAGCCCTGAAAGAAATAAAAGTATCCGGTTCAGCCCCCATCCAGGGGCTTAAGCATATGCAGGAAAAATAATGAGTGTCATCCCCATTGTTATCCCGTTCTACAAGGCGCAAGACAAGCTCGAAAAATGCATAAGGCATATAGAAGCCTCGACTGCCCGGAACACTGAAATATTCGTTCGCGACAATTCAAACGACAATATTCTGTTTACCGCAGCAGTAAACGAAGGGCTCCGAAAATACGCCTATCGGGAAGATGTCAAATATATTCTGATTCAGAATCAGGATGCATATGTTGCACCCGACGCGATCGAACGTCTGGTCGAATTCATGGACGGCATGCCTACGTGCGGGATTAGCGCTCCGTTACAGGTAGCACATGACGGCCACTCAGTAACATGGGGCGGCTCGTTGAACGCTTTTCCTTATGGCGTTCATCACTGTGAGACCCTGGATTACTACAAGACGCCACTTGAAACGTACTGGGCCAACGGAGCCAGCATGATGGTACGAGCGGAATTGGTCCGGGAAATCGGCTTGCTTGATAAGAACATGCGCTTCATCTGCTCTGACGTCGACTTTTCGTTTTCTGCAAGAGCACGTGGCTGGCGCATTGCAATTGTTCCTTCTGCCGTCGTGGAGCACAGCATCAGCAGCTCGGTTGGAAATGATCAGAACATGGAATTGGCGCTAGTAAAAGAGCAGGACGCGCTCTATTTTGCACAAAAGTGGCTTAGCGGGGACTTGTATCGGCTCCTGTCGTACGAAGGGAAAAACCTCAGCAGGCTCGAAATTCAAAAAGGAATCGATCTTTTCCAGAAAAACATCCTTTTCGCGAAGAAAAAACTTTCGGGTTCCTGAAAGCTCTCTTGCAATAAAAAAGGCAGCCTTTCGGCTGCCTTTCTTTCCAAACCATCCTTGCGGACGATCAGAACTCCTTGACGAGACCCACACGGGTGTAGGTGCTGTCCACTTTCGAAGCAGTACCGGTGAAGTTGGTACCCGTACCGTCATACTTGCCGCCGTAAGCGGAAGCATTCGACTGCCAATCGCTCTTCTGGCGCGCTGCATAAACGTAGGTGTTCTTCGACAGGAAATATGCGCCGCCGAACATCCAACCCTTACCGCTGTTGCGGAACGAGCCCACATCGCGCACGACCGAGTATTCCGCGCCGATTTCAAGCTTGTCGCTCAGGTTGTAACTGATGACGCCATTGATCACCTTGTCGTGCCAGCCTGTCTTGAACTGCGTGCCGGTCGTCAAGCCGGTCGCGCCGATTGAGCCATAGCCCGACTGGTTGATGTAGGTGCCAGCCAGCTTCAGACCCTTAACAGGCATAACGCTGGTGTAGACGCGCCACAGCTTGAAGCCATCAGATCCAGCGCTGGTTGTTGGCGTGCGCTTGTTGTAGTCGAAACCGCCGTTGACGATGTCGCCCACCTTGTACTCAAAGCCACCGCTGAATGCGTCGGCACTATTCGTGCCATCGACGTTGCTGGTGCCCGACTTGCGCTGGTCACCAAAGGCATATTGACCCTTGAACAACAGGCCGATCGGACCGGCATTGATCGTCGGGGTACGCAGTTCGGTGATGCGGTTCGTCAG
>Ga0075366_10001744_pt1 | contig 10936 bp, 11 predicted proteins | sample EndMethybrTD3031_FD_72351 | JGI IMG/M metagenome (GOLD analysis project Ga0075366, IMG submission 72351) | Populus endosphere microbial communities from Tennessee, USA - Endosphere MetaG P. TD hybrid TD303-1 | ecosystem: Host-associated > Plants > Roots > Endosphere | place: USA: Tennessee... | reverse complement strand
GCAACGGCAGCTGCTTCGACAGGATCGGCACGATCAGCAGCAGCACCGCGAGAACCGCAACGATCGCCGCCACTTCGACGACCGAGACAGCCACGACCCGCGGGACGCGCCTGGCCGCCAGGCGCTCGACCGCAGGATGCAGCACGTAGCCGAGCACGCCCGCGACGACGAAGGGAGTCAGCACCGGCGCCAGCAGCCACAGCAGCAGCAGGGCCAGAAGGCTGATCGCGGTCCAGGTGACGGTGCGGCGCTGCGCGGGAGTCAGGGTCATCGGGTGGGACGGCGGCCTAGTGCAGGCGTGGCGGGGGCGTCGACGAGCCGGTGCGGCCCAGGTGCGCCAGGCGCTCGGCAATCAACTGGTGGTCTTGCGCGTCGGGCACGTTTTCTAGGTAGAGCGTCAGGTCGCGGGCGGCAGCGTCATCGTCGCCGAGCTCGGCATAGGCGATCCCACGGTCGCGGCGTTCTTCCCAGATCTGCGGCAGCAGTACGACCAGCCGCTGCAGCACCGCGAGCAGGCGCGGCAGATCGGCGGCGCCGCGGTGGATCTCCTTCAGGTTGCGCAGCATGCGTGCGAGCACTTCGCGCGCGGTTGCGGCCTGAAGGAAGAGACCAAGCGGCACGTCGAAATCGCCCTGCAGCCCGCGGTCGCGCTTGTAGGGCGCAAGCAGCTCGTTCAACTCGTCGCGCGAGAGAGACTGGCCGGTGAACGGATCGATCACGACCTCGCCTTGCGGCATCTTGAGCTTGACGAGAAAGTGCCCGGGGAACGACACGCCGCGCGCTGTCAGCCCGATCTGCGTCGCGAGCTCGATGTACAGAACGGCCAGCGTGATGGGGATTCCGCGGCGAGTTTCGAGCACGCTGTGCAGATAGCTGTTGTTCGGGTCGTAGTAGTTGTTGACGTTACCGGCGAACCCAAGCTCCTGGAAGAAGAAGCGGTTCAGCCAGCGCAGCCGCTGGACCGGCACGGCGTCGGCCGGCAAGCGGCGCTTGAGCTTGGCGGCCAGCGCATCGATCTCGGAGAGCACGGCCTGCGTGTCGAGCGCGGGGTACTCGTCATGCGCAATGGCCACCGCCGCTTCGATCAGCGAAAGACTGGCGTCGTCGGCGACCAGCGCGGCGAAGTATTCGAGCGCCGTCGGCGTCTCAAACTGCAAGGGACCGGGCATGGGAGCGAGTTTATCCGCGCCGCATGAAGTCGCGAAGCTTCAGCCCGGTGGCCAGCAGTGCGCCGAAATACAGCGCGGCAGCACCCAGCAGACAGGCCGCGAGCAGGCTCGCACGCTCCCAGCCGTGGGCGCCCAGGCGAACCCAGTCGATGGCGTGCCCCGCCCAGCCCAGCAGCGCACCGAGCAGCGCGGTCGCGAACACGACGCGCAGCGCGAACGCTCCCCAGCCCGGCGCGGGCTGGTACTGGCCGCTGCGGCGCAGACCGACGAACAGCCAGACCGCGTTGATCAGCGCGCCGATGCTGATCGACAGGGTGAGCCCGGCGTGCTTGAACAGCGGCACGAAGGCGAGATTCATCAACTGCGTCAGCACGAGCACGATCACGGCGATGCGCACCGGCGTGCGAACGTCCTGCTTTGCGTAGTAGCCGGGCGCGAGGATCTTCACCGCGATGATCCCGACCAGGCCGACCCCGTATCCGACGAGCGCATTCGCAGTTTGGGGAACCGCTGCCGCAGAGAACGCGCCGTGGTGGAACAGCGTTGCGACCATCGCGTGCGGGAACACCAACAACGCCACCGTGCACGGCAGCGCGAGCAGCAGCACCAGCCGCAGGCCCCAGTCGAGCAGGTTCGAGTAGGAGGGCAAGTCGCCCCTGCCCTGCGCCGCCGACAGCTGCGGGATCAGCACGACGCCGAGCGCGACGCCGATCAATGCGGTCGGAAACTCCATGAGTCGGTCGGCGTAGGTGATCCACGAGACCGCTCCCACACCCTGATGCGAGGCGATCTGCGTGTTGATCATGGTCGACACCGGCGCCACCGAGACGCCAATCAGCGCCGGCGCCATCTGCCTCAGCACCTTGGCGACGCCTGGGTGCACCCGCGCCGCTCGGATCGCGCCCCAGCTCAGACCGATGCGCGGCAGCGCGCCGATCGCGCGCAGCGCCGGCACCTGGATCGCGAGTTGCAGCACGCCGCCGAGCAGCACGCCGAACGCCATCGAGTAGATCGGCTCGATCCCGTTCGCCTTCAGCCACGGCGACAAGAGCCAGGCGGCACCGATGGTGGACAGGTTCAGCAGCACCGGCGTCGCGGCCGGCACCGCAAACCGGCGCCAGGTGTTGAGGATTCCCGACGACAGCGAAACGAGCGAGATGAAGCCGATGTAGGGGAACATCCAGCGCGTCATCACGACGGCGTCATCGAAGCGCTGCAGGCCCGCGCCCATCAGCCAGACGATGATCGGAGAGGCGATCACGCCGATCGCGCAGGTGACGAGCAGGGCCCAGAACAGCATGGTCGCGACCGCATCGATCAGGCGGTGCGTCACTTCGTCGCCTTCGGCCGCTCGCGTCTGCGCAAGCACCGGCACGAACGCCTGCGTGAACGCACCTTCGCCGAACAGCCGGCGCAGCAGGTTCGGGATGCGAAACGCGACGTTGAATGCGTCGACCGTTGCGCCGGCACCGAACAGTGCGGCGACGATCATTTCGCGCACCAGACCGGTCACACGCGAGGCGAGCGTGAACAGAGAAATCGTGGACGCAGCTCGCAGCAGATTCATGAGGGAGGGTCCGGGAGACCCGTTGGAGAAGCCCCAGGTGGGCGGGGGCAAGGCAGACCGCGCGGATTATAGGTAGCGGCCACCAACGTACTCAGGCGCGAATTGCACCGGCCTGCGGCCAAATGCTATACTCGCGGTCTTTGCCCCACCCTGGATAACCAGCGCACTGCAGCGCACTAACGCAACACCCTATGGCCACCTCTGCAAAAGCCAAGAAAAAGACAGTTCGCATCGCTTCGGGCCTGAAGCGCGTGCGTCAAGACGTGAAGCTCAACGCCGCCAACACCGCGCTGCGTTCGAAGTTCCGTACCGTCATCAAGAACGTCCAGAAGGCTGTTGCCGCTGGCGACAAGACCAAGGCAACCGATCTGTTCAAGTCGGCCCAGTCGGTGATCGACTCCGTGGCTGACAAGGGCCTGTTCCACAAGAACAAGGCAGCGCGTCACAAGAGCCGCCTCGCGGCCAAGGTCAAGGCACTCGCCGCCACCGCCTGACGCAGGCGTTCCAGGGTGAAAGAAAAGGGCTCGCAAATGCGAGCCCTTTTTCGTTGGCGGGCGCTGCAGGAAGCGAGCGCAGACCGTCAATCAATACAGCACTTCGACCGGCACGCTCAGCATTCCTGCTTCGGCCCTTTGGTCTCGCCCGGCTCCGGGACGAGGCACGCTTCGGCAATCTCCAGGTCGTTGTCACGGGCGAAGTTCATCACGAAGTCCCACGCCATCGGCTCGATGCCCTTCAACGCCTCGTTGACGATCACGCACTTCACGCCGTTGATCACTCGCGGCACGCAGTACGGCGAATAGCCGATGAATGCGCTGATCCCGCTTTGCACGCCCTCCGGGCGGAAGCACGACATCGCGCCAGCCAGCCGCTCTGCCCAGTCGCTCGGACGGAACGTCTTGCCATCCCGGGTCAGGCCTTGGATGAAGAACTCGCGGGGTTTCGAAGAGGCAGAGGCTGCGGTCATCGTCGGTGCGGTCAGGCGCGGGCACGGTAGCGGCTCGCTCCAGGCGGGTCGGTCGACCCAAAGTGGCCGTCGTGCGGCAGCCGCAATTGTGCCCTGTTCGTGTTGCAGCGCAGCACGCCCGGTGGCACGCTTGCGCGCCATGCTCGCCTTGATGCCGGCGCCCGCGCTGGCGGATATGGAATCCAGCTGCATCCAGGCCTTTTCGGCGCGTCATCTGGGGTTCTTGAGCCGACCTTAGAATGCCCGTCCGAGCGGGACGTGCGGCTTCGGTGCACCTCCCGCTTCGTTCTTTCCCCTCCCCGTTTTTCCGGAGTCCTGAGATGAACGCCCCCGACAAACTGCCGTCGCCGTTGCCCTCCACCTCACCGGCATCCGCCGAGCCGCATGTGATGAAGACCTACGGGCGACTCCCGGTCGCGCTGTCTCACGGCAAGGGCTGCTGGCTTTGGGACACCGAGGGCAAGAAGTACCTCGACGGGCTCGGCGGCATCGCCGTCAACACCCTCGGCCACGCGCATCCGAAGCTGGTGCCGGCGCTGACGGACCAGATCGGCAAGATCATCCACAGCTCGAACTACTACCTCGTGCCGCTGCAGGAAACGCTCGCGGCCAAGCTGACCGAGCTGTCGGGCCTGACCAACGTGTTCTTCTGCAGCACCGGCCTCGAGGCCAACGAGGCGGCGCTCAAGATCGCCCGCAAGTACGGCCACGACAAGGGCATCGACCGCCCCGAGATCGTGGTCTATGAAGCGGCGTTCCACGGCCGCTCGATCGCCACGCTGTCGGCCACCGGCAATCCCAAGGTGCAGGCTGGCTTCGGCCCGTTGGTCGAGGGCTTCGTGCGCGTGCCGCTGAACGACGTGAGCGCGATCGAGAAGGTCGCGAAGACCAACCCGAACGTCGTCGCGGTGTTCCTGGAAGTGATCCAGGGAGAAGGCGGCGTGCGCCCGACCACCGTGCAATACCTGAAAGAGGTGCGTCGCGTCTGCGACGAGAACGGCTGGCTGCTGATGCTCGACGAAGTGCAGTGCGGCATGGGCCGCACCGGCAAGTGGTTTGCGCACCAATGGGCCGGCATCAAGCCGGACGTGATGCCGCTCGCCAAGGGCCTGGGCTCGGGCGTTCCGGTGGGTGCCGTTGTCTGCGGGCCGAAAGCCGCGAACGTGTTCGGCCCGGGCAACCACGGCACCACCTTCGGCGGCAATCCGCTCGCCATGCGTGCGGGCGTCGAGACGATCCGCATCATGGAAGAAGAAGGCCTGCTCGCGAATGCCGAGAAGGTCGGAGCCGCGCTGAAGGGCGCGCTCGAACGCGAACTCGCCGGCGTGAAGGGCGTGAGCGAGATCCGCGGCCAGGGCCTGATGCTCGGCATCGAGCTCGACCGCCCGTGCGGCGAGATCCTCGGCCGCGCCGCGCAGGCCGGGCTGATGCTCAGCGTCACCGCCGAGCGAGTGATCCGCCTCGTGCCGGCGCTGATCCTTTCCGACGACGAAGCGAAGCAGATCGTCGCCATCCTCGTGCCGGTGATCAAGAACTTCCTGGCCGAGTCCGACGCAGCGACCAAGTGAACCCGAAGTGAACCCGAAGTGAGCCCGATGAAACCCGGCATGAGCCTGATCAAGCACTACCTGCAGTTCAAGGACTTTCGAGCCGAGGAGTACGCCTACCTGTTCGAGCGCGCGGCGATCATCAAGAAGCGCTTCAAGAATTACGAGAAGTACACGCCGCTGGTCGACCGCACGCTGGCGATGATCTTCGAGAAGGCAAGCACGCGCACCCGCGTGAGCTTTGAAGCAGGCATGTACCAGATGGGCGGCTCGGTCGTGAACCTCACGACCGGCGACAGCCAGCTCGGCCGCGCCGAGCCGATCGAGGACAGCGCCCGCGTGATCAGCCGCATGGTCGACATCGTGATGATCCGCACCTTCGAGCAGGACAAGCTCGACGCGTTCGCGGCGAACTCGCGCGTGCCGGTCATCAACGGCTTGACCAACGAGTACCACCCCTGCCAAATCCTCGCCGACATCTTCACCTTCATCGAGCATCGCGGCGCCATTCGCGGCAAGGTGGTCGCCTGGGTCGGAGACGGCAACAACATGGCCAACACCTGGCTGCAGGCCGCAGACATCCTCGGCTTCACGCTGCACGTCAGCACGCCCACCGGCTACGAGATCGACCCTGCCTTCGCCGGCGTCAAGAACCCTGGCTGCCTGAAGACCTTCAATCATCCGATGCAGGCCTGCGAGGGAGCTCACCTGGTCACGACAGATGTCTGGACAAGCATGGGCTACGAGGCCGAGAACGAAGCGCGCATGAAGGCGTTCGTCGATTGGTGCGTGGACGCCGACATGATGGCCGCGGCCCAGCCCGATGCTCTCTTCATGCACTGCCTGCCGGCACACCGCGGCGAAGAAGTGGACGCCGACGTGATCGACGGCCCGCAGTCGGTGGTGTGGGACGAGGCTGAAAACAGAATGCACGTGCAAAAGGCACTCATGGAGTACCTTTTGCTCGGCCGGATCGGCTAAGGCCGACTACGCCGATCGCGCAGCTCCTGGCGCACCACCAGCTTAAGCCCCGACCACACCTCGTCGACCGCGCAGACCTTCACGTCGACCCAACCCAGCGGGAGCGCGATTTCGCGGATGCCGTCCTCGGTGACGTCGGTCGGCAGCTTCGATGCCTTCTTCGGCCACGAGACCCAGAGCGTCGCGTCCGGGCCCAGCAGCGCGCGCAACCGCTTCGCCTCGGCGGCCAGATGCGCGCGCGAGTCGACGAACAGGTGGACGAGCTCGGTGCTCGCTAGAGCCTTGGCCTGCAGCTCGATGCCGTCGGGCCAGGGCGTGACGATCTCGCGATACGCCCTCGGGGCACCGATTGCGCAGACCGTCAGGCCCGGCTTCAACCCGAGCTTCTTCGCCAGCGGCGTTCCCGAATAACCGGCCTGCATCCGCGCCCTCCCGGTGTACGAAATAACCGACACCACGCCTTGCGACTAGATGCTAACTTCGTGTTCATGAAGCGCCTCTGGGACATCTCGCCGCCGATCGCGCCCGACTCGCCGCTGTTCCCTGGCGACACCGCGTTCTCTCAGCAGTGGACCGCCACGATCGTGCCCGGCTGCCCCGTGAACCTGAGCGCGATCACGATGTCGCCGCACATCGGCGCGCATGCCGATGCGCCACTGCACTACGGCAACGGCGAGAAGACGATCGGCCAGGTCGACCTCGCGCCGTACCTCGGCCCGTGCCGCGTGATCCACGCGATCGGGTGCGGTCCGCTCGTACGCCGCGAGCACCTGCAGCACGCCGTCGCGGGTGTGCCGCCACGCGTGCTCGTGCGCACCTGCGAGCGCGCACCGACCGTGTGGTCGGACGAGTTCAGCGCATTCGCACCCGAGACCATCGCGTGGCTCGCCGGCCTCGGCGTGCGGCTCGTCGGCATCGACAGCCAATCGGTCGACCCGGCCGCGAGCAAGGAGCTCGAGAGCCACCAGAACCTCCTGCGCCACGACCTGCGCGTGCTCGAGAACCTCGTGCTCGACGACGTGGCGGCAGGCGACTACGAACTGATCGCACTGCCGCTGAAACTGACGACCGCCGATGCCTCGCCGGTACGCGCCGTTCTGCGCGAGCTTTGAGTTGAAGACGATGACGACACGACAAGACTGCCTGGCGCGCGACCGCGCCGACCCACTCGCTGCACTGCGCGATGCGTTCGAGCTGCCCGATGGCGTGATCTACCTCGACGGCAACTCGCTCGGCGTGCTGCCGAAGGCTGCGCCCGCGCGCCTGGCGAGCGTGATCCGCGACGAATGGGGCACCGACCTCATCCGCAGCTGGAACAACGCCGGCTGGATCGATCTGCCGCAGCGCATCGGGAACAAGATCGCACGGCTGGTCGGCGCCGGCGAGAACGAGCTGATCGTGGGCGACTCCACTTCGGTGAACCTCTACAAGGTTCTGAGCGCGGCGGCAGCCTTCGTACGGGCCGATGCCCCGAGCTCGCGCCGCGTGATCCTCTCCGAGCGCAGCAACTTTCCGACCGACCTCTACATCGCCGACAGCGTCGCAAACGCGTACGGCCTCGAACTGCAGCTGATCGAAGCGGAAGACTTGCCGGCGCGGCTCGACGAGCGCGTGGCGATCCTCATGCTCACCCACGTGAACTACCGCAGCGGTCGCGTGCTCGACATGCAGGCGTTGACCCGCGCGGCCCACGCGGCGGGCGCGATCGCCATCTGGGATCTGTGCCACTCGGCCGGCGCATTGCCCGTGGAACTGAAATCGTCCGACGCCGATTTCGCCGTCGGCTGCGGCTACAAGTACCTCAACGGCGGCCCTGGAGCGCCGGCCTTTGCGTGGGCTCATCCGCGCCACACGGCGCGCATGGACCGAGAGCAGCTGCGCCAGCCGTTGTCGGGTTGGCTTGGTCATGCCGCGCCCTTCCAGTTCGCGCCCGACTACCAGCCCGCGGCGGGCATTCAACGGTTCGTCTGCGGCACTCCGCCGGTGCTGTCGATGGCCGCGCTCGAGTGCGGCGTCGACGTCTTCGCGCAGGCCGAGGCGTTCGGTGGCATGGCGGCGCTGCGCGAGAAGTCGCTCGCGCTGACCTCGCTCTTCATCGAGCTCGTCGAGCGGCGCTGCGCGACGTTGGGCCTCGAGCTCGCAACGCCGCGCGACACCACCGTTCGCGGCAGTCAGGTGAGCTTCGCGCGGGCTGAAGGCGGCTACGCGGTGATGCAGGCGCTCATCGCGCGCGGCGTGATCGGCGACTTCCGCGCGGGCAACCCACGCGCGCCGGTCGCATCGCCCGACCTGCTGCGCTTCGGGTTCACGCCGCTCTACACGCGTTTTGTCGACGTCTGGGACGCGGTCGAACACCTGCACTCGGTCCTCGAGAGCGGGCAGTGGCGCGAGGCCCGCTTCGCCGCACGCGCGGCCGTGACCTGACATGACCAAGCCAGACCCCAGCCCGCTGCCCGAGCAGATCGTGCACGACGAAGGCGCGCAGCTCGATTTCTCGAAGGACATGAGCTACGGCGACTACCTGCACCTCGATGAAGTTCTGAACGCGCAGCACCCGCTCTCGCCCGAGCACAACGAGATGCTGTTCATCGTGCAGCACCAGACCAGCGAGCTGTGGATGAAGCTGCTGCTGCATGAGCTGAGCGCCGCGGTGCGGTGCGTCGCGAACGACGAGCTCGGCAGCGCGTTCAAGATGCTCGCGCGCGTCAGCAAGATCATGGAGCAGCTCGTGCATGCGTGGGACGTGCTCGCCACGATGACGCCGCCCGAGTACTCGGCGATCCGGCCCTACCTCTCGAACAGCAGCGGCTTCCAGAGCTGGCAGTACCGCTGCATCGAGTTCATGCTGGGCAACAAGAATGCGGCAATGCTCAAGCCGCACGCGCATCGGGCTGAAATCCTTGCGCGCGTCGAGGCAGTGTGGCGTGCGCCGTCGCTGTACGACGAGTCGCTGCGCCTTCTCGCGCGACGCGGCTTCGCCGTGCCGAGCACGCACACCGAACGCGACTGGACCGCGCCCTACGTCGCCGACGACGCAGTCGAGCAAGCGTGGCTGGCCGTCTACCGCGCACCCGATTCGCATTGGGACCTGTACCAGCTCGGCGAGGAGCTCACCGACCTCGAAGACACGTTTCGCCTCTGGCGCTTTCGCCATGTGACCACCGTCGAGCGCGTGATCGGGTTCAAGCGCGGCACCGGCGGCACCTCGGGCGTCGGCTACCTGCGCAAGATGCTCGACGTCGTGCTCTTCCCCGAGATCTGGAAGCTGCGCACCGACCTCTAGGTCGCCCGCACCTGCAGAGCCGTTGCGACGCGCTTGAGCAGTTGCGGGTTCGGCGCCTGACGGCCCGTGGCCAAAAGCGCGAAGTTGTCGGCGATCGTCTCTTCGGGATGGAAGATGTATTCCGTGTTGCCGCCGAGCCGGGCCAGGTAATCGGGCACCTCGTTCGGCGCGTGCCAGATCGGCTGGCCGCCCTGCCGGACCGCCGTGGTCTTCGACTCGCCGGCGCTCACCTCGAGCAGGCGCACGTCGAGCACGTCGAAGAAGGTTTCACCGCTGTTCAACTCGGCCCGCCGCATCACCAGGACCGGCATCAACGACAACGCGCGGCCGCGCAGCGTCGTTCGCATCAGGTGGCGATCGTGTGGCGCATCCGGGTTGGCGATGCGCAGAGGCAGCCATTCCTGCGGCCACTCGAGCGTGGCGCACGGCTCGAATCCGATCAGCGCATAAAGCCGTGTCGCCAATGCAGGCGAACGGCGCGAGACCACGTGAAAGAGCTCGTGGGCCAGCACGAAGGTGTCCAGCTCACCGGACTCGGGAACCCCTTGCGCCGGAATCACGATCGCATGCCGGCGCGTGTACGGCGCGTTCGCGGAGTCGCGCCCGTTGCTGTTGACCAGCAGCACCTCGGGCGGCAGCGGCACGCCCAGCTCGCGCAGGCGCGGTGCCAACGCAGTCATCGCACGGATCCAGCGGGCCTGCAGCGCAGCGCTCCACGGCAGCACGGTGTCGGCCGAGAACGCGCGCAGCTTCTCGCGGCTGACCGGCGACGTCACGCCGAGCATCGCGCGGCGATAGAAGTCACCCGTTGCTGCGACCCACTCGTCGTCAGCCCCGAGCACCTCGCGGCCCTCGCGCTCGCTGGCGAAGCGCAGCCGCGTGATGCCGAAGTCGGCCGTCGGTCCGGGCTGCCCCTCGGCCAGGGCCCGCAGAGGAGCCGCCGCGCACAGCGCGCTCCAGGCAAGTGCAGTTCGTCGAGTCAGCATCGCGGTCCGTCGCCAGGCGAAAGACCGCGATGCTACGCGAGCGTGCTCGTCGTCATCCCTGGGCGGGGAACACGAACACGCTGTGCGCGTGGCCGCTGTCGGTGACGTGCACCCTGTGCGCCGGCAGCGCCTGCCCGTGCAGGGACGCGGTCACCGTGTAGTCGCCGGCCGGCAGCCGCACAAGCATGAACGGGCCGTCGGCACGCTGCTCGAGCACAGTCGTGCCCTTGTGGTCGGCAATGCGCACGTGCGCGTCGGCGGTGTATTCGTCGCGCGAGCCGCTGTGCTCGTAAAGCTCGACGATCAGCGGGTACTGCTTGAACGCCGCCTGGAAGCGCTGCACCTCGCCATCCGAGACGCCACCCGAGATATACGACGCGACGCCCGCCACGCGTTCGGGCGGCAGGTTGCTGACCTGCGCCGCATGCACCGAGAT
>Ga0075366_10001743_pt1 | contig 10943 bp, 12 predicted proteins | sample EndMethybrTD3031_FD_72351 | JGI IMG/M metagenome (GOLD analysis project Ga0075366, IMG submission 72351) | Populus endosphere microbial communities from Tennessee, USA - Endosphere MetaG P. TD hybrid TD303-1 | ecosystem: Host-associated > Plants > Roots > Endosphere | place: USA: Tennessee... | reverse complement strand
GCGTCCTTGTGTCGCGGTGCGCGGATCGTGATGCCCGCCGCTTCGAGCGCGCTGCGCAGCGCGCTCGAAGCGGCGGGCATCACGATCCGCGCACCGCGACACAAGGACGCTTGAAATGGACGATATCCCTGTACTGGCCGAGGTCACCGGCAATGTCGCGAAGATCGCGGTTCGGCCCGGGCAAAGCGTGGCCGCCGACGAGCCGGTGGTGATCGTCGAGTCGATGAAGATGGAGATTCCAGCCGCTGCGTCGACGGCCGGCATCGTCGTCGACGTGCTGGTCGCCGAAGGCGAGGCGGTCGAGGAAGGGCAGGTGCTGGCGCTGCTGCGCCGCGCGCCCTGATGCCGCCGTGCTGCGCGAACTGCAGACCCTGCTGGCCGTGGTGCGCCACGGCAGCTTCGCGGCCGCCGGCGAACGCATCGGGCTGACGCAGAGCGCGGTCAGCGCGCAGATGCAGCGCCTGGAAGCGCAGCTCGGCCGCTCGCTCTTCGATCGCGACGGCCGCAGCGCGAAGCTCAACGCGCACGGTCGTGAAACCGCTGCGCGCGCCGAGCAGATCGTCGCGCTCTGGCAGGAGCTGGGGGAGCCGGTGCACGCCGCACGCGGCGTGCTTCGCATCGGTGCGATCGCCTCGGTGCAATCGCAGGCACTGCTCGGCCCGGTGGCGGCTCTGCGCAGGGAGTTCGCGCAGACCAAGGTCCGCATCGTTCCCGGCGTTTCGCTGCAGCTCATGGGCGGCGTCGACAGCGGCGAGCTCGACCTCGCGCTGATGATCTGCCCGCCGTTCGCGCTGCCGCGCGAGCTGACCTGGCAGCCCCTGTGGAGCGAGCGCTTCGAACTCGTCGTGCCGGTGGCGTGTGCCGCGGCGGACTGGCGCTCGGCGCTCGCGACGCTGCCCTTCGTGCGCTACGACCGCACTTCGTTTGGCGGTCGCATCGTCGAGCAGTTCCTGCGCGCACAGGCGATCGCCGTCGATGATGCGATCGAGCTCGACGACCTGGGCGGCCTCGTGCAGGCGGTGCGCTTGGGACTGGGTGCGGCGCTGATTCCGGCCACGGCCGCGTTGCAGCCGTTGCCGGGCGGAGTACGCCTGCTGCCGCTGCCCGAACCCGTCCCGCAACGCGAGATCGGCATCCTCACGCGCGCGGGAGAACCCGCCGTGCCGGCTTCGGCGCGGCTCATCGAACTGCTGAGCCGCTGAAGCCTTCGGGAGCGGCTACTTCGCGAACAGCGAGTCGAGGTTTGCGAACGCCTTGATCTCGACCGCGTTGCCCGACGGATCGAGGAAGAACATGGTCGCCTGCTCGCCGACTTCGCCCTTGAAGCGGACGTAGGGCTCGATGACGAACTTCGTGCCGGCGGCGCGCAGCTTGTCGGCCATCTCGTGCCATTGCGCCATCGACAGCACCGCGCCGAAGTGGCGCACAGGGACCTGATGGTCGTCAACCGCGCTGGTCGCCTTGTGGCCGCACTCGTCGGGCGCGAGGTGGGCGACGATCTGGTGGCCGTAGAAGTTGAAGTCCACCCATTCCGGCGCGCTGCGCCCCTCGGGGCAGCCCAGCAGCTCGCCGTAGAAGGAGCGTGCGGCGGCAATGTCGTGAACCGGGAAGGCGAGGTGAAACGGAGGCATCGCGGGCGTGGTCATCGTGGTCTTCCTGCTTGGAAGCGGGCAGTCTAGGGCGTCGGCAACGGCAGGAAAAGCGAATCTTCTTCGCTCTCAGCCACAAGCGTTTCGATGCTCGCTGCGAACGCGGCGCTCGCGCCATCCCGTCAGGACTGAAACTGCGCCGCCTGCGCATCGATCAAGCGTCGCGCCGCCTGCCATGTCAATTGCACGATCTCGGCCGAATCCGCGGTCTCGAACTGCTCGGCCGTCAACGCCTGCACCTGCACGCCCGGAACGCGCAGCGCCTGGCCGCCGGCCAGCGCGTTGTCCAGCCCGAGGGCGATCCCTTCGTAGTCGTGGTACGCCAGCCGGCCGTGGAACTTGAGCGCGTGCTGGCTGATCGGCAGCAGGCCCGCTTCCTGCGCCGACACCGCACCGCCCGCCGCCGTGTGGGTGTGAATGACCCAGTGCAGGTCCGGCCGCGCGCCATGAACGGCGGAGTGGATCGTGAAGCCCGCCCGATTGACCCGGAAGCGCGCATCGTCCGGCGCTCACGGCGAAGGCGTGCCGTTGACCGCCGCCTGCTTGACCGCGCTGGACTGCAGGTTCCACTTCGTGATGATCGCGCTGTAGGTGCCGTTCGCCAGCAGCTTCTTGAACGCCACCAGCACCGCGTCGCGAAGCTGCGTGTCGGCCTTGGTGAACGCGATCCCCTGCTGCAGCCCGCCGAACGGCGTGCCGACGGCCTTGTAGACGCCCGCCTCCTGCGCCATCACGTAGGGCACGGTCTCGCTGCCCTGGGCGCCGCCTTCGAAGCGGCCCTGCTTGAGCTGGGCACGCGCGGCGGCGTTGTCCGAGGTGCCCTCGACTGTGATCGGCGGCTTGCCGGCCGCAACGCAGTTGGTGTCGCTCCAGGTCTTGATCTCGGCCGGGAACGAGGTGCTGCGGCTGGTGCCGACCGTCTTGCCGCACAGGTCGATCGGCTTGCTGACGCCGACGTTCGATGCGAGCACGTAGAACTGCACACCCGAGTTCAGGTAGTCGATGAAGTCCGAAGCCTCGCGGCGCGCCGGGCGGTCGCTGAGGCCGCTGAGGATCATGTCGACGCGGCCGGTCGCGAGCGACGGCAGCAGCTGCTCGAATGCCGACTCCTGCCACTCCAGCGTCACGCCCAGTTCCTTGGCCAGCGCGTTGCCTAGGTCGACGTCGAAGCCGATCAGCTTCGCGGTCTCGGGGTCCTTGAACTCCATCGGCGGGTAGATCGCGTTGACGGCGATCTTGATGACCTTGGTCTTGGAGATGCGCTCGGGCAGCGCTTGCGCACTGGCGAATGAGGGAACAAGCGCGGTCAGTGCGACGAGGGCGAGCTGGCGGAGGTGGTTCATGGCGAGGTCCATTCAGTGCAAGGGAGGAATCTCAGCAGATCAGCGCGTGCTGCTCGGAGCGCCCCGCGAGCAGCGGCAGCAGCGTGCGCGCATCGTCGAGCTCGTCGAGGTGCAACAGCCGATCGGCCAGCGTTTCGACCTGCCCACGCGGCAGCGCGACGCCGGCCAGCACCTCGAACTTCGCACGCAGCGCCGCCGCCGACATCGGATTGCCCGGCGCGCCAAGCGCGACCGGCACCGTGTGCGACACGACGAGACCGTCTTGCGACGTGATCGTGACGACCGGCTCGTCGAGCGCCGCCATCGCCGGGTCGACCTGCAGGCGCACCAGCGACATCGCCGCAGCCAGCCGCGCATCGCTGCGCACCGGCGCGAGATAGCGCTCCAGGCCCGCGTCGCCGAACACCCACGCGATCGCCACCGCATACGGCAGGCTCATCTGCGCGCTGGCCAGCGAGGCCAGGTCGCGCCCGCCGCACATGCCCATCACGAACTCGCTCAGGCGGATGTCGACGTGGCGCACCTGCTGCGCGAGACCCGGGTTGCTCGCCATCAGGTGCAGCACCGCGTCGACGGTCGAATGGTTGCTGCGGCATGACGCGTGCGGCTTGATCGAGCAGCGCATCAGCTTCCAGGTCTGGCCCAGCTCGGCGAGCAGCGCCTCGGGCTGCCTGGACTGCGGCGCGAAGGCGTTGAAGAAGCCGCCCCACACGTCCTCGAACACCTGCGTCGGGCCGCTGATGCCGCGCGCCGCGAGCAGCGCCGCGGTGAGACCGCCTTCGGCCGCGCGGCCGGCGTGCAGGCGCTTGGTCTGCGACGCATCGTGGATGAAGGCCCACAGCCCGCCGCTGAAACTGGCGGCGTGGCCGAGCGCCGCGCTGGTCTGCGCGGCGTCCAGCCCAAGCAGGTGCGACGCAGCGGCGGCCGCGCCGAACGTGCCGCAGGTCGCGGTCGAATGCCAGCCCGCGCCGTTGTGCGGCGAGTAGCCGCCGCAGGCTTCGAGCACGCGCCGCCCGATGTCGTAGCCGAGCACGACGGCCGTCAGCAGCTCGCGGCCGGAGATCGCGCGCTTCGACAGCGCGAGCGCTGCCATCGCGGCGGGCAGCACGACCGCGCCGGAATGGTCGCAGCCGCCGGTGTCGTCGAGCTCGAGCGCGTGCGCGGCGGCGCCGTTCGCGAACGCGGCGTCGCGGGCGCCGAGTGCCGTGGCGGTGCCCCACACCGGCGAAGCGCCCTGCCCGGCCTCGGCCGTCAGCATCGCCAGCGTCTGGCGCGGCTCGAAGGCGGCGCTGCCGGCCAGCGTCGCGCCCACCGTGTCGAGGATGTGCTGCCTGGCGCGCGCCACCAGTGCGGGCGGCAGCTCGTCGAATCGGGTGCCGGCGCAGAACGCGCCGAGCTGCATCGCAGCGGTGCTGGTCATGAGATGTGGGATGCCTGTTGGAGCGGCGCGAGCAGGTCGACCGGGTGGCCGGGCTCGTTGCCTGTGTGCTGCGAGCGCCACCACTGCGCGAGTTCGCGACCCGTCGCGATCCACACGTCGCCCTGCGAGCGGATGGTCGCCAGCAACTCGCGCAGCAAGTCGATGCGGCCCGCGGTGCCGAGGATCTCGGGGTGGATACGCAGCGGCATGCACAGCCCCAAGCGGTGGAAGCCCGCAAAGTCCTGGCGCCAGTTCGCCAGCACCTCGCGGTACGACGCGATGCGCGGCTGACCCACCGGCACAGGCGGGTAGAGGTTGAACGTGAAATACGGTTCGTCTTCGAGCTCGTAGTGCAACGGCACTTCGATCAACGGCACGCTCGATGCGCCAGCCGGGGGATGGAAGTACGGCCGGTCGTCGCCGCGCCACGACGACGACCAGGCGATGCCCGCCTCGCGCAGGTGCTGCGTGAATCCCGGCGCCCAGTTGCCGAACGGCGCGCGAAAGCCCACCGGCGCTTCGCCTGTCGCATCGCGCAACGCGGCCTGGGCGCTGCGCAGGCTGTCGTGCTGCTGCGCGAGGCCCAGGTGATCGAAATCCTCGCAGGCGAAGCTCGCGTTGCCGATCTCGTGACCGGCCTGGTGGATGCGCTGCACCAGCGTGCGGTGTTCCAGCGCGACGCGGCCGGCCACGAACCAGCTCGCCGCGAGCTCGAGCTCGCCGAACACCTGCAGCAGCCGATCGACGCCGCGCCGCGCGCCGTACTGCCAGACCGACAGGCTCTTCTCGCGCCCGACCATGCGCGGCTCCTGCGTCGTGATCGCGTGGGCGTCGAGGAAGTCGACGCTGACGACGACGGCCATGCGCTTGCCGTGCGGCCACCTCGGCGCGGATCTCGGCAGCGTCGTCATGCCGCGGCCGCGTCGTCCGCGTGGGTGCTGCGCCACCATTGCGCCACCTCGCCGCAGGTGGCGAACCACACGCCGTCGGCGGCGCGCATGTGCTGCAGCAGGCGCTCGATCAACAGGATGCGCCCTGGCTTGCCGGACACCTTGGGGTGGAACAGCGTCGTCATGCACAGCCCGTCGCGGTGCGAGCCGTCGAACTCGCGCCGCCAGTTGTCGAGAGTCGTGTCGTAGGGCGCGATGCGGTCCAGCCCGGCCGGGAAATCGGGGCTTCGCTGATAGGCCAGCGACGCGTAGTCGTCCAGCTCCCAGCGGCCCGGAATCTCGACCAGGCTGCGGCCGCTCTTCGCATGCTCGATGAAGTACGGCCGGTCGTCGCCGCGCATCGAACTCGACCAGGTGACACCGGCATCGAGCAACACCTCGATGGTGTCGTCGCCCCAATCGCCCGACGGCGTGCGAAAGCCGGTGGGCGTCAGGTCCAGGTGTTGGCGAAACAGCGCGAGCGAGCGCGCCATCACCTCCTGCTGGCGTTCGCGCGTGAGCTGCCAGAAGGCCTCGTGCTGGTAGCCGTGGTAGCCGATGTCGTGGCCGCGCTCGACGATGGCCTGGATCTGCGCCGGCCAGGTTTCCAGCACCCAGCCGGGCACGAAGAAGGTGGCCGGGATGCGGTACTCGGCCAGCAGGTCCAGCAGATAGCCGACGGCACGCCACGGCCCGTAGCTGCCGAGCGTGAAGAACGAGGGGTTGCGCCAGATCGAGCCGTCGAGCATCGCGTTGCCGGTCGGCCCGTCGACGTCGAAGGCCAGCGCGACGCAGGAGCGCACGCCGTCGGGCCAGAGGCTGGGGCGCACGGGTGCCATCGCGATCGGTTCGTCGCGATCAGTTCGCGCTGTCGATGATCAGCTTGGGCAGCGTGAAGTCCTGCAGGCCCCACTTCGCGGCGATCTTCGCGTACGTGCCGTCGGCGATCAGCTTGCTCATCGCGTCGCTCAGCTCCGCGACCAGCGCGTCGTTCTTGCGCGTAACCGCCAGGCCCACGTACTGGAAGGCGAACGGCTTGCCGACCGTCACATAAGTGTTGGCCTCCTGGCCCATGATGTAGGGCAGCGTCTCGCCGCCCTGCACTGCCGCGTCGAGCCGCCCCTGGCGCAACTGCGTGCGCGCATCGGCCGAGCCGTCGGTGCCGGTCACCGCGATCGGCGGCTTGCCGGCCTTCACGCAGTTGGCGTCGCTCCACGCCGCGATCTCGGTCGGGAACGAGGTGCGGCGGCTCGCGCCGACCTTCTTGCCGCACAACGCGGCCATCCCGCCGAACTCGGCGGCGCGTTCCTTCATCACGTAGAACTGCGGGCCGGTCTTCAGGTAGTCGATGAACTTGACGGCGTCGCGGCGCGTCGGCAGGTCGGTCATGCCCGACAGGATGATGTCCACGCGGCCGGTGGCCAGCGAGCTGAGCATCTGGTCGAAGCTGGTCTCCTCCCACTTGATCGTGGTGCCGAGCTTGGCGGCGAGCGCCTCGCCGAGATCGACGTCGAAGCCGGTCAGCTTCGCGGTGGCCGGGTCCTTGAACTCGAGCGGCGGGTAGTTCGAGACGATGGCCGCGGTGATGGGCGCGCCCTTGGCGCGCGCGGTCTGCGCGTGCGCCGCCGGCAGGACGAAGGCGATCGCGACCGCGGCAAGGCTCGAGCGTTGGAACAGGCTGAGGGACATGAAGGTCTCCGGTGGGGCGTTGGAAAGAACGAACGAGGGGAGGATCAGCCGCGCACGGCTGAAATGAACTCGCGGGTGCGGGCGTGCTGCGGCGCGGACAAGACCTGCTCGGGCGTACCGGTCTCGACGACCTGGCCCTTGTCCATGAACATCACGCGCGTCGCCACGTCGCGCGCGAAGCCGAGTTCGTGGGTCACGACGACCATGGTCATGCCGCTCTTCGCGAGGTCGCGCATCACCGCCAGCACCTCGCCGACCAGTTCGGGGTCGAGGGCCGACGTGGGCTCGTCGAACAGCATCAGCTGCGGCTTCATCGCCAGCGCGCGAGCGATCGCCACGCGCTGCTGCTGGCCGCCCGAGAGTTCGATCGGGAACGCATCGCACTTCGCCGCGAGGCCGACGCGGTCGAGCAGTGCACGCGCCTCGGTCACGACCTCGGCGCGCGCTCGCTTCAGCACCTGCACCGGACCCTCGATCACGTTCTCGAGCACCGTCAGGTGCGGGAACAGGTTGAAGCGCTGGAACACCATGCCTGTCTTCAGCCGCTGGCGCGCGATCTCGGTCTCCGACAGCGCGTGCAGCTTGTCGCCGACGCGGCGAAAGCCGACCAGTTCGCCGTCGACCCACAGCGCGCCGTCGGTCACGCTCTCGAGCTGGTTGATGCAGCGCAGGAAGGTGCTCTTGCCCGAACCCGACGGGCCGATCACGCACAGCACCTCGCCGCGCGCGATGTCCAGCGTGATGCCGTGCAGCGCATGGAACTGGCCGAAGCTCTTGCGCACGTCGATCGCGCGCACCAACAATGCGGAAGTGCCCATGCTCATTGCCTCGCCGCCGCGCGGCCCGCGCCGCGCGCATAGAAGGCCTCGACACGCGACTGCAGCAGCGACAGCACCGTGACGACGACCACGTACCAGATGCCCGCGACGATCAGCAGCTCGATCACGCGCGCGTTCGCGTAGTAGATGTTCTGCGCGTTGTGCAGCATCTCGGCGTACTGGATCACGCTGGCCAGCGAGGTCAGCTTGATCATGCCGACGAACTCGTTGCCGATCGGCGGGATGATCACGCGCATCGCCTGCGGCAGGATGATGCGGCGCAGCGCCAGCAGGCGCGGCATGCCGATCGCCTTCGCGGCTTCGTACTGACCCACGTCGACCGACAGCAGCCCGGCTCGCACGACTTCCGATGTGTAGGCGCCCTGGTTGATGCCCAGGCCCAGCAGGGCGGCGAGGAAAGGCGTCATCAGGTCGACGGTGCGCATCTCCCACACGCCGTGCACGCCGATGCTCGGGAACACCAGCGCGAGGTTGAACCACAGCAGCAGTTGCAGGATCACCGGCGTGCCGCGGAACAGCCAGGTGTAGCCGCGCGCCACCCAGCTCAGCACCGGGTTCGTCGACAGCCGCATCACCGCGGTGATCACGCCGAGCATGATGCCCAGCGCCATCGCGAGGATGCTCATCACGACCGTGTTGACCAGGCCGGTCAGGATGGATTGCGCAGTCAGGAACTTCGCCACGTACGACCATTCGATCTTGCCGCGCGCGAACGCGTTGGCGACGAACAGCAGCGCGATCACGATCAGCGCGGTCGCCGCGTAGCGGCCCCAGTAGCGGCGCGGCACATGCGTGAGGTGGGAGATGCTGCCGAGCTCCAGCGCATCGGCCGGGGCGCGGGCCTCGCCGCTCGCCCGGGCATCGCCCGTTGCGCCAGTGCTGGCGGTCAGCATCGCGGGCCCCGGTAGGCCTCGGCCCACTCGGCCTGCGCGGCCAGGCGCTGCTTCAGCCGGCCGATCTGTTCGCGCACCCGCTCGGGTGCCGTGCCGCCCTGCCCGGTGCGCGCGGCGACCGCGGCCTCGAGCGTGACGTGCTCGAGCACGCCGGCGGTGAGCCGCGGATCGACCTCGGCAAGCAATGACGCCGAGGCCCCGCTCAACTCGATGCCGTTCGCCTCGCAGGCCTTCACGACGGCGCCGGTGATCTCGTGCGCCTCGCTGAACGGCACGCCGCGCATCGCCAGCCAGTCGGCCACCTCGGTCGCGAGCGTGAAGCCGAGCGGGGCCTGGCGGCGCAGCTCGGCGACATTGACGCGCATCGTGCGGATCATTCCCGCCATCGCCGGCAGCACCAGCGCGAGCGTGTCGATGCTGTCGAACGCCGCGGCCTTGTCTTCGGCCATGTCGCGGTTGTAGGCGAGCGGCAGCGACTTCAGCGCGGCCATCAGCCCGACGATGTTGCCGATCAGGCGGCCGGCCTTGCCGCGGCTCAGCTCGGCGATGTCCGGGTTCTTCTTCTGCGGCATGATCGAACTGCCGGTGCAGTACGCGTCGTCCAGCGTCACCCACTGGAACTGCCGCGACGACCACAGCACCACCTCTTCGGACAGGCGCGAGAGCTCGACCGCGAGCATGCCGGTCACGAACAGGAACTCGCACACGTGATCGCGCGCCGCGACCGCGTCGATCGAGTTCTCGCACGGCGCGTCGTAGCCGAGTTCCGCCGCCGACAGCTCCGGCGAGCGGCAGATCGCCGAGCCGGCGAGCGCTGCGGCGCCTAGCGGCGAGCGCGCGCTGCGGCGGTCCCAGTCGATCAGGCGCTCGATGTTGCGGCCGATGGCCTGTGCGTGCGCGAGCAGGTGGTGCGCGAACACGACCGGCTGGGCCGGCTGAAGATGGGTGAAGCCGGTCGACAAGGTGTCGGTGTGCGCCTCGGCCTGCTGCACCAGCGCGGCCTGCAGTTCGAGGACCGCGCCGACGATGGTGCGGGCGCGATCGCGCAGGTAGAGCTTCAGGTCGTTCGCAGCCTGGTCGTTGCGCGAACGGCCGGCGCGCAGCTTGCCGCCGATCGCGCCGAGGCGCGTCGTCAGCACACGCTCGAGAAAGGTGTGCACGTCCTCGTCGGCCTCCGACGGCTGAAGCTCGCCGGCCAGGAACTCGTGCTCGAGCCGATCGATCGCGACCAGCAATTGATCAAGCTCGGCCACCTGCAGAATGCCGGCCCGCTGCAACTCGCGTGCATGCGCGCGCGAGCCGGCCAGGTCATAGGGAACGAGACGGAAGAAGCTCGGCTCGGAGCGCGACAGCGCCTTCAGCGCCGCTGATGGCTCGGCCTTGAAGCGTGCACCCCACAGGCGCTGCGTCACACTCGTCGTCGTTGGTTCCATGCCGCCGCCATCCAGAGAAAAGATGGCGGCATCGTAGTGAGGATGGCGCGGGCTGCAAACCGAGATTAAGAACCGTGCCGCACGCAAAAATTCTCAGCATCGAAGCAGGTCTGAAAGTGCCCGAACCCCGGGAAACCGCGGGAAACCGCGGGTTGTGGCCCGAACCTTGCAAGCGTTAAACCCCCTCATGAAAACGCGCCGACTTTGCTGCCCATGCCTGACGCCGAGAAGCGACTGAAGCCCCGCACCCGGCTGCCGCCGCTGAACGCACTGCGCGCTTTCGATGCGATCGCGCGCCACCTGACCGTCGTGAAGGCGGCCGACGAACTCAGCGTCACGCCCAGCGCGGTGAGCCATCAGCTGCGCACGCTCGAGGACACGCTCGGGGTCCAGCTCTTCACGCGCAACAAGAACTACCTGAAGCTGACCTCGCACGGCGAGGCCCTGCTGCCGTCGGTGCGTGCGGCATTCCAGATGATCGCGTCGGCCGCGGCGCGGCTCGGCGATGCGGTGATGGTCGGCGACCTGGTCGTCTCGGTACCGGTCGGCCTGAGCTCGCGACTGCTGACTCGCCACATCGGCGAGTTCCTGACGGCGCACCCCGACGTGCGCTTCAAGCTGATCGCGTCGAACGACGACAAGGAGGTCTATTCGCCATCGGTCGACGTCTGCATCCGCTACGGCACCGGCATCTGGCCGGACCGCCAGGTGCGGCTGCTCAGCCCTGTTGCGATCTTCCCGCTGTGCA
>Ga0075366_10001742_pt1 | contig 10946 bp, 12 predicted proteins | sample EndMethybrTD3031_FD_72351 | JGI IMG/M metagenome (GOLD analysis project Ga0075366, IMG submission 72351) | Populus endosphere microbial communities from Tennessee, USA - Endosphere MetaG P. TD hybrid TD303-1 | ecosystem: Host-associated > Plants > Roots > Endosphere | place: USA: Tennessee... | reverse complement strand
CGTAGAGGAGGGACGCGCTCAGCCTAGCACTAGTTCCACCTGGACGCGCCCCGCACGGTCGTGACGCGCGCTCAGCCCGATGCGCGTCCCGGCCGGCGCGCGCACGGTCCACTCGCATTGGCCGCGGTCGCCGGTGAGATCGAGGTTGGGAAGGAAGGCCTGCAGCGTGGGCTTGCTCGCGCGCCCCTCGAGCTGCCCGCCCTCGACGCGCGCCTTGCCCGCCACGAGGGACGCGCCCGGCCCGAGCTCGATCTCGTAGACCACGCCGCGCATCATCTTGCGCTCGAGCGCGCGCTTGGTGACGTACGACGGCAGGTACCCGGTGTTGTGGACCGCGAAGCGCACTCGCCACGTGTCGCCGCCGAGCGCCTGCACCTCGGTCCTGAGCGTCTCGAGCTTCGGCAGCGTCATCGCCTGCCACGCGAGCCAGCCGGGAAACCGCTTCACCTCGCGCTCGATGTACTTCTTCGGCGGGTTGCGGAACACCGCGAGCTTGTTCCAGCCGCCCAGCTCCACGGGGCCGAGCTGCGGATGGTCGAAGGGATACCAGTCGATGTAACCCTCGCCGCCCAGCTCCCGGTCGCTCCAGGCGATGAGCTTGAGGTCGTCCTCGGGCGGATGCTCGCGGTACCAGTCGATGAAGTGGTAGCCCTCGATCCCCGCTTCCTTCGCGGGCGCCCAGATCTCCACCGTCCAGAAGAACTGGCCGAGGTGCTCGTAGATCCAGTCGAAGCCGCCGGTGATCACCTGCTTCGGGTGGTACTTGAAGTCGTGGAAGATCGAGATGTTCGGGTAGCCGGTGAGCTCGGTGCTCTTCTTGCCGAAGAGCTTGTAGAGCCACAGGTCCTCGGCCGGCATGTTCTCGTCGGGCTCGCTCGAGAAGGGTCGCAGGATCACGCCGCTGTGAGTGTGGAAGCTCACCCCGCCGCCGATGTTCGGGTGCTTCACGATGAAGTCCACCACCGCGCGCACCTCCGGCTCCGACGTGGGATACGGCCCCGCGCCCACCTGCTGGAACTCCTGCCGCCAGCCCGACGGGAAATTGCGGTTGAGGTCGAGGCCCTCCTTGTCGCGGTTCACGCGGATCTCGACGCCGTCGTAGTTGACCAGCGTGCCCTCGGGGATCACGCGCCAGTATTCGCCGCCGTACTCCGCGGGCTCGCGCGGCGTGACGAGGCGGGCGTCCGCGGGGTGCGCCTTGTAGGCGCCGTTGGGATCGCGGATGCGCATCTGCAGGATGCGCCCGTCGCCGTCGACGTCCTCGACGTTGAGGCCGTCGACCGGCTCCTCGTCGAACGGATAGGGGCGCGTCGAGGAGCGGATGTACTTGGGCTTGTCGGCGAGCGCCCATTCGGCGCCGTCGGGATTGATGCGCGGGCAGATGTAGAGCGCGCGGGTGTCGAGCAGGCGCGTGAGCCCGGCATCCTTGCCGTAGCCCTGCTCGAGCGTGTGGAGGAAGTACAGGCACGCCGTCGACGCGGTGAGCTCCGCGGCGTGGATGTTGCCGTCGACCCAGAACGCGGGCTTGTCGGCCGCGGCGCCGGTGGAGGCCTGCGTGGCCGTCACCAGCCAGATGTCGCGCCCCTCGTGGCTCTTCCCGATCGATTCGAGCGTGAAGAGCCCGGGATGGCGCTCCGCGAATCCCTTCAGGATCGTGGTGAGCTCGGCGTAGCGGTAGAACCGGTCGAAACTCAGCTGCATCTACTCTTCGCCCGTGGCTCCCAGGGGCATGTCACGCCGCTTCCTGAGGTAACCGATCACCAGCGGGGCGATCAGGATGACCAGGGTGAGCCCCAGCAGCAGGGCCGAGATGCCGTGGGTGACGAAGATCATCGGGTCGCCCTGGCTGATCGACAGCGAGCGGCGCATCTGCTCCTCGGCGAGCGGGCCCAGGATCATGCCCACGATCACCGGCGCGGTCGGGAACCCGTAGCGGCGCATGAGGAAGCCGACGAGGCCGATCACGTAGAGCAGGAACACGTCGAACGCCGACTGGCGCATGCCGTACACGCCCATCGTCGCGAACACCAGGATGCCGGCGTAGAGCTGCGGGCGCGGGATCTGCAGCAGCTTCACCCACAGGCCCACGAGCGGCAGGTTGAGGACCAGCAGCATCACGTTGCCGATGTAGAAGCTCGCGATGAGGCCCCACACCAGCGCGGAGTTCGATTCGAACAGCAGCGGGCCCGGTTGCAGGCCGTACTGCTGGAACGCCGAGAGCAGGATCGCCGCGGTGGCCGAGGTCGGTAGCCCGAGCGTGAGCAGCGGGACCATCGTGCCCGTCGAGGACGCGTTGTTCGCCGCCTCGGGGCCGGCGACGCCCTCGATCGCGCCCTTGCCGAACTCCTCGGGGTGCTTGCTGAGCTTCTTCTCCATCGCGTAGGAGAGGAAGGTCGGGATCTCGGCGCCGCCCGCGGGGATGGTGCCGAACGGGAAGCCGACGAGCGTGCCGCGGATCCACGGGCCGATCGAGCGCTTCCAGTCCTCGGCCTTCATCCAGATCGAGCCCTTGATCGACTCGAGCTTCTCGTCGACCTGGTTGAGCTTGGAGGCGAAGTAGAGCGTCTCGCCCACGGCGAAGAGGCCGACCGCGACGGTGACCACCTCGATGCCGTCGAGCAGCTGCGGGATGTCGAAGGCGAAGCGCGCCTGCCCGGTCTGGTTGTCGATGCCGACCAGCCCGATCGCGAGACCGAGGAAGAGGCTGCACAGGCCGCGCAGCGTCGACTCGCCCAGCACCGCGGACACCGTGGTGAAGGCGAGCACCATGAGCGCGAAGTACTCGGGCGGGCCGAACTTGAGGCCGAGCTCGACCACGAGCGGCGAGAGGAACGTGAGGCCGATGGTGGCGATCGTCCCGGCGAAGAAGGACCCGATGGCGCTGGTGGCGAGCGCGGGCCCGGCCCGGCCCCGCTTGGCCATCTCGTTGCCTTCCATCGCGGTCACGATGGTGGCGCTTTCGCCCGGCGTGTTGAGCAGGATCGACGTGGTCGAGCCGCCGTACATCGCGCCGTAGTAGATGCCGGCGAACATGATGAGCGCGCCGCTCGCGTCCACCTTGGTGGTGATCGGAAGCAGCAGCGCCACCGTCACCGCGGGGCCGACGCCGGGCAGGACGCCCACCGCGGTGCCGAGCGCGCACCCGACGAGGCACCACATCAGGTTCGGCGCGGTGAGGGCCACCGCGAAGCCGTGCATCAACTGGGCCCAGACGTCCATCAGGGGAGCACCGCTTTCAGGACTCCGGCGGGGAGCGTGAGTCCAAGGCCGTAATTGAACATCGCGAACACCGCCGACGCGAGCACCAGGCCGGTGGCGATGTTGAGACCGTAGCGGCGGCTGTTGAAGCCGCGGGCCACCATGACGAAGAGGATGGTCGACGAGAAGATGAAGCCGAGGTGCTCGATCAGCAGGCCGTACGCGATGATGCCGCCCGAGACCCACGCGAACGCGGTCCAGTCCATCGGCAGTTTCGCCTCGGCCTCCTCGTCGACGCCGGGGAAGCCGCCTCGCAACGCCTCGGCGAGGAGGAAAGCGCCCAGCACCAGGATGACCGCGCCGACGACGCGCGGCACGACGCCGGGGCCGACCTGCGCATAGCCCCCGCCGGTGGGCAGGAAGAACGAGCCCCCGAGGACACAGGCGCCGATGGCGAGGACTCCCGCCGCGACCGCGACCTGCCCTGCGGGGGCGCGCACGGTTACTTCTTCCCGAGGGCCAGGTCGTTCAGGATGCCGCCGATGCGCTTGTTCTCGGCCGTGATGTACTGGCCGTAGGCGTCACCCGGAAGGTAGAAGTCGTCCCATTCCTGGCGCTTGAGCGTTTCCTGCCACTCCTTGCTCTTCACCGCCTTCTCGACCGCCTTCACCAGCTCGTCGCGCTGCGCCTTGCTGATGCCGGGGGCGCCGAAGACCCCGCGCCAGTTGGCGAGCTCGACGTCCACGCCCTGCTCCTTGAGCGAGGGGATGCCCTCCATCGCCTTGGCGGAGGAGACCGCGAGCGCGCGCATCTTGCCCGACTTGATGTGCTGGGAGAACTCCGAATAGCCCGAGACACCGGCGGTGACGTGCCCGCCGATGATCGCCGAGACCGCCTCCCCGCCGCCCTTGAACGGCACGTAGTTGACCTTGGCCGCGTCGACGCCGACCGCCTTGGCGATCAGCCCCGCGAGGATGTGGTCGGTGCCGCCCGCGCTGCCGCCGCCCCACGACACGCTGCCGGGGTTGGCCTTGAACTTGTCGAGCAGCTCCTTGAGGGTCTTGGGACCGCTCGCCGGGACGACGATGACCTCGTACTCGGAGGTGAGGCGCGCGACCGGCGTGACCTGGTCGATCGTGACCGGCGACTTGTTCTGGATCAGCCCGCCGACCATCACCATGCCGCCCATCATCATGGCGTTCGGGTCGCCCTTGGACGAGTTCACGAACTGCGCGATGCCGATGGCGCCGGCGGCGCCGCCCTTGTTGTCGTACTGGATGTTCTTCACCGCGCCCGAGGCCTGCAGCGCCTTGCCGAGCTCGCGGCCGGTGGTATCCCAGCCGCCGCCGGGATTGGCGGGGATCAGCATCTTCACGGAGTCCACGGCGAACGCCGGGGCGATGGTCAGTGCGGCCGCGGCGATGGCGAGCCGGGCGCTGAATTTCACGGTCATGGAAAAGCTCCTCGTCGAGTATGTTCTACCGGTGTATCGGGCACCACCGTTTGTTCGGGGCAGTGTAGCGGAAATCGTCCTAGGCAAGCTGGAGCGCGGCCGCCAGCAGGTAAACGATCGACCACACGATCAGTGCACGCCACAGCAGTCCTTCCAGGCTGGTCAGCGCATCCTCGCGCGCGAGCTCGCCCGAACCGAGGGCGGGCCGGCTCTCGAACCCGCCCGCGGTGCTCGGGACCGGCTCGCCGAGGCGCACGCCGAGCGCACCCGCGCCGCTCGCGAGCACGATGCCCTCGTCGGCGCGGGGCCAGAGCGCGGCCTGCGAGCGCCAGCACAGGATCGCGTCCTCGAAGTTGCCGACCACCGCGAACACGAACGCGGTCGCGCGCTGCGGGATCCAGTCGATCACCTCGAAGGCGCGGGCGGCGAACCAGCCGAAGTCGCGCTCGTCGGCCTCGACCACGTGCTCCCAGGTGCGCGCGGCGCGCTGCGCGAGCGGATAGAGCACGAGCCCGAGGGGGCCGGGCAGGACGAGGAACCAGAGCAGCGGCGCGAACGTGCCGTGGTGCGCCTCGCGCAACGCGTGTTCGGCGGCGAGCCGCGCGATCGCGCCCGCGTCCTCGCCCTCCACCGGCTCGCCGCGCCATTGCGACAGCAGGATCCCGGCGCCGGCCGCGTCGCCCTCGCGCAGCGCGCGCTCGATCGACGCGAGCGCGTTGATGGTGGCGAGGAAGCGCAGCGTGCCGTAGAGCACGGCGGTGTCGAGCAGCCACAGCGCCACGGGATGGATCGCGGCGCACAGCGCGGTCACGAGCAGCGCCGGCCCGAGGACGGCGAGCATGAGCGCGATCCACGCGAAGATCCCCGAGTTGCGGTCGCCCGCGTTCAGCCGCTTCGCCGCCGAGAGGCAGAGGCGGCCGTAGAACGCCATGAGGGGCTGGCGCCCCTTTACCGGGTAGGCGTGCTGGGCGAGGAGCGTGGCGAGCAGTGCGAGGAGGCTCACGGGGGAAACCGGCGGGGAATTCCCCACGATTATAATGGTCGCTCGTAAGCCGCCTTACCCCCTTTTAGGAGAGACGCACATGATGAAGAGGCTCGCCATCGCTTGCGCGACGTTACTGCTCGCGCTCACGGCATCGGCCCAGGATTACCCCACGCGCACCATCTCGATCATCGTGCCGTTCGCCGCGGGCGGGCCGACGGATACGGTGGCGCGCCTGGTGGCGCAGTCGATGAGCAAGACGCTCGGCCACACCGTCATCGTCGAGAACCAGGCCGGCGCCGGCGGGACCATCGGCGTCGAGAAGGTCGCGAAGTCGAAGCCCGACGGCTACACGCTGGTGCTGATGCACATCGGCATCTCGACCGCGCCCACGCTCTACCGCAACCTGCGCTACGACACGCAGAAGGAGCTCGAGCCGATCGGCCTGATCACCGACGTGCCGATGACCATCATCGCGAAGAAGGATTTCCCGCCCAAGGACATGAAGGAGCTGATCGCCTACGTGAAGGCCAACAAGGACAAGGTCACCTACGCCAACGCCGGCGTGGGCGCGGCCTCGCACCTGTGCGGCATGCTCTTCATGACCGCGATCCAGACCGACCTCACCACCGTGCCCTACAAGGGCACCGGCCCCGCGATGACCGACCTCATGGGCGGCCAGGTCGACTTCATGTGCGACCAGACCACCAACACCACGCCCCAGATCAAGGGCGGCAAGGTGAAGGCGTACGCGGTCACCACGAAGACGCGCGTGAAATCGCTGCCCGACCTGCCGACGGTGGAGGAAGCGGGGCTCAAGGGCTTCGAGGTGGCGGTGTGGCACGGCCTGTGGGCGCCGGCGGGAACGCCGAAGGCGGCGATCGACAAGCTCTCGGCGGCGCTCAAGACCGCGCTCAAGGATCCGTCGGTGGTCTCCAAGTTCGCCGAGCTCGGCACCGAGCCCGTGGCGGAGAGCCGCGCGACGCCCGATGCGCTGCGCGCGCACCTGAAGAGCGAGATCGACAAGTGGGCGCCGATCATCAAGAAGGCCGGCGTGTACGCGGACTGAAAAAAAATGCCCCTCCCGTTTCGGGGAGGGGCAAACCGCTCTCGGAGGAGAAACGTCGGCTCGCGCCGACGTTTTCATTTCAGCAGCAAGCGTGCCAACCTCGCACGCGCGGCGAATCAATCACTTATCGAATGGGGCGGCGCGCCGCGGGAGCGCGAGTTGGTGCAACACCGCACCAACCTAGCGCACGTGCTTGCCGCGGATCGGCGCGAAGAACGCCTCGGTCTTGCGGCGCTCCTCCTCGATGTCCTCGCCCACCTCGAACGCGGGACCGAGGCGTACGCAGCGCGCGCCGTAGTCGAGGGTCGCGAGCGCAACGGGAACGTGCGCCCCGCGTGCGATGTGCAGGAAGCCGGTCTTGAACCGCTCCACCTTGCGGCGCGTGCCCTCGGGCGCGATCACCAGGACACGGCGCTCCATGCGCTCGAACGACGTCACGGCCTCGCCCACGAGCCCGTGGTGGCTCGAGCGGTCGACCGGGATCGCGCCCATCCAGCGCAGCACGGCGCCGAAGGGCCAGCGGAAGAGGGTGTGCTTGCTGATGAAGGCGAGCCGCAGGTCGAGGGCGAACATCGCGGCGGCGCCGACGACGAAGTCCCAGTTGGAGGTGTGGGGAGCGACCGCGATCACGAACTTCGGGAGGTCGGGCAGCTCGCCTTCCACGCGCCAGCCCATCACCGCGAGGACGGTGCGCCCGATCCAGCGCATCGCCGGATTCCCACGGCGCGGAATGTTCGCGCCGAGGATCGGCAGCGAGCTCACGCGAAGAACGCGGCGATCGCCTTCAAGTCCACGTTGCCGCCCGAAAGGATGATGCCCACGCGCTTGTCGCGGACGTCCACCTTGCCCTGCAGGACGCCCGCCGTGGCGAGCGCGCCGGTGGGCTCGACCACGAGCTTCATGCGCTCCCAGAGGAAGCGCATCGCCTCCACCAGCTCGGCATCGGTGACCGTGATGATGTCGCTCACGTGGCGCAGCACCAGCGGGAAGGTGTGCTTGCCGAGGGATTGCGTGCGGGCCCCGTCGGCGATCGTGTCGGGAACGTCGATGGTCACGAGCTGCTTCGACCGGAAGGAGCGCGCGGCATCGTCGCCCGCGGCGGGCTCCACGCCGATCACCTTCGTTCCGGGCGACAGGTGCCCCGCGGCGATCGCGCAACCCGACAGCAGGCCCGCGCCGCCGCAGCACACGAAGAGATAGTCGAGCGGGCCCACGTCCTCGATGAGCTCCTTGGCCGCCGTACCCTGCCCGGCGATGACCATCGGGTGGTCGAAGGGCGGCACCACGGCGGCCCCCTTCTCGGCCGCGATCTTCGCGGCGAGCGCTTCGCGGCTCTCGCCGCGCGCCCGGTCATAGAGCGCCACCTCGGCGCCGTAGCCGCGGGTGGCGGCGACCTTCACCGCCGGCGCGTCGGCCGGCATCACGATGGTGGTGGGGATCGAGAGCAGCCGCCCCGCGAGGGCGACCGCCTGCGCGTGGTTGCCGGAGGAGAACGCCACGACGCCGCGCTTGCGCTGCTCGGCCGGGAGCGTCGACAGCGCGTTGTACGCGCCGCGGAACTTGAACGCCCCCATGCGCTGCAGGTTCTCGCACTTGAAGTAGGCCTCGCAGCCGGCGCGCTCGTCGAACTGGCTGGAGGTCGCGACCGGCGTGCGATGGGCCACGCCCTCGAGCCGCGCGGCCGCTGCCTCGACGTCGGCGTAGGTGACGGAGGCGGGTGCCGCGGCGTCGTTCATTCGAGGTTGATGGTGTCGTCGAAGGTGACCGAGAGGTCGGTGCCGCCGAGCGTGAGCGTCATCTTCGCCGGCAGCTTCTCGTTGCCCTTGAGCTTGCCCGAGGCGATCGCGCCCTGGACCGCGGCCTCGATCTCGCGCTGGGAGTGCACGCCGACGTGCTTGAGGAACTTGCGGATGCTCATGTTGAAGGCGTCGTCGTTCATGGTTCTTCCTTCTAGGCCTTGGCGGCCGGCGTGGTCGAGATGGAGACCAGCGCGTCCTTGAGCGTGTCCTCGGGCAGCGCGTTGACGCTCTCGGCGAGGATCTCGGCTTCGGTCGCGACCTTTTCCGGGAGGTTGCGGCTGTCCATCACCGCGACGAACTGCGCCGCGGCCCCGGCCACGCGCAGCAGCTTGGCGCGCTCGGCCATCAGCAGCTCGATCTCGTTGCTGAGCATGAAGCTGCCGGTGTTCTGCATCGATGCGTTCATTTCCGCTCCTGGTTTCGAACCCTCGATTCTACGCGCCCGGCGGGTCACGCACGCCGCAGCGGCAGGTTGACGAGCAGGTTCTGGGGCTTGAGCTTGAGCGTGCGGTCGGGGCGGCACGCCAGGCCCAGGTACACCGGCCGCCCGGCCATGTCGGCCGCGGCGTCGGCGGGGTCGGCGAACTCGAGGCGGAAGAGCACGAGCAGGCGCTCGCGCTCGCTTTCGTCCACCGGCTCGCCGAGGTAGAGCTTGTCGAGGATCGCGGTCGCGTCGACGTCGAGCCCCAGGTGCCAGCGCCAGCGCTCGTCGTCGACCCGGGGCAGCGGTTCGATCGCGACGCGCACGCCGGCCAGCCGCGCGACCCAGCGCTGCATCACCTGCGCGAGGGCCGCCGCGCCCTCGCCGCCCGGCGTGAGGTCGAGCACGTAGGCGAAGAGCGCGTCGCGCATGAAGTAGATCGGCGCGTTCTCGCGCCCGAGGACATCCATCTTCACCGCCGGCATCGCGGTCTGCTGCTGGCGCAGGAGGCGGCCCACGTTGCCGAACCCGCCGGTCTCGGTGAACACCTCGAGCGTCGCCGCGTCGGCGGCGAGCACGCGCCCGCCCTCGGCGCTCACGCGCTGGCGGCGGAAGAACATCTCGCCCGCGCGGGCGAGCCACGGATCCTCGGTGCCGTCGAGGGCGGCGCGCACGATCGCCTCGGCCAGGGCGTCGACGAACACCGGCGCGAGGTCGACCGCCGGGCGCGCGAAGAGGTCGCGATAGCACGCCTCGAGGGTGGGGAATGAAGTCACGCGGTCGCGGAAGCGCAGGAACTCGGCCCAGTTCTCACGCGCGTCGGCATCCTCGACCGCGGCGAGCGCGGCGGCCGGCACCGGCGCGAGGGCGTCCCCGGAGAGGCGGCGGTGCAGCTCGAGCTCGCGCTCGCCCGCCTCGGGCGGCGGCTCGAGCTCGGGGCGCTCGAGGAAACGCGCGAGCCAGGCGGCCGTCGGTACCAGCCCTTCAGGCGATTGGCCGAGAAGGCGGAAGCCGCTCGCCGCCCAGAAGTCCTGGGCCACTAGTCCTTGACGCCCGCGCGCCCGACGAGGGTCATGAGCGTCTGCGTGCCCGTGGCGCAGTGGGTCCGCTTGCCGCCCTTGTCGACCCACGCGTCGAGGCGGCACACGGTGAGCGTGCGGCCGGAGCGGATCACCTCGCCCACGGCGATCGCGCGCTCGCCGTCCGCCGCGGCGATGAGGTTGATCTTGAACTCGACGGTGAGGACCCCCGCGTCGGGCGGAAACAGCGTGAACCCCGCATACCCGCCCGCGGTGTCGGCGATCGTCGAGATCATCCCGGCGTGGAAGAAGCCGTGCTGCTGCGACAGCTCGGGACGGAACGGCAACGAGATCTCGACGCGCCCCGGCTCGACCTTCTCCAGCACCGCGCCGAGGTACGCCATGGCGCCCTGGCGGGCGAAGCTCGCCCGCGTCCGGCGCTCGAAATCAGGATCCGAGGGTCGCAACCTCGGGCAACGGGAAGCCGTTGAAGTTGCTCGCGTACGCGGTGGTGTAGGCGCCGGCGTTCTTGATGAAGATGAAGTCGCCTTCCTGCAGGTCGGCGGGGAAGAGCTCCTCGCGCATCACCACGTCGACCGAGTCGCAGGTCGGGCCGGCGACGTTGTAGGAGACGGGCTCGCCGTCGCGGTCCGTATAGATGTTGTAGCGCAGGCCCTCGGTGGTCTCGATCACCCCGCCGAAGACGCCCGCGTCCCAGTACATCCAGCGCTGGTTGTTGCGCGTCGCCGTGCCGACCACGCGGCAGATGAAGTAGCCGGCGTCGGACACCAGGTAGCGCCCCGGCTCCGCGATCACCTGCACCTCGGGACCGAAATGGCGCAGCTCCTTGTTGATGAGCTCCGCGATCGTCTCGATCGAGGGGATCGGCTTGACGTGGCGCACGGGATAGCCGCCGCCCAGGTTCAGCAGGCGCGGCTTGAGGCCGACCGTGCGCATCGAGGCGAACACCTTCTTCGCCCGCTCCATGCCGACGCGCCAGTTCTC
>Ga0075366_10001741_pt1 | contig 10946 bp, 10 predicted proteins | sample EndMethybrTD3031_FD_72351 | JGI IMG/M metagenome (GOLD analysis project Ga0075366, IMG submission 72351) | Populus endosphere microbial communities from Tennessee, USA - Endosphere MetaG P. TD hybrid TD303-1 | ecosystem: Host-associated > Plants > Roots > Endosphere | place: USA: Tennessee... | reverse complement strand
CCAGCTACCAGCTTCCAGCTCCCGGCTTCCAGCTTCCGGCCTCCGGCTTCCGGCTTCCGGCCTCCGGCCTCCGGCTTCCGGCTCCCGCTATAATTCCGCATGCGAAAACTCGCGATGGTCGCGTGCCTGATCGTGGGGGCTGCGACGCTGGGCGCGCAACGCGGCGGCGGCGGACAGTTCCCGGGCGGCACCAATCCCGACGGGTCGCTCCGCCCGAACCGGCCGGTCGCGAATCTCTTCACGCAGGACGCGTACACCGAATACGCGATCCTCGAGCCCGGCAGCGAGGCGTTCCGCATCCGCTACCTGTTCGAGACGGCTCGCGCGGGCGCGACGGAGATGACCAATGCCACCCGCGGCGGGAGCGAAGGGTCCGGCGTGGAGGTCTACGATCCGCGCACCGGGCAGCCGCTGAAGTTCGTCTACGAGCCGATCCCGGGTGAAGCCGACGCGCACCAGATCCGTGCGACGCTCCCGCAGCCCGTGCCGGAAGGCGGCATCGGCCGTCTCCTCATCTACAAGACCTACAAGGATCCGCGCACCTACATGATGAACGGCAAGGACATCGTGTGGGTCCGCAGCCTGGCCGGCTACCGGCTCGGCGTGATCCTGCCGAAGGGCTACGCGTTCATCTCGTCGGACATCGCGGCGCAGGTCAGCACGACGGCCGACGGCCGGCTGAAGCTCGCGTTCGCCAATCCGAGCGGCCAGAGCAATCCGCTCACCATTCACGCGCGCCAGACGACCGCCGTCTTCACGCCGTCCGCGTTCGACGACATGTTCTTCGAAGACGTGAAGACGCTCTACGATCTGGATGCGCCGGACACCGGCCGCGTCATGGTCGAGCAGATCTACAGCGACTATCGCACCGGCGATCGGGCCCGCCTCGATTCGCTGGCCTACCTGCCGCTCGACGAGCTGAAGGTCGTCGACCTCGACACGGCAAAGGCGCTGCCGACGCTGAAGGAACAAAGGGCTACGTTCGCCAGGCTCGACGTCCCGATCGTCGCCGAGCGGCAGAGTGCCCACCTGAAGATCACCGGCACGCTCAAGGCCCCGGGCTACACGCTCGTGCGCGACGAGCTCGTGTTCCAGCGGACGCTCAAGGGCCTGCGCAACACCGTGCTGCTGCCCAGAGGCTGGGAGGTGTCGGCCGTCTCGCAGTCCGCGACGATCGGCACCGACCGCAACGGCCGCGCCTTCGTCTCTCTCATCAACCTCAATGCTGAAAACAACTACAAAGTCACGATTCGTGCGAAGCGGGGTGCGTAAGGTGCGCGGGATGCTCGGGGTGCTCGGAGTGCTCGGGGTGCTGCTCGTGCTCGCGGAACGGCCGGCCGCGCAGTCGTCGTCGCTGCGGCCGTTCGGAACGCTGCAGGAGCAGGCCGAGCAGCAGCAGGCGTGGCTGAAGAAGCGGCTCGAGACGTTCCTGCCCGCGCTGATGCGCAAGCACGCCGTCGACATGTGGATCGTGCCGATGCGCGAGTACAACGAAGATCCGATCTTCGCCGCCGTCACCGCGCCCGAAACGTTCGCCGCGCGGCGGCGCACCATCTACGTCTTCTTCGACAGCTGCGCCGCCGCCGGGGCGCCGGCCGTGGCGTCGTGCGTCGAGCGCATCGCGCTGGGCGGCACGTCGCAGGGGGGCGTCTTCCAGGCGCGCCGATCGACGAAGGCCGCCGCCGGCGACGTCGGCCGCGGACCGCAGGCCGAGCTGTGGGGCGACGAGCAGTGGCAGGCCCTCAAGACCGTCGTCGAGGAGCGCAAGCCGAAGGCGATCGGCATCGATCGGTCGACTGTCTTCGCCTTCTCCGACGGCCTGTCGAGCGGCGAGCTCAAAGGCATGTCGGCCGCGCTCGGCGACGAGTGGACGTCGAAGTTCAAGGACGCCGAAGGACTGCCGCTCGAGTTGATCGCCGCGCGCCTGCCCGAAGAAGAGATCTTCTACAAGAAGATGCAGGAGCTCGTGTGGTCGCTCACCGAGGAGATGTTCTCGGGCGCGACCATCACGCTCAACAAGACGAAGACGAGCGACCTCACATGGTGGTGGCGGCAGCGCGTCAACGATCTCGGCCTCGGCACGTGGTTCCAGCCGAGCGTCGACGTCCAGCGGCGCGGCGCCACCGCCGAGCAGATCGGCGACGACCCGGTCATCGGGCCCGGCGACGTGCTGCACTGCGACGTCGGCATCACCGTCGCCCGCCTGAACACCGACACGCAGCATCTCGCCTACGTGCTGCGGCCCGGCGAACGCGACGCGCCCGCGGGCCTCAAGAAAGCGCTCGCCAACGCCAACGCGCTGCAGGACATCGTGATGGACACGATCAAGCCCGGACGCACGGGCAACGAGATCCTCGCCATCGCGCGCGCGGCGATGACGGCCAAGGGGATCGACGGGACGATCTACTCGCACCCGATCGGCCTGCACGGCCACGGCGCGGGCCCGCTGATCGGCCTCTGGGACTACCAGGACGGCGTCCCCGGCCGCGGCGACGCCAAGGTGATCCCGAGCATGTGGTACTCGATCGAGCTGCAGGCGACGACGCCGGTCCCGGAGTGGAACAACCAGCCGGTGCGGATGGCGCAGGAGGAAGACGCAATCATCGGCGCCGACGGCAAGATCCGCTGGGCGCACAAGCGCCAGGACAAACTCCTCCTCGTGAAATAGCGGCAACGAGCCACGGGCGGGTTCTCCGGGTTCTGCAGGTTCTTCGGGTTCTCCAGGTTCGGGGTTCTCCAGGTTCGGGGTTCTCCAGGTTCGCAGGTTCGGGTTCGCGGGTTCGGGGTTCTGCCGGGTCTGAAGACCCGGCCTACATTCGAAAATGAGCGGGAGATACCGGTAGGCTGGACCTTCAGGTCCCGCTGGGCGAACCCGCGAACCCGCGAACCCGCGAACCCAGAACCTGCGAACCTGGAGAACCCCGAACCCGGAGAACCTGCAGAACCCGAAGAACCCGGAGAACCCGTCTCTGCGTCAGGCGTAGTACTGCCGGTACATGCCGCGACGGAAGAACCAGCCGCCGAGCGGGCCGAGCCAGCCGAGGACCCAGTACATGTAGCCGAGGTCGGTAATCTCGATCAGGTTGCCGTCGAAGTCCCGGCAGAAGAACAGCCAGTGCCCGCGGGGCGCCTGCATGGGCGGGCTCACGATCTCGACGCCCTTGCGCACCAGGTGGTCGTGCCACCGCTGGATGCCGCGCACGTTCAGGCAGATGTGCGTCGCCCCGAGGCGGCCCCACACGACCGGCAGCGCCGGCTGGTGCGGCTCGAAGTGGAAGATCTCGATGACGGCACCGCCCGGAATCCGGATCCAGCCGATCTTGCACGTGGCCCCCTCGACGTCCACGCCGAAGAAGCCGCGCACGCGATCGGGCGGCGTGTCCGCCACGCCGACCAGCGGCGCGCCGAACACGTCCCACCAGAACTTCACCGCGCGGTTGAAATCCGAGACCGTGATGCCGGTGTGTGAGAAAGAGCGCGCCTTCATCATTCTTGGGAGTTGGGAGTTGGAGGTTGTGGCGTTCCCACGATGTGGTCGGCCACGCGCAGCGCCTGCGCCGCAATCGTCAGCCCCGGATTCACCGCCGCCGAAGACGGGAAGAACGACGCGTCCACGACGAACAGGTTGGCGACGTCGTGCGCGCGGCAGAACGGATCCAGCACCGACGTGCGCGGATCCGTGCCGAACACGAGCGTGCCGCACTGATGCGTCGTGTTCTTCGTGCCGGCCATGTGCGCGAAGACCTTCGGCGACCAGTAGCCGAGGCGCCTGAGGATGTCGCGCAGCTTGTCCACGAGCATCGCGTGGGCGCGCTGGTTGTTCTGGCGCACGTCGAGCACGATGCGGCCGTCGGAGGCGAGGCGCACGCGGTTGTCGGCGTCGGGCAGATCTTCGGTCATCGCGAGCCAGTCGGTCGCGCGCGACACCCACTCCCCGTACGCCCACAAGGGGATGTGGCGCATCTCGAGGCCCTTGTAGACCCACGAGTCGCCGGTCACCTTGGCCATGATCGCGTGCGTCCGGCCCTGCGACTGGATCTGGCCGAGCGGAAACGGCGCATGCGGACCGGCGAGATAGAAGTCGTTGATCGCCAGCGTCTTCTGGAACTCGTCCTCGTTCTTCCGCCAGCGGACCCCTTCGAGCATCGTCGCCAGGTGCGCCATGTAGCGCCGGCCGACGAGGCCGGACGAATTGGCGAGCCCGTCAGGATGCCGGTCCGTGGCCGATCGCAGCAGCAGCGCCGCGGAATTGATCGCGCCGCAAGCCACGACGAACGTCGACGCCGCGACCCGTTCGACCGCGCCGTTTCGCGCGATCTCGACGGCCTCGAGCCGGCGGCCCGACGGATCGGTGACGAGGCGCCGCGCGGTGGCATCGGTCCAGAGCGTCACGTTGGGCTGCTGCGATGCGGGGCGGACGGCGACGACGTCCGCGTCGCTCTTGGCGTGAATGCGGCAGGCGAACGAGTTGCACGTGTTGCAGAGACGGCAGCCGCCGGGATCGCCGACGTTCAGCAGGCCGAGCGGCAGCGGTGACGGGTGCAACCCCTCCGCGCGCATCCGCTCGGCGAGACGCGCCATGCCCGGCGCGTGCGGCACGGCCGGAAACGGAAACGGGCCGCGCGGCGGCTCCGTCGGATCGTCGCCGACGCCGCCGCGCACCTGGTAGAGGCGCTCGGCGCGATCGTAGTACGGGGCCAGCGTCTCGTAGGTGATGGGCCATGCCGGCGACACGCCGTCGGCGTGCTGGATCTCCTGAAAGTCCTCGCGGCGGAGCCGGTACAGCACGCTGCCCCAGAACTTCGTGTTCCCCCCGACGTTGTAGTGCGTATACGGCGTGAAGGCGCGCCCGTCCTCGTCGAGCCAGGTCTCCTTCGTGCGGTAGCGCAGGTCTCTCCACACCGCCTCGGGATCCCAGTTCTGCGCTTCCTGGGGCACGAAGCCGCCGCGCTCCACGATGAGCACGCGGGCGCCCGACGGCGCGAGCGCGTGCGCAATCGTGCCGCCGCCGGCGCCGCTGCCGATGATGACGATGTCGTAGACGTGAGTGCCCGGGGTCACAGCGATGCGTACACCTGGTCCATGAGCCGCTGGTCGTCCATGGCGCGCTCGAGGGTCATCTCCGGCGGCGTGCCCGTGTGGATGGCGCGGAGGAAATCGCGGTACATCGCGCGGTAGCCGCGGAAGTCGGTGATGCCCGGCCAGACGAACCGCGGCAGCCCCTTGCCGCGCGCCACGATGAAGAGGCCGTTCGACTCGAACGTGACGATCCCGTCGCGCCCGTAGATCTTCGACAGCCGGAGCCCCTTCAGCAGCGAGGGGATCTCACGCGAGTAGTAGAGCGCGCCGGCCGCGCTGTTGTCGTACTGAAACGCCACCATCATGCTCTTGGCGCGCCGATCGTCCCCCTCCGCCGCCGCCCTGGGACGGATCCCGTGGATGCGGACGATGCGCGGCCCGAGGCTGCCGGCGAGATGCAGCCAGTGGATCCCCTCCTCGAAGAACGCGTCCCCCCCCGCCATCGCCTCGTCGTTGCGCCAGTCGTCCGCCGTCTTGAGCCGGCGCGCGATCGTCACGAAGTGCGCGAACACCATGTCGCCGATCGTGCCGCGCGCGAGCACGCGCCGGAGCTGCACGGCCAGCGGCTTGTAGTGATCGTTCTCCCCCACCAGCACGACGCGCTTCACGCGATCCCGGGCGGCCGCGGCGGTCTCGAAATCCCGCAGCGACGGAAACGCCGGCTTCTCCACGAGCACGTGCTTGCCCGCGTCGAGCGCGCGGATCGTGAGATCCAGGTGCAGCGTCGGCGGCACCGCCACGACGACGGCGTCGACGGCGGGATCGGCAATCGCCGCGGCGTAGTCGGAGTAGCTGCCGGCGCCGCCGTAGCGCGCGCAGTAGGCCTCGGCTTTGGCGCGATCGCGGCTCGCGTAGGCCGGGACGATGTGGTCGCGCCCGAGCCGGCGGAGGTTGCGGCTATGAACCCGGGTGATGAATCCGCATCCGAGAAACGCTAGTCGCAGCGGCGCCGGCATCAAGGGATGGTTCCATCATACCGGCGATGACCTTGTTGCGGCCCGTTTCCTTGGCGCGGTACAGCGCGGCGTCCGCCGCGGCGACCAGCGACGCCGCGGTCATCCCCGGCACCGGCGTGGCGACCGCGGATCCGGCGCTCACGGTGACGACGTCGGCCGCGAGCGAGTCGCCGTGCGGAATGCCCTGCCGCTCGACTTCGGCGCGGATCCACTCGCCCACCGCCATCGCGCCCGCCTCGTCCACGCCCGGCAGCACGACGGCGAATTCCTCGCCGCCGTAGCGCGCCGCCAGGTCGGACGGCCGCCGCGCGCGCGACGCGAGCACCGCCCCGACGCGCTGCAGGCAGGCGTCGCCGGCCTGGTGGCCGTGCGTGTCGTTGTAGCGCTTGAAGCAGTCGACGTCGAGCATCAGCATGCCGATCGACGATCCTTCACGGATCGCGCGCTGCCACTCGTGCTCGAGGACTTCCGAGAAACGCCGGCGGTTGGCGAGCTGGGTCAACTCGTCGATGGTCGCCAGCTGCTCGAGCGCGCGGTTCGCCGATGCGAGCTCCGCCGTCGCCTCCCCGAGCCGCACGGCCAGGCGGCGCTCCGCCTCCTGCAGCCGCCGCACGCGCCGCGTCGAGAGGACGGCGCCGATCGCCGCCATCGCCAGCAGGACGGCCCCGCCGAACCACGCCGTCTGGTAGAACGCGGCCCGCACGGACAGCGTCAGACTGGTGGCGGTGCCGCTCCACTGCCCGTCGCGGCCGGCCGCCTGGACGCGGAACGTGTACACACCGGGAGCCAGCGACGCGTAATGGAGCGAGCGCCGCGTGCCGGCGTCGATCCAGCCGTCGTTCAGGCCGTCGAGCGTGTAGCGGTAGCGGAGAGTCTCCGCAACGGGAGAGGCACGCGCGCCGTAATTGATCTCCACGTCGCGCTGACCGGGCTCCACGCGGACCCCGCCGTCGAACGCGACCGGCACGCCGTCCACGATCACCGACTCGATCGTCACATCGAGCCGGTCTTGCGCCGAAGCGCCCGAAGCCAGGGACAGGCACACGAGGAGCGTCGTCAGGAACGCGCGACTCGGGCCGGACATGCAGGGGGCTGGTCGCCCCGGCTTGTCTATGCGGTGCGGACCGACTCGGCTCGCGGTCCCTTCGGGCCCTGCCCCTTCTCGAAGGTCACGGCCTGCCCCTCCCGGAGCTGGTCGAACCGCGTGCCCTGGCACGCCGAGTTGTGGAAGAAGTACTCGTTGCCGTCGTCGGCCAGGATGAACCCGAAACCCTTGTCGCTGACGAGTCGCTTGATCGTTCCGTTTGCCATGTCCGTCCTTACGAAAATGAGGGGCCGAGTATAGCCGATCTCTCGTATAGTCCACGGAAAATGTTACACGGGGGGGGTGGGAGGCTCAGCCCTTGACCTGGAAGTTCTTCGCGGTGAGGAATTCTCGGACGCGGTCGCGGAGGTCCCCCTGGAGCTCGACGCCGTCCTCGCGGACGGCACCGCCCGTGCCGCACGCCCGCTTGAGCTCCTGGGCCAGGTCCTTCAAAAAGGCGGCGTTGTTGGGCAGGCCAAAGACGACGGTGACGGTCTTCCCGCCGCGGCCGGCCTTCTCGACGCGCAGCTTGGCCACGGGACGGTTCGGGACGGGCGCCGACGATTGTTCGCCGCACTTGCAGCCGCGTTCGGGCAGCCCGCAGCCGGGGCAGATGCGTCCGGCGGCGGAGGAGTAGACGAGACGGGTCCCGCGATCGGCCACGCCTGATTATCGATCACCCGTCGTACGCGGGAAGGCAATCGACACCGTCCCGCCCGCAGGAACCGTGCGCTCGATGGCCGCACCGCGATCGGGCACGATACGGGCGCGAACCTCGGTGCCGGCGCGCAGGACCTCGACGTCGAACACGCGGCCGAATGCGTGAACGTTGCGCAGCGACATCCGGTCCCAGGCGGCCGGGAGGCGCGGCGTCAGGTCGAACCCGTCGAGGGCGGTCGGCCGGATCCCAAACATCCCCTCGACGAACACGCGGCAATAGAGGGCGCTCTCGGCCGACAGGTGGGCCTGCCCGCCTTCCGGATACGCCTCGACGGATACGGCACGTGCTCGCCGAGCAACCGGCGGCGCGAGGCGGACGCCGAGAAACGCGAAGAACGGATTGGCGTACTCCGCCTCGTCGTTCGCCCAGATGGCGGCGTAGTAGCGTCCGCCGCCCGGCCCGTGCATCAGGCCGCCTTTCGTCTCGAAGATGCTGTCGGTCGCACGTATCTTCGCGAATGCGAACGCCGTGTTGAGGACCGGGTCCGGCGTTTCGAGCACGATGCGCGGGCGGTTTGCGGCAACCCCCTCGAGGAAGTCGTGGCGCTCCGCGTCGACCGTGACCGCAGGGTCCGCCGCGCGACGCGCCGTGTAGGCGATCATGAACGCGCTCGTACCGCCAGGGGCGATCGAAGCGGGATTCGCATCGGACGCTCTCGCCTCGATGGTGTACGCACCCTCCACGCCTCGTGCCGGATCGGTGGTCACACGCAGGCCCCTGTCGGCGACCCCGACCGTGATCGCGGCGCGCGACTCGTTCTTGACCCTCACGAGCTCGATGATCGCGGGCCGGTCACGAGAGGGATAGATGGTTCGAGCGATCGACGCCAGTCCCGGCAGCTCCGTCTCGATCGTCAGCGATCCGTAGATGCTCACGGACCGCAGGCGCTCGACCGGCGGCTCGCGTCCGTCGATCGTCAGGCGCGGCACGTCCATCGGACCGAACGCCTGCTGCAGGCTCGCGTGGGTGTCGTTGGGGATGGTGCGCAGCATCGGCCAGACGCCGCGCCGCCACAGCAGGAGACGGCCGTCGCGATCCACGCCGTACTGGATGATCGCCGACACGCGCAGCCCCGACATCTCGATGTGATCCAGGTGCGGCTTCGGTCCGCGCGCGACCTCTGCCGCGGTCCACTCGATCGAACCATCGGTCAGGCGCCAGCGTTCCTCGCGGGACTCGGTGGAATGCGCCTTCACGCGCTCGGCCACGCCGGCCGGCACCTCGAACGCCGTCCCGTGGCGGACGCCGCGCGGCAACGCGAATCCGCCGACCACGGTCCACGTCGAGAGATCCGTGGATCGCATCGCACCGTACTGGCGGCGCGTGTACTCGTCGTACATGAGCAGCCACCCGTCGGCCTTCTTCAGCACCGACGGCCCCTCGACCCAGTCCACCGAGATCGGCGCCGACGCGGCGCTCCACGGACCGGCGGGGTCCGAGGCGGTCGCGACGCGCAGGTGCTTCTTCGGCGACGGCAGCGCCGTCTCGTCCTTCATCACCATCACGTAGCGCGCGCCGTCCTTGACGATGAACGCGTCGATGACGCTGAAGCCGCCGTCGAAGAGCATCCTCGCGGGCGTGTAGGTCGCGAAGTCCTTCGTCTCGACGTAGTAGATGCGGTGCGACGCGTCCGGTTCGCGCACGGTGGTCGTCGCCCAGAAGATGAGGAATCGCGCGCGGTCGGCGTCGTAGAAAATCTCGGGCGCCCAGCAGTTCTGCGCGCCGGGAATCGCGTCGCCCACGGGCAGGAACGTCTGCTCCGACCACTCGATCAGATCGTTCGAGTGCGCGACACCGATGCCCTTGTCCCACCATCCCGTCGTCCAGACGAGATGGAACGTGCCGTCGGGCCCGCGCGTGACGGACGGATCGCGCATCAGGCGCGAGCCGACGGCGGGAAAGAGGAACGACCGGCCGCCGTTGACGGCCGTCCAGCTCAGGCCGTCACCGCTCGCGAGCAGGTGCAGGCCGTCCTCGCCGTTGTTGGTGAAGTAGGAAAACAGGTACGCCGGCGGCGGCTGCGCAGCGCGCCCGATCGCCTGAACGAACAGGAGCGCCGCCAGCAGCAGCCGTGTCATCGGAGGTGTCCGCGGCTCAGGCCTGCGCGAACAGGTTCTCGTCGGCGCTCATGCCGTAGATCGCCGGCACTTTCGAGCCGGCGGCGCGCAGGTACGCCGCGAGCTGGCCGCGATGATGAATCTGGTGGTTGTTGAAAGCGACGAAGAACGTCACCACCGGAGCCTTCGTCCCGAAGAAGTCCGTTTCCCGCAGCAGGTCCGAGTCCGACATCGCGCGGAGCTTCGCCAGCTTGCCGGCCAGCATCGTCTCGTGCCACTTCGCCACGGCAGCCGGATCGGTGAAGGCGGCCGGCGTCTCCGGATCTCCGGTCCACGCGAACTCCCCGTTGAGCAGGCAGTCGGCGAACCACTGATCGCTCGTCGCAATGTGCGTCGCAATCTCCCAGGCCGTGCGCGACTTCGCGTCCGGCTTGTAGTCGCGGTTCGCGGCGGGCACCGCCGCGATGACTTTGCGCGTCTGGACAGATTCGGCTTCGATCGACCCCGTCAATGCGGCCAGAATGGCCCGGGCCTGCTCTGCGTTCATGGAAACCTCCCTGAGAAAGGAGCGAGTGTACACCGGCGGCGAAACAACGGCGTAAGAAGTAGACTGGCGCCGTGCGCGGGCTCTTCGTCGCGGCGGCCTGCTGCCTGGCGCTGGCCCAGGCCCCACCGCCGGCATTCCGCGGCGGCGTGTCGCTCGTCACCGTGGACGTCACGGTGATCGACGCCGACGGCCTGCCCGTGCCGGACCTGACCGCGGCCGACTTCGAAGTCCGGCTCGACGACCGCGCACAGCCGATTCGCAGCGTCGCTTACGTGCAGGTGGCCGGGACGATGGCGGGAGCGATCGGGCCGTCGTTCGACGCAGCGCCGCTGCCGCCGTCTCCGGCCAGGACCGCGACGACGGCGCCACGCGTGTTCGTCGTCCTCGTGGACGATCTGTCGTTCGCGCCGCTCGCCGGGAAGGACCTGCTGGCCGGCGCCAGGCGGTTCATCTCGACGCTGCCGTCGACCGATCTCGCGGGCCTCGCGGCGACGTCGGGCAC
>Ga0075366_10001740_pt1 | contig 10952 bp, 11 predicted proteins | sample EndMethybrTD3031_FD_72351 | JGI IMG/M metagenome (GOLD analysis project Ga0075366, IMG submission 72351) | Populus endosphere microbial communities from Tennessee, USA - Endosphere MetaG P. TD hybrid TD303-1 | ecosystem: Host-associated > Plants > Roots > Endosphere | place: USA: Tennessee... | reverse complement strand
CGGCACGGTGGTGTTCGGCATCCACATCGCTGCGCCCGGCCTCGCGATCGCGGCGGACTCGGCGATCGACAAGGTCGCGCGCGACCGGCTGTCGACGGTCTACATGCCGGGCTGGAAGCTGACCATGCTGCCCGACGAGGTCGTGCAGGCCTACACGTTGACCGAAGGGCGGGAGTGCCCCGCGGTGTCGCTCTACGTGACGCTGGACGAAACGAGCCTCGAGGTGCGCGCGAGCGAGACGCGGCTCGAGCGCGTGCCGATCGCGGTGAACCTGCGCCACGACCAGCTCGACGCGGTGATCACCGAGGCCTCGCTGAACGGCGAAGCGGCCGCCGACTACCCGTTCGCGAGCGAACTGGCCTTCGCGCACCGCCTCGCGCGCCACCTGAAGGCGCGCCGCGAGCAGGTGCGCGGCAAGCCCGAGACCTTCAACCGGCCCGACTACACCTTCCGCGTCGCGACGGACGACGGCAAGGAGCCGCGCGGCGACGAGCCGGTGTCGATCACGACGCGCCAGCGCGGCGCACCGCTGGACCTGATCGTCGCCGAGGCGATGATCCTCGCGAACAGCACCTGGGGCGGCTGGCTCGCCGAATGCGGCGTACCCGGCATCTACCGCAGCCAGGCGAGCCTGCTGCCGGGCGTGAAGGTGCGCATGGGCACGAAACCCGCGCCGCACGCCGGCATGGGCGTCGCGCAGTACACCTGGGCGACGTCGCCGCTGCGGCGCTACGTCGACCTCGTGAACCAGTGGCAGATCATCGCGTGCGCGCGCCACGGCCGCACCGCGGCGCTCGCCGCGCCGTTCAAGCCGAAGGACGCCGCGCTGTTCTCGATCATCTCGGCCTTCGACGCCGCGTACGCCGAGTACAACGGCTTCCAGAACGGCATCGAGCGTTACTGGACGCTGCGTCACCTCGCCCAGAACGACGTGCGCGAGCTCGACGCCGCGGTGCTGAAGGACGGCCTCGTGCGCGCCGACACGCTGCCGCTGGTGTTCCGCGCCACCGGCACCGAGAGCCTGCCGCGCGGCGCGCGTGTGCGCGTGCGCATCACCGGCACGGATCTGCTCACGCTGGACGTGCATGCGGCGCTCGCGACGCGCCTGGACGACCCGGCGACCCGCGCTGACGACGCGATCGTCGACGAGGCCGAAGGCGAGGAGGCCGAGGCTCCGGCGGCCGGGCCGCTGACGCTCGCGATCGACGTGCAGGACGAGGGCGCGGCGGACGCCGCACCGGCCGCGGCGAGCCCCTGATCCGCCATGGCGACGAAGAAGACCCGCCGACGCATCTCGACGCTGCAGCTGTCGCTGATCTTCTCGTTCGGCGTGCACGGCGCGCTGCTCGGCGTGCGTTTCGTCGATCCGGAGGGCTTCAACCGCATCTTCCAGGACACGCCGCTGGAGGTCGTGCTCGTCAACTCGCGCTCCGGCGAGGCGCCGCTGAAGGCGCAGGCGATCGCGCAGGCCAACCTCGCCGGCGGCGGCGAGGCCGAACGCGGGCGCGCCACCTCGCCGCTGCCGCCCTCGGCGCTGGTCGAGATCGGCGATTCGAACGAACAGGCGCGCAAGCAGATCGAGCAGCTGCAGGAGACGCAGCAGCAGTTGCTCGCGCAGCTGCGCCGCGAGATCGCCTTGCTGCCGCCGCCCGACCCGCGCCGCGACCAGGGTACGCCCGAAGAGCGCCAGACCGAGGAGAAGCGGCGCCAGCTCGTCGAGCTGCTCGCCGAGATCGAGAAGCGCATCAACGAAGAGAACGCACGACCGAAGCGCCGCTACATCAGCCCCGCGACGCGCGAAGAGGTCTACGCCATGTACTACGACCAGCTGCGCCGCAAGATCGAGGACCGCGGCACGCGCAACTTCCCCGAGTACCAGGGCAAGAAGCTGTACGGCGAGCTGACGATGAACGTGACGGTCGACGCGGAAGGGCGCGTGATCGACACCGAGGTCGTGCGGCCGTCGAACTCGAAGGTCCTCGACCGCCGCGCGATCGCGATCGTGAAGGCCGCGGCACCGTTCGGGCCGTTCACGACCGCGATGCGCCAGAAGGCCGACCAGCTGGTGATCACCTCGCGCTTCCGCTTCACGCGCGAGGACGGCCTCGAAACCTCGCTGACCGCGAACTGAAACGCACACCGATGACGATGGACCGCTACGCCGTGGCCGGCAACCCGGTCGAGCACAGCCGTTCGCCGGCGATCCATGCCGCGTTCGCTCGGCAGACCGGGCAGTCGCTGTGGTACGGGCGGCTGCTGTGCCCGCTCGATGCATTCGAGGCGACGCTGCGGGCCTTCGTGGGCGACCGCGCCGAGGGCATCGTGCGCGGCTGCAACGTGACGGTGCCGTTCAAGTTCGACGCCTTCCGGCTCGCGACCCGGCACAGCGAGCGCGCCCGGCTCGCGCAGGCGGCGAACACGCTGCGCTTCGACGACGAGGGCTGGTACGCCGACAACACCGACGGCATCGGCCTCGTGCGCGACATCGAGCGCAACGCCGGCGTGCCGCTCGGCGGGCGGCGTGTGCTGCTGATCGGCGCCGGCGGTGCGGCGGCCGGCGCCCTCGGGCCACTGCTCGCGGCGCGGCCGGCGGAACTGGTCGTCGCGAACCGCACGCTCGACAAGGCCGCCGCGCTGGTCGCGTCGCACGCCGCACTCGCCGGTGCGACGCGCCTCGCCGCGGCTCCCAACGAGGCCTGCGGCGCCGACTACGACGTCGTGATCAACGCCACCGCAACCAGCCTGCAGGGCGCCGCCTCGCCGGTGCCGCCTGCGGTGCTGCGCGCCGGTGCGCTCGCCCTGGACATGATGTACGGGCCGGCGGCGCAGGGGTTCCTCGGCTGGGCCACCTCGCACGGCGCGACCGGCCGCGACGGCCTGGGCATGCTCGTCGAGCAGGCCGCCGAGGCGTTCCAGCTCTGGCGCGGCGTGCGGCCGGACACGGCTCCGGTGCTCGCGACGCTGCGCGCGGAACTCGCGTTGCCGGCGCGATGATCGGCTCGGCCTGGCGCCAGCTGCTGCGCCTGATCGCACTGATCGTGATCGCCGGGATCGCGCTGCAGTTGTACTTCCTGCTGCGTGTCGCCCTGATGGCCGTCGTCGACCCGCAGTCGACCACGTTCCAGCGGTCCGAGGCCTGGCGGCTCCTGAGTGAACGACATCAGCTGCTGTGGAGTCAGCAGTGGGTCGGCTACGACCGCATCGCGCCGAACCTGAAGCGGGCCGTGATCGCCTCGGAAGACGCCGGTTTCGTCGAGCACAGCGGCGTCGAATGGGAGGCGGTCGAGAAGGCCTGGGAACGCAACCAGCGTGCCGAGGCGCGTGTCGAGCGGCTCAACGAGCAGCTCGAGCGCCGCGCCGCGAAGCTGGGCCAGGGGCGCCAGGCGCCGCCGAAGCCGGTCGCGAAGGTGCAGCCGAAGGTCGTCGGCGGCTCGACCATCACGCAGCAGCTCGCGAAGAACCTGTTCCTCGACGGCGAACGCAACATCGCGCGCAAGGGCCAGGAGTTCGTCATCACGATGATGCTGGAGGCGATGCTGCCCAAGCGCCGCATCCTCGAGATCTATCTGAACAACGTCGAGTGGGGCGAGGGCCTGTTCGGCGCCGAGGCGGCGGCGCGGCACTACTTCCGCATGCCGGCCCAGTCGCTCGGCGCGATGCAGGCCGCGCAGCTCGCGGTGATGCTGCCGGCGCCCAAGCGCTTCGAGAAACGCCCCGGTTCGGCCTACGTCGTCGGCCGCGCCGGCACGATCGCTTCGCGCATGGGCGCGATCGATCCGCCGTGAGGGCCGGGGCGCGCTGCCTAGAATGAAGGCATGTCGCTGACCGAAGAGATCGCGGCGGCCGCCGCCCGGCTGGTCGTCGAAGAAGGCCTGGAGTACGGGCCGGCGAAGCGCCGCGCGGCGCGCGACCTCGGGCGCCATGCGACGCGGCGTGTCGAGCTGCCCGACAACGACGCCGTCGAGGAGCAGGTGCGCTCGTACCTCGCGCTGTTCCAGGCGGAGACACAACCGGCCGAACTCGCGGCACTGCGCACCGTCGCCGCCGAGTGGATGGAACGTCTCGCCGCGTTCCGCCCGCACCTGACCGGCGCCGTCTGGCGCGGCACGGCGAACCGGCTCAGCAGCGTGCACCTGCAGTTGTTCTGCGACGACCCCAAGGAGGCCGAGATCGGCCTGCTGAACCAGCGCGTGCCGTACGACAGCGACACGACCAGCGGCCCGCGCGGCGAACCGGTGCCGGTGCTGCGTCTGAGCGCGCCGTCGCGTGCGCTCGGCGAGCCGGTGACGCTGCTGCTGACCGTGCTCGACCACGACGACCTGCGCGGGGCGCTGCGGCCCGACGCGCGCGCCCAGGCCCCCATGGGCGACCTGGCGGCGCTGCGCCGGCGCATGGCGGAGGCGCAGGCGTGAAGCGCCGCACCGTGGTCGCGAGCGGGCTCGCGGTCGGCGCGGCAGCCGCCGGCGCCGGGCTGTCCTGGTGGCGGTCCCGAAGCACGGCGGCGCCGCTGCCGGCCGACTTCTGGACCTTGCGTTTCGAGCGCCCCGGCGGCGGCGAGTTGAGTTTCGCCGCGTTGAAAGGCAAGCCCTTGCTGCTGAACTTCTGGGCGACCTGGTGCGCGCCCTGCGTCACCGAGATGCCGCTGATCGACGCCTTCGCAAAGCGCCAGGCCGGCTGGAACGTCGTCGGGTTGGCGATCGACGGGCCCTCGCCGGTGCGTGAGTTCCTCACGCAGCGGCCGGTCACCTTCTCGATCGGCCTGGCCGGTCTGACGGGCGTGGACCTGACCCGCGCGCTCGGCAACACCGCGGGCGGCCTGCCGTTCACGCTGCTGCTCGATGCCATGGGGCAGCCCGTGCAACGCCGGCTCGGCGCCCTCAAGGACGGCGAGCTCGAACGCTGGGCCGCGGCGCTCGGCTGATTCGACGACCATTGACACACCGACGTAGCGAAGCGCGTCCCGATTGTCAATTGCACTGAACTGCATCGAAAAGGCGTAAAGTCCGCGCCTTCAAGCGCACTCCGGCCGGAGCCTGCGCGCCAGGAAATGGGCTGCCGCATCGCATGCCCGCCAATAACAAGACGGCAGATGCCGTCAGATCACGTTGGAGAGAGCATGGACCTGCGCAAGCTCAAGACTCTGATCGACCTCGTCTCCGAGTCGAACATCTCGGAGCTGGAGATCACCGAGGCGGACGGCAAGGTCCGCATCGTCAAGGCGGATCCGGCCGCCGCCCCCGCTCCGGCGTACGGCGCGCCCGCGGTCACGGCACCCGCGCCGTCGGCGGCGTCCAGCGCAGCGATCCTGGCACCGGCGGCCGCGGCGCAGGCTCCCGCCGCGCCGGCCGCTCCGAGCGGCCACATCGTCAAGTCGCCGATGGTCGGGACCTTCTACCGCTCGTCGACCCCCGGCGGCAAGTCGTTCGTCGAGGTCGGGGGCACGGTCAAGGAAGGCGAGCCGATCTGCATCATCGAGGCGATGAAGATCATGAACGAGATCGAGGCCGACAAGTCCGGCACCGTCACCCAGATCCTGTGCGAGAACGGCCAGGCGGTCGAGTTCGGGCAGCCGCTGTTCGTGATCGAGTAAGCGACGCATGTTCAAGAAGATCCTGATCGCCAACCGCGGCGAGATCGCGCTGCGCATCCAGCGCGCCTGCCGCGAGCTGGGCGTCAAATCGGTGGTCGTCTATTCCGAGGCCGATCGCGACGCGAAGTACGTGAAGCTGGCCGACGAGGCCGTCTGCATCGGACCGGCGGCGTCCGCGCAAAGTTACCTGAACATGCCGGCGATCATCTCGACGGCCGAGGTGACCGACGCCGAGGCGATCCACCCCGGCTACGGTTTCCTGTCCGAGAACGCCGACTTCGCCGAGCGCGTCGAGCGCAGCGGATTCACCTTCATCGGCCCGACGCCGGAATCGATCCGCATCATGGGCGACAAGGTGTCGGCCAAGCAGGCGATGCTGAAGTCGGGCGTGCCCTGCGTGCCCGGCTCCGAGGGCGTGCTGCCGGACGACCCGAAGGAGATCGTCCGGATCGCGCGCACGATCGGCTACCCGGTGATCATCAAGGCGGCCGGCGGCGGCGGCGGCCGCGGCATGCGCGTCGTGCACACGGAGGCCGCGCTCGTGCACGCCGTGCAGACGACGCGTGCCGAGGCCGGCGCGGCGTTCAGCAATCCGGCCGTCTACATGGAAAAGTTCCTCGAGAACCCGAGGCACATCGAGATCCAGGTGATGGCCGACCAGCACAAGAACGCGGTCTGGCTCGGCGAGCGCGATTGCTCGATGCAGCGGCGCCACCAGAAGATCATCGAGGAGGCCCCGGCGCCGGGCATCCCGCGGCGCGTGATCGAGCGCATCGGCGACCGCTGCGCCGCCGCGTGCAAGAAGATCGGCTACCGCGGCGCGGGCACCTTCGAGTTCCTGTACGAGAACGGCGAGTTCTACTTCATCGAGATGAACACCCGGGTGCAGGTCGAGCACCCGGTCACCGAGCTCGTCACCGGCATCGACATCGTGCAGATGCAGATCCGCGTCGCGGCCGGCGAGAAGCTGCCCTTCGCGCAGCGCAACATCCAGATGCGCGGCCACGCGATCGAGTGCCGCGTGAACGCCGAGGATCCGTACAAGTTCACGCCGTCGCCGGGCCGCATCTCGATGTGGCATCCTCCCGGCGGGCCGGGCGTGCGGGTCGACTCGCACGCGTACACGAACTATTTCGTGCCGCCGAACTACGACTCGATGATCGGCAAGATCATCGTGCACGGCGACACGCGCGACCAGGCGCTCGCGCGCATGCGCATCGCGCTGTCCGAGACGGTGGTCGAGGGCATCCTGACGAACATCCCGCTGCACCGCGAGCTGATGGTCGATGCGAAGTTCGTCGAAGGCGGCACGAGCATCCACTACCTCGAAGGCTGGATGGGGCAGCACAAGCGCTGAAGCGGCGATGATCGAGGTTGCGCTGCTCGCCCCCGAGGCGCTCGTGGAGCGGGTCTCGGACGCGCTGATCGACGAACTGGGGGCGCTGTCGGTGTCGGTCGAGGATGCCGAAGCGGGCACGGCGCAGGAGCAGGCGCTGTTCGGCGAGCCCGGCCTGCCGGCACCGCGCGGCAGCTGGCAACGTTCGCTGCTGAAGGCGCTGTTCGACGACGAAGCGAAGGCCACGGCGGCCTGCACGCGGCTGCTCGCGGAAGACTGGGCGGCCGACGTGCGTGTCAGCGCGTTCACCGAAGTGGCCGACCAGGACTGGGTGCGGCTCACCCAGTCGCAGTTCGCGCCGGTGCAGATCGCGACCGGCTTCTGGATCGTGCCGAGCTGGCACGAGCCGCCGGCCGGAGCCGCACGTGTGATCCGGCTCGATCCGGGCCTGGCCTTCGGCACCGGCACGCATCCGACGACGCGCATGTGTTTGCGCTGGATCTCGCGGCAGGCCGCCTCGCGGGCGCCGAGCTGGACACGCACGCTGGACTACGGTTGCGGCTCGGGCATCCTCGCGATCGGCGCGGCGCTGCACGGCGCACGCGGCATCGACGCGGTCGACATCGATCCGGCGGCCGTCGAGTCGGCCCGCGCGAACGCGGCGGCCAACGGCGTGGCGCTGCGCGCCGGACTGCCGGAACTGGCGGCGGGCGCCTATCCGCTCGTGCTCGCGAACATCCTCGCGTCGCCGCTGAAGCTGCTCGCGCCGCTGCTGTGCGGGCACGTGGCGGCCCAGGGGCACCTCGTGCTCGCGGGCATCCTCGAGCGCCAGGCGGATGAACTCGTCGAAGCGTACGCGCCGTGGATCCGGCTCGAGGTCGAGGACCGCGACGACGGCTGGGTGCTGATGGTCGGCACGCGCGCGCGCTGAGCGACGCGCCCTGCATGGCATCATCGATCCATGAGTCTGGCCACGCGTTGCACCACCTGCGGCACGGTGTTCCGGGTCGTGCAGGACCAGCTCAAGGTCTCCGAAGGCTGGGTGCGCTGCGGTCGCTGCAACGAGGTCTTCAACGCGCTGGAGGGGCTGTTCGACCTCGAACGCGACCCGCCGTCGGCATGGACGGCGAGCGGGCCGAGCTCCGCGGGGCATTCGACCGGCGAGCCTGCCGCAGCCGGCGAGTTCGACGTCGAACCCGAAGTGGTCCACGACCCTTCGCTGGTCGACAAGATCGACGCACAGCTGCTGTCGCCGCGACGCTCTGGTTTCGGTGCGCTGGCGGCGCTCGCACCGTCGGAGCGGCGGCACGAGGACTTCGCCGACGCGCGCTTCGACACCGAGCTGCCGCCCGAGGGCGGTCCGAGCGACCTGTCGATCGGCAGCGCGCCGACGACGCAGGCGGACCCGGCGCCGGAGGATCCATCGGCCACGCCGGAGTTCGTCCGGCGGGCCGACAGCGAGGCGCGCTGGCGCGGCTCGCCGGCACGCGGGCTGCTGGCGGCCGTGTGCCTGGTGCTCGCCGTGGTGCTGCTCGTGCAGCTCGCCCATCAGTTTCGCGATCGGCTCGCGGCGCAGTGGCCGTCGCTGCGGCCGCCACTGCTCGCGTGGTGCGAACTCGTTGCTTGCACGATCGATGCGCCGCGGCGCATCGAGGAGGTGTCGGTGGAGAGCACCGCGCTGACCCGCGCGCCTGCGAGCGCGGATGCCTTCGTGCTGTCGGTGGTGCTGCGCAACCGGTCGAACCTGCCGCTGTCGATGCCGTGGATCGATCTGGCGCTGACCGACGCCAACGGGCTGCTCGTCGCCCGCCGCGCACTCGCGCCGGAGGATTTCAACCTCGGATCGCGACCGCTCGCGCCGGCGTCCGAGCTGCCGCTGCAGCTCACGCTGAGCGCCGGTGCCGGGCGGGTCGCGGGATACACGGTGGAAGTGTTCTACCCATGATCGTCATCGCCCTCGCCGTGCCGGCGCCCTGTCGGGCCGGCCGGCACTTCACGGAGTCCCCATGCCTGCGCTGATCTGCGGTTCCCTCGCCTTCGACACCATCACGACCTTTCCAGGTCGTTTCGCGCAGCAGATCCTGCCCGAGCAGGTCCACATCCTGAACGTGTCGTTCCTCGTGCCGACGCTGCGGCGCGAGTTCGGCGGCTGCGCCGGCAACATCGCCTACTCGCTGGCGCAGCTCGGTGGGCAGCCGGTCGTGATGGCAGCGGTCGGCAACGACGGACACGGATACATCGAGCGCATCCGCGGATGGGGTGCGGACACGCGCCACGTCATCACGGTCGAGGACAGCTACACGGCGCAGGCGATCATCATCACCGACGTCGACAACAACCAGATCACCGCCTTCCACCCGGGGGCGATGCAGTCGGCGCACCTGACCGCCGTGCCGACCGATCGCAGCGACATCGCGCTGGCGATCGTCGCCCCGGACGGTCGCGACGCGATGCTGGTGCACGCGCGGCAACTGAACGACGCCGGCATCCCGTTCGTGTTCGATCCGGGCCAGGGCCTGCCGATGTTCGACGGGCCGGAGCTGGCCGATTTCGTCGACCGGGCGACATGGGTGGCCGTGAACGACTACGAGGCGCGCATGCTGTGCGAGCGCACGGGTCGGACGCTGGAATCCCTGTCGCGATCGCACCTGCAAGGCGTGGTCGTCACGCTCGGTGCGAATGGATGCGACGTGTGGCAGCAGGGGACACGCACCCACGTCGCCGGAACACCGGCCAAGAACGTCGTCGACCCGACGGGATGCGGCGACGCGTTCCGCGCGGCGCTGCTGTTCGGGCTGGAACGAGGCTGGTCCCTGGACCGATGCGCGCGGCTCGGCAACGGGATCGGGGCGCTGAAGATCGCTCAGCGCGGTGGCCAGAACCACCAGGTTCCGTCACCCGACTGGGTGACGGAGAACGCAGGCGGCTGAGCCGCCTGCGTTCGACGTCGACCACCCGGTGGAACCGGGTACCGACCTCAGGGCTTCGCGCCCGTCGGGAAGGGCCAAGCGGCCTGAGGGCTGAGCGTCGTCTTGACCGGCGCGGTAGGGGCAGGGGCCGCAGCGGGAGCCGGAGCCGCCTTCTTCGCCGCCGCCTTCTTCTTCGCCGGGGCCTTCTTCTTCGCAGCGGCCTTCTTGGCCGCCTTCTTGGCCGGGGCCTTCTTGGCAGGGGCCTTCTTGGCCGCGGCCTTCTTCTTCGCCGGCGCCTTCTTCGCGGCGGCCTTCTTGGCGGGGGCCTTCTTGGCGGCGGCTTTCTTCGCCGGCGCCTTCTTGGCGGCGGCCTTCTTCGCCGGGGCCTTCTTCGCAGCCGCCTTCTTCGCCGGGGCCTTCTTCGCAGCCGCCTTCTTCGCCGGGGCCTTCTTCGCGGCCGCCTTCTTGGCCGTCGCCTTCTTCGCAGTTGCCATTCGATTCTCCTTGATCAAGTTGAAAGGAACCGGGCGCCGGACTCGCGTCCGCCGGATCCGGCTATTCATCGCCCGCGTTTGTCCAGGAGGGACGCCCCGGTGCGATGAATCGGGAGGCAGCCCGCCCGCCGTGCTTCTGCGTCACGGCATCGCGGCCTGCGGATCTTGATCTGTTCGTCAGTCGGTCGAGCGTTGCCCCTTTTCGAGTCAAGCCAGGTCCGGTTCTCAATCCCAGGACAGAGCACCACCGGACTGGTACTCGATCACGCGGGTCTCGAAGAAGTTGCGTTCCTTCTTCAGATCGATCATCTCGCTCATCCACGGGAACGGGTTCTCCTCGTTCGGGAAGAGCGCCTCCAGGCCGATCTGCGTCGCGCGGCGGTTCGCGATGTAGCGCAGGTAGCCCTTGAACATCGACGCGTTCATGCCGAGCACGCCTCGCGGCATCGTGTCCTCGGCGTAGCGGTACTCGAGTTCGACAGCCTTCTCGAACAGCGCCTTGACCTCGGCCTTGAAGGCCGGTGTCCACAGGTGCGGGTTCTCGAGCTTGATCTGGTTGATCAGGTCGATGCCGAAGTTGCAGTGCATCGACTCGTCGCGCAGGATGTACTGGTACTGCTCGG
>Ga0075366_10001737_pt1 | contig 10962 bp, 10 predicted proteins | sample EndMethybrTD3031_FD_72351 | JGI IMG/M metagenome (GOLD analysis project Ga0075366, IMG submission 72351) | Populus endosphere microbial communities from Tennessee, USA - Endosphere MetaG P. TD hybrid TD303-1 | ecosystem: Host-associated > Plants > Roots > Endosphere | place: USA: Tennessee... | reverse complement strand
CCGGCGACCTTCACGAGCACCGCGAGCGACGGGTTGCCCGCGCCCGACTCGAGGTTCGCGATCGTCGAGCGCGGCACCGCGGCGGCTTTCGCGAGGCTGTCCTGCGTCAGCGCACGCGTGTGGCGCAGGCTCACAAGGTTGCGCGCGAGGTGGCTCGCGGTCTTCGAGTCGGGGGCGTCGCTCATCGAGAGCCGATTGTGCCGGGGCCGCGGCGGCCGGCTCTTTTCCCGAATATTGACTCGGGTCAAGCGATTTTTTCGGCGCCGGTCGGACGATGTGCGAGCACGACCGTGGCGGCTCGAAACGCGGCGTGTGTTCCGGCGCGATTGGAGGTGGTCCCGCCGGCCCGCAGGAGACCGCATGACCAACTTCGACCGAACGCCTCCGCACTGAGCCGCATCCGCCGGCTCGCCGTGTGCCGCTGACGCGCGCCACGTCCCGCCCCGATTCTTCCGATCGATCCGCAGACGCGCCGATGCGTCCGGAGGACCGATTTCGCCCATCCCTTCCACCGTCCACAGACCATTCACGACAAGGACTTCGCCATGACCACACCTCAGACCGGCATCTCACCGGGCCGGGTTGCGCACCCGGCCACCGACGCAAGCGGCATCTACCGCTGGAGCCAGTTGCTGATGGGCATCGTCTGCATGGCGATGATCGCAAACCTGCAATATGGCTGGACGCTGTTCGTCAATCCGCTCGCCGACAAACATGGCTGGAGTCGGGCTGCGATCCAGGTCGCGTTCACGATCTTCGTGCTGACCGAGACCTGGCTCGTGCCGATCGAAGGCTATCTGGTCGACCGCTTCGGCCCGCGCCCGGTCGTGCTCGGCGGCGGCCTGCTGTGTGCGCTCGGCTGGGCGCTCAATTCGGTGGCCGACAGCCTGACGCTGCTCTACGTCGCGGCGGCGGTCGGCGGCATCGGCGCCGGGGCGGTCTACGGCACCTGCGTGGGCAATGCGCTGAAGTGGTTCCCCGACCGCCGCGGGCTGGCCGCCGGCCTGACGGCCGCGGGCTTCGGCGCCGGGTCGGCACTGACGATCGTGCCGATCTCGGCCTACATCCACAGCCACGGCTACGAAGCGGCGTTCCTGCACTTCGGCATCGGCCAGGGGCTCGTCGTGATGCTGATCGCGCTCGGGCTGACCCGGGTGCCGGAGTCGCTCGCCAAGCTGAGCGGCAACGCCAAGGTGCAGCAGTCGCGTGTCTTCTATTCGCCCACGCAGGTGCTGCGCAAGCCGGTGTTCTGGGTGATGTACGCGATGTTCGTGATGGTCGCCGCCGGCGGCCTGATGGCGACCGCGCAGCTCGGCCCGATCGCGAAGGACTTCAAGATCGGCGACGTGCCGGTCGACATCATGGGCCTGGTGCTGCCCGCGCTGACCTTCGCGCTCGCGATCGACCGCGTGCTGAACGGCCTGACGCGCCCGTTCTTCGGCTGGGTCTCCGACCAGATCGGCCGCGAGCAGACGATGTTCATCGCCTTCGCGCTCGAAGCGGTCGGCATCCTCGCGCTCTACCAGTTCGGCCACAACCCGATCGCGTTCGTCGTGCTGACCGGGATCGTGTTCTTCGCTTGGGGCGAGATCTACAGCCTGTTCCCGTCGACCTGCGCCGACACCTTCGGCCCGAAGTTCGCCGCGGCCAACGCCGGCATGCTCTACACCGCCAAGGGCACCGCATCGCTGCTCGTGCCGCTGTCGAGCGTGCTCGCGGCGGCCACCGGCGGCTGGCAGTCGGTGTTCATCGTCGCCAGCGCGATGAACGCCCTCGCCGCGTTGCTCGCGTGGTTCGTGCTGCGGCCGATGCGGCGCCGGCACATGGACTGCGGCGACTGAGGTCGCCCGGTCCGGCGGCTGCCAATCGCCGGACCATTTGTCGATGCGCTGGACAAGGCGCTGGGCCGCGCCGGCGCGGGCTCCTATCGTGACGTCATCGTTGCGACAGGAGCCTTCATGAACACCACTTCCTCTGCGCTGCGCGGCCTGCGTGTCGCGGTCACCGGCGGCACCTCGGGCCTCGGCCTGGCGCTCGTTGAGGCGTTGCGCACGCGCGGCGCCGAGGTCGCGTTCGTTGCGCGCGACGCCGCGCGGGTCGCGGCGGTCGCGCGAGCACAGCGCGGTGCGCACGGCATCGTCGGCGACGTGTCGATCAAGGAACAGACCTACCCGATCGCGCTGCAGATCACCGCGGCGCTCGGCGGTCTCGACCTGCTGATCCACAACGCGTCCAGCCTCGGCCCGGTGCCGCTGGTGCCGCTCGCCGACACCGACTGCGAAGACCTCGAACTCGCGCTCGCGACCAATCTCGTCGGGCCGTTCCGACTCACCAAGGCCTTGCTCGGCGCGCTCGGCGCGTCGGCGCGCGAGGGCCGGCCGGCGCAGGTGCTGCACATCGGCAGCGACGCGGCCGTCACGCCGTACCCGTGCTGGGGCGCGTACGGCGCGAGCAAGGCGGCGCTCGTGCATCTGAGCCGCATCTGGGACGAGGAGATGAAGCCGCACGGCATCCGCGTGAGCGCGGTCGACCCGGGCGACATGGACACGCCTTTGCACGCGCTGGCCGTGCCCGCTGCCGACCCGGCGACGCTGAAGCGGCCGGCCGACGCGGCGCGCGAGATCCTCGACGGGATCGAGGCGGCGATCGCCTCGGCGGAGGTCCACATATGAAAGCCGCCCACGAGCCGATCCAGCGCCCACGCGACGCACGTCTGCTGGTGGTCGATGCCGCCGGCCGGCTGCACCACGACCGGCGCGCGAACCTCGCCGACCACCTGCGGCGCGGCGACCTGCTGATCGCGAACGACGCCGCGACCTTGCCGGCGAGCCTGGCGGGCATCCACGTGCCGAGCGGCGCGCCCATCGAGGTGCGTCTCGCCGGTCGCGACATGCTCGCGGTCGACGCCGTCCGCGAGTTCACCGCGATCGTGTTCGGCGCCGGCGACCACCGCACACGCACCGAAGACCGCGCACTGCCGCCGCCGCTCGCGGCCGGCGATGTGCTGCAGCTCGGGCCGCTGCGCGCGACGGTGCAGCGCACGCTCGGCCACCCGCGCCTGATCGTGCTGCGTTTCGACGGTGCGCCCAACGTGATCTGGGCGGGCCTCGCGCGCCACGGCCGGCCGATCCAGTACGCGCACATCGACGCGCCGCTGGCGCTGTGGGACGCGTGGACACGTGTCGCAGCGCTGCCGGTTGCGTTCGAGGCGCCGTCGGCCGGCTTCGTGCTCGACTGGCAGCTGCTCGCATCGCTGCGCGAGCGTGGCATCGGCTTCGCGACGCTGACCCACGCCGCGGGCATCTCGTCGACCGGCGACGCGGCGCTCGACGCGCGCCTGCCGTTCCCCGAACCCTATTACCTGCCGGCGAGCACGGTCGCCGCGATCGCCGCGGCGCGCACGAACGGCGCGCGCATCGTCGCGCTCGGCACGACGGTGACCCGCGCGCTCGAACATGCCGCCGCGCACGGCGGGCCGCTGCGCGCTGGCGAGGCGCTCGCGACCCAGCGCCTCGGTGCACACTCGCGGCTGTGCCTCGTCGATGCGATCGTCAGCGGCACGCACGAGCCGGGCTCGAGTCACCACGCGCTGCTGCATGCGTTTGCGAGCGCCGAGGTGATCGCGAACGCGGACCGGGCGCTCGAGCGCCACGGCTACCTGACGCACGAGTTCGGCGACTCGGTGCTGCTCGAGCGGGCGCTCGCGCCGACGGCAGCGGTGACGCCGTCGGAGGCGGCGTTGCTCGCCGACTGACAAATCCCGGCTGCCGGCGGGGCGGCGTGAAAGGTCTGGCGTCCGTGTGCGACAGAGGTTCATGATGACTCTGCCCCGATCGAGGACTGTTGCCATGACCCGCCGAAGCTTCCTGTCCGTGCTGTCCGCCCTCGGCGTCTCGTCGCGCGCCGACGCGGCCGATTCCAAGCCCGCGCTGCCGGCCGGCATCGAGCCGGTGCGGCTCAGCGATGCCGAGTGGAAGCAGCGTCTGTCGCCGCAGGCCTACAACGTGCTGCGCCACGAGGCGACCGAGCGCCCGTTCACGAGTGCGCTGAACGGCGAGAAGCGCAAGGGCGTCTACCACTGCGCCGGCTGCGACCTGCCGCTGTTCGACGCGAAGACCAAGTTCGACAGCGGCACCGGCTGGCCGAGCTTCTACGCTGCGCTGCCGAACGCGCTCGCGACACGCACCGACTTCAAGCTGATCCTGCCGCGCACCGAATACCACTGCGCGCGCTGCGAAGGGCACCAGGGCCACGTGTTCGACGACGGCCCGGCGCCGACGCGCAAGCGCTACTGCAACAACGGCGTCGCGCTGAAGTTCGTGCCGGAGGTCGCATGAAGCGCCGCGCGTCCCTGCTGCTCGCGTTCGCTCTGCTGGCCGGCATGGGTGGCGTCGCGCTGCGCTCGATCGCACAGCCGGCCGCGTCCGCCGCGATGCCCGCGGCGACCGCGAAGGCCGTCTTCGCCGGCGGCTGCTTCTGGTGTGTCGAGTCCGACTTCGACAAGGTGCCGGGTGTGCTCGCGACCGTCTCGGGCTACACCGGCGGCACGGTCGCGAACCCGACCTACCAGCAGGTCTCGGGCAAGCACACCGGCCATGCCGAAGCGGTGGAGGTGACCTACGACCCGGCCAAGGTGAGTTATGCGCAGCTCGTCGAGTACTTCTGGCGCCACATCGACCCGACCGTCAAGGACCGCCAGTTCTGCGACATCGGCTCGCCGTACCGCACGGCGATCTTCACGCACGACGCCGAGCAGGCGGGCGTCGCGAAGGCCTCGCGCGATGCGCTCGAGAAGAGCAAACCGTTCAAGGAGCCGGTCGTGACCGAGATCGTCGCGGCCGGCGCGTTCTACCCGGCGGAGGAGTACCACCAGGACTACTACCGCAAGAATCCGCTGCGCTACAAGTTCTACCGCACCAACTGCGGCCGCGATGCGCGGCTCCAGCAGCTGTGGGGTGACGCGGCGCGCGACTCAGCGCGGTAGCGGCTGCGTCATCGGCAGCGGCCGCACGAGGGGCCTGCGTACCGGTGGCGCCATGGGCCGCGGGGCGTCGTCCATCATGCGGTGGATGCGGCGCGCGGGCCACGATTGAGGCGTCGCACGGTGTTGGCCGAGCAGCGCATCGACGAAGTTGGTCCAGGGATCATTCATGCACGCAGAGTAGGTGGCGTGCCGCGCGCTCGCCATCCTCAAGAAGGGTGACCGACCCCCCTTGTTTGCGAGGGCGTGGCCTATCATGGCGCGGCCTTCGGCTTCGGCCCGCGTGCCCGGCTCACCGTGAACTCCCCCGACCTGAACCACCGCTTCAACCAGCCGCTCGGCGGCAACGACATGCCGCGCTTCGGCGGCATCGCGACGATGATGCGGCTGCCCCACCAGCAGACCGCCGACGGCCTGGACGCCTGCTTCGTCGGCGTGCCGTTCGACCTCGGCACCTCCAACCGCAGCGGCGCGCGCTTCGGGCCGCGCCAGATCCGCGCCGAGTCGGTGCTGCTGCGGCCGTACAACATGGCCACGCGCGCCGCGCCGTTCGATTCGCTGCAGGTCGCCGACATCGGCGACGTCGCGACCAACGCCTACAACCTGCTCGATTCGATCGAGCGCATCGCCGCTGCCTACGAGCGCATCGTCGCGAACGGCTGCCGGCCGATCACGCTCGGCGGCGACCACACGATCGCACTGCCGATCCTGCGCGCGCTGCGCAAGCGCCATGGCCCGGTCGGGCTGGTGCACGTCGACGCGCATGCCGACGTCAACGACACGATGTTCGGCGAGAAGATCGCCCACGGCACACCGTTCCGCCGCGCCGTCGAGGAGGGCTTGCTCGATTGCCAGCGTGTCGTGCAGATCGGCCTGCGCGGCACCGGCTACCACGCCGACGACTTCGACTGGTGCCGCCGCCAGGGCTTTCGGGTCGTGCAGGCCGAGGAGTGCTGGTACCGCAGCCTCGCACCGCTGATGCGCGAGGTGGCCGAGCGCGTCGGCGGCGGGCCGGTCTACCTGAGCTTCGACATCGACGGGCTCGACCCGTCGTTCGCGCCCGGCACCGGCACGCCCGAGATCGGCGGGCTCACGGTGCCGCAGGCGCTCGAGATCATCCGCGGCGTGCGTGGGCTCGATGTCGTCGGCGCCGATGTCGTCGAGGTCGCGCCGCCCTACGATCCGCACGGCACGACGGCGCTGCTCGCGGCGAACCTCGCGTACGAGATGCTGTGCGTGCTGCCCGGGGTCGTCTACCGCGAACGCGAGTAGACCGGCGCCGACACCGAGAGCAGATCGTCGACCAGCGACCGCACACCCGGCGCGTCGTCCGACGGCTCGGCAGTGCAGACGACCAGTCGCCGCTTCGCCCAACCATCGGTCAACGACACGATGCGCAGCGCCGCATCGCGCCAGCGATCGGCGGCCGCGCGCGGCATCACTGCGACGCCGACACCGCTTGCGACCAGCCGCGCCACCGCGTCGAAATTGTCGACGCGCACGCGGTGATGCGGGATGCGGCCGCTGCGGCTGGCCTGCTGCACGAGGAAGCGGCTGAGCCCGCGCTCGGCCAGCAGGCCGACGAAGGGCCGCTCCAGCAGCTCGGCGAACCGTATCGTGCGCGCACGCGGGCCACCGCCGCGCGGCAGCACCGCCACCAGCTCGTCGTCGAGCCACGGCCGCATGCGCAGGCCGGTGGTGTCGACGTAGTCCGCGACGATGCCGACATCGGCGACACCGCGGCGCAGCGCCTCGAGCACGGCGTCGCTCGGCAGCTCCTGCAATTCGACGTCGATGTCCGGGTGCTTGACCAGGAAGCGGCCCAACCGCGACGGCAGCGCCTCCACCATCGCGGCGGTGTTGCACAGCAGCCGCACCGTGCCGCGCAGGCCGCGGCCGAAGCCGGCCATCTCGACGTGCAGCGACTCGACCTCGGCCAGCACGCGGTGGGCACGCCGCGCCAGCGCGCGGCCGGCGTCGGTCGGCGCCGCGCCGGCCTTCGAGCGGTCGAGCAGCCGTGTGCCCACCACACGCTCGAGCGCCGCGATGCGCGCGCTGGCTGCCGCCAGCGACAGGCTCGCTGCCTGGGCCGCCGCGGTGATCGTGCCGTGCTCCAGCACCGCGGTGAACAGGCGCAGGTCGAACGGATCGATGCGATAGTCGACGGCACGGCGGGCGCTGGGCATGGGGATCATCCTTCGGCGATGCCGAAGGATATGCGCGGTGCTTCGAGATGGACGCGCACGCTGTGCCGACCCACCATCGCCGCATGGAAGTCTGGCAAGCGATCGCCCTCGGCGCCGTATTCGTCGCAGCGGGGAGCGTCAAGGGCATCACCGGCATGGGCTTGCCGACGGTGGCGATGAGCCTGCTCGGGCTGTGGATGGCGCCGACGCAGGCGGCCGCGCTGCTGATCGTGCCCTCGCTCGCGACCAACGTCGCGCAGTGCGCCGGCCCGCACCTGCGCCGCCTCGCCGCACTGCTCTGGCCGGCATGGGCCGCGCTCGCGCTGACCACGCTGGTCGCGCCGGGCCTCGGCTCTGCGGCATCGGGGTCTGGTGCGCGCCAGCTGCTGGGCGTCGTGCTGGTCGCTTACGGCCTGTGGGGCTTGTGGCGCCCCGTCGTGCCGGCCTTGCAGCCGAAGGCGGGATGGGCCGGTGCGGCCGCCGGCGCGGTCACCGGCCTCGTGACGGCCGCGACGGCCGTCTTCGTGATCCCCTTCGTGCCCTACCTGCAGGCGCTGCGGCTCGACAAGGACGTGATGGTCCAGGCGCTCGGCCTGTCGTTCACGGTTGCGACCGTCGCGCTGGCCGCGCGGCTGCATGCTGCCGATCAACCCTGGCTGCCGGCCCCGACCGCGATCGCGCTGCTCGCCGCGTTCGCCGGTCTGTGGCTCGGCAGCCGGGTCCGCGCGCGCATCAGCACGATCGTGTTTCAGCGCACGCTGTTCGTCGTCTTCATCGGGCTCGGCGTGGCGAACCTGCTGCGAGGCGGCTGAGGATTGCCTACGGCGCGAGAAGCACGCCTTCGCGTGGATCCGTGCCACCGGCGAGCAGCGCGAGATAGGCCTGCTCGATGGCCGCGGCGCCGCTGGCGCTGCGCACCTGGACCCACGGCGGCGTCGCGCTGCTGAGCGCATCGATGAAGCCGTGCCAGGCGTGGGCGATCCGCTGCCCGAGGCCGTCCGGTCCCCAGCCCTCGGGTGGCGGCGCGGCGCGCAGCTTCGCCTGCGCGGGCGCGAAGAAGAGCTGCGGCGCCGGACCCGGCAGATCGCGGTTGCCGCCCAACTGCTCCCAGTGGCTGCCGCCGATCGCGGCGCTGTAGGCCAATGCGCTGCCAAGTCGCTCGTGCACGCTGCGGCGCAGCGTGCCGTTGCCGGCGAAGTCGACGTAGACGCTCGTCACGGTCGGGTCGAGCGTGGCCAGCTCGTCGTACGCGAGCACGCTGTCGTAGCAACCGAGCGAGCGCACGAAGCCGAGGTTGGCCTTCGAGGTCAGGCCGACCAACGCCGGGCGATCGCTGCGCTGGGCCACGCAGAACGCGGTGCCGAACGCCGTCTTGCTCGACGCGCTGGACAGCAGCAGCCGCCGCGCGCCGAAATGCCCCGCCTCGGCGAGGAAGTCGTCGAGCAGGAACGACGTGCTGAACAGCGGCCGCAGCAGTGCCTGCAGGCCCTCGCGGTCGGCACGGTAGAGCGGATCGGCATCACACGCGACGTACTCGTTGTAGGCGCGCGCGAGTTCGGCGCGATGCGGCGACGCATCGACGAAACCTTGCGGCTTCACCCGCGCCGGCTGCACGACGAGGTGCGATCCCATCGGCAGGTAACCGTAGACACGCAGCCCCGGCTCGATGCCGGCGCAGCGCGACTCGACCACGCGCGCGAAACCCCACACCGGGATGCACCCGAAGGCCGCGTCGCCGACCGGAAAGAACTCCCAGTACTTCATCTTCTCGCCGAAGGCCGCGTAGGTGATGTTGTTCGCGGTCAGCGCGAAGCGCTCGACCTGCAGGCGCAACTGGCCGTCGGCGAGCGGTCGCGCGTCGGGCGAATCGGGGTCAGGGGCCCAGCGCAGCTGGTGCAGGTCGCCGCGCGCGACCTGCAGGCGCATGCCGCCGCTGTGTGTCGTCGCCATCACGCGCCGCGCAGCAAGACCTTGCCGCTGCGCCCGGTGCGTTCGGCGGTGCTCATCGCCTCGGCCGCCTGGTCGAGCCCGAACACCGCGTCGACCGGCAGGCGCAGTGCGCCGCTCGCGGCCAGGCCGGCGAGCTCGCCGATCATGCGTGCGAGCTCCTTCGGCGGCGTCGCCGCGAGCCGCTTGCTGGCCCAGTAGCCCTTCACGACGGTCTGCTTGAAGATCAGATTCTCGGCGCCGATCACGAGCGGCTTGAAGGTCAGCGAGCCGAACGACACGAGCTCGCCGTTTTCGCCCAGCACGCTCATCAGCTGCTGCGCCGCCTCGCCGCCGATCGACTCGACCGCACGCAGGATCGGCGCGCCGCCGGTCAGCTCGGTGACCTGCTTCTGCCAGCCGGCCTGCTCGGTCGAGATGCCGCGAGTCAGGCCGGCGGCTTCGAGATCCGCAAGCGCCGCGTCGCGCCGCACGAGGTTGACGACGTCGATGCCGCGCAGCTGCGCGAGCGTCGCGAGCGTCTTGCCGACCGCGCCGTTGGCCGCGTTCTGCACCATCCACTGGCCGGGCTCGAGCTTCAGATCCTCGAGCAGCATCAGTGCCGAGAGCGGCATCGCGAGCAACTGGCACGCGGCTTCGTCGGGCAGCGCATCGGGCACCGGCACGAGCTTGGCTGCGGACGCGATGAAGTACTCGGCCCAGGTGCCGTTGGTCGACGCGGTCGCGACCCGCTGGCCGGGCTTCAGGTGCGTGACACCCTCGCCGAGTGCATCGACGCGGCCGAGCGCCTCGGTGCCCGGCACGGCCGGCAGCGCGGGCCGGTAGCCGTAGACACCGCGCACGATCGCGAGGTCGTGGTTGTGGATCGGCGCGAGCGTCATGCGCACGCGCACTTCGCCGGGGCCGGGCTCGGGCAACGGCCGCTCGGCCGAAGACACCACTTCGGCCGGGTGGCCAAAACGTTCGATGTTCACGCAGCGCATGACGGGCTCACTTGGGTGATGTGGCGGTGGGAAGGTTGTACTTCATCGGCACTCCGTGGAAACCCGGATTTGCGTCTCGGCTGAACTTTTGTTCAATCGCTGCGCAGTTGTTCACTGCGCGACCGAGGATCTGCGTGACCCGTTCCGAAGACAGCCTGTCGATCCGTGCCGCATGGCTCGCCTACGTCGGCGGCTACACGCAGGACCAGATCGCCGAGCGGCTGGGCATCTCGCGCGTGAAGGCACATCGGCTGATCGCTGCGGCACTGCAGTCCGGCCGGGTGAAGGTGTTTGTCGAAGGCAACGAGGCGGACTGCCTGGCGCTCGAGGACACGCTGCGCAAACGCTATTCGCTCGCGCACTGCACCGTGGTGCTCGATGCCGAGGAACCGGGCAGCCCGGAATCCGAGGAAGAGATCCGCGCGCTGGGCGTCGGCGGTGCGCACCTGCTCTACCGGCTGCTCGAGAAGGCCGGCAGCGTCTCGATCGGCGTGGGACACGGGCGAACGCTCGCCGCGGTGGTGGAGTGCATGCCGCATCTCGCGCGGCCGGATCTGAAGTTCATCTCGCTGATCGGCAGCCTGACGCGCAAGTCGTCGGCCAACCCGTTCGACGTGATCTCGCGCCTGTCCGAGCGCACCGGCGGCGAGGGCTACTTCCTGCCCGTGCCCTTCATCGCCGACACCGAGGGCGACGCCGAAGTGCTGCGCGCCCAGCGCGGCGTGCAGACGGTGCTCGCGCTCGCGCAGGCATGCGAACTGTGCGTGGTCGGCATCGGCGACCTCGGCGAGCACAGCAACATGCTGCGCAGCGGCACCTTGACCGCGCGCGAGCAGGCCGCGCTGCAGCGCCAAGGCGCGGTGGG
>Ga0075366_10001736_pt1 | contig 10965 bp, 9 predicted proteins | sample EndMethybrTD3031_FD_72351 | JGI IMG/M metagenome (GOLD analysis project Ga0075366, IMG submission 72351) | Populus endosphere microbial communities from Tennessee, USA - Endosphere MetaG P. TD hybrid TD303-1 | ecosystem: Host-associated > Plants > Roots > Endosphere | place: USA: Tennessee... | reverse complement strand
TATATATACTGTAAGTCGTGGTCATCCTCGACGACTACAACTTTAACTTTAGCGGACATTTACCCTCAGCATTCGTTTTTGTTAGGTCTGATCCTTACTAAGTAGTAACATAAGCTGCTTAGTACCTGCAAGCATATTACGTGGTATAACTTGCACGCAGCAAAAACATTAATTATACAACATACTAACTACGTTAGGGAGAGGGGTGAAAAAGCCTCCAGATCAGCGTGTGATATTTATCACATCTATTGACTATTTGTCCAATTGTGGTACCATATAGTTGTATCTCTCGCAAGTGAGATCGCAAGTTACGAGACTATAACGACGCTTAGGCGATTTGAACAAAATCGCCGGCGTCGTTTTTTGTTTACGTAAACCACTGTATAGCGCCCCCTAAGGGCAGGAGTTATGGAGTTATATGTCAGACATTGACAGGTCAGTAAGAAACGAGGATGTAATCCCTGTATTTGAGAGTGACCTATTTGATGGACACGAAGAAGCGCGATTTGCCGTTGGCATTATCGCCGTTGGTGACGAAATTGTCCCAGGCCGTGAGGCTGAGTACAGCAGTTACCTACAATTGCGAGCTGGCGTATATGCCAAGCAGACTCGAATGATTGGCATGGACCAGGTCCGTGATGACGGTACCGAAATGGACGCCGATGATTCCCGCTCTGTTCACTTTGCAGTCTATGAGCAGCATGCGCTCGGTGCGCGTGCCGTAGGATCAATGCGCCTTATTATTAAGAGCGACGCTGATCCCCGTGCTCTACCTATTGAAGAATTTTTCCCAGAAGCATTTAAGCCTGACGAATCTGTTAACGGCTTAATGGAGCAATCTGAGCCTATAGAGGCTCGGCACGATCCTAAGCAGGTTGTACCTGTTGGTGAGGCCGCTGAGATCGGCGACCATGAAGCTTCCCGTCTGATTGCCCGCCACGAAAGTGCGGCAGCGCAACGCGCTATTAAGTGGAAGCTATTCACTGGCGCATCAGCGTACATTATCAAACATACGCTTGGCCGGACGTTTGCCACTGTTGAAACGCCTGTTGAGTCCGACTTTATTGCCTGCAAGATGGACACTCATCGTGTTGCTGACCCGGTATATGTCGAAGAATACAAAGCCGATAACCTGGGAGTCGTCATTGATGTACCTGCCTTCGGAGAGGTTATTGAGACAACCGAGCCAGGCATGATGGACGTATTTAATGACAATGAAGGCCAGATGATTTACTTCGGCCGCCAGCCAGCAGCTAAACGATCAGTACCACAGCATGTTGATGAAGTCGTAGCCTTAGCTGCTTAACCGGAATGATGAGGAATAGTATATGAACTCTATTAATGCACCCGAATTTTCCCGTAACTACGGTTTCTGGAATGAAGATGAACAGCAAGCGCTTATGGACGCCCATGTCGCTATTGCAGGCGTTGGCGGTGACGGCTTCCAGCTTGGAGTAACCTTGGCTGAAAATGGCGTAGGCCACTTCACGGTTGCTGACCCCGAAATCTTTGAACGCGAGAACATGAATCGCGTACCCGGCGCAACGGATACTACCGTTCGCGAACAACGCCGGAAAGTTGATGTATTTAAAGAACAGGTCCTAGAAAAGAACCCTAAGGCTATTGTTCGTGTCTTTGACGAAGGAATAAATGAAGCCAACATTGAGGAATTCATGGATGGCGCAACGCTTGCCTTCGACGAAACAGAGCTCACAAAGATTGAGCTCGGTACGATGGTCGCCCGTGAAGCGCGTCGTCGTGGTATACCCGACATATTGCTTATGAACATCGGCTTTGCTGCTTCAATTACTTCATTCCACCCCGAAGGTCCAACCTTTGAGGATATGATGGGCATTCCTAACGATATGCCCATTGAAGAAGTTGCTAAACAGGAACTTGATCTTGCCCGCTGCGTACCATACGTACCTCACTATGTTGATCTCAATACCTTTAAGGAAGTTGCAGGTGGTAATGCGCCACTGCCATCTATCGCGCAAGGCGTAAACCAGGCTGCAGCTATGGGTTCTTCCCAGGCATTCCTGCACATTGTTGGCGGTGTTGGTAACCGTAGGCCAGAGCCTGTATGGGCGCCGAAGGTCGCTTACATGGACTCATATACTTTAGATGCTGGTATCGTACGTTTCCCGCGTGCCGCACACCTGTTAAATGCTACAACTATGGCTGTGCGTACTCGATTGGGTGTCAACCCAGAAGCTAGTTACTCTGCTGAAGACCGGGAACGTCGCGCAGCAGCTTATGCTGCTGAACAGGCCGCCCAAGCCTAGACAATTCGTTGTAAGCATTTCATATTTCGCTTATGGCTAGTAGAATAAAGGCAAGATGCCTGACCTCTACCTTGTCCTTGACCTAGTCGTAGTGCTGGCCTTGGCCGTACTTGCTATTACTGTCCTTATCAAAAACACGACCGTTGAATTGAACCGCATTTTTGCGCTGTTCGTGGCATCAATCGGTGTTTGGATCGCTGCTAATTACGTCAGTAATGACTTGAGCCACCCGCCTAGCGTCGCTACGATGGCTAACTATTTCGTATTTCCGTTTAGCTATGCGGCTAGTATCTTCCTGCTTTGGTTTGGTATCGCGCTTTCTGGTGACGTAAAGGCCAGAAAGATCTATAACAAGGCCCAGATACCCCTGTTTCTGATTGCCTTGACCGGTGCGACGCCGCTCGTGGTGAAGGGGACGCATGTCCAGGGCGAACTGTACGCAGTCGAATTCGGGCCTCTTACGGCACTGTACTTCATAACCTTACTGCTCAATATTCTCGCGGTTATATATGTCGTGTACCGCAACATGAAGACTGCGCATGGCGCCCAGAAGTCCCGCCTCCGTGTGCTCTTCAAGGGGCTTTGCTGGACATTCCCTGTGTTATTGATGGCGCAAGCCGTATTGCCGGCTACTACTGGTTGGTTCGGTCTTACAAACATCGGTGTACTGCCAATGCTTATATTGGTATATAGCCTGTATTACAGTGTGGTGAAGCACCGCCTGTTTGACCTCAGGCTTATCGTAGTCAGGTCGCTGGTATATGTTCTTACGCTCGGTGTGCTATCGGGCTTCTACGGCGTTGTAACGCATTATGTGCTGACTCTGGTAGAGAAAGCAGACAATGCGATACTGAGCGATGTGATCAATGTTGCCCTGATTATTATCATCGTACTGGCGTACGCGCCTCTAAAACGTCTCTTTAACAGGTTTACAAACAGGTTCTTCTACCGGGATGCATACGATCCGCAGGTATTCTTTAACGAGTTCAACCAGGCATTGGTCGCCGAAGTTAACCTTGAGCGGCTGCTGCAGAACTCTACCAACCTTATAACCAATACGATTAAATCGCAGTACACCCTGGTTATGATCCAGGGCGAAAGCGCCACGCAGCCTCGTGTTATCGGCACTTCTGACAAGAAATTCCCCAGAGCAGACCTCGTACGCGCGAATGCTATCCTCGATAAGATAGAGAGTGATCTGATTGTTGCCGACTACTTGCCGCCATCTCTTGAGAATTTAAAGAATATGATGGCTGACAATAATGTTGCCGTATTGGCCCGTCTAAGTACTGGCGGCACCAAAGGCCAGCTTGGATATGTGGTCTTGGCGCCGAAGAAGAGTGGAAACCCCTATAACCAGCAGGACTTGCGGGTTATTAGCGCTGTTGCTAATGAACTGGTTATCGCCATCCAGAACGCCCTGCGCTTCGAAGAAATTGAGCGGTTTAACCTTACCCTGCAGGAGCGGATTACCTCTGCAACCAAGAAATTACGCCACAGCAATGACAAGCTACGCATGCTCGACGAAACCAAGGACGACTTCATTAGTATGGCCTCACACCAGCTACGTACGCCGCTGACCTCTGTAAAGGGATATGTGAGTATGGTACTCGATGGTGATGCGGGCAATATTACGCCCCTGCAGCGCAAGCTGCTCAACCAGGCATTTGTGAGCTCGCAGCGCATGGTATATCTGATCTCTGACCTCTTGAACGTCTCGCGGCTGCGTACAGGTAAGTTCATTATTGAACCGGTGCCAACTAATCTGGCTACTGTTATTAAGGACGAAGTCGAGCAATTGGTCGAAACCGCCAAAGGCCGTAACCTTAGTCTTATATATGAGAAGCCGGAACACTTCCCAACCTATCTGTTCGATGATACCAAGCTGCGCCAGGTGATAATGAACTTTATGGATAACGCGATCTACTACACGCCCTCAGGAGGCAAGATCACCGTTAACCTCGTAGAAAAGCCATCATCTATTGAATTTACTGTCTCTGACAACGGTATAGGGGTCCCCAAACACGAACAGCACCATCTGTTCAGCAAGTTCTACCGCGCCAATAACGCCAAGCGTGCGCGCCCAGATGGCACTGGATTGGGCCTCTTTATGGCTAAGAAGGTCGTTATTGCCCAAGGCGGAGCCATTATCTTTAGGAGTCAAGAGGGTAAGGGGAGTACATTCGGCTTCCACTTTTCCAAAGAAAAGCTCCAAACACCCCCTGTTAAGCCTCCAAAAACAGCCTAAAATACCTCTCGTAACAGATTAACGTTGTATTAAAGTGCGCTTTTCTTGCATAAAAGGTCATATTTTTGCTACTATGGCAAAAATAAATACATTTCATGGGGTGGGCATATTGACAATATATGCCTGTTATGTTAATATAACTAGTGAATCACGAGGAGGTGGATCAGATGTTCAAATCAATTATTAAGCGTCTTTCAGATGCTAACCCCAAGAAATTAGTTGTTGTAGCCGGCTTTATGGTTGCAATGGCTGGCGCTATTGGCCTAGGCCTTAGTACTAAGCAGCTTACTTCAGCTGCAAGTGTGCGTGACGGCAACCGCGGTAACTCTATCATGAACGATGGATCTATCGGTTGTTTAACGCTCTCAGAGTGTGTATCAGACATTAAGGCTAACAAGCCTGGTGACTTACAGACTATTTATGCCAACCGTGGCCTTAGCCCAAGCGAGATTGACCGTTTCGCCAAGGAAGCTAAGCCAGGTAAGGTATATAAGGACGGCCGTATCGTTGTTGACGGACAGGTTGTAGCTACTAACGCTTGGAGCATGGGCCGTGAAAAGTTCAATGGCCAGCGTGAAGCTTTCCAGATCAATGGTAAGACTTACTACAAGAGTCCTACTACCAGCTCATTTGCTGCTAACAGCATTGACGCATTCGTACTGTTTGACGCCAACGGTGTCGTAGAGTTCGCTATGCTGACTGCTTGTGGTAACCCAACCTGGGGTACCAACGAAAAGCCTGCATATGGTTGTAAGGCCCTTAATAAGACAGCTGTTTCTGGTAAGCAGAACACCTTCAGCTTTACTACAACTTTGAATCCTTCAAAGCTCGTAACTGTTGACAAGCTTGTTTACAACTTCGGTGATGGTTCTAAGGAAGTTACTACAACTAACCCTAGCCAGGCTGTTACTCACGAGTTCACCAAGGCTAGTGACGTTACTGTAACTGTTTACTACAAGGCACCCGGCGGTAAGATCCTTACTTCTAAGTGTGCAACTAAAGTAACTGTTGTTAACCCATTCTTTGCATGTGACATCGTATTACCTCGCGAGCTTAACGAAGCTAAGACTAAGTTCCGCTTTACCGTTAAGACTAGCCAGGGCAACGGTGCAACCCTTAAGGACGCTGACTTTACCGTTGATGGCAGCTCTACCGTTACTGGTGTAAACACCAAGGACGAAGCTGGCAACATCTACAAGGAATATGACTTTGCACAGGACGGCAAAGAACACACAGTAGTAGTGAAGGTTAACTTCAACATCGCTAGTGGTGTCCAGAGCAAGACCTGTGAAGCTAAGATCACAACCGGTAAGACACCTATGTGTACTGTACCCGGTAAGGAAATGTACCCAGTTGGTGCTCCTGAATGTGCTCCTGATGAGAAGTGTGTAGTACCTGGTAAGGAACACCTTCCTAAGGATTCACCTGAATGTGTTGAAACTCCTACCGAGCTTCCTCACACTGGTATGGGTGGTGTAGCTGGTATCTTCGCTGGTACGTCAGTACTTGGCGCAGTAGCCCACCGTCTGTTCAACAACCGCCGCAAGAGCTAATACCTCCCGGCACCCACAAACCTGTGGATAAGCGGTAGCCAATGTTCAAAAAATGTGCTACAGTTTGAATAACGAGCTTGACTGACCGCTCTAGAACAAATCACTCCTCGAAAAACCCTCCCTGCACCGGAGGGTTTTTCTTTGGCCAAAAGTAAGGGGGTTTTCTTTTTACCCCTGTTATGCTACAATAGGCCAGTTGAAATATAGTTAGACGGCCCCATCGTCTAATGGTTAGGACACCGGGTTTTCATCCCGGCAACCGGGGTTCGAATCCCCGTGGGGTCACCATAAGAGAATTTTCTGCGTTGAGCAACGCAAAGACTGGATTCACCCCTGTAAAAAGGGGTGTTTTTAGTGTTCCAATTTTTATATTTTCGTAAGTTGGGGTTTGGTCGAAAAGCAGCGCAAAGAGACGAGCCTTTTTGATAGGATCAATCTGTTTTATGAGCAATTCATCGAGGTGTTCCAAGAAATATCGTACCCTCTCAAGAATTCGACTAATATCGGCTGGTCGGGCTTCCAATTTCCGTACTTTCTCGTCCTCAAGTTCTTGTATCTGACTTTCGATTCTCATTAAATCCTCCTCCATAAATTTGATTGCAGTTGTAGAATTGAGCACACGAATCTTATCCATAGTCGCTATAGCATCTTTTCGAAGCTCACCAATACGTGTATCAATGCCTTCAATCTCTTCAAGCTGGCTCTGGTTGCGTAGGTTCCATTCCGCAGCGACTGCATCCATAACCGCGTCTATGCGCTCACTGGAAACCGTTACGCGGCTAATAAATTCAACTACGTTACTCTCTAGCTCTGCTTTTGGAATACGGTAGTAATGACCGTGATTACTGCAATGATACGCAGGATAGTACTTGCCACTTTTTCCACGTGACGCGCTGCCTGAAAGCGGATTGCTACATGTAGGACACAGAATGAATTTCCTGTATGGAAAGTCTGCATTCCTGCGGCCCTTATCAATCAGATGCTCCTTGGGTCTTGCAGTGTCGACACTTACCTCGTCATCTTGATTGATCGAGATAACTCTTTTTCCCTTATTCGCCTTATTGAACATTTCGATTGAAACAAGACCATCAAACACGCACCTAATAGGTTTCCCTCCTGTCCATTTCTCGGCATTGATGCCGGCATATATCGGGTTCATCAAATACTTCTGCATAGCCTTGGCGGTCATAGGATCACCACCTAATTTGCGAATGATCTTTGTACGATCGTTCTTATCACGTTGATACTGAACACGGGTTCTACAGCCCAGGCTATTCACCTTTGCGATGATCTCAGAATCGCTTAGTCGTTTAGCCCGCATTTCGTACATCATCTTAACGAATTTGCCCTCAGTAGGGTGAGGCTTCAGAATGCAGCGTTTGCCATGTGGCGTTTCAACCTTCTCGCTAATAAACCCGTAAGGTGGCCTGCGCATCCAGTAGCCCATTTGGGTATATCGAATTTCAGCACCTACCATTCGAGTCATGATATCGCGTAGCTCGTCCTTAGCGCGCTCTGCTTCTAGTATCTCTGACTTCTTGCTAGGTGAGTACTCACTCCACCTGTATTTGAAACCTAGGTGATCAAGAGTGTTAACGCGCTGGTCGCTAATAATACCGTAAGTATCAACCAAGGTAACACCACATTCATCTAGCTGAGCTTTGAGGTCTTCGTACATCCGCGAACCGCCACGAGTAAATCGGTCTATGGATTTTATGATTAGGAATTTAATTTCGTTCTTGGGGTCCTTACAATAATCGACAGCCACCTGCATAGGCTGCTTAGCTTTTGATCCGGATTCAAGGAACTCGAAGTGCCGACGCACTGTAATGCCTCGCATCTGCGCAAAGCGATTAATTTGTTGCTTTTGATCTTCGGGTGAATCCCCATCACGGCCTTGTTTCTCAGAAGATACGCGGATTGCTCCAACGGCATTTATATTAAGCAATTGTTTGTTCATTCGTCCCCTCCGATACAGCTATATAGTCCTGTTCTATGGCTTCTACTATAAGATCAGCAAGTAACTGTACGCGCTCGTCTGGCGATAAGCTTAGCTCAGTAGGGAGCTTGTCTTTGTTGATTGCACCTTTAGTTCTCGTCATGTATAGTTACCCTGTAATCCGTACTAGTAGTACTGCTTATATTGTAGTACTACTAGTACGGGTTCTCAAGAATAAGAGGACTATTATTTGTTGTAGTATGTACAAGATAAGTATATTACCGATAATAAACCTATAAATGTTACTCAACAGACATAATTACCTTTTATTTCTGCCCTTACTTTTATATAACTATAGGTGAGAATGATGAATGGACTATGACAGCACAGCCTAGGTATAGACGACCGTTAAATAATGATCAATTAGATGTTCTCTACTTACTATATAAATTCCGCTTCCTAACAAGCGACTTACTTGCATCATATTTCGGTAAAGCATCAGGTATATATGTCTATAAGCGTTTACAGGTACTTACAGAGCAAGGATTTATTGGTAAACGATTTGATAGTAGCTACCGGTTGAGGGGAATGCCAGCAGCTTACTACTTGAAGCCAAAGGGATTAACCAAGTTGAACGAAAATCGTACGACCTTAGGCAAAGAACACTTACTGGGCGGATGGCTCTATAAAGAAACTCGTGTAAGCCAGCAGTTCGTAGAGTACTGTTGTGGAATGTTTGAAACTTATCTTCTTTTGAGGGAGCAGCTAGGTGAAGATTTACGCTTCTTTACTAAAACTCAGTTGAAAGGTAAATATGAGTACTTTGAAGAGTTCACTCCTGCAGGATATGCATCCATCCGGTACAGTGGTAAAGACCACGATTATTTCATAGAGTATATACAAGCAGCAAAACCTGTTGTCGCAGCCGTTGTGACCGTCAGGCAATATGTAGCCTTTTCCGAAAGTGGAGATTGGGAGAGCAGTATTGGTGAAGACCTGCCGCCAGTTTTACTTATTTGTAAAAGCGATAAAATTCGTAAGAAGCTTATTACTGAACTCGAGCCTATCCTTTCAAACGCAGACGACAACCTTCGGGTGTACGTTAGCGTAACGCTAGACTTGAAGGAGTGGCAAGACATTACTGAACATAGTGAAATAAGATATCCAATTCTCTCTATCTAGTGAGCCTTTTAATGTCCTGCTCAGGACTTACTAGCTAAGTATTGAAGCTATCGACAATCTCTCGCCAATTGACTTTGTTCAATGAGCAGCGCAGCAGGTCTTTCCATACGCAAGCTAATGGCTCGTGAACTTGTAGGCTTTGAAATATTTCTTCTTCTAAGCGATTAGCCTTACGATACGAACTATCACAGCTATTGCATATCGCAAGGACGAAATGGTATGTCGATGCTTCATTGTTGAGCCACATATTCATTAACCATGTTTCGCGATTAGACCATCCGTTATATTGCATATTCATTGGCATATCACTCTCCTGTAAAATTAAAAGCGGAAGCCCTTATGGACTTCCGCCGTGCTATTCAAAGATAGTGAGCTAATACTCACTGGCAAGCATGATGGTCATGATTCGTTTGCAATCCAGCGCTAACGGGTCGTGACCATACTTTAGATCCTGGTCATAGTAATCTATTTTCCATATCACTTTCTCCGTATACCAGTGGACTACACCAAAGTCATGTTCACCGTAAGGGTCATTCCCCTCATTAAACTCATTGAATTTCCGAATTTCATCTATCAGAACCGGCAAATTATCTAGAGCCAGCACTCCAGGCGTAACGGTTATCCCATAACCACTTTTACGGAACCTATCATTTATCGCAGCGATAGCTAGAACAGTTTCTGTTTGCATAATGAACCTCCTGTCGAAATATTGAATTCTGGGCGAGTCGACCTCCCGCTCACGGCCGGGGCAAGGGGCAAAGTGAGCGCATCAAGGTGGAGCACCCAACGTCTGAACGACCTTGAGGCGGTCGCTTTACCCCTTATCATAAAGAGGCAGTGGGAGGTATAAACTTTCACTAAAAGAGTATAGATATTGATATTCGTTATTAGCTCATAAAACAGATGTATAATCAAAGCAGATGAGTATTCAAAGTGAGGTTGAGCTTTATAAAGATCCTAGTCGCTTCTCGCGGCTAACTATTCTACTATTTGAAGCAAAGTATGGCGCTGACTATCAAGCGATTGACGATGACCGAGGTGACGGAGGAAACGATGGGTATATTTTTAGCGAGAAGCGTTTATTCGCTCGGCACTGTTTCAAGAAGCTCCCAAAAAGAGATTTGGACGACGCGATACTCAAGAAGCTGAAAAGTGATTTCGAGAAAGCTGTCTTACTCAAAGATGAAGGCATATATGAAATCGAGAACTGGACATTCCTCACTAGCTACGCAGTAAGCAATAACGTAGTTAAAGAAGCCATGAAGCTAGGCAAGGAAGCTGGCATAAGGGTCTCCCTCAAAGGTCCGGCCTATGTTGCTACACTTGCGGCAGAATTCAAGCATTTGCTTTCTGAATTCCCTGAGCTCCAACAAGCACAAATACTGGAAGAGATGCATGATAGATTTGATGCCATCGAAGATAAATTACCTAAAGAGATAAGTCCAAAGGCAAAGGTACTTGGAGAAGTGCAAGAATACCTAATCCAGTTACTGTGTAGCCTTGCTTTATATAAAGAATATGAGGTTAAGCCATATATTGGGGCGGTTAATGAAATCCTACTTGCTGGCCATCGTTTTCTTGAGGAGAAACTGCCGTCATTAGAAGCAACATTTGGTAAAGAATCCGAATACTTCACAAGCCTTGATAAGTTATCTGACTCTCTTCAGAAATCGGGTTCCGCTGAACTTGCCTTAGATGGTGGTATTAGCAATAGGAACCGCATGGATTTGGTTAACTTAGCATACAGTGAGCTATGCC
>Ga0075366_10001735_pt1 | contig 10965 bp, 8 predicted proteins | sample EndMethybrTD3031_FD_72351 | JGI IMG/M metagenome (GOLD analysis project Ga0075366, IMG submission 72351) | Populus endosphere microbial communities from Tennessee, USA - Endosphere MetaG P. TD hybrid TD303-1 | ecosystem: Host-associated > Plants > Roots > Endosphere | place: USA: Tennessee... | reverse complement strand
TGGCCCACCTTGAACGGCTTGCGGCCGTCGCCGATGTAGAGCTGGCTGTCCTTCGTCACCGTGCCCTGGTGGATGCGGAAGATGCCCATGCGGCCGACGTAAGGGTCGACGGTGACCTTGAACACATGCGCGATCACGTGCTTGGCCGGGTCCGGATCGGCGTGCAATTCGGTGGCCTCGGCACCTTCGCCCTTGTAGAACTGCGGCGGGTTGCCTTCGGTCGGATTCGGCAGCAGCAGCTCGATCACGTCGAGCAGCTCGCCGATGCCCGCGCCGTTGCGCGCCGAGACGAAGCACACCGGGATCAGGTGGCCTTCGCGCAGCGCCTGCTCGAGCGGCGCGTGCAGCTCGCGTGGGTCGACATCGCCGTCGTTCAGGTAGCGATCGACGAAGGCCGCGTCGACCTCGACGACCTGCTCGACGAGCGCGCGGTGCGCCGCCTCGACCGACGAGAAGTCGGCCTCGCCGGTGGTGTTGAAGAAGCAGTCGACGACTTTTGTGCCGCCGGCCGCCGGCAGGTTCAGCGGCAGGCACTCCTTGCCGAAGGTCGTCCGGATCTGCTCGAGCAGTGCCGGCAGATTGACGCCCTGCGCGTCGATCTTGTTGACGACGACGATGCGGCACAGGCCACGCTCGTGCGCCCACTCCATCATGCGCGTGCTCATCATCTCGATGCCGGTGCTGGCGTTGATGACGACTGCGGCGGTCTCGACCGCCTCGAGCGCCGTCATCGACTGGCCGACGAAGTCGGCGTACCCCGGCGTGTCGATCACGTGGATGCGCGTGTCGTGGTGGCTCAGGTGCACGAGCGCCGCGTTCAGCGAATGTTGTGCGCGCCGCTCCATCGGATCGAAGTCGGTCACCGTCGTGCCGCGCTCGAGGCTGCCGGGCGCGCCGATCGTGCCGGCCTTGTGCAGCATCGCTTCGACGAGGCTGGTCTTGCCCGACGCCGTCTGGCCGACGAACGCGAGGGTGCGGATGCCGGTCGTGCCGGCGATGCCTGGGCTTGCGGGTGTGGACGCCATGACGCTCTCCTTGGAAGGCGCGTCTCCTGCGCCCGGGGTGGGTTGGCTGGATGGGCTGGCTGGTCGAGTCGAGGTTAAGGGATAGCCTGGCCCCGATCAAGCCGGGGCGTCCCGGCCTCGAGGCCGGCCGGGATTCATTGTTCAGGCACGACTTGTGCTCCGCCCGGCATCACCGGCAGCGTCTTCGCAGCGAGCCTGCTCTCCCATTCCTCCTGCAGCGCACGGTCGGTCTGGTAGTGCGGCACGCGGAACACCAGGCGCCGCGCGCGGGTCAGGAAGGCGTTCGAGCCGGCGACCTCCTCGTTCCAGTACTTGTGCGCGCGTTCGATGTTCAGCGCGGTTTCCATCTCGAAATGGTCACGCGCCTTCTGCCCGCCGAAGACATAGAGCTTGCCGCGGTAGATGCGCCAGCTGTTCGGCCCGCCTCCACCGCCCCAGGGCACCGCGTAGTTGATGCCGTTCGAGCAGAAGCCGCCGAACTGCGGCATGTACTGCTCGGGCGAGCGCAGGAACGTGGCCTTGTTCTCCTCGCTCGCGAAGCGCCAGGTCACGCCCAGGTGCTCGGCCTTGATCGCCGGGTCGCCCTTCACGGCGTCGTGGCGGGTGAAGTAGGCCACCGCGTCGTGGCCTTCGAGCATCAGCTTCGCGTCCGCGCCGTCGCTGCGGGTCCGGAACGGGCCTACGTTCGGCGAGTCCAGGCCCGGCTGGGCCGTGGCGCCCTGGACGAACGCAAGCAGCAGGACGAAGGTGAACACAAGTCGCTGGCCCATCGGTGTGCCTTTCTCGGCGTCGGGGCCGCAGTATCGCGCCGCGGGTTCGGCATGGCCTTTCGTCCTACATGCGCTTCCAGCCAGCGCCGACACGCGGCGCCGCGCCGGACGACGAAACTTTCGCCAACCCCCATCTTCCGTCGCCGAGGGAATCATCTTGGTCCGGACCGCTTCCTGCCTCTTCGCTGCCGCGATCCTCGCGATCGGCGGCACGCATGGCCGGGCTGCGGCCGACACGGATGGCGGTGGCGACGAGCCTCCGCCGCCGCGCGTGACGCTCGAACGAGGCAGCCTGGCCGACCCGCTGCCGGCCGCGCACGACGTGCAGGGCCGGCCGCTCACCGACGTGGCGGGTCTCAGCGTGCGCTGGTGGGCCCGACGCGGCCGCACCGACATCGGTCTGGGTGTCGGCACGCTCGCCCTGGTCGACCCGCGCGCGGATCAGCCGGGCTTGGCGCACCCGATGCTGCGCGGCGCGCAGCCGACGCTGACGCTGGGTTTGCGCTACCGCATGTCCGGCGAAGCCGCGCTCTATGCCGATGCGACGAGCGTGCGCAGCCTCGCCGCCGAGGCGATGCCCGACCTCTACGCGACCAAGGTCGGGATGGAGTGGAAGCCGGCGAAGTCGCGCTTCGGTTTCGAGAACCGCAGCCTCGGCATCCAGCTGCAGTCGGGCTACCGCATGTCGCTGCGCGCCCGCAAGGGCGGGCTCGGGGTCTATTTCCGCGGCAACTTCTGAGGCGTCACGCCTTTCGTGCGGCGACGCGGCGCGCGATCAATGCGGCGCCGCCCAGCAGCATCGCCCAGGTGGCCGGCTCCGGGACGGGAGAGGGGATCGGGTCGTAGTAGATGCCGGCGAGGGCGGTGGAACTGACCCGGACGCTGCCGTCTCCGACCTGCGACCAGCCTAGCTCGAAGATGCCGCTGTGCGTCAGCGTGCCGTCCCGTGGCGCCACGATGGAGCGCGACTGGCGCTGGACGATCGAATAGGCGTTCAGCGATGCGAACGCGTGGCTGCCATGCGTGGCGTCCGCACCCGTCTCATCCACGGAGAGCGTGTAAGGCAGCCGGACCGTGACCTGCGCATCGCCGGAAAACGTCAAGACGGCACTGCGAAACGCAGAGATCGAGCGCTCGCCGCCCGGGCTCGCCCCGCTCGCTGACACATGGACCTGAGCGGCGTCGTAGCCGGCGCCGCCGGACATCGCACCCAGCGCATAGCTGGCGAAGAACGCGGTCGTCCAGTCGAAGTGGCTGACGCCCTCCGGGTCGAAGCAAGACTCCCCGAGGGGGAAGCCCAGGCAGCCGGTGACCGTGCTGTGGGGAGACTGAATGGCGACGCTGGCATCGATCCCATCGGCAGGATTGATGTCGACCACGTCGATCGTGAACTTCGACCAGTCGAGCACCACGCTCGCCGATTGCGCATGCGCCGCGGTGCCGCTCAGCGCTGAAACCGAAAGTGCGATGACGAGCCGTCGCACGGTCGCGTCGACCATGATTCCCCCTCCCGATTGTTTGTCGCAGTGCCAAGAAGTGCACTTGCGCGGGAGTTTGCCATTGACGGGCGTGGCCTCACGAGGCGCGCGCTCCCCGCATTCGAGCGGTTGCGCTATTCGTGCCGCAGCGCGTCGATCGGGTCGAGCTGCGCAGCGCGGCGCGCGGGGAAATAGCCGAATACGACGCCGATCGCGGCCGAGAAGCCGAACGACACGAGGTTGATCACCGGGTCGAAGCGGTACGGCACCTGCATCACCTGCGCGAGCACGATCGACGCGCCGGTCGCGAGCACGATGCCGATCAGCCCGCCGAGCGCGGCGAGCGCGACCGCTTCGATCAAAAACTGCAGCAGCACCTCGCGTTCGAGCGCGCCGATCGCGAGGCGCACGCCGATCTCGCGGGTGCGCTCGGTCACGCTGACCAGCATGATGTTCATGATGCCGATGCCGCCGACCACGAGGCTGACCGCGGCGACCGCGCCGAGCAGCATCGTCAGCACCTGCGTCGTGCCCGACAGCGTGTCGGCGATCTGGCGCGTGTCGAGCACGTTGAAGTTGTCGTCCTCGCCGTCGGCGAGCTTGCGGCGCTCGCGCAGCAGCTGCGTCAGGCTCGCTTTCATGCGCTCGGTGTCGCTGCCGTCCTGCAGCGAGACGAGCAGCGTGCCGACGCGCTGGTTGCCGACCACACGCCGCTGCATCGTTGCGAGCGGCAGGATGATGGTGTCGTCCTGGTCGTTGCCCATCGCGCCCTGGCCCTTGGCCGCGAGCACGCCGACGACGTTGCACGAGAACTGCTTGACGCGCACCTGCTCGCCGAGCGGATCGGCCGTGCCGAACAGCTCGCGCTTCACGGTCGCGCCGATCACGCAGACCGCTGCGCCGACCTTTTCTTCCTCGGGCTCGAAGCCGCGGCCGCTCGCGATCTTCCAGTTGCCGATCTCGAACCAGTCGTTGTTCGTGCCGGTCACGCTGGTCGCCCAGTTGCGGCCGTTCGCGACCACCGTGACACCCGAGCGCACCTCGGGCGCGACCCGGCGCACGCCGGCGATCTGCGTTGCGATCGCCTCGCCGTCGGCCGCGACGAACGACGGCGCACCCGCGCCGCCCATGCCCGGCCCGAGGCGCTGGCCCGGGCGCACCATCAGCAGGTTGGTGCCCAGGCTCGAAATCTGGCTCTGCACCGCGGCGGTCGCGCCGCGGCCGAGCGTGACCATCGTGATCACCGCGCTGACGCCGATCACGATGCCGAGCATCGTCAGGAACGAGCGCAGCAGGTTGCGCCGGATCTCGCGCAGCGCGAGCAGCAGCGAGCTGAGCCACATCACGCGTCTCCTTCGTCGGGCACGGCGTCGAGGCCGGCCGGGCGCGGATTGCGCCGGTCGTCGGCGATGCGGCCGTCGACGAAGCGCACGACACGCCGCGCGTAGGCCGCCATGTCGGGCTCGTGCGTGACCATCAGCACCGTGATGCCGTGCTCGTCGTTGAGCCGCCACAGCAGCTGCATGATCTCGCGGCTGCGCTGCGTGTCGAGGTTTCCGGTCGGCTCGTCGGCGAGCAGCACCTCGGGCTTCGTGACGATCGCGCGCGCGATCGCGACCCGCTGCTGCTGGCCGCCCGAGAGCTCGGCCGGCGTGTGGTGCTCCCAGCCGGCGAGGCCGACCGACGCGAGCGTCGCGCGCGCGTGCGCATGGCGGTCCTTCGCGCTCTCGCCGCGGTAGAGCAGCGGCAGCTCGACGTTCTCTTGCGCCGAGGTGCGCGCGAGCAGGTTGAAGCCCTGGAACACGAAGCCGAGCCACTTGCGGCGCAGCCGCGCGCGCTGGTCGCGCGCGAGCTTCTGCACCGCGATGCCGCGGAACAGGTAGTCGCCGCGGGTCGGCACGTCCAGGCAGCCGAGTAGGTTCATCGCGGTCGACTTGCCCGATCCGCTCGGTCCCATGATCGCGACGAAGTCGCCGCGGTTGATGTCGAGGTCGACGCCCTTGAGCGCCTGGAACGCCGCCTGGCCCTGGCCATAGGTCTTGGTGACGCCGCGCAATCGAATCAAGGGTTCGGCATTGACCGACACATCGTCGTGCGCTTCGTCGCGGCTCGATGGCGGCGTGCGCGGCGGCGTCAGCGCGAGGCGATGGGCGAGTGTCGTCACGAGCGCGCCCCGCTGCGCTGATCGACGATCACCGCGTCGCTCTCGGCGATGCCCTGCCCGCTGACTTCGGTGCGGCGGCCGTCGGTCGCGCCGACCGTGACGGTGACGGCGACCGGCTGGCCGTCGCGCAGCACCCAGACCTGCTTGATGCCGCCGGCCGCGCCGGCATTGCCGCCCGCCGCACTGCGGCGCGCGCCGGTGCCGCCCGGCGGGCGCGGCACGAGGCGCGCGACCAGGCCCGGGCCACCGCCGTCCGAACCGGATGCAGCGCGGGCCGGGGCCGCGGCCGAGGTCGGCGCGAAGCGCAGCGCGGTGTTCGGCACCAGCAGCGCATCGGCGCGCGCGTTCGCGCGGATCGTCGCGACCGCGGTCATGCCCGGGCGCAAGGTCATGTCCTTGTTGTCGACGCCGAGGTAGGTCGTGTAGGTCACGACGTTGTCGGTCGTCGTCGAGCCGTAGGCGACACGCGTCACCTCGGCCGGGTAGCGCCGGTTCGGGTAGGCCCCGACCGTGAAGCTCGCCTTCTGGCCGTCGCGCACCGTGCCGACATCGGTCTCGTCGACGTTGACCTGCAGGCGCAGCTGGGTCAGGTCCTCGGCGATCGTGAACAGCGTGACCGCCTGCAGCGACGCGGCGACCGCGTTGCCCGGGTCGACCGAGCGGGTCAGCACGACGCCGTCGATCGGCGAGCGGATCGACGCCTTCGAGAGATTGGTCTCGTCGGTCGCCAGTGCGGCGCGGGCGTCGGCGACGCTTGCGCGCGCGCTCGCCGCATCGGCCTTGGCGCGGTCCAAGGTCGCGCGGCCGGTGTCGAGCTCGGCCTGCGACGGCACCTTGCCGCCCGACAGGCGGGACACTTCCTCCAGCCGTCCGAGGTTGCCCTGAGATTCCTTGGTCGTCGCGTCGGCCTGCGCGACCTTGGCCTCGGCCGAGGCGAGCGCCGCGCGCGAGCGCACGACCTGGTCGCGCAGCTTCGCGGTGTCGAGCTCGACCAGCACCTGGCCTTTCTTGACGCGGTCGTTGACGTCGACGAGCACCTTCGCGACCGTGCCCGACAGCTCGCTGCCGATCGTGACCGAATGGGTCGGCTGCAGCGTGCCGTTCGCGCTGACGACGACTGCGAGCGCGCCGCGTGTGACCGGCTCGGTCACGTAGCTCGGCGCGGCCGCGGCGGCCTGACGCTGCTGCCAGGCCCAGCCACCGGCAATCAGCGCGGCGGCGAGCGCGAGGCCGCCCCACGCGAGCGGGCGTTTCCAGAACGGGGGCGGCGCCGGCTCGTCGAGCAGCGCGGCGATCTCGGCGCGGCGCGCGCCCTGCACCTCGGTGTCGGTCGAATTCATGAAGTCGAGTCCCTGGTGTTGTCGCGCCCTGAGGCGATCCCGGCGTCGGGTTGCCAGCCGCCGCCCAGCGCCTTGTAGAGGCGCACGTGGTCGCTGGCGACATCGGCACTCGCGCCGGCGACGCTGTCCTGCGCGCTCAGCTGCGCACGCTGCGTCGTCAGCACGGTCTGGAAGTCGACCACGCCGCCGGCGTAGCGCTGGCGCGCGAGCAGCGCGGCGTTGTCGGCCGCCTGCGCCGCGGCCTGCAGGTTCGCAAGCCGCTCGCGATCACGCGCCAGCGCGACGAGCGTGTCCTCGACGTCCTTCAGCGCGGTCAGCACGGTGGCGCGGTGCGCCTCGCGGGCCCGGTCGAGCGCGGCCTGTTGCGCGCGCACCTGCGCCTTGCCGGCACCGCCGTCGAACAGCGGCACCGAGACGCTCGCGAGCAGCGCACTCGCGACCGTGCCGCCGCCGGTCAGGCCGCCGAGCGTCAGCGCGGAGAGGCCGAGCGAGCCGCTGAGGCTGAAGCTCGGGTAGCGCGCGGCGTCGGCCTGCACCACGTCCTGCGCCGCGGCGCCGACCTGGACCTCGGCCGCGCGCACGTCGGCGCGCTGGCGCAGCGTCTCGGCCGGGAACGAGAGCGCGAGCTCGGCCGGCATCTGCGGCAGCGCCGTGCCCTGCGGCACGCTCAGCTCGGCGACGGTGCGGCCGGTCAGCAGCGCGAGCTGGTGGCGCGACAGTGCGACGCTCTTCTGCAGCGCCGGGATCTGCGCACGCGTCTGTTCGACCTCGGCACGTGCCTGCTCGGATTCGAGCGAGGTCGCGAGGCCGGCCTGCACGCGCCACTGCGTGATCTGCAAGGTCTCCTGCTGGCTCGCGAGGTTGTTCTGTGCGATCACGAGGCGCGCCTCGCCGCTGCGCAGATCGAGGTAGGCGAGTGCCACTTCGGCGGCCACCGAGACCTGCACGTCGCCGAGGCTCGCGGCGCTCGCCTGCGCGGTCAATGCGGTCGCGTTGCTCGCGGCGCGGTTGGCGCCGAAGATGTCGGGCTCCCAGCTCGCATCGAAGCCGGTGCGGAAGGTGTTGGTCGCCGAGGTGCCGGCGCTGCGGCTGCGCTGCGCCGAGGCGGAACCGTCGACGGTGGGGCCGAGGCGTGCGGACTGCACGTCGGCGAGCGCACGCGACTGACGCAGCGCGGCCTTCGCCGACGCCACGTCGGTGTTCGCGGCGAGCGCCTGCTCGATCAGCATGGTCAGCGTCGGGTCGTCGAAGCGCGCCCACCAGCGCGCGAGCGACGCGGTCGTGGCTGATGTTCCGGCGGGTGACGAGGCCGACCACGCGGGTGGCACCGCGACGCCGGCCGAGGCCTCGGTGACCGGCGCGCTCAGCGTCGCGCAGCCGGCCAGCACGAGCGCGGCGAAAAGCGCGGCCAGTGTCGGCACAGCGGACTTCCGAGAATGCGGCAATTCCATGCCGAGCAGTCTCGGGGGCACGTTTTGCCCGCGTGCGCGCCGGGCGTCAATCAATGTAAAGCTGGCCGGTGCACCGGCCCGGCCGAGCCGGCGGCGCTACTGGAACGCGACTTCGGCGAAGCTGCGCAGCTTGCGGCTGTGCAACTGATCGACACCCTGCTCGCGCAGTTTCTCGATCGCGCGGATGCCGATGCGCAAATGCTGGTCGACCCGCTCGCGGTAGAAGTGGTTCGCCATGCCGGGCAGCTTGATCTCGCCGTGCAGCGGCTTGTCGCTGACGCACAGCAAGGTGCCGTAGGGCACGCGGAAGCGAAAGCCGTTCGCGGCGATCGTCGCGCTCTCCATGTCGAGTGCGATCGCGCGCGACTGCGAGAAGCGCCGTTCGGGCGTCGACAGCACGTTGCGCGACGGCAGCAGCTCCCAGTTGCGGTTGTCGGTCGATGCCACCGTGCCGGTGCGCATCAGGCGTTTGAGCTCATAGCCCTTGAGCTGCGTGATCTCGGCGACCGCCGATTCGATCGCGACCTGCACCTCGGCGAGCGGCGGGATCGGCACCCACAGCGGCAGCTCCTCGTCGAGCACGTGGTCCTCGCGCACATAGCCGTGCGCGAGCACGTAGTCACCGAGCTGCTGCGTGTTGCGCAGGCCGGCACAGTGGCCGAGCATGATCCACGCGTGCGGGCGCAGCACGGCGATGTGGTCGGTGATCGTCTTCGCGTTGGCCGGACCGACACCGATGTTGACCATCGTGATGCCGGCGTGGTCGGGCCGCACCAGGTGGTAGGCCGGCATCTGCGGCAGGCGCGGCGGCGGGGCACCGAGCTCGTCGCCCGGCTCGGCCGGCAGGCCGGCGCGGCGCGAGATCACGTTGCCGGGCTCGACGAACGCGGTGTAGTCCTGCGCGTGCGCGCTGCTGCCCATCACCTCGTGGCCCAGGCGCACGAACTCGTCGATGTAGAACTGGTAGTTCGTGAACAGCACGAAGTTCTGGAAGTGTTCGGGCGCGGTGCCGGTGTAGTGGCGCAGCCGGTGCAGCGAGTAGTCGACCCGCGGCGCGGTGAAGAGCGCCAGCGGATGCGGCTCGCCCGGGTGCGGCTCGTAGGTGCCGTTGGCGATGCCGTCGTCCATCGCGCCGAGGTCGGGCAGGTCGAACACGTCGCGCATCAGCAGGCGGCGCGCGGCGTCCAGCGAGCCTTCGAGGTGGTCGGTCTCGGCGAGCGAGAAGTGCACCGGGATCGGTTGCGTGCTGGTGCCGACCTCGAGCGAGATGTGGTGGTTCTTCAGCAGCAGGCGGAACTGGTCGAGGTAGTAGCTGGCGAACAGGTCGGGCCGCGTCAGCGTGGTCTCGTAGGTGCCCGGGCCGGCGACGAAGCCGTACGACAGCCGCGAATCGGCACGCGCGACGGTGTCGGTGCGCACGCGCACGAAGGGGTAGCAGGCGCGCACGTGCGGGCCGACATCTTCGCCGGAGACGAAGGACTGCAGCGCATCGCGCAGGTGGTGGACGCCGGATTCGTAGATGCGGCGCACCTGCGCCAGCGCCGGCTCGGGCGCGTCGAAGCGGGTCGGGGCGATGAAGATAGGTTCGGTGGGTTTGTTCATGCCCTGCGATTGTCGCGGCAGATCGTGTCGGCGGGCGGCCGAATCTTCGTCGGGTGCCGGCCTGGCCTGTGACGAAAGATTCGGCGCCGGAACGTGCCCGCACCAAAAATGCCGTCAGTCATTCCGCGCCGCCGCCGGTAAGCTCTGCGCCAACAACGAGGGAGGTTCATGAAGGTCATCGTCCTGGGCAGCGGTGTGATCGGCGTGACGAGCGCCTGGCACCTGGCCGCCGCCGGCCACGAGGTCACGGTCGTCGACCGCCAGCGCGCGCCGGCGCTCGAAACCAGCTATGCGAACGCCGGCGAGGTCTCGCCCGGTTATTCGGCGCCCTGGGCCGGGCCGGGCGTGCCGGTCAAGGCGATCAAGTGGCTGCTGATGCACCACCGGCCGCTCGTGATCCGCCCGCACCTGGACATGCACCTGATCCGCTGGGGCCTCGCGATGCTGCGCAACTGCACCGCCGCGCGCTACGAGCTGAACAAGGGCCGCATGGTGCGGCTGGCCGAATACAGCCGCGACTGCCTGCGCGAGCTGCGCAACGCGACCGGCATCCGCTACGACGAGCGCATGCAGGGCACCTTGCAGCTCTTTCGCACCCAGACGCAGCTCGACGGCACCGGCGCCGACATCGAGGTGCTCCAGCGCTACGGCGTGCCCTACGAGCTGCTCGACGTCGACGGCTGCATCCGCCACGAGCCCGCGCTCGCACGTGTGCGCGACAAGTTCGTCGGCGGCCTGCGCCTGCCCGGCGACGAAACCGGCGACTGCTTCAAGTTCACCCAGAACCTCGCGGCACTCGCGGCGCAGCGCGGCGTGCAGTTCCGCCAGGACACGACGATCACCCGGCTCGAGCAGGCCGGCGGCCGCATCTCCGGCGTCGTCACGAACACCGGCACGCTGAGCGCCGACGCCTACCTGCTCGCGCTCGGCAGCCATTCGCCGACACTGCTCGCGCCGCTCGGCATCCACATCCCGGTCTACCCGGTCAAGGGTTACTCGATCACGGTGCCGATCACCGACGCGGATGCGGTCGCCGAGCCGCGTGACCGCCACCTTGTGGGTCTCGTCCATCACGGTCGACTCGGGCGCGCCGCCCGCGTCGGTGATCGGCACCGTGATCGAGTAACCCTTGACC
>Ga0075366_10001734_pt1 | contig 10967 bp, 9 predicted proteins | sample EndMethybrTD3031_FD_72351 | JGI IMG/M metagenome (GOLD analysis project Ga0075366, IMG submission 72351) | Populus endosphere microbial communities from Tennessee, USA - Endosphere MetaG P. TD hybrid TD303-1 | ecosystem: Host-associated > Plants > Roots > Endosphere | place: USA: Tennessee... | reverse complement strand
GGCCGCGGTGCCCTGCATCGGTGCGTTGATCGCCTGGCGTTCGGCCGCGCCGCGCCGCGGGCCGTTGCCGCCGTTGATCTCGGGCAGCCAGATGCGCCGGCCGAACAGCGTCTCGACGTAGCCCTTGGCCTTCGCCGACGCACGGGTCTCGTCCATGTAGCGCTTCACGCCGGCGAAGCGCTGGAAGTAACGCTCGATGTAGGCCGTCGCCGCGCTGCGTTCGATGCCGAGGTTGGCGGCGAGGCCGAAGGCGCTCATGCCGTAGATCAGGCCGAAGTTGATCGTCTTCGCGTAGCGGCGCTGCTCGCTCGTCACCTGGTCGGGCGCGAGGCCGAACACCTCGCTGGCGGTCGCGCGGTGCACGTCCATGCCCTCGGTGAACGCGCGCAGCAGGCCGGGGTCCTCGCTGATGTGGGCCATGATGCGCAGCTCGATCTGCGAGTAGTCGGCCGAGACGATCACGTGCCCGGGCGGCGCGACGAAGGCCTCGCGCACGCGCCGGCCCTCGGGCGTGCGGATCGGGATGTTCTGCAGGTTCGGGTCGTTGCTCGCGAGCCGGCCCGTCACCGCGACGGCCTGGCCGTAGTTCGTGTGCACACGCCCGGTCGCCGGGTTGACCATCAGCGGCAGCTTGTCGGTGTAGGTGCCCTTCAGCTTCGACAGCGAGCGGTGCTCGAGCAGCTTGGCCGGCAGCGGGTAGTCGGCCGCCAGTTCGGTCAGCACGTCCTCGTCGGTCGACGGCACGCCGCTGGCGGTCTTCTTCTTCGCCGGCAGGCCGAGCTTGCCGAACAGGATCTCGCCGATCTGCTTCGGGCTGCCCAGGTTGAACGGCTGGCCGGCGAGCTCGTGCGCCTCGCGCTCGAGCGCGACCATGCGCTCGGCGAGTTCCTGGCTCTGGCGCGCGAGCACCGCGGCGTCGATCAGCACGCCGTGGCGCTCGATGCGCGTCAGCACCTCGGAGGTCGGCAGCTCGATCTGCTCGTAGACGTACCTCAGCCCGGGTTCGGCCTCGATCTGCGGCCACAGCACCTCGTGCACGTGCAGCGTCATCTCGCTGTCCTCGCACGAGTACTCGGTGGCGCGCGCGATGTCGACCTGCGCGAACGGGATCTGGTTCGCGCCCTTGCCGGCGACGTCCTCGTAGCTCAGCCCCGCGCGCCCGAGGTGGCGCGACGCCAGGCTCTCGAGGCTGTGCGGCTTGTGCGCCTCGAGCACGTAGCTCTCGAGCAGCGTGTCGTGCACGTAGCCGCGCACGGCGATGCCGGCGTTCGCGAACACGTGGCTGTCGTACTTGACGTTCTGGCCGAGCTTCTTCTTCGCGGCGTCCTCCAGCCACGGCTTGAGCCGGTCGAGCACCTCGTCGGCGGGCAGCTGGTCGGGTGCGCCGGCATAACTGTGGCGCAGCGGAACGTAGGCGGCCTCGCCCGGCGCCGTCGACAGCGAGATGCCGATGATCGCGGCGCGGATGCCGTCGAGCGAATCGGTCTCGGTGTCGATCGCGGTCAGCGGCGCGGCGGCGATCCTGTCGAGCCAGCGCTGCAGCGCCTCGCCGGTCACGACGGTCTCGTAGTGCCTGTCGACCTTCAGCTCGGCGCGCGGCACGTCGGGCGCGGGCACCGCGGCCTGCGGCGCGGCCGCAGCGGCCGACGCACCGCCTTCGAGTTCCTTCTTCCAGGTCTTGAAGCCGTAGCGGTTGTAGAAGTCCAGCAGGCCCGCGCCATCGGGCGCGCGCAGCGCGAGCGCATCGAGCGACGGGAACCCCGGCACGTCCTTCGCGAGGTCGCAGTCGGTCACGACGGTGACGAGCCTGCGCCCCATCGGCAGCCAGTCGAGCGCCTTGCGCAGGTTCTCGCCGGCGACGCCCTTGATCGAGCCGGCGGCGGCGATCACGCCGTCCAGCGAGCCGTGCTCCGCGATCCACTTCGCGGCCGTCTTCGGCCCGACCTTCTCGACGCCCGGGATGTTGTCGACGCTGTCGCCGACGAGCGTCAGGTAGTCGACGATGCGCTCGGGCGGCACGCCGAACTTCGCGTTCACGCCCGCGATGTCCAGGCGCTCCATCGTCATCGTGTTGATCAGCGTGACCCGTTCGGTGACGAGCTGCGCCAGGTCCTTGTCGCCGGTCGAGATCACGACCTCGTGGCCCGAGGTCGCGCCGACGCAGGCGAGCGTGCCGATCGCGTCGTCGGCCTCGATGCCCGGCACCATCAGCACCGGCCAGCCGAGCAGCTTGACGACCTCGTGGATCGGCTCGATCTGCAGGACCAGGTCCTCGGGCATCGGCGAGCGGTGCGCCTTGTACTCGCCGTACCAGTCGTCGCGGAAGGTCTTGCCGGGCGCGTCGAACACGCACACCGCATGCTCGGGCTGCAGGTCCTGCACCGCCTTCTTCAGCATCGCGACCATGCCGTGGATCGCACCGGTCGGCACGCCGCCGGGGCCGCGCAGGTCGGGCAGCGCGTGGTAGGCGCGATAGAGGTAGCTGGAGCCGTCCACCAGCAGCAGGGTCTTCATGACGACCCCTCCTCCGACGGGTACGTCGGCCGATCCCCCGCGGGGATCGGGCCCGGTGATTCTCGAAGTGAGGTCATGCGCATCCGACGATTGTGGAGCATGGTCGCCGCCTAGAATGGCCGCCATGAACCCCCGACTGCTCGTCGCCGCCCTCGCCTTCGCCTGCTCCGGCGCGCCGCTGAAGGCGCAGGAGGCGAGCCCGGCGCCGAACCGCGCCGAGCCGAACGTGCAGCACATCGTGGTCGAGGACAAGGGCTCGCGCATCGAGGAACTGCGCGTGCGCGGCGAGACGCAGCGCATCGTCGTGACGCCGAAGGTCGGGACCACGAAGCGCTACGAGATCATCCCGGCCGACGGCGCGCGCGAGATGTTCGACGGCGCGAACACCTCGCGCGGCGCGGCCGGCAAGCGGGTCTGGAACGTCCTCAATTTCTGATCGCGGGAGCGCGCCCGGTCCATGGCGGTCTACACCGAGGTCCCGCGCGATGTCGCCGCCGCGCTCGTCGCGCGGCTCGGGATCGGCACGCTGACGGACCTGCAGCCCTGCAAGGGCGGCATCGAGAACACCAACTACTTCGTCGACACGAGCGAAGGCCGCTACGTGCTGACGCTGTTCGAGCGCCTCACGCACGCCCAGCTGCCGTTCTACCTGGAGCTGATGCGCCACCTCGCAGTGCGCGGCATCCCGGTGCCCGGCCCGCATCCCGACGAGACCGGCGCGCTGCTGCTCACGGTACAGGGCAAGCCGGCCGCGGTCGTCGACCGCCTCGCCGGCCGCCACCACCTCGCGCCCGACGCGCAGCACTGCGCGATGGTCGGCACGATGCTCGCCCGCATGCACCACGCGGCGAGCGACTTCCCGCTCGTGCAGCCGAACCTGCGCGGGCTGGCCTGGTGGGCCGAGACCGTGCCCATCGTCGCGCCGCACGTGACGGCCGAGCAGCGTGCGCTGCTGCAGGGCGAGCTCGCCTACCAGGAACACCTGGCGGCCTCGCCCGCGTACGCGACGCTGCCGCGCGGCGCGATCCACGCCGACCTGTTCCGCGACAACGTGATGTTCGAGCCCGACGGTGCCGGTCACGATCGCCTCAGCGGCTTCTTCGACTTCTACTTCGCCGGCGTCGACACGCTGCTGTTCGACCTCGCGGTGTGCCTGAACGACTGGTGCATCGACCTCGACACCGGCCGGCTCGACGAAGCCCGCGCCGCCGCCTTCGTCGGCGCCTACGACGCCGAGCGGCCGCTGAGCGGCGCCGAGCGGCGCAGCCTGCCCGCGCTGATGCGCGCCGGCGCGCTGCGCTTCTGGATCTCGCGCCTGTGGGACTGGCACCTGCCGCGCGACGCCCACTTGCTCAAGCCGCACGACCCGACCCACTTCGAGCGCGTGCTGCGCGAACGGATCACGACCCCATGGCATCCATGAAACTTCGGACGGTGCCGGCGGCACAGGGATTCCAATGGGTCCGCGACGGCTTCCGCACGCTCGGGCGCCGGCCGATGGCCTTCGTCGGGCTCGCCTCGGCGGTCGTGTTCGCCTCGCTCGCGCTGCCACGCATCTCGGTCGTGCTGACGCTGATCTTCGCCGCCGCCGGCCCGCTGTTCACGCTCGGCTTCATGAACGCGGCACGCCTGCGCGACGAACGTTCGCGCAGTGCGCTCGCGGCCTTCTTCGACGGCATGCGGCTGAGCGCCGAGACGCGCCGGCAGATGCTGCTGCTGTGCGCCGCGTACGCCGTCACGGCCTTCCTCGCCGGGCTGCTGGTCACCGCGGGGTACGGCGACAGCCTGGGCGTGCTGACGCAGTCGATGCCCGGCGCGACGCCGCCCGAGCCGGGCGCGAGTGCGCCGCGCGCGGGGGCCGACGGCCGGCTGGTCGTCGGCGTCGCGGTGCAGATGATCGTCGGCGCGCTGCTCGCGATCCCCTTCTGGCACGCCCCCGCGCTGGTGCGCTGGGGCGGCATGGCCGCACCGCAGGCGGTGTTCTCGAGCACGGTGGCGATCTGGCGCAACCGGGCCGCGTTCGCCATCTACGCGCTCTCGTTCTTCGGCCTCGCGATGCTGCTGGTGGTGATCGGCGCACCGGTGCTGGGCGCGCTCGGCGGCGGCCAGCTCGTCACGATCGCGGTGTTCTCGCTGCTGCTGCTGATCCCGGCGGCGTTCTACGCGTCGCTGTACTGGACCTTCGACAGCTGCTTCGCCATCATCGACGACCCCGTCCTCCCCTCCCCACCCCCGACGACACCATGAACACGACGACGAACAAGGTAGCCCTGGTCACCGGCGCGGGCAGCGGCATCGGCCGCGCCTGCGCGCTCGCGCTCGCCGACGCGGGTTTCCACGTCGTGCTCGCCGGCCGCCGCGCCGATGCGCTGCAGCAGACCATCGCCGAGGCCGGCGGACTCGGCAGCCGCCTGCTCGCGGTGCCCACCGACGTCGGCGATCCGGCCTCGGTGAAGGCGCTGTTCGCGACGACGAAGCAGCGTTTCGGGCGGCTCGACGTGCTCTTCAACAACGCCGGCATGGGCACGCCGGCGATGCCCTTCGAGGACCTCAGCTTCGAGCAGTGGCAGGCGGTCGTCGGCGTCAACCTGACCGGGCCCTTCCTGTGCTCGCAGGAGGCCTTCCGGCTCATGAAGGACCAGTCGCCGCGCGGCGGACGCATCATCAACAACGGCTCGATCTCGGCCTATGCGCCGCGGCCGTTCTCGGCCCCGTACACCTCGACCAAACACGCGATCAGCGGCCTGACGCGCTCGCTCGCGCTCGACGGCCGGGCCTACGACATCGCCTGCGGCCAGATCGACATCGGCAACGCCGCGACCGACATGACGCAGCGCATGACGAGCGGCGTGCTGCAGCCCAGCGGCGAGATGAAGGTCGAGCCGCGCATGGACGTGAAGCACGTCGCCGAGGCGGTCGTGCACATGGCGAACCTGCCGCTGGACGTCAACGTGCTGTTCATGAACGTGATGGCGACCAAGATGCCCTTCGTCGGCCGCGGCTGAACGCGCCGGCGCGCCGGGGCCCGGCGGGCTACGGGGCCGAGATGCCGCCGATCGAGACGATCTGGAAATGGGTCGCGCCGCCGATCTCGAGCCGCCGCAGTTCCACGTCGATCCGCCCGCCGCCGTAGCGCAGTTCGATCCAGCCGTCCTGCGAGTACCTCGCGTCCGCGCAGTGCGCCTCGACGAGGAACGCCAGCACGCGCAGCTCGACGACCTCTCCGACGCGCAGGAAGTCCCACGGGTCGCTGCCGCAGCCGGCCGGGGTTCTGAACGCCGGCTGCACGTTGCGCGCGCCGATCAGGAGCACCCACACGATGGCCAGGCCGACGGCCCAGGCCCGCGACCGGCGGTCGGGAAACGTCGTGCCACCTTCCAGCCAGAGGCCACGATTCGACATGTCGACTCCTCGAGGCGCCGTGAGGACAGCGAAGGCAGCATAGTCCGATCGGTGCGCTCCCGCGAGGGGCCGGCGGGTCGGCCCGGACGGCGTGGTGGCTCCGCCCGGGCCCGCCGCGTCAGGCCAGCGCCGTCGCGCCGCGCCGGTGCGCGACGATGTCCTCGATGGTCAGCCACGGCATCGCGTGGCGGCGCGCGAAGCGCTCGACGTCGGCGCCGCGCGCCATCGTGCCGTCCGGGTTCATCAGCTCGCACAGCAGCGCGGCCGGCTTGAGCCCGGCGAGCGCGCACAGCTCGACGGCGCCCTCGGTGTGGCCGCGCCGGCTCAGCACCCCGCCCGGCGCGGCGCGCAGCGGGAAGACGTGGCCCGGGCTGACGAGGTCGTCGGGTCGCGCGCCCTCGGCGATCGCGGCGCGCACCGTCGCCACGCGATCGGCCGCGCTGACGCCGGTCGTCACGCCGCGCGCCGCCTCGATCGAGACGGTGAACGCGGTGCCGTGCCGGCTGCGGTTGGGCTCGACCATCGGTCTCAGCCCGAGGCGCCGCAATCGTTCCTCCGGCAGGCACAGGCAGACGATGCCGCTGCACTCGCGGATCAGCAGCGCCATCGTCTCGTCGGTCACGAGCTCGGCGGCGACGATGAGGTCGGCCTCGTTCTCGCGCTCGGCGTCGTCGGACAGCAGCACGGGCCGGCCGGCCCGCAGGGCCTCGAGCGCCTCGCGCAGCACGCGCGGCACCGGGGCCATCGGCCAGGCAGTGGGAAGGAAGGGGGACAACATGGAAACGCTCCTCGTCAAACGGTTGGCGAAAAACGTTTCAGGGGCGCACGAGCACGCCGCGGGCACGCCGCGACGCGTCGAGCACATCTTCTTTCATCCGGACTGTGACCGTCGGCCCCGGCATTCGACCGGGTCTGCTGACCCCGGTCGGCGTGAGCCGACCGGGCGCTCGCGGGCTCGCGGCGTGCGCCGCCTACCGCCGGTGGGGAATTCCGCCCCGCCCTGAAGACGTGTGCCGGCACCATGCCGGCGTCGGCATCGTAGCGCTTTGCGACAACCCCCGGCGTCGCCGACGCGACGCCCGCCGAAACGCTACGATCCCGCGTCGACCCGACCCCAAAACACACAGGAGACAGCGCGATGAACGCATCCGTCGACGTCGGCCGCTTCGGCAGCGGCCATGCCGTGCGCCGCATCGAGGACCAGGCGCTGGTCACCGGCCAGGGGCGCTACACCGACGACGTCGTGCCCCCCGGGCAGACGGTGCTGGTCTTCCTGCGCTCGCCCTATGCCCACGCCCGCATCGTCGCGATCGACGCCGGCGCGGCGCGCGCGATGCCCGGCGTGCTGGCCGTCCTCACCGGCGAAGACCTGGTCAAGGCCGGCGTGCACCCGCTGCCCTACGAGGTGCCCTTCCCGCGTCCGGACGGCACCCCGGCCGCGAGCCCGGTGCGGCGCGTGCTCGCGACCGACCGCGTGCGCTACGTCGGCGAGGCGGTCGCCGCGGTCGTCGCCGAGAACCGCTTCGTCGCGATGGACGCGGCCGATGCGATCGTCGTCGACTACGACGAGCTGCCGGCGGTCGTCGACATCGAGGGCGCGCTCGCCGGCCGCGCGCAGCTGTGCGAGCAGGCGAGCGACAACATCACCGCCGCGATGCGCCACGGCGACGCGGCGAAGACCGACGCCGCGTTCGCGCAGGCCGCGCACGTCGTCGCGGTCGACGTCGTCAACCAGCGCCTCGCGCCGAGCCCGATCGAGCCACGCTCGGTGCTCGCCCAGGTCGACGCGTCCGGCGGCCGGCTCGAGATCCTCATCTCCAACCAGATGCCCACCGCGGTGCGCGACGCGACCGCCGGGCTGCTCGGCCTGAAGCCGGACCAGGTGCGCGTGCAGGTCGGCGACGTCGGCGGCGGCTTCGGCATGAAGACCGGCCCCTACCCCGAGGACATCGTCGTCGCGCACGCCGCGTGGACGCTCAAGCGCCCGGTCAAGTGGGTCGCGCAGCGCCTGGAGGAATTCAGCGCCGCCGGCCACGGACGCGACCAGACCAGCCACGGCGAGATGGCGCTCGATGCACAGGGCAAGGTGCTCGGCCTGCGCGTGCGCACGGTCGCCAACGTCGGCGCCTACGGCACCACGGTCGGCGTGCTGATCCCGCTGCTGATCGGCCCGTGGGTCACGACCAGCATCTACGACATCCCGACCATCGACCTGCAGCTCAGCGCCGTGCTGACCAACACGATGACGGTCGGCGCCTACCGCGGCGCGGGCCGCCCCGAGGCGATCTACCTGACCGAGCGGCTGATGGATGCAGCGGCGCGCAAGCTGAAGCTCGATCCGGCCGAGCTGCGCCGCCGCAACATGATCGCGCCGGACCGCTTCCCGTACACCAACCCGATGCAGCAGGTCTACGACTGCGGCCAGTTCGAGAAGATGATGGACCAGTGCCTCGCGCTGGCCGACTGGCCCGGCTTCGCGCAGCGCCGCGCGGCGTCGAAGGCACGCGGCAGGCTGCGCGGGCGCGGCATCGCGACCTTCCTCGAATGGACCGGCGGCAACGTGCTGACCGAGCAGGCGACCGTTTCGGTGACGGCCGACGGCTACATCGAGCTCGTCACCGCGACGCAGGCGATGGGCCAGGGCATCGCGACGAGCTACGCGCAGCTGGCCGTCGACGTGTTCGGCGTGCCGATCGAGAAGATCCGCGTGCTGCAGGGCGACACCGACCGCGCGAACGGCTTCGGCAGCGCCGGCTCGCGCTCGCTGTTCACCGGCGGCGGTGCGGTGCACGTCGCCTCCGAGCAGACCGTCGTGAAGGCCAGGCAGCTCGCCGGCGAGGCGCTCGAGGTCGCCGCGGCCGACGTCGAGTACCGCGCCGGGCGCTTCAGCGTCGTCGGCACCGACAAGGGCATCGGCCTGTTCGAGCTTGCGGCGAAGCAGCCCGGCACGCGCATCGTCGTCGAGGCGAGCGCGACCGCGGGCGCGCCGAGCTGGCCGAACGCGTGCCACGTCTGCGAGGTCGAGGTCGACGCCGACACCGGCGCGGTGGAGATCGTCGAGTACGCGTCGGTGAACGACATCGGGCGCGTCGTCAGCCCGGAGATCGTGCGCGGCCAGGTCGAGGGCGGCGCGGTGCAGGGCATCGGCCAGGCGCTCAGCGAGAACGTCGTCTACGACCGCGAGAGCGGCCAGCTGCTCAGCGCGAGCTTCATGGACTACGCGATGCCGCACCTCGACCTGTTCCGGGCGAACTGGAAGACGGTGTTCGACACCTCGGTGCCGTGCCTGACGAACACGCTGGGCGTGAAAGGTGTCGGCGAGCTCGGCACGATCGGCGCGACGCCGGCGGTCGTCAACGCGGTCGTCGACGCGCTCGATGCCGCCGGCCTCGGCGCGGACGCCGAGCGCATCCAGATGCCGCTCACCGCGTCGACGGTCTGGCGCGCGCTGCAGCGCGACTTCGATCCGATGCCGCGCCTGCCCGGCGTCGGCGGCACGGTCGCGGCCGGCGACCTGACGGGCACAATCGGCGCATGAACGACACGACGACTGCGGACGAGAAGCCCGCGCTGCCCGATCACCTGTCGGTGGACCCGACCAGCCCGCACTACCACGCGAAGGTGGTCGAGCACGAGATCGGCATCCGCTTCAACGACCGCGAGCGGCACGACGTCGAGGAGTACTGCCTCAGCGAAGGCTGGATCCGCGTGCCGGCGGGCAAGACGCTGGACCGCAAGGGCCGGCCGCTGCTGATCAAGCTCAAGGGCAAGGTCGAGGCCTTCTACCGCTGAGCCCGCCCGTGCGGCGCGCGCTTCAGCGCCCGGCCGGGCGGATCGAGCCGATCTCGCGCAACGCGCCCGCCGCATCGGGCGCGACGACGACGACCTCGGTGGTGTCCGGGCTGCGGCCCGTCAGGGCTCGGATGTTCTCGCCGTGCGTGACGACGAGCAGCGGCCCCGGCCCCTGCCACGCCGCGATGACTTCGCGCCCGCCTTGCGCGAGCGCGTCGCGCCGGTCGGCGAGCACGTAGGCGTTCGAAAAACGCGGCTCGATCTCCACCGGGCCCAGGTCCAGCAGCCGAGCGGTGTCGCGGCAGCGGCACCACGGCGAGCTGAGGCGCTTCGCGAAGCGCACGCCCTCGCGCTGCAGGCGCGCGCCGGCGGCCTGCGCCTCGGCGCGGCCGGCGGCGTCGAGGTTGCGCTGCGTCGCGCAGTCCTCCAGGCGCCAGCCGGGCGGGTCGCCGACGCCCGGCGCGAGCGCATGGCGCATCAGCGCGACGACCGGCGCGCCGCCGCGCAGCGCGGCCCAGGCCGCCGCCTCGTCGGCGCGCGCGGCGACCGCGGCGATCAGGAGCCCGAGGGTGAGCAAAAGTCGCATGGCGGCGTTGTACTGCGTCGCGGACACCCCTGTCCCGCCTGCGTACACTCTTTCCGGCGCGCGCCGGTCGACGCGCCCAGAGCAACAACCACAGGGGGAACCATGTTCGACACCATCCGGCGCCTGCTCGCGCCCGCGCTGCTGTGCCTGGCCGCCGCCGGCGCCGCGGCCCAGCAGGAGGATCCGAAGCAGGCCTTCGAGGCCGCCAAGCAGGCCGCGAAGGCGGGCCCGCAGGACATCGCGCTGGCCTCGCAGGCGACGCTGCACCTGCCCGCCGGGCACGTCTTCATCCCGCAGCCGCAGGCCACGCGGCTGCTCAACGCGATGGGCAACCCGGGCAAGGACGATCGCCTGCAGGGCCTGATCTTCCCCGACAGCGACGCGCCGTGGTTCATGACCGTGCGCTACGAGTCCTCCGGCTACATCAAGGACGACGACGCGAAGGACTGGAATGCCGACGAGCTGCTGACCTCCTACCGCGAGGGCACCGAGGCGTCCAACGAGGAGCGCCAGAAGATGGGCGTGCCGGCGATCGAGATCGTCGGTTGGGCCGAGAAACCCGCCTACGACGCCGGCGCGCACCGGCTCGTCTGGGCGATGAGCTCGCGTGACAAGGGCGCACCGGCCACGGCCGAACAGGGCGTCAACTACAACACCTACGCGCTCGGCCGCG
>Ga0075366_10001732_pt1 | contig 10970 bp, 10 predicted proteins | sample EndMethybrTD3031_FD_72351 | JGI IMG/M metagenome (GOLD analysis project Ga0075366, IMG submission 72351) | Populus endosphere microbial communities from Tennessee, USA - Endosphere MetaG P. TD hybrid TD303-1 | ecosystem: Host-associated > Plants > Roots > Endosphere | place: USA: Tennessee... | reverse complement strand
TTGGATCCAAAAGTGAGTAACCAACAATTGCTTGTGCCTCCGGCCCCCCGCACAAAGCAGGACCTCGGGCTTGGCGCTTGCCAGCACCCACCTCTATCGGCTGTAACTTGTTAAAGAGCGATGGCATCCCCTTGCCGTGCTGATATGGGGAATGGTTGCGGGGGCAGGATTTGAACCTGCGACCTTCGGGTTATGAGCCCGACGAGCTGCCAGACTGCTCCACCCCGCGCCAGGTCGACGGAAAGCAAGTCGTCGAGAGGGAAATTATGGCATTTCGGGGGTACAGCGTCAACGCCAATCTGACTCCAAACTACCGGTTCGCCTACGAATCAGTCGCTTAGCGGCGACATCAGGCCGGTCGCCGTTCCAGGACCGCCTGGGCCAGCGTCCCGCTGTCGACATGCTCCAACTCGCCACCGACGGGCAGCCCCCGGGCGATGCGCGTGAGCGCGATGCCCTTCCCCCCGAGCAGCTCGCTGATGTAGTGCGCGGTCGCCTCGCCCTCGACGGTGAAATTGGTGGCGAGGATCACCTCGCGCACCGCGCCGTCGGTGGCCCGCCGCACCAGGCGGTCGAGGTGGATCTCGCGCGGGCCGATGCCGTCGAGCGGCGAGAGCCGGCCCATGAGCACGAAGTAGAGGCCCGAGTAGCTCTGCGACTGCTCCATCATGAGGAGGTCGCCCGGCGACTCGACCACGCACAGCAGCGAGGCGTCGCGCCGCGGCGATGCGCACAGCGAGCAGGTCTCGGCCTCGGTGAACGTGTTGCAGCGCGTGCAGTGCCGGATGCGCCCGACCGCTTCGGTGAGCGCGCCCGCGAGGCGCTCGGCGCCCTTCACGTCGCGCTGCAGGAGGTGATAGGCCATGCGCTGCGCCGACTTGGGGCCCACGCCCGGCAGGCAGCGCAGCGACAGGATCAGCTCCTCGAGCGTGGCGGGCTTCTCCATCGCGGCTCGCTCAGAAGCCCGGGAGGTTCATTCCGGGCGGCAGGTTGAGGCCGGCCTTGAAGCCCTCCATCTTGGCCTGCGTCGTCGCCTCGGCCTTCTTCACGGCGTCGTTCATCGCCGCCATCACGAGGTCCTCGAGCATGTCCTTGTCCTCGCCCAGCAAGCTCGGATCGATGGTGACTTTCTTCACCACGAACTTGCACGTGATGACCGCCTTCACGAGCCCGGCGCCGGATTGACCCTCGACCTCGATGGCCGCGAGCTCCGCCTGCGCCTTCAGCATGTTCTCCTGCATCTGCTGCGCCTGCTTCATCAGCTGGCCCAATCCGCCCTTCATCATCGCTTCACCTCTTCTCTTTCGATGGCCCCGGATTCGCGTCCGCGGGCCGGATGGAGGAAGTCACGACCTCGGCGCCGAGATCGCGCACGAGGTCGCGCACGAAGGGATCTTCCTCGATCGCCTCCGCCGCGCTCGCCTGGCGCTTCGCGTTCTCGCGCGAGGCCGCGGCCGCGAGGCTCACGCCCGCCACGTCGCCCACGCGGACCGTGAGGCGCGCGGTTGGTCCGAAGTGCTTCTGCAGCTCGGCCTTGAGCTTGTCCTGGTACGCCTTCTCCGCGTACATGCGGTGCGTCTCGGGAACCACGAGCTCGAAATTTCCGTTCGCATGGGAGGCGAGCTCGCCGTGCCGCGCGACCATGCCCGCCATGCCGGTGAGGCCGAGGCGCTCCACGAGCGCGGACCAATCGCCGTCGAACGACTGCAGCGATGCCTGCGGGACGGGCGCCGAAGGCGCCGGCTCGCTCGCGGAGGCGGACGGTGCAGCGACCGCCTGGGGTGCGCTGCCTGCCGGGCTGCTCGCGGGCCTCGCCTCCGGCTTCGCGGGTGCGGCGGCGCGCGCCGGGCGTGCCTCGGAAGACGCGTCGGCGAACGACAGCATGCGCAGCATGGCCATCGAGAAGCCGGCGAACTCGTCGGGCGCGAGCGCGAGGTCGCGCCGGCCGAGCACCGCGATCTGGTACATGACCTGCACGCGCCCGGAGTCGAGGCGGCTCGCGAGCGCCGTGACGCGCGCGGCATCGGGCTCGTCGGCGGCCGGGCTCGCGCCCGCCTGCGCGAGCGCCACGCGGTGCAGGATCGAGGCGATCTCCTCGAGCGCGGAATCGTACGAGACGCTGCGCGCCGCGATGCGCTCGGCCTCCTCGATCGTGCCCTTGCCGTCGCCCGCGGCCACGCGCTCGAGCAGCGGCCAGATGAGGTCGCCGCCGAGCGAGCCGAGCATCTGCGCGACCTGCGCCGAAGCCACGCGGCCGCCGCCGTGGGCGATCGCCTGGTCGGTGAGGCTGAGCGAGTCGCGCAGGCTGCCGGCCGCGGCCTTGCCGAGCTGGGCGAGCGCGGCCTCGTCGAAAGGCACGCCTTCGGCCTCGAGCACGCGCTTCAGGTGCCCCGCGATGAGCGCGGGCGTGAGCGGCTTCAGGTTGAACTGCAGGCAGCGCGACAGGATGGTGACCGGAAGGCGCTGCGGATCGGTGGTCGCGAGGATGAACTTCACGTGCTCGGGCGGTTCCTCGAGCGTCTTCAGCATCGAGTTGAACGCATGCTTCGAGAGCATGTGCACCTCGTCGATGATGTAGACCTTGAAGCGCCCCGACACCGGCATGTACTGCGCGGTGTCGAGCAGCTCGCGCATCTCGTCGACCTTGGTGTTGGTGGCGGCGTCGACCTCGAGCAGGTCGGGGAAGCGCCCCGCGTCGATGTCGATGCAGGCGCGGCACTTGCCGCAGGGACGCGGCGTGATGCCGGTCTCGCAATTGAGCGCCTTGGCGAGGATGCGCGCGAGCGTGGTCTTGCCGACGCCGCGCGTGCCGGTGAAGAGGTAGGCGTGGTGCAGCCGCTTGGTCTCGAGCGCGTTGGCGAGCGCCGTCACGACGTGCGGCTGGCCGACGATCTCCTCGAACACCCGGGGGCGCCACTTGCGGGCGAGAACTTGATAGGTCATCGGCGAGAATTTATTGGCGAGGCTGACCCCCGGCACTTGAAGGGATCGACTATGGCTGCTTCGTTCCCGACCTGACCAGGTTCATCGGCCTTCAATGCGGGGAGCCCCGCCACCACAATTATGGCACAGCGAAGCGCTCATTCCGCGCAGGTGCGGAATCCGGCGAACACGTCGGCGCGATGCGGAAGGTAGAAGTTGCGGAAGCGCGCGTGGACCAGCCGCTCGCGGGTGGCGAAGCTGCCGCCGCGCAGCACGTAGTGGTTGCCGAACCAGGGTTGCGAGTAGTCCTTGTAGGGATCGGCGGCGAACCCCGGATAGGGATCGAACGGGCTGGCGGTCCATTCCCACACTCCGCCGATCATCGACTCGAGCGCGCCCGCGTCGTGGACCGCGGCGAATTCCCATTCGGCCTCGGTCGGCAGGCGCCGGCCGGCCCAGCGGCAATAGGCGCGCGCCTCGTCCAGGGACACGTGCATCATCGGCGCGTCGCGATCGAGCGTCTCCCAGCGATCGAAGCGCCGGACCTCCCAGTCGTCGCCATCACGCCGCCAGTGCGCGGGGATGCCGGCGCCTCGGTCGCGTGCGAAGTCGGCGAACTCGCCCTGCGTCACCACGCGCGAGGAGATCGCGAAGGGCGCGACGCGCACCGGGTGCGACCACTTCTCGTTGTCGAACACGAAACGATCCGCATCGGGCGCCGTCCCGAGCGCGAATTCGCCGCCGGCGAATGCGACGTCGCGCGCGGGCAGCGCCGCGGCCCGGGGCCCTTCGAGCCCGGCGATCGGCGGGCGCGGCAGCCCCAGCGTCTGCAGCGTCATGAGGAGCGCCTCGCCGTGCATGTCCTCGTGCAGCAACGCGAGCTCGAAGAAGTAGCGCTCGCCCGGTGACGACGCCTTCGCGAGCGCGGCGAGCGTGCGCTCGAGGCTGCCGGCCAGGTACGCGCGGATGCCGGCCTCGGTCGGCAGGTCGAGCTCCCAGCGCGTGTCGTGGGCGACGGCGCTCGAGTCGAAGAACGCGTCGGCGTTCGGCATGATCGAGTCGCGCTGGGTCCAGCGTTCCTGGAACCACGCGATGTGGCCGAGCTCCCAGAGCGGGGGGTTGACGATGGGGAGCATCGGAACGACCAGCTGCGTGAGGTCGAGGTGGCCGTAGAGCGCGAGCGTGCGCGCCCGCGCGTCGCGCAGCGCGCCGGCGAGGTCGCCTTCGTATAATCGCCCGATGGGCTCCTTGGCCAAACCTGTGGTGTGCATCGTCACGCCCGGGACTCGAACCGCGAACAACGGCAACTGGCGGACCGCGGCGCGCTGGGCCGACATGCTTCGCGATCGTTGCCGGATCATTGTACAGACGCAGTGGGGCGGAAATGCGGCGGACCTGCTGGTCGCGCTGCATGCGCACCGCAGCGCGGAATCGGTGTCGCGATTCCACGACGAAACGCCCGCGGCGCCGATCGCCGTGGTCCTCACGGGCACCGATCTCTACCGCGACCTGCCCGGGAGCGCCGAGGCGTCGCGCTCGCTCGACCTCGCGCACGCGATCGTCGCGCTGCAGGACGATGCCCCCCGCCTCCTCGCGCCGCGCTGGCGCCGCAAGGCCGAGGTGATCTACCAGTCGGCGCTCCCGTTGCGGCCGCGCCGAAAGCCCCGCGATCGCCTCGACTGTGTCGTCGTCGGCCACCTGCGCGCCGAGAAGGATCCGCTCACGCTGTTCCGCGCCCTCGCCCGCATCGATGCGTCACTGTCCGTCACCGTTCGTCACATTGGAGCGCCGCTCGATGGCGCGCTCGGGGCGGCCGCGCGCCGGCTGCAATCCGAGGATCCCCGCTACCAATATGCCGGCGCCCTCGCGCACGGGCTCACCCGCGCCGCGGTCAAATCGGCGCATCTCCTGGTCCATCCCTCGCTCATGGAAGGCGGCGCGAACGTGATCGCCGAGGCCGTGACCTCCGGCACCGCGGTCGTCGCGAGCCGCGTCTCGGGCAACGTCGGCATGCTCGGCCGCGACTACGAGGGCTATTTCGAGCCCCGGGATGCATCCGGACTGGCCCTGCGCCTCGTACAGGCCTGCGAGGACCGGGACTACCTCGCGCGGCTCGAGCGCCAGTGCGCCGCGCGCCGGGCGCTCTTCAGCCCCGCGGCCGAGGCGCGCGCCCTTCGCGCCCTCGTGGCCCGACTCCTCGCGTAAGGGCGGCGTTAGAATCACGACGTATCCTGAAGGAGAGGCTTCATCCATGGACATGCAGGTTCGGCTCACGCAGTTCAGCCACGGCGGCGGTTGTGGTTGCAAGATCGCCCCGGGGGTCCTGGAGCAGATCCTCGCCAAGTCGGCGCCCGGCCTGGTGCCGAAGGACCTGCTGGTGGGCATCGAGACCAGCGACGACGCGGCGGTCTATCGCATCAACGATCGCCAGGCGATCGTCGCGACCACCGACTTCTTCATGCCGATCGTCGACGATCCGTTCGACTTCGGATCGATCGCCGCGACCAACGCGATCTCCGATGTCTACGCGATGGGCGGCCAGCCGCTCTTCGCGCTGGCCCTGGTCGGCATGCCCGTGAACCAGATTCCGCTCGAAGTGATCCGCAGGATCCTCGAGGGCGGCGAATCGGTCTGCGCGCGCGCCGGCATCCCGATCGCCGGGGGCCACACCATCGATTCGGTCGAGCCCATCTACGGCCTCGTGGTGATCGGCCTGGTGGACCCGAAGAACGTGAAGCGCAACGCGGGTGCGCGCGAAGGCGACAAGCTCATCCTCGGCAAGCCGATCGGCGTCGGCATCCACAGCGCCGCGCTCAAGAAGGGCAAGCTCGACGCGGCCGGCTACAAGGCGATGATCGCGGCGACTACGAAGCTCAACACGCCGGGCACGCCCCTGGGCCGGCTGGACGAGGTCCACGCGCTCACCGACGTGACCGGGTTCGGCCTGCTCGGCCACCTGCTCGAGATCGCGAAGGGCTCGAACGTGGGCGCGCGCCTCGATTGGAACGCGATACCGCTGCTGCCGCAGGCGCTCGAATTCGCGCGCCAGGGAATTTCCACCGGCGCCTCGGGTCGGAACTGGACCGGCTACGGCAGCCGGGTGCGGCTCGGGGCCGCGATCGGCGAGGCGGAGATGGCGGTCCTCACCGATCCGCAGACGAGCGGCGGCCTGCTGGTGGCGTGCGACCCGAAAGGAGTGGACAAGGTGCTCGAGATTTTCCGCGCGGACGGTTTCGAAAGCGCGGCGGTGGTCGGCGAGATGGTCGCGGGCCCGCCGCAGGTCGAGGTGCGCTAGCCATGCGCCCGATCGCCGCCTCCTCGCCGCGCGCGACCGCGCTCGCCGAGCGCTTCCTCGCGGTGCGCAACACGACGCGCGCCCTCGCCGCGCCCCTCTCTCCCGAGGACTGCGCGATCCAGTCGATGCCCGACGCGAGCCCGGTGAAGTGGCACCTCGCCCACACCACCTGGTTCTTCGAGACCTTCGTGCTCGCGCGCCACGATCCGGACCGCAAGCCCTTCCATCCCGCCTTCAAGGTGCTGTTCAACTCGTACTACAACTCGGTGGGCGACAAGCATCCGCGGCCGCAGCGCGGCCTGCTGTCGCGGCCCGCGCTGGGCGAGGTGCTCGCGTATCGCGAGCGCGTCGAGTCGGAAGTGCTCGAGCTCCTCGCGCGCGGCGTGCTCGCCCCCGACCTGCTCGCGCTCGTCGAGCTCGGCATCCATCACGAGCAGCAGCACCAGGAGCTCATCCTCACCGACCTCAAGCACCTGCTGTCGTGCAACCCGCTGCGGCCCGCCTACCAGAAGACCTGGCCCCTCACGCCCGTGAGCGCGCGCGCCATGCACTGGATCCGTTTCGCCGAGGGCCCGCGCCAGGTCGGCCACGACGGCGAGGGCTTCGCGTTCGACAACGAGTCGCCGCGCCACACCGTGTGGATCCCGGATTTCGAGATCGCTTCGCATCCCGTCACCCACGGCGACTACCGGCGCTTCATCGAGGACGGCGGCTATCGCCGCCCCGAGCTGTGGCTCTCGGCGGGCTGGGACCAGGTCGTGACGCGCGGGTGGACCGCACCGCAGTACTGGGAGAACGTCGACGGCGCCTGGCACACGTTCACGCTGCACGGCATGGCGCCGATCGAGCCCAACACGCCGGTCTGCCATGTGAGCTTCTTCGAGGCCGACGCGTATGCGCGCTGGGCCGGCGCGCGCCTGCCCACCGAGTCCGAATGGGAAGTGGCCGCGGCCGGGGCGCCGCGCGAGGGAAATTTCCTCGAGGGCAACGCGCTGCACCCGCTCGCGTTGCGCGAAGCGCCCGAGGGCAACGCCATCGCGCAGGCTTTCGGAGACGTCTGGGAGTGGACGCGCAGCGACTACGCGCCGTACCCCGGGTTCCGGCCTGCGCCCGGCGCGGTGGGCGAATACAACGGCAAGTTCATGGCGAACCAGTACGTGCTGCGCGGCGGCTCGTGCGTCACGCCCGCCTCGCACATCCGGCCGACCTATCGAAACTTCTTCCCGGCCGAAGCGCGCTGGCAATTCTCGGGGCTGCGCCTCGCGCGCGATGCCTGAGTGAGCGCGGCGAAGCTCGGGCAATCGGTCGCCCACTACCGCGACCTCGCGCCGCGCTACGACCACTACACCCGCCGCATCAATTCCGTCCGCGAGAAGACGATCGGCGCGCTCGCGCCGCGCCCGGGCGAGACCGTGCTCGACGCGGGCTGCGGGACCGGTTGGTGCTTTCAACGCCTGGCACGGGATGTCGGGACCGCGGGCCGCATCGTCGCCTTCGATCCCTCGCCCGAAATGCTGTCGGTCGCTCGCCGCCGCCTGCCGGCGGGCGGCACGCGGCTCGACCTCCTGATGGCCACCGGCGAGGAGGTTCGCCTGCCGGCGGCGCCCGACGCGATCCTCTTCAGCTACACCCACGACCTCATCCGCTCGCGCCGCGCGCTCGAGAACCTCTTCGCCCAGGCGCCCGGCGCGCGCGTGGCCGCGACCAGCACCAAGCTCTACGCGCCGTGGCTTTTCCCCGCGAACTGGTACCTGCGCTACTCGCACCGCGCGTACATCACCAACTTCGAGGGGTTCGAGGCGCCCTGGTCGCTGCTCGCGGAGCTGCTCGACGATTTCCGGGTGGACACCCACGCGCTCACGCAGCACTACGTCGCGACGGGACGCGTGCGCTGTTAGTTCAAGCGGAACACGGAGACCACGGAGATCGCACGGAGGTCACGGTAAAGACAAAAACCGTTGGGTTTTCGTGCCACTGGTTGCAGTGACTCGAGAACCATCCGCTTTGGTTTTCCGTGACCTCCGTGCGATCTCCGTGGTCTCCGTGTTCCGCTTGAATCCTCAGCAGGCGTAGAAGACGAAGTAACCGCCGTCGGCACCAGTCCAGTGCTGGATGGTTTCGAAACCGGCCTGCCGCAGCAGCGCCTCGAATTCCGCAGGGTGGTACTTGTACGAGTTCTCGGTATGGATGCGCTCGCCCTTCGCGAACGCGCGCCGCTGCGTGCCCAGCGAGACTTCCTGGTCGCGCAACGCCTCGAGGTGCATCTCCACGCGCCCCTGCGCGGCGTTGTAGAAGCCGCGATGCACGAAGCCGTCGAGCGCGAAGTCGAAGCCGAAGCGCCCGTTGAGGTGCAGCAGCACGTTGCGGTTGAACGCGGCGGTGACGCCGAGCGCGTCGTCGTAGGCCGCGTCGAGCAGCGGCGCGGCCTTCTTGCCGTCGACGCCGATCAGCAGCCCGCTGCCCGGGCGGGCCGCGCACTGCGCACGCACGATGGCGAGGAACACGACCGCGTCCGCGGGCGTGAAATTGCCGATGCTCGATCCGGGATAGAAGAAGGTCGTGGCCGTGTCGTCGAGGATGCCCTCCAGCGGCAGGCCGGCGGTGAAGTCCGCGACCACGCCGACCATCTCGATCTCGGGAAAATCGGGCGCCATGCGCGCGAGCGAGCGCTCGATCTCGGCGCGCGCGATGTCCACGGCGACGTAGCGCGAGGGTGCAAGGAACGGCAGCCACGCCTGCCCCTTGCAGCAGTCCCCGGCGCCGAGGTCGACGAACTGGCGCCCGCGGCCGAGCGCCTCCGAGATCGCATCGCGGTGCTCGCGGAAGAGCGCCACCTCGGTGCGGGTGGGGTAGTACTCGGGCAGGCGGCAGATCGCGCCGTAGAGCGCGCAGCCGAGGTCGTCGTAGAAGTACTTGGGCTCGATCTCCGCGGGGCTGCGCAGCAGCCGCTCGACCACGCGCGCGCGCTCGTCGCCGCGGTCGGTGGCGGAGCGGTCGACGATGCGGTACTGCATCGGCTTGCTATCGGGCACGTTGTGCCTCGGCCACCAGGTTCTCGACCACGCGCAGCGGCTGCCCCGTGCTCCAGTCGCACTCGCCGAAGGCCGAGAAGCGCACGCGCCCCTCGCCGTCCACCAGGAACGTCATCGGAAGCCCGCCCGCGCCCCATGCCTGCGCGCTCTCCTTGTCCGGGTCGAGCAGGACCGGCAGCGAGAGGCCCTGCTTGCGCATGAACGCATTGATCTTCTCCACTCCTTCGCCGTAGTTCACCGTGATCACCTCGAACGGCCGCCCGCGCAGCTTCTCCCGCAGGCGCTCGATCGAGGGCATCTCGTCGCGGCACGGCTCGCACCACGTCGCCCAGAAATTCACCAGCACGACGCGGCCCTTCATCTCGTTCAGGTCGACGCGCTTGCCGTCGAGGCCCGCCCGCGCGAGCGACGCCGCGGGCTTGCCCGGCAGCGCCTTGATCTCCGCCGAGGCGGCACAGGCGGCGGCCGCGAACGCGAACCCTGCAGCGACGATACGCAGGGCGAGGCGGGCTGGATGCACGGGGAGTCGGTACGGGCGCATTCGTCGGGAGGTTACTATGGATCGCACTATCGGATCCGTTACCAAATGAAGCAGAATTGGCCATCCATGGGAGCGGGGACGGGATGAAAAGGTTCACGGGATTGGCGGTGGCCTGCTGCCTCGCGGCGATGCCGGTGCGCGCGCAGGCCCTGCAGGATCTCTACGGCCCGCTCGTCGAGTGGCGCCAGGCCTCGGGGTTCGAGGTCACGCCGATCCACATCGGGCTGCTGCCCAACGGCAAGCTCTTCCTGGTGAACCAGTACAGCTATTTCCAGCATCCCGAGGTGAACCTCGCGAAGCCCGGGATCGAGCCCGAGTTCATGTTCCTGATGTCGACGACGGCGCCGTTCGCGCCGCAGCCGGCCTCGGTCCTCATCACGCCGATCAAGAACGCCGCGCCCTTCAAGCCGGTGCTCAACACGCGCGCCAACACGCTCCGCATGAAGACGCTGTCGTGCAGCGGCCATGCGCTGCTCGCCAACGGGAACCTCTTCTTCGCGAGCGGCACGGACATCATCGTGGACCTCGCGATCTACCGGACGGGCAACCTGTTCGACGCGGTGACCACCGACGGCGTCGCCGAATCGGTCACCTACAACACGACGCTCAACACCTGGACGGTGAATCCGAAAACCGTGGTGAAGGGGCCGATGGGCGAGCCGCTGCGCTGGTACGCGACCGTCACGCGGCTCGCCGACTCACGCATGCTCGTCACCGGCGGCTACGAGGCGGTCCTGTGGCAGTCCTCGTACAACCGCAGCGTCGAGATCTTCGATTCCGTGCGCAACACGTTCACCGCGGTCTCGGGCCTCGCGCTGACCCCGCCGGGCATCGAGAACCCCGACTACACCCACGTGTGGCAGTGGCCCTATGCCGATCCCACCCGGAGCGTGATGATGGTCGGCGGCTCGGGCGAGGCGCTCTTCATGCTGATGAAGAACGGCGTCACCACCTGGCAGCAGACCGGCCAGTTCCGCCCCGGCGCGAAGGAATTCATCGACGCCTTCGCCCCCCAGGCGGTGTTCCCCAATTTCGGCTCGTCGAGCGCGCTGCTGCCGCTGCGCCTGCCCGAAGACGGTTGGGGCTATGCGAACGGCAGCATCCTCTACGCGGGCGGCGAGCACGACACGCCGGGCAACGGCAACGTGGACGTCTACGATCCCGTCGCCAACGCGTGGCG
>Ga0075366_10001731_pt1 | contig 10973 bp, 9 predicted proteins | sample EndMethybrTD3031_FD_72351 | JGI IMG/M metagenome (GOLD analysis project Ga0075366, IMG submission 72351) | Populus endosphere microbial communities from Tennessee, USA - Endosphere MetaG P. TD hybrid TD303-1 | ecosystem: Host-associated > Plants > Roots > Endosphere | place: USA: Tennessee... | reverse complement strand
CGCTGCCGGCAGCGCCGCTGCAGCAGGCTCCTGCGCGGCAATCAGCGCGAGCAGCTTCTTGTGCTCGTCGACGATGTAGTTGCCGAGGTCTGCCACGTCCGGCAGCGCACGCCGGCACGCCGTCAGGCCGACTTCGAGCAGCCCGTTGTAGCTCTGCACGGTGATGTTCAGCGCGATGCCGTGGCCGGGAATCGAGACCGGGAAGAAGTGCGCGAGCTTCGCGCCGGCGAAGTACAGCGGGAACTGCGGCCCCGGCACGTTCGAGATCGCCACGTTCGCGAGCGGGGGCATCCGGTTCGCGATCCGCGAGCGGCCATACAACGACGCCAACCCGCTCATCAGCAGCGGAACGCCCAGCGACGGGAAATCGGTCGGGATCACGCCCTTCACGCTGCCCTGGAACTTCTTGCCCTGGTTCGCCGACGCGTTGATCGCCTGCAGGCGCTCGAGCGGGTCCTTGATGTCGGTCGCGAGGCTCACCAGCATCATCGACACTTGGTTGTTCGCGTCGGTGTTCCCGGCCTCGCGCAGCGACACCGGCACGCCGGCGATCAGCGGCTTGTCGGGCCGCACGTCGTAGTCGTTCAGGTAGCGGCGCAACGCGCCGGCGCAGATCGCGAGCACGATGTCGTTCAGGCTCGTGCCGGAGCGCTTGGCCATGCCCTTCACTTCGGCGAGCGACAGGGTGCGCGCCGCGTACGAACGCTGGTTCGTGATCGCGACGTTGAGCTGCGTGCGCGGGCCGAACTGGAACGTCGGCAGGGTCAGGCGCCGCTTGCCGCTGCTCTCCGACTTCGGGTACAGCACGCTCGCCAGCGCTTCCACCACCTCGGGCAGCGAGCGCACGAGCTTGATGGCCTGCACCAGCGAGTTGCTCAAGGCGGCGCCCGCGAGTTCGGCGACTCCGAGCTGATACTGGTTCGTGCGCAAGCGCGGCCGCGGCGGCTTTACCGGCGGCGGGTTGGCGCTGTCGGAGAGCAAGGCCTTCGCAATCGCGACGCCCGCCTGACCGTCGATGCCGGCATGGTGCGCCTTGTTGTAGACCGCGACCTGGCCGTTGTTGAGCCCTTCGATGACGTAGGTCTCCCAGAGCGGGCGGCTGCGGTCGAGCAGGCTCGAGTGCAGCCGGGCAACGTACTTCTCGAGCTGCTCGATCGTGCCCGGCCGCGGCAGGATCACGTGGCGCACGTGGTAGTCGAGGTCGACGTCCTCGTCGTCGACCCAGACCGGATTGGCGAGGTCGAACGGCATCAGCGCGAGCTTGCGCTGGAACACCGACGCGAGGTGGATGCGCGAGGCCATGTAGCTCTTCACGTCCTCGTAGTAGTCACCCTCGTAGCCCTCCGGCAGATCGAGAATCTGCAGGCTGCCAACGTGCATCGGCATCTCGGGCGATTCGAGGTGCAGGAACGAAGCGTCCATTCCGCTCAGGTGGTTCATCCTTGTCTCCTTCGTGATTCGACCCGGTACGTTCACGCGGCGCGTTTGCGCTCTTCTTCTTCGATCAGTGTGCGCTTCGACAGCTTGCCGACCGGCGTCTTCGGCAGCTCGGCACGCAACTCCAGCGCCTGCACCATCTCGTGCTTGCCGATCCGCTCGCGCAGGAAGGCCTGCAGGTCGCCGAGCGTCAATTCGCCTGCACCTGAGCGCAACTTCACGAAAGCCTTCGGCGACTGCCCGCGGTACGCATCGGGAATGCCGATCACGCAGACCTCCTCGACCGACGGGTGTTCGTAGATCGCTTCCTCGATCACCCGCGGGTAGACGTTGAAGCCTCCGCACAGCAGCATGTCCTTGGTGCGATCGACGATGCGAACGAAACCATCGCCGTCCATCCATGCCACATCGCCGGTGCGAAAGAAACCGTCGCTGGTGAAGCTCGCAGCGTTCGCCTCGGGCTTCTTCCAGTAACCCCTCATCACGTTCGGGCCGCGGATGCACAGCTCGCCCGGCTCGCCCTGCGGGGCGTCGGCACCCGGCTGGCTCAGGCTCAGGAACTTGAGTTCGATGCCGGGCAGCGGCATGCCGCACGAACCGGCCTTGCGCATGCCGTGCGCCGGCGTGAAGGTGCCGGTCGGCGACGTCTCGGTCATGCCCCAGCCCTCGTTGATCGGGCAGCCGGTCAGCTGCTGGAAGCGCTCGGCCACCTCGACCGGCAGCGGCGCGCCGCCCGAGCCGCAGAACTTCAGCGCGCTCAAATCGGTCTCGCCCGCCTTCGGGTGGTTCAGGATCGCCGTGTACATCGTCGGCACGCCGGCGAAGAACGTGATGCGCTTGGCCGCGAGGTCGTGCAGGACGGCGTCGACGTCGAAGCGCGTGTGCAGCACCAGCTCGGCCCCGAGGCACAAGCCGAGCAGCATGTTGACTGTCAGCGAGTAGATGTGGAACAGCGGCAGCACCACCAGCACCCGCTCGTTGCCTGCGTCGACATCCGAGCCGTCGGCGAGCAGCGGTTGTTGGTACTGCGCGCAGGCGGCGCTGAGGTTCGCGTGCGTCAGCATCGCGCCCTTCGGCAAGCCGGTCGTGCCGCCGGTGTACTGCAGCACGACGACGGCCTGCGTCAGGTCACCGAGCGCGTGGGTCTCGAAGTCGCCGCGGTTTGCCAGCAGCGCGTCGAAGCGCACATGGCGTTCGTCTTCCGGCACGGCGACAAGCTGCTGCGTCGCCTGCAGATGGGCGTGCACAGCGGCCGGCTGGCCGGCGTAGTCGGCCAGGTTGCCGACGATCAGCTTCTTCAGCCGCGATGCACCGAGCAAGCGCCCCATCTGCGGGTACAGCGCCGCCAGGTCCAGCGTGACGAGCAGGTCGGTCTCGCTGTCTTCGATCTTGTGCGCGAGCACGCGCTCGGCGTCGAGCGGCGAATAGTTGACGACCGTGCCGCCGGCCTTCAGCACCCCGAAAAACGCGATCGGATAGTGCGGCGAGTTCGGCAGGAACAAGCCGACATGCACACCGGGGCCGACGCCGAGCTTCTGGAATCCCTTCGCGGCGCGATCCGCCAGCTCGCCGAGCTCGCGATAGCTGATCACGCGGCCGAGAAACTCGAGCACCGGGCGGTCCGGCCAGCGCTTGACGGCATCGTCGAGCAGTTGCTGCACCGGCATCAGCGGCAGTTCGGCGTCCCAGTGAACGCCATCGGGGTACGAGGAAATCCAGGGATGCTCCGCCAAGCTTGTCTCCAGTTGAAGTGTTGTGTCGTCGTTGCAGCGGCAGCTCGGGCCCGTCGCGCGATCTTGCGTGCAGCGGCACCGGCTCTCCCGGGGGATTTACCCGGGGTCCGCCACCTGGGCCCAGCCGGCATCGGCGACCGAGCGGGCGCGCTTGCCGGCCTCGATCGCGTGGGCGCTGCTGGCCGATCCGTCGAGGGCGCGTTTCATGATGCCCTGCGAGATCGCGGCGCCGCGGAACAGGTTGTAGGCAAGGTAGAAGCGCCACTCGGCCGGTGTGGGTGCCGCCATCGAGGTGCGCTCGCAGTAGCGGGCCAGGTAGGCGTCGATCGATGGAATGCCGAGCGCCGCGAGGTCCAGCCCTGCGAGTCCACGCATCGGGCCAGGTGGCGTGGTCCAGGCCATCGCGTGGTATGCGAAGTCGGCCATCGGGTGGCCGAGCGTCGAGAGCTCCCAGTCGAGCACGGCGATCACGCGCGGCTCGGTCGCGTGGAACACCAGGTTGTCGAGGCGGTAGTCGCCATGCACGAGCGCGACCGCATCGGTGGCCGGAATGTTCTGCGGCAGCCACTCGATCAGCCGCTCCATCGACTCGATGCGCTCGGTCTCTGAAGCCCGGTACTGCGCGCTCCAGCGGCCGATCTGGCGCGCGAAGTAGTTGCCCGGCTTGCCGTAGTCAGCCAGCCCGAGCGCCGCCACGTCGACCTGGTGCAGCGCCGCGATCACGCGGTTCATGTCGTCGAACAGGCGGGCCCGTTCGTCGGGGCGAAAGCCGCTCAGCCCGGGCTCCCAGAGGATGCGGCCCTGCACGTGCTCCATCACGTAGAACGCGGAGCCGATCACCGAGCTGTCTTCGCACAGGCAGTACATGTGCGGCACGGGCACGGCGCTGTTGCGCAGCGCCGCCATCACGCGGTACTCGCGTTCGATCGCGTGGGCCGACGGCAGCAGCTTGCCGGGCGGCTTGCGGCGCAGCACGTAGTGGCGCTGCGGCGTGCGCAGCAGGAAGGTCGGGTTCGACTGGCCGCCCTTGAACTGCTCGACCTGCAACGGCCCGGCAAAACCGTCGATCGCCTGTTGCAGGTACGACGCCAGCGCCGCCACGTCGAAGCGATGCCGCTCCTGAACCGGCGAAGTGCCCTCGAACTGTTCGAACATCAATGTCCTCGCCGTGCCGCTCTCGCTCCGTGCACCGGTTCTACACGAACGGTGCCGCCCGGCTGTCACCTGGGTTTCAGTGTTTGTGCGGATGCGCTTGCGCTGAAAGACAATCCGCCGATCCGACGAACTCGACTCCTCGCCATGTCAGGACTTCATCGCCGTCACCTGCTGGGCGCGAGCCTCGGCGCTACGCTGCTGCCGGCCGCCGGCTGGGCGGCAACCTCAACGACGAAAGGCCGCACGATGAGCGCAGTTCCCGACGTGCAGGAGCGCAGCCTCGCCGAGCTGAGCGCCGAGATGGCAGCCGGCCGCGTCAGCGCGGCGAGCCTGGTCGCGGCGTACACGCAACGCATCCACCGCATCGACCGGGCCGGCCCGCGCCTGTCGAGTGTGATCGAGCTGAACCCCGACGCGCCCGCGATCGCGAAGGCGCTCGACGATGAGCGCCGCCGCCAGGGCCCGCGCGGCCCGCTGCACGGCATGCCGATCCTGATCAAGGACAACATCGACACCCACGACCGCATGCTGACGACCGCCGGCTCGCTGGCGCTGGCCGACACCCGGCCGAGCGAGGACGCCTTCGTCGTGCAGCGGCTGCGCGCGGCCGGCGCCGTGATCCTGGGCAAAGCGAACCTGAGCGAGTGGGCCAACATCCGCAGCAGCCAGAGCACGAGCGGCTGGAGCGCGCGCGGCGGCCTCGCCCGCAATCCGTATGCGCTCGACCGCAACACCTCCGGCTCGAGTTCCGGCTCGGCGGCGGCGGCAGCGGCGAGCCTGTGTGCCGCGGCGGTGGGCAGCGAGACCGACGGGTCGATCCTGAGCCCGTCGTCGATCTGCGGCCTGGTCGGGATGAAGCCGACGGTGGGGCTCATCAGCCGCAGCGGCATCGTGCCGATCTCGCACAGCCAGGACACTGCCGGCCCGATGGCGCGCAGCGTGCGCGACTGCGCGATGCTGCTGGCCGGCATGGTGGGCGCCGACCCGCGCGACGCCGCGATGCGCGGCGCGCCGGCGCCGGCCGACTATCTCGCGTCGCTCGACCCAAATGCGCTCAAGGGCGCGCGGCTCGGCGTCGTGCGCCAGTTCTTCGGCTTTCACGACGTCGTCGAGCGCGCCTATGTGCCGGCGTTGGCCGCGCTCGAGCGGGCCGGCGCGGTGCTCGTCGATCCGGTCAAGTTTCCCGAGTTCGAAAGCGCCAACGACGCCGAACTGACGGTGCTGCTCTACGAGCTGAAGGCCGACATGAACGCCTACCTCGCGACGCGCGGCGGCGCCTCGCAGGTCAAGACGCTCGCCGACCTGATCGCGTTCAACGAACGCCACGCCGACAAGGAGCTCGCTTGGTTTGGCCAGGACCTGTTCGTGAAGGCGCAGGCCAAAGGCCCGCTGACCGACGACGAGTACCTGAAGGCGCGCGCGCTGTGCCTGAAGGTCGCGCGCACCGACGGCATCGAGGCGGCGATGCGCGAACACAAGCTCGATGCGCTGATCGCGCCGACCGGCGGCCCGGCCTGGCGCGCCGACACGCTGCTCGGCGATCACTTCGTCGGCAGCAGCAGCTCGCCGGCGGCGATGGCCGGCACACCGAGCATCACGGTCCCGGCGGCGGAGATCCGCGGCCTGCCGCTCGGCCTGAATTTCTTCGGCGAGGCCTGGAGCGAGGCGAAGCTGTTCGGCCTCGCCTATGCGTTCGAGCAGGCGACGAAGGCACGTAGGCCGCCGCGGTATCTGGCGAGCATCGACGGCTGAGCCCTTCGACAAGCCTGTCCTGAGCGAAGTCGAAGGGCTCAGGGCGAACGGGTTCAGAGATACGCTGCCAACTCCTGCTTCGCGATCGCGTTGCGGTGCACCTCGTCCGGGCCGTCGGCCACGCGCAGATGACGCTCGTACGCGTAGAAGTGCGTCAGCAGCGTGTCCTGGCTCAGCCCCATCGCGCCGAACGCCTGCATCGCCCAGTCGACGACCTTGACGCAGTTGTTCGGCGTGAGCACCTTGATCATCGCGATCTCCTTCGCCGCGACCTTGTTGCCGACCGTGTCCATCTTGTAGGCCGCGTTCAGCACCATCCAGCGTGACTGCTCGATCAGCATGCGCGACTCGGCAATGCGCTCGCGCCACACGCCCTGGTCGGCGAGCAGCTTGTGGAACGCGGTGCGCGACGCGAGCCGCTTGCACATCATCTCGAGCGCCGCCTCGGCCATGCCGATCGCGCGCATGCAGTGGTGGATGCGCCCGGGCCCGAGGCGTCCCTGCGCGATCTCGAAACCGCGGCCTTCGCCCAGCAGGATGTTCTCGGCCGGCACACGCACGTTCTCGAAGCGCACCTCGGGGTGGCCGAACGGCGGGTCGTAGACACCGAGCAGCGCCATGTCGCGCACGACCGTGACACCGGGCGTGTTCTTCGGCACCAGGATCATCGACTGCTGCTTGTGGCGATCGGCGTTGTCGGGATCGGTCTTGCCCATCACGATGAAGAGCTCGCAGCGCTCGTTCATCGCGCCGGTGATGTACCACTTGCGGCCGTTGATCACGTAGTCGCTGCCGTCGCGCCGGATGCTGCATTCGATGTTGGTGGCATCCGACGAGGCGACGTCGGGTTCGGTCATCGCGAACGACGAACGAATCTGGCCTTCGAGCAGCGGCGCCAGCCAGCGCTCCTGCTGCGCTTTGGTGCCGTAGCGCGCGAGCACTTCCATGTTGCCGGTGTCGGGGGCGCTGCAGTTGAAGACTTCCGAGGACCAATAGCGCCGGCCCATGATCTCGGCAAGCGGCGCATATTCGACGTTCGTCAACCCAGGGCCGTGCTCCTTCTCCGGAAGGAACAGGTTCCACAAGCCTTGCGCCTTCGCCTTGGCCTTCAGCTCTTCGATGACCGGCAAGGTCGCGCACGGCCGCCCGGCCTTCGCGTTCGCGGCGAGCTCGTGCTCGCGCCGCTCTTCGTTCGGGTAGATGTGTTCGTCCATGAAGCGCTGCATTTGCTCGCGCAGCGCAACGACCTTCGGCGAGAACTCGAATTCCATGGCAGCCCCTCTTTCGGCAAGTGTGTGCAATCAGTGCTGCAGAGATTAACCAGCGCGGCCGCGCACGACTGTCCGCCACGCGACAGGCGCGGCCGGACACATCGGCCACAGTTGGCGCATGAGCCCGACCTCCGGATATGCCGATCTCGGCAACGGTGTGCAGCTGCACTATCTCGCGCAGGGCCGAGGCACGCCGATCGTGTTCCTGCACGGCTTCCCCGAATTCAGCGGCGCATGGTTGCCGCAGCTCGCGGAGTTCGGGCGCGATCACCGCGCGATCGCACCCGACCTGCGCGGCTACAACCTGTCGAGCAAACCGAGCGGTGTCGAGAACTACCACGTCGACGTGCTGGTCGAGGACCTGCGGCGCTTCATCACGCAAGTGGCCGGCGGCCCGTGCGCGCTGGTCGCGCACGACTGGGGCGGTATCTGCGCCTGGCACCTCGCGGCCAAGCACCCGGAACTGCTGACGAAGCTCGTGATCCTGAATTCGCCGCATCCAGCGGCGCTGTACCGCGAGCTGCTGAAGGATGCCGCGCAACGCGAAGCAATGCGCTACACGCTGCTGTTTCGCACCCCGCGTGCGGAGGCCCTGCTCGGCGAAAACGACTTCGCGCGCCTGGCCGCGTTGTTCGACTCGTGGGAGATCGGCGGCGAGACGCTGGCTCCCGAACTCGTCGCCGCCTACAGGCGCGCCTGGTCGCAACCCGGCGCGCTGACGACGATGCTGAACTACTACCGCGCGATGCGGCTGCATCCGCCAGGACCCGGCGACCCGGGCGTCGACACCTATGACGCGCCGCTCGCCGAGTGGATCGTGCGCGTGCCGACCCGGGTGATCTGGGGCGAGCAGGACCGCGCGCTTCTGCCCGGGCTGCTGGCGCGGCTGGAGGAATTCGTGCCGGGTGTCGACATCCAGCGCATCCCGCGAGGCACGCACTGGATCGCGCACGAGTTTCCTGCCGAGGTGAACCGGCTGATCCGCGACTTCGTCGATCGATGACAAGTGGTATCGGGATGTGCCGAGCGCCTCGATAGAATCCGCCCTCCCTTGCTCGTTGCACCACGCCCGTGTCGGATCGGCTCAAAGTCCTGCCGCAATACCTGCTCCCGAAACAGGCGCTGACCCGCTTTGCGGGCACGGTTGCGTCGGCTCGGCGCGGCGGCATGCCGACGCAGATCATCCGCCGCTTCGTCGCACGCTACGGTGTCGACATGAACGAGGCGGCCGAACCCGACATCGCCGCCTACGCAAGCTTCAACGACTTCTTCACGCGCGCGCTGAAGCCCGGCGTTCGGCCGATCGCACGCGCCGACCTGGTCTGCCCGGTCGACGGTGCGATCAGCCAGTTCGGCGCGATCGACCGCGACCAGCTTCTGCAGGCCAAGGGGCATCGCTATTCGACGACGGCGCTCGTCGGCGGCGACGCCGAGCTTGCTGCCCGCTTCGAGCACGGCCACTTCGCAACGCTCTACCTGAGCCCGAAGGACTACCACCGCATTCACATGCCGTGCGCGGGCCGGCTGCTGCGCATGATCTACGTGCCGGGAGCGCTCTTCTCGGTCAACCCGACGACCGCGCGCGGCGTGCCGGGGCTGTTTGCGCGCAACGAACGGGTCGTCTGCGTGTTCGAGACCGATCACGGCCCGCTCGTGCTCGCGCTGGTCGGCGCGACGATCGTCGGCAGCATGGCGACGGTCTGGCACGGAGTCGTCAACCCGCCACGCTCGAAGCGGCTGCGCGAATGGCGCTACGACGGGGCCGACGATCAACGCATCGAATTGGCCCAGGGCGAAGAGATGGGCCGCTTCCTGCTCGGGTCGACCGTCGTGCTGCTGATGCCGAACGGGTCCCTGCGCTTCAACCCGGGCTGGGCGCCGAGCCGTGCGATCCGCCTGGGTGAAGCGATGGCCGACTGGTCGTCATCTTGAAGCCTCAGCCGACGCGGCCGGCGCGCGCGCCGGAGGCGATCGGCAGCCCCGGCTGGCAGCGCACGATGGTGCGTCGCGTGGGCACCCACACGATGCTGAAGGCCAGCTCGACGATGATCGGCATCGCCGTCTTCTTTGCCGCGTACTTCTGGGTGCTGCACCATCCGATCGGCGATGTCACGACGATGCCCGTGCTCGCGCTCGATCGCTGGCTGGCCTTCGAGTTCGCGGCGATGCCGCTGTACCTGTCGCTGTGGGTCTACGTGTCGCTCGGCCCGGCGCTGTTGCCGGATCGGCGCGCGCTGCTCGGCTACGGCGTCGCGTGCGCGACGATCGCCGTGGTGGGCCTGACGCTGTTCCTGTTCTGGCCGACCAAGGTGCCGCCGCTCACTGCCGAGGCCGCCAGCCACGCGGGCATGGCGCTGCTGCGCGGCGTCGACATGTCGGGCAACGCCTGCCCGTCGCTGCACGTCGCGTTCGCGGTGTTCGCCGCCGCGGGGCTGGCACGCGAGCTGCGCGCGATCGGCGCGCCGCGCTGGCTGCGTGCGTCGAGCGCCTTCTGGTGCATCGGGATCGTCTACTCGACACTCGCGACCCGCCAGCATGTCGTGCTCGACGTCGCGGCCGGCGCGCTGCTCGGCGCGCTGGTCGCGCTTGTGCATGCGGGCTGGGAGCGTGGCGTCGTTCGGCGCACGGCGGGCGGGCGCATCCCCATCCGGGTTCGCTCAGCCGCCGGCAAACCGTGACGCAGCGCGCGCTCGCGCGCGAGCGGCTTCGATCTCGCGGTCGCGCGGGTCGGCGGTCGTGACGAGCGAGCCGATCAGCTCACCGGCAGCATTGGCCACGGCTTCGACCGCACGTTCGAACGCGGCCTGATTCGCCTTCGACGGACTGTTGAATCCGCTCAGCTTGCGGACGAACTGCAGCGAGGCCGCGCGGATTTCCTCCTCGGTCGCCGGCGGCTCGAAGTTGTAGAGCGTCTTGATGCTTCTGCACATGGGATCACGGCTGATAGAAGTAAGGATCGAGCACCGACACCTCGGTGATGCGGTCGACCGGCAGGCTGTTGCGTTGAGCCGCGAGGCGGATCGCTTCCGGTGACGGCCCGTCGTAGACGCAGAAGGTCTGCTTGCGATCGGGCGAGACGTACGAATGAACCCAGGTCACACCATGTTCGGCGTTGGCGTCGACGACGCCGCGGACCACCCGGGCGCCAACGGGCGTCATCGGAATGTTCAGGCCTTCGGGGAACGAGCGTTCGACCAGGTAGCGCGGCATGTCGGTCTCCAGCGGTGGCAAGGTCCGGCAAGACTAGGCCGCGCCGTTCGGGGTGGCAACCACCAAGTCTTGAAAGATCGGGCGACCACCCTATAATCCTGCCTGCTAGCACTCACCTTGAACGAGTGCTAACGAGTAACTGAGTACCCACTTACTCGGCTACGCTTTCCAAACACCAGTTCTGAGTCATCAAGGAGATGCTATGAAACTTCGTCCGTTGCACGATCGCGTGATCGTCAAGCGCCTGGAACAAGAAACCAAGACCGCTTCGGGCATCGTGATCCCCGACAACGCTGCCGAGAAGCCCGACCAGGGCGAGGTCTTGGCCGTCGGCCCGGGCAAGCGCAACGACAAGGGTGACTTCGTGACGCTGAACATCAAGGTCGGCGACCGCGTCCTGTTCGGCAAGTACAGC
>Ga0075366_10001730_pt1 | contig 10988 bp, 11 predicted proteins | sample EndMethybrTD3031_FD_72351 | JGI IMG/M metagenome (GOLD analysis project Ga0075366, IMG submission 72351) | Populus endosphere microbial communities from Tennessee, USA - Endosphere MetaG P. TD hybrid TD303-1 | ecosystem: Host-associated > Plants > Roots > Endosphere | place: USA: Tennessee... | reverse complement strand
TCTATTTGAACGGTGCCCTGGAAAGCTCGCAGCCGGCGCCGTTCCCTCCCGCTTCCGAAACCAAATAAAGAGGACCTCATGACCAAGCTTGCCATTGCACTGCTCATCGGCCTGGTAGCGGGCTGTTCATCGGTGACTCCCCATTACGACGCACGCTTCGGTGACGCCGTGCGCGACGCAAAGCGAAAGATGACCATCGATCCGGATGCCGGGAAGAAGAACCCCGACATGGCCGTCGGGATGGACGGGCGGGCGGGCCGCCAGACAGTCATTCGCTACCAGGACAGCTTCAAGGAGCCGCCGCCCGCGGTGAACGTCATCAACATCGGCGGAGCCATTGGCGGCGGCCGCTAGCCTCCGAGTTCATTGATTCAACAAGCATCTACCGAAAGGAGCCTGGCTTATCGAGAACAACATTCGCAACCCACCTTTCCTACCCTTAATCAACGTTTCTAGAGGTGAACATATGAAATCCATTGGCAATTTCCTCCGCGGTTTGGCGATCGAAGAAGACGGCGCACAGATCATCGAGTACGCGCTGATCGTCGCGGTCGTTTCGCTCGGCCTCATCCTGCTGGTTCAAACGGGGCTCCTCGCGAACAACGGCTCCTTCAACGCGTGGCTGACCAGGGTCGGCGTTTGCTTGAGCACCGGAACGTGCGTCGCGCCCTGAAGTAACAGAAGGCGGTGTTGACCAAACCATAGCAGTCGACACCGCCTTCACTTGCATCCAAGGATATGGCCATGCTGTCCACGCGCACTCCGATGAGGTCCCGCCAAGGTGGTGCGGTGATCATCACGACGGCACTCCTGCTTCTCTTTTTGCTCGGGTTCATGGGAGTGGCGCTGGACCTCGGCCGTCTTTTCATCCTGAAGACCGAACTGCAAACCTCGATGGACAGCTGCGCGCTGGCCGCGGTGCAGGAACTCGATGGCGCGTCGGACGCCCTGACACGCGCCACCAACGCAGGCCTGGTCGCAGGCAATCTCAACAAGATCAACTTCCAAGGGGAGGCCGCTGCAGTGGCAGACGCAGAAGTGACCTTCAGCGATTCCCTGAACGGAACGTACAGCAGGACGTTTGCACCCGTCGCCAATGCCAAGTACGCCCGGTGCCTCCACACCCGCGCCGGTATCGAGCCCTGGTTGTTGGGGGCCTTGACCGCATTCAGTGGGGACTCGACCTATGGCGCCACCCGGGGCGCCTTCGCCGTCGGAGTCGCCACACGAAGTTCAGCCCAGAGTGCCTGCGCCATTCCGGTTCGGATCAGGCCAAGGAACACCGGCGACAAGACAAACTTCGGCCTCACCCCAGGCGAGTGGATCTCTACCCTCTACGATGAAAAGAGCGACAGCACGACTGTCGAGCCAGGGCACTTCGGATGGGTCAATCTCAATCCAGGCGTCAGTTCCAGCGCGCAAGCCATCAGAGATCAACTTCTGGGCAACGGTGCTTGCATCAAGACGGATGCCGGTCTCAGCACCACAGGTGCGAAATTCTCCGCGGCGCTCGAGTGGAATTCCCGCTTCGGCCTCTACAAGAATGGTGCCGGAAGCCCGAAGGTCACAGACGCGGCGCCGGATCTGACTGGCTATTCCTACACGGCCACGAACTGGCCGAGCCAAGCCGGCGCAGCACCCGACTTCCTCGCCAAGCGCGCCACCCATCGCTCATACGGAAACACCGTCGACACGGTAAATGCTGGCGACACCATCACGGGCCTGAACATCAAGGGCGGCTACAAGGACGGCGACATGGGAACCTACTCGGCCGGGCCCAGGGCCCTGGCTACCTATGGCGGCAGTCGCCGTCTGGTCATGGCGCCCGTCATGGAGGCTTCCGCGGGGAAGATCGATGGCTGGGCTTGCGTGTTGATGCTGCACCCGATCGACAGCGTCAAGACCACTGTGTACCTCGAGTACGTCGGCAACGCTGGCAATCCGAGCAGCCCCTGCGCCAGCGGGGGCCTGGCCGGAGGTGCCAGCGGGCCGCTGGTGCCGGTGTTGGTCCAGTAGCAGGAGCACACACGAAATGAAGAACGCACAAAAAGGCGTGGCATTGATCGAGTTCGCACTTGTGCTGCCGCTGCTGGTCATCCTGACCTTCACAGTGACCGAATTTGGCCGTGCGCTGTACCAGTACAACATCCTGGTCAAGGGTGCACGCGACGCCGTTCGTTATCTCTCGGTCCAGAACCCGGGCAGCGGCATCGCCCAATCCAAGAATCTCATGGTCTATGGCAGCCTCACGAACACTGGCAGCCCGCTTGCCTTCGGGCTCGCCCTGAACCAGGTGAAGGATCCGGTGTGGCAATTGGCCGGCGCCAGCCCCGTGATCAACACCGTTACCGTTCGCATAGCGGGATGCGGCACTTCGGCGCCGCCCTGCTACAAGTTCGTGCCACTGGTCATCAGCGCGTTCGGCCTGACCTTCGGCGAGATCAACTTTGCCGACATCACGGCCACGATGAGGGCGCCGCTATGACGGCACGCAAGAAGCAAGGGGGCGCCACGATCGTGGAGTTTGCGCTGGTGCTCCTGATCTACCTGACCTTCGTGCTTGGCATCATTGATTTTTCACGCATGCTCTGGACGTGGAACGCCGCCAACGAGGCCACCCGCTGGGGCGCGCGCGTTGCCGTGGTTTGCGATCGGGGCGCGGGCGTCGTGCTTGCAAAGATGCAGACCTTCCTGCCGCAATTGACGGCCGCCAATGTCGTTGTCGACTGGTACGACGCCGCCGGCAATGTCAGTGCCGCTTGCACCTTCGCAAGTTGCAGCGCGGTGAACGTCCGAATCGTGAACCTTGACTACCAATGGGTGTCGCCGATCGCCGGTGCGGCTGCGGCGACGGCACCGATCCCGATGCCGGGCTTCTCCACCTATCTGCCGCGCGAAATCATGGGCCAGGATCCGGGCAGTGCGGCTGTCTGCTCCTGAACCACAAGGACAAACATGAAGATTGCCATCATCTCGCCCAACCGGACCCATCTCGACGAGATGGACCGCGTGCTCCGGGCCCGCACGCACACCGTGTTGCTGTTCGACGGCGGCAAGAGCCGTATGCGGGCTGTCGCGGAGCAGGATCGGCCCGACCTCATGCTGGTCGACGGCATGTGCTGCGACCCCAATGAACTGACGATGGTCGAGTACGTCACGACGCATCACCCGCGGACTGCGGTCGTGCTGCTTTGCGCGAGCCACACGCCAGAGTTCCTGCTCAATTCGATGCGCGCGGGTGTGCGCGAGGTGCTGCCGTCGCCTGCGACTGCGAGTGCCCTCGAAGCCGCGATCGATCGTGTGGCTGCCAAGCTCGCGGGTGCGCAGGCGAAGCCGGCCGGCAAAGTTCTCGCCTTCATGCCGTGCAAGGGCGGCAGCGGTGCGACTTTCCTCGCCACCAACCTGGCTTTTCAGCTGAGCGAGCACAGCTCGGTGCTGCTCATCGACCTGAACCTGCAGTTTGGCGACGCGCTGGCCTTCGTGAGTGACGAGAAGCCGAACTCGACAATCGCGGACGTCGCGCGCGACATCGGCCGCCTCGATGCATCGTTCCTTGCGGCGAGCGCGGTCGCAATCACGCCCAGCTTCCGCCTGTTGGCGGCGCCCGAGGATCCGTCGAATGCCATGGAAATAAAGCCGGAGCACATCGATGCGATCTTGAACCTCGCCGTTGTGCAACATGACTTCGTGCTGCTTGACATGGCGCGGACGCTCGACACGCTGTCAATCCGCGCGCTCGACCGCGCGCACCGCATCTATCCGGTGCTGCAGGCCGACCTGCCAGACCTTCGAAACGCGGCCAAGCTGCTCGGCGCCTTCAAGTCCCTCGGCTATGCGCCGGACAAGATCGAACTCATCATCAATCGCTTCGAGAAGAGCGGCGAGATCGGTTCGAAAGAGGTGCGCCGGTCGCTCGGCGGCATCGCGCAGCGCACGATTCCGGATTCGCCTAAGGAAGTCGCCGCCGCGATCAATCGCGGCGCTCCGCTCGCGCAGTTGTCCCGCACGAACCCGGTCGTGAAAAGCCTCGCCGATATGGCATCGGCGCTGGGGCCTCGTGAGGAGGAGAGCCCCAGTTTCTTCCACCGGCTGTTCGGCCGGGCCTGACCTCGAAAGCACACCATGTCCTTGCGCGAAAAACTCAACGTGGCCGCAGCCGAGACGGCCGCAAGTTCCGCACTGCACCTCGCTGCCGATCCCGGCCTGGCCGGAACCTCGGATGCCTACAAGGTCCTTAAAGGCCGGCTGCACCTGAAGCTGCTGGAGAAGTTCGACCTTGCCTCGCTCGATACGCTGGCGCCCGAGGCCCTGCGCCAGGAGATCGCGACGATGGTCGGTCGCCTGCTGCAGGAAGATCAGGCCGCGGTAAACGAGGCCGAGCGGCGTACGCTGATCCGCGATATCCAGCATGAGATGCTCGGCTTCGGGCCGCTTGAATTGCTGATGGTCGATCCGACGGTGTCCGATATCCTCGTGAACAGGTTCGATCAGATCTATGTCGAACGCCTCGGGCGGCTTGAGCTCACCCCGATCAGTTTCACGGACGAGAAGCATCTGCTGCGGATCATCGACAAGATCGTGTCTTTCGTGGGGCGGCGCATCGACGAATCGAGTCCGATGGTGGATGCGCGATTGCCCGACGGCTCCCGCGTGAACGCGGTGATCCCACCCGTGGCACTCGATGGGCCGATGATGTCGATTCGGCGCTTTGCCCACAAGCCGCTCAAGATGAACAATCTGGTACAGGACCTCAAGAGCCTCACGCCGGCGATGGCGTTGATGCTTGAAGGGCTGAGCAAGGCCAAGGTCAACACGATCATCTCGGGCGGCACCGGCGCCGGCAAGACGACATTGCTCAACATCCTCTCGGGCTACATCCCGGAGTCGGAGCGGGTGGTAACGATCGAGGACGCGGCCGAGCTGCAGATGCAGCAGCCGCATGTGGTGCGCATGGAGACCCGGCCAGCGAACATCGAGGGCCGTGGCGAGATCACGCAGCGCGCGCTGGTGCGCAACGCGCTGCGCATGCGGCCCGACCGCATCGTGATCGGCGAGGTGCGCGGCGCCGAGGCGGTCGACATGCTGCAGGCCATGAACACCGGCCACGAAGGCTCGTTGACGACCATCCATGCGAATACGCCGCGCGACGCACTCTCGCGGCTCGAAAACATGATCGGCATGGCAAATCTCAACCTGCCGCACAAGGCCGCTCGCCAGCAGATCGCCTCGGCCATCACCGTCGTGATCCAGGCGCTGCGAATGACGGACGGCAAGCGAAAGATCACGAGCATCCAGGAGATCACGGGGATGGAGGGCGAGATCATCAGCATGCAGGAAATCTTCGCCTACCGTCAGACCGGTGTCGGGGCAGACGGCCAGGTGGAAGGCTATTTCCATGCGACCGGCGTGCGGCCGAAGTTCACCGAGCGGTTGCGCGCCTTCGGCGTGTTGCTGCCCGATGCGTTGTTCGATCCGACCAAGCAGTACCAATGAGGCCAGGCCATGCAGCAGTCCATCGTAGGTAATTCGTTCATCATGATCGCGGTGCTGGTCTTCATCGCAGTGCTGTTGCTGCTCGAAGGCCTGTACCTGATATGGAAGTCGTACAAAGGCCCCGAGGCCCGGCAGCTCGAAAAGCGCCTGCGGGCCCTGTCCGGCTCGCGTGACACGACGCAGCAGGCGAAGATCCTCAAGGAGCGCATGCTCAGCGAGGTGCCGGCGCTGCAGCGCTGGCTGCTGCGCGTGCCCCGCGCGCGGAAGTTGGACCAGCTGATCCTGCAGTCCGGCCTCGAATGGACGGTCTCCAAGTTGCTGCTCGGCTGTGCCGCGCTGGGCGCGATCGGGTTTGCCGTTGTCGTGAGAGTGGCGCATCAGCCTGAGGCGTTCGGGCTGGCGGCAGGTTTGGCCTTCGCCTTGATGCCCCTTGCGTATGTGAACCAGTGCGGCTCACGCCGCTTGCGGCGCCTCGAGCTGCAGTTGCCGGACGCGCTTGACCTGCTGACGCGTGCGCTGCGCTCCGGACATGCCTTCTCGTCGGGCCTGCAGATGATCGGCGAGGAAATGGCCGATCCGATCGCGGTGGAATTTCGCGCCGTGCACGACGAAGTCAGTTTTGGTGTCTCTCTGACGCAGGCATTGACGAACCTGAGCGAGCGCATTCCCATCACGGATCTGCGCTACTTTGTTGTTGCCGTACTGATTCAACGCGATTCCGGTGGCAACCTGACCGAGGTCCTGGGAAATTTGAGCCGCCTCATTCGAGAGCGCCTCAAGTTGCAAGCCAAGGTGCGCGTGCTCTCGGCCGAAGGACGGTTCTCTGGTTGGATCATCGGTCTGCTGCCGTTCGCACTCGCCGGCGGGCTGAATCTGCTCAATCCGAAGTTCATGTCCAGCCTGTGGACGGACCCGATCGGCATCACGATCGTCAAGTACATGCTGGCGATGATGGCGATCGGCGCGCTCGTCCTCCGGCACATTGTTCGCATTCGAGTCTAGGAGCCTCTCATGATGATCATGTTCGCGCTGGTCTTCCTGGCCGTCACACTCGGCCTTGCTGGCCTGTACTTTTGGTGGATGCCCTCGGAGGCCGAGCGCCGGCTGCAGGCAATGGCCTTGGCACCCGACAACACTTCATGGACCGAGACAGTCGTGAAGCTGGTTGGGCCCTTCGCGCAGCTTTCCTCGCCGACGGGCGAAGAGGAAGCGACCCCGCTGCGGCTCAAGTTCCTCAATGCCGGAATCCGGCACCGCGATGCGAGCCTGATCTATTTCGGCTTGAAGAGCCTGTTGCCAATGTTTTTTGCGGCGGTGGCGTTCGTCGTTGTTCGCGCAACCAGGCAAGCCGAGGGGATGGCCCTGGTTTTCTGGCCCATGATGGCCGCTCTCATTGCCTGCTACCTGCCCAACGCCTATCTCCGTTTGCGCGCGAAGACACGCAAACGCGAGATCTTCGAGAACTTTCCAGACGCTGCAGACCTGATGCTGGTCTGTGTCGAGGCCGGATTGGGCCTGGACGCAGCACTCACGAAGGTGACGGAGGAAATCCGCATCAAGAGTGAGGCGCTGGCGGAGGAGTTGCACTGGACAAACCTGGAGATGCGAGCGGGAAGCGAAAGGGACAAGTCGCTGCGCAATCTCGCGCTGCGCACGGGCGTCGAGGAGATTGCGACGTTTGCCACGATGCTGACGCAGGCCGACCGTTTCGGCACGAGCATCGGCGACTCGCTGCGGGTGTTTTCCGACGACTTGCGGCACAAGCGCCAAGTGCGCGCCGAAGAGCTGGCAGCGAAGATACCGACCAAGATGCTCTTCCCACTCGTCCTGTTTATTTTTCCGTCGATCCTTGCGGTGATCCTCGGCCCGGCGGCCATCCAGGTGATCCGGACCATGATGCCGATGATGACGGGTACGAACTGAAAGCCTCGAAGCCATGAAAGCTGCGGCCATTCAGATCCCCCGAACTCCCATACCAAAGTTGGGCGGTGAGGATAGAGAGAGGGTTTGTGCCGAGCTCAAGACGGCAACTTGTCCAGCTGGTGCTTGACCGCATACACATACAACTCCAGCCGATTGCTCACCCCCAGCTTCTGGTAAATCGAGGTCAGGTGGTTGCGCAGGGTGTGCTCGGTGACGAACAGCCGCTCGGCCAGCGCCTTGTTCGATGCGCCGCGGCCATCGACCACCGCGTAGATGATCTTTCGCTCCTTGCAGGTCAGGGTTGCCTGTTTCTCCGTCTCGGGATCGGCCTTGTGCGCACGCTTGGAGTCGACGAACTCCGCGAACACGCGGCCCATCGTTTCGTTGTCCACGCACAGCTCGCCCTTGTGCATTCTTTCGATCGCCAGCAGCAGCTGGTCCGCGGCTGCGTCTTTGCGAAGCACACCGCGGGCGCCGCCGAGGACCGCCAGGTCGAGGGTCTTTTGCTGGCGCTCGCCGGTCAGGATCAGTACGCGCGAAATCGAGTTGGACAACAGGCCCGGGAGAATGTCCAGCGCGCACTTTCCGCCCAGGTCGAGGTCGAGCACGATCACGTCGGGGATCACCTGGTCGACCTGTTGGAGCGCTTCTTCGCAGTTTCTCGCCGTTCCCACCACCTGCATTCGCGGCTTCTCGCCATCGATCAATCTCGACAATCCCCACAGCATCGTCTGGTGATCGTCGACAAGCATCACGCCAATGGGTTTTTCAACGGGCTGCATGTTCTGCCTCCTAGATGGGGATCTCGACGTGCACCGCGGTGCCGCCGCTGGTTTTTCGCATGACCTGCGCGTTGCCGCCGAGCGCGGTGGCGCGTTCGGTGATCGACCTCGGCTGGAATTCGACCGATTGGGTTCCGTCGCATTCGTTTTCGATCCGGATGCTGAGCAGGCCATTCGCGCACTCCAGCCTGACGGCGCCGTGGTGCGCGATGGTGTGCTTGCAGATGTTGCTCAAGCCTTCGCGCACGATCTGCAATATCTCCGCGGTCAGGCGGTCGCTCACGTTGAGTTCGCCCTGCACGCAGACCGAGATGTCGATTCCGTAGAAATCTCTGGCCTGCGCTGCCTGCTGGCGCAGGACCATGAGCAGAACCTGCTCCGTCTTGCCCAGGCCGTTCTTGACCGTGCCGGCGTAGCGGCGCAAGTCGCCGATGACCTTGGCGGCCATGTCCGCCAGCTTGTCGAGATCTTCGATCAGCGGGTTGTCGGCGGCCGCCTTGTTGCGCAGCGCGCTCAGGCCCATCTTCAATCCGATGTAAGGCTGGATGGCGGTGTCATGAAGATCCAGCGCGATCTTCTGGCGCTCCTGCGAAGCCGCATCCGAGGCCATCCGGTCCAACAGTTCGATGTTCTCGATCACGGGAAAGGCCTGGGCCGCGATATGGCTCAGGAAGAGCGCGTCGGCCTTTCTGAATCCGGCCTGGCGCGAGAACACGTAGATGCGGCCTTCGCTTCTTCGCTGCGACACCGGTGCACTGATGAACGAACGGGCGTCCAGAAGCTCGGCCAGGTTCTCGCAGGCCGCTTCCGCGTGCTTGTTCCATCTTCCCTCGGTGCTGTCGTACACCGCGGCGCCGGCGAACGGGGACAGCTTTGACCAGATCGGTCTGTTGTGGACAACGATGCGGTTCTGTGGGAGCGCGACGAGCGGCGCGGCCGCCTCGGCGTCGATCCGTTCGGCATTCACGGAATGCTTCGCGTCGCCTTCCCTGACGGTGCGCAGGAAATAGGCGCCCGACTCCTTGTCCCGAACGATCAGCAAGCAGCAGCTTCCCTGGAAGAACACCTGTGTCTTCTCCAGGATGCTGGTGACGGTGTGATCGACGCCGAAGCGCGGATTCGATACGCGGCTGACGTCGCGAAGCAGCGCGAGCCGCCGCTTCAGTTCGACCTTGGAGCCTCCCCAATGGATGCTCATGTAGCCGAACGCAAGCAGAAAGGTCGCGCGCAGCAGCAGGCGGGGGAGATCCTCCTCGGTCGTCGTTCCCACTCCGCAGGCGGTGAACAAACCGACTGAAGCGAGGGTGACACGTGCGCCCTCGTTGAACCCCCATCGGAAAGACGAGGTGAGGATGGCGAAAAAGAAGAAGAGGAAGAAAAAGCTGTGGATCCCGTCCGTGAACACGACGATCAACCCATACCAGCCGATATCGAGCCAATGGATCAGCTTGCTCTGCGAAAACGGGGTGTCCAGCTGCGTGGCGATGTAGACGGCGAGGCTGTGCAGGATGTAGCCGGAGAACAGGAGCCACGTGAAGCCGCCGATTCCCCTCAATCCCGAAGGATCGACAAAAACCGCGAGGAGGGCGGAGAAGGACAGCACGAGCCGCATCCGGGCGACCATGCGCGCATCGGCGGCGTCGGCGGCAGGACCCGTGTCCATCTCATTCTTCCTGTCCAGCTTGTGTACAAGCATTGAATTCCCGTGCGAGAGAAGGCGCATGTGAGAAAGTCACATATTACTACTTAGGTTAACAAGTGTGATTTTTGGTAACGATTTGCGCCCGTTCTGCGCAGGAAGTCACGCCCCACCACGGGGCGCGCACTACCCGCCCCCCGCTACCAAGTCACGCGCAGGCCGACCGTGCCCTGAACCGACGACTTCACCCGGGCGTCGCCGCCGGTGCCGAAGGTGCGTCCGACCTCGCCGAATAGCGTGGTGACCGGCGTCAGCGCCAGCGAAAAGCCGCCCGCGACTTCCGTCGAGGTGTAGCCGCTCGCGCTGGCGATGCGGGTGCTGGAGGCCGTGCCGATGAAGGTCGCCACATCGGCGCCCGAACTCGCGCGGTACACGCTGACCCGTGCATAGGGCTGCAGCCGGCCCGCCGGGGTGGAGATGTCGCCCTTGACGCGCACACCGAGGCGGCCGATCCAGCCTCCTTCGGCGTCTTGATGGACGCGCGCGCCGGCGATCGACACATCGTCGAAACGTGTTCTTTGGCGGATGAGCTGGGCTTGCGGCTCGATGCTCCAGCCATCGGCCAAGGCAAAGGACTTGCCGGTTTCAATCGATGCCGACACGCTGCGCGCCTTGCCCGACACCGTGAAGCTGCTGTCGGGCCGCACGCTGTAACGGTGGCTGCCGGCTTGCAGCACGGCATCGACATACCAGCCGCTCGCATCCCGCCAGGTTGCATAGCCGCCGAGGTAGCGCGACTGCAGATCGGTGCTGCCGACCCTGCCGTAGGTGCCGCGCGCGTTGCCGCTCACGTCGGCGCCCCCGTCCAGTGAGCCGACATAGATGCCGGCGCGCCAGTTGTTGCCGGACAAGAGGTCGGCGCCGGCCTGCAGGCCGCTCACATGGCCACGGCTGTGCGGGGCGACGCTGCCGCCCTGGCGAATGTCCAGGTCGGTGTAGACCGCACGCACCCAGGCTTCGCGGGCAGGCCCCGAATCGCCGACCCGGCGGTTCAGGTTGCCCAGCATCGCGAGATCCGCCTGGCGAACTTGCGCGGGGAGGGCGGCGAGAAGCGGCATTTCGTTCTGATAAACGGGCGGGACAGGTGCGGG
>Ga0075366_10001728_pt1 | contig 10989 bp, 13 predicted proteins | sample EndMethybrTD3031_FD_72351 | JGI IMG/M metagenome (GOLD analysis project Ga0075366, IMG submission 72351) | Populus endosphere microbial communities from Tennessee, USA - Endosphere MetaG P. TD hybrid TD303-1 | ecosystem: Host-associated > Plants > Roots > Endosphere | place: USA: Tennessee... | reverse complement strand
GCGTTCAGACCGCCGTCACGCCCGCTGCAGACTTGTCGCTCGAGACGACGGGCGGGTGCGTCACGATGCTCTTCAGCTCAGGCCGCGGCGAGCGCAGCGCATCGAGATCGGGCCGCGGCCTGAGCTGAAGAGCATCGTGACGCACCCGCCCGTCGTCTCGAGCGACAAGTCTGCAGCGGGCGTGACGGCGGTCTGAACGCCGCCGCGTGCGGCCTCAGCCGTTGCGAAAGAGGAAGCTGTACGCGTTGAGCGCGGGCACGCCGCCGAGATGTGCGTACAGCACCTTCGAGCCGGCGGGGAATTCGCCGCGCCTCACCTTGTCGATCATGCCGTGCATCGACTTTCCCTCGTAGACCGGGTCGGTGAGCATGCCTTCCTGGCGCGCGCACAAGCGGATCGCCTCCAGCGTGCCCTCGTTCGGCAGGCCGTACTCGGGGCCGCCGTAGCGCGTGTCGAGCACCACGTCGGCTTCGGTGATCTCGCGGCCGAGCTCGACCAGCTTGGCGGTGTTGCGCGCGATGCGCAGGATCTGCTCCTTGGTCTGCGCCGGTTTGGCCGAGGCGTCGATGCCGATCACGCGGTCGGCGCGCCCGTCTGCCGCGAAGCCGACCACCATGCCGGCCTGCGTGCTGCCGGTGACGGAGCAGACGACGATGTAGTCGAACTTGAAGCCGAGTTCGGCCTCCTGCGCGCGCACCTCTTGCGCAAAGCCGACGAAGCCGAGCCCGCCTAGCGGATGCTCCGAGCAGCCGGCCGGAATCGGGAACGGCTTGCCACCGGCGCGGCGCACGTCTTCCATCGCCTGCTCCCAGCTCGGGCGGATGCCGATGTCGAAGCCGGCGGCGTCCAGACGCACATCGGCGCCGAGGATGCGCGACATCTCGATGTTGCCGACGCGGTCATACACCGCATCGGAGTAGTTGACCCAGTTCTCCTGCACCAGCACGCACTTCAGGCCGAGGTGCGCCGCGACGGCGGCGACCTGGCGTGTCTGGTTGGACTGGATGCCGCCGATCGACACCAGCGTGTCGCAGCCCTGGGCGAGCGCCTCGGGGATCAGGTATTCGAGCTTGCGAGTCTTGTTGCCGCCGAACGCCAGACCGCTGTTGCAGTCCTCGCGCTTCGCGTACAGCTCGACCTCGCCGCCGAGGTGGGCGCTCAGGCGCTTCAGTGGTTGGATCGGCGAGGGGCCGAAGGTCAGCGGATGACGGGGGAAGCGTTGCAGGTTCATGAGGTGCCTCATTCATCGGTGCGATGGATGGATGAATGGTAGAAAGGCAGCAGCCTCACAGGGTTGCGAAGTGATCTGCTTTGGCGCATCTTTGATATTGCAGATTGATCTGGCGATGGTGTTTGTTTCAGGAGGAAAGAGATGAGCGCAACAAAAGTTCGTGCAAGCCCGCCGGTGTCGCAGTCACTCACGCACGAGATCGACCGCACCGACAAGGCCATCCTTCGCGTGCTGCAGCGCGACGCTTCGCTCTCGAACGTGGCGCTCGCTGCGAAGGTGCATCTCAGCCCGCCCGCGTGCCTGCGCCGCGTCGAGCGCCTGAAGCAGAAGGGGCTGATCACCGGCATCGTCGCGCTGCTGAACCCGCGCGCACTCGATGCCGGCATGCTCGTGATGATCGGCGTCGTGCTCGACCGCTCGACGCCCGATTCGTTCGCGGCCTTCGAGAAGGCGGCCGTGAAGGTCTCGGGCTGCCTGGAGTGCCACGTCGTGACCGGCGAGTTCGACTACTTCATGCTGCTGCGCACGCGCGACCACGAAAGCTTCAACCGGCTGCATGCCGAGCAGTTGCTGCATCTGCCGGGGGTCCGGCAGATTCGCTCGTTCATGGTGTTGAAGCAGGTGCTGTCGACGACGGAGTTTCCGGTCTAGCGCAGCGGTCCGCTACATCACTCCCTCGAAGTCACGCGCACGTTGCGACAACGGTTTGGCGTTGATGCGATGCACTTGCGTCAGTAGCTTGGCGGTCGCTCGGCGGTGCGCCGGCGATTGCATCACCTTGTTTCGATGGTCGACCGTGGCGTGCCCCGGCTTCTCGGCGAAGATCTCGATGCCGCTCACGCTCGAGGGTCTGCGTTGCGCGGAGCGATGCAGCGTTGTTCCCATGATCAGGCTCAAGCGGTTCAAGGAGACGCGTTCTATCGACGATCCGTGTCTGGACAGAAACTCGGCACTGGCTTGGACGTGTTCGACGGTTTCGCCAGGGAATCCCAGCACCATCGTGCAGCGCGTCGAGATGCCGGCTCGGGTCGCGTCCTCCAGGACTCGCGCGATGGTCTCGACCCTCGTGCCCTTCTTCATCAGGTCGGACAGCGCTTGGCTGCCGGTCTCCAAGCCCGTGGTCAGTCGGACACAGCCCGACTTGGCCGCGTCTTCGAGATCCCGCCTCGAAAGGCCGTTGTCATCTTCCATGCCTGCGTGAATGGCCGCGATCCATTTCGCGCCTGGCGCGACATGCTGAACACCGCCGATCAGCGAGCGCCAGACAGACATGTTGCTGTTCAGCTTCAGGTCGGTGAAGACGAAGCGCGATACGTCGTGCTTTCGGTGATGGAACGCCAGTTCGTTCAGAACGTTGGCCGCGCTGCGGCTGCGGTAGGTTCTGCCGGCCGTGCTCGTGACATCGCTGCAGAACCTGCAGACGCCCCAACCGCAGCCTCGGCCGGTGATGATGGGAACGATCCGGTTCGGATATGCCGACCATGGGAAGTCGCTGTAGTCGGGGAACGGGACGCTGTCCAGGTCGCGCAGCGGTGCGGCGATCGAGCCGCGTTGCACGCCGTCGCTGCCGGAGCAGAACACGCCTTCATGGATGCTCGGATCCTCCTTGGCGACAACGGACGCCACGATCGACGGCAGGCGCAACTCCACTTCACCGGCGATCAATGCGGACAATCCGGGTATGCGCACCCAGTCGTCGATGACTTCGCGCTGCGCAAAGTACGGCCCGCCAACGATCACAGGAATGCCCAGCCTCTGGCTCGCTGCGCATAGTTGCGCGCAGACGTCCTGGTAGATCAGGTAGGTGGAGACCAGCACCGCATCGGGCCGGAGTTCTTCGATGGCCTTCGTTGCTGCGGCCAGCACCTCTTGTTCGTGCCGGTTGACGCCCGACAGGCGGTGCATGGCAACACGGTCCCGGATGCGCCGAACCGTATCGTTTCGAGAGGTGGCCACACGGTGGTTCAGCTTGGCCTTGATCAGGTCGAAGCGTCCCGGCGCGGGTTCTCGAGTCACTCCCTGCACACCGACCATCAACGGGGCGAAGACGCGGACCTGATAGCCGGCCGAGCGCAGGATGGTCGCGAGATAGCCGATCGGCAGCGTCGGATACCGCGCAAAGTTATTCAGGTCGACAAGGAGCACGCTTCGTTGCGCTGTCATCGCTTCGTCCTCCGTTGGCGATGCCGAAGGATACGAAGTGACTCGCGTTGCACCCCACCCGCAACCGGGGGGTCAGAGCGAAGATCGTGTGCGAGAGTCGCTGGCGCGCCCGGCTGGGATCGAACCAGCAACCCCTGCCTTCGGAGGGCAGTACTCTATCCATTGAGCTACGGACGCGGAGCGTTGGATTCTATCAGCGCACCCTGCGCCGGCGCGGTGCCGAGGGCGGCTCGCCGGGCGTGGGCCCTATAATTCCGCGGTTTTGCGCCGGCGTGCGCGAGCCCTTCTTTTTCGGGCCGGTCGCCGACCCGCCGTATTCCGCCCTGAGGACTCCATGAGCGACGCCCACACCACGCACGACGATCACGACGGCCCGCACGAAGGCCCCATCAAGACGCCCAAGCAGCTGATCCTCGCGGTGTTGTTCGCATTCGTGGTGCCGATCCTCGTGATCGTGCTGCTGGTCGAATACGTGAACTCGAGCCACCGTCCGGCTGCAGGCAGCAAGGGCCTGACGCCAGAAGCCGTGGCCGAGCGCATTGCGCCGGTCGGCAAGGTCGAGGTGAAAGACGCGACCGACCTGTCGACGCTGAAGACCGGCGAGCAGGTCTTCGCGGCGCAGTGCACCACCTGCCACACGGCCGGCCTGGTGGGCGCGCCCAAGCTCGGCGACGCGGGCGCATGGGCGCCGCGCATCAAGACCGGTTTCGATGCGCTCGTGCACTCCGCGATTGCGGGCAAGGGGCAGATGGGGCCGCAAGGTGGCGGTGACTTCACCGACCTCGAGGTGGCGCGTGCGGTCGTCTTCATGGCGAACAAGGGCGGCGCCACGTTCGAAGAGCCGAAGGCGCCGGCTGCCACCGCTTCGGGCGCTGCCGCGCCGGCCACGGCCGCAGCACCCGCACCTGCACCGGCGCCCGCGCCGGCAACCACGGTGGCTGCTGCAACGCCCGCCCCAGCCGCTGCCCCCGCCGCCGCGAAGGCCGATGCGGTGCCGGCGCTCTACACGCAGCTGTGCCAGACCTGCCACGCCGCCGGCGTCGCCGGTGCGCCGAAGCTCGGCGACAAGGCAGCCTGGGCGCCGCGCATCGCCGAAGGCATGGACAAGATCATGGCAATCGTGATCAACGGCAAGGGCGCGATGCCGCCCAAGGGCGGCTCGACCGCGAGCGAGGCCGAGCTGCGCACCGTCGTGACCTACATGGTGAACGCGTCGAAGTAAGCGGCGCTTCCTCTCCCGCCAGGGCCGGCTCTTCGATTCGAAGGCCGGCCTTTTTGTTGGCAAGCATGCTGGCGCGCTTTGTTGGCGCGCTTTGCTGGCGATTTCGGGGACTTGCATCCATCGCTCTCGCGGCTGCGTAACGGGTGGTACCCATCCACTCCAGGAGCCAACGATGAAGTCCCTTGCGCTGCTTGCCACTGTTGGCATGACCGCCGCTGTTCTGTCGGCCTGCAACAGCATGTCGCCCATGATGATGAAGGTCGACAACGCGTCGCTGCCCGAGCCGGTGCGCGTGCCGTCGGGCCAGAAGGTCGTGATGACGACCAGCGGCGTCGGCGAGATCACGTACGAGTGCCGCGAGAAGAAGGACATGGCGGGCCAGCACGAGTGGGCCTTTGTCGGCCCGGTCGCAACGCTGTACGGCGCCGACAAGAAGGCCGTGGGCAAGTACTACGCCGGTCCCACCTGGGAAGCCAACGACGGCTCCAAGGTCACCGGCAAGCAGGTCGCCGTGGCGCCGGCCACGCCGGGCAGCATTCCGCTTCAGCTCGTGAAGGCCGAGCCCGCGATGGGGGCGGGCGCGATGATGGGCGTGAGCTACATCCAGCGCCTGAACACGAAGGGCGGCGTGGCGCCCTCGATGGCCTGTGATGCGATGAGCAAGGGCAAGCGCCTGCAGGTCGCCTACGAAGCCGACTACGTCTTCTACGGAATGTGAGGCTGGGGCCGGGGCTTGAGCTGGTAGCCGAAGCGCTGCGGCATCGCTTCGAAGCGCAGCTCGGCCGGCGTCCACGCGCCGGCCTCGACGGCGCTCGCCGCGAGCTCCATGTCGAGCGTGTGCACGATGCCGAAGCCGATGTCGGTCGCGAGGAACAACCGCCCGTGCTCGTCGAGCCAGCTGCTCTCGATGTGGGCCGCGGCGCCGGTGTGCCCGGCCACCAGCGGCGCCTCGCCGCCGGCCTGCACGCGCCACACCCACGGCGCCGCTTCGAGCTCGACATACACCCGCTGCGGCCCGTTCTGGAAGAACCACGCGCCGGCGTCGTCGTGCAGGTAGTTGCGCTCGATGAAGTCGCGCAGCTTCTCGTGCTGGATGCGGCTGCCCTTGACCTGCGGGAACGGTCCGGCCTGCTGGATGCGATCGTCGCGCATGTACCAGTCGCCGCGCGCGTCGAGCGCGAGCCAGCCGTAGCAGTGCGGCACGTTCGGCCACTTCTTCAGCGCCTGTTTGACGATCTCGTCCATGGCGAAGCCTTTGCTGCCCGATCTTGGATCAGAGCTGCTGCCCGATCCAGTTCATCACCTGTTCCGGCAGGGTCAACACGTGGCCCGGCCAGCGACCGCCCGGAAAGCCGACGTGGCCGCCGTGCCGCGGCTGCCAGAGTGTGACGTGCGGGCCGACCTCGTGGGCACGCGGCAGCGAATACGCCGGCACGAAAGGATCGTTGCGCGCGTTGAGCACGAGCGCCGGGATGCGGATGCGCGCGAGGTGGGGCTTCGCCGAGCCGCGGCTCCAGTAGTCGTCGGTGTCGCGAAAGCCGTGCAGCGGCGCGGTGAACACGTTGTCGAACTCGTACAGCGTGCGCGCAGCGAGCAGCTTGTCGCGGTCGAAGAGGCCCGGATGCTGGGCGAGTTTGCGCAGCGCCTTCGGTTTCATCGTGCGCAGGAACATGCGCGTGTAGACGGCGCGGTTGAACCCGCTGCCGATCGCCCGCCCGCCCGCCGCGAGATCGATCGGCGAAGACACCGCCGCGACCGCGCTCACCGTGCGCGCAGCCGACTCGCCCGCTTCTTCGGCCCAGCGCAGCAGCGCATTGCCGCCGAGCGAGACACCGACCGCGGCGATGGTCCCGGCGTGCAGGCCACGCAGCTGCGCGAGTATCCAGCCCATCTCTTCGTGATCGCCCGAGTGATAGGCACGCGGCGCCAGGTTGATCTCGCCCGAGCAGCCGCGAAAGTGCGGCACCGCGAAGCGCCAGCCGTGCTCGCGCGCCCAGTGCGCGAAGGCTTGTGCGTAGTGGCTCGCCGACGAGCCCTCGAGGCCGTGGAACAGCACCAGCAGCGGGCTTGCGGTGTCTTCGCCGAGCCAGTCGACGTCGATGAAGTCGCCGTCGGGCGTGTCCAGTCGCTGGCGCCTGAACGTTGGCGGCGCGCCGTGGTGGCGCTTGCTGAAGAGAGCCGGCCAGATCGTCTGCGCGTTGCCGCCGATCAGCCAGCGAGGGGCGAGGTACTGCTCCATGCGCCGAGCGCCCGACTAGTGCAGCACCGACGCGACCTCGACGATCTCCTGCACTTCGCGCGGCGAGCCGGGGCTGGCGTGGTGTGCCACCAGGCGCCAACCCTGGGCGCCTTTCAGGTAGACGTTGGTCGCGACGACCCAGGCCGACTGCGGGCCTTCGGTGGTCATGATCTGGATGTGCTCGAGCACGCTGTGCACGGCGCTCGTGAGGGTCTGCAGGCGGCGCACCTTCTCGGGGTGCACGTTGATCGCGCCGTTCGCGAAGATCGCGTCGAACGCCGAGCGGATCGCCGCCGCGCCCACCACGCGCGGGCCGCCCGGGTGTACGCAGCTGATCTCTTCGTCATCGGACCAGACGGCCATGAGGCGTTCGATGTCGCCGCGCTGCAGCGCCTCGTAGAACTGCTGCTCGATCTCGTCGGGTGCGGCGAGCGGCGGGGCGGGGCGGGAGCGTGGCATGTCAGCCCTTCACTGGAAAACGACGGTCTTGCGCCCGTTGAGCAGCACGCGGTGCTCGACGTGCCAGCGCACCGCGCGTGCCAGCACCACGCTCTCGACATCGCGGCCGACCGCGGTGAAGTCTTCCGGGCCGAGCGCGTGGTCGACCCGCTCGACGTCCTGCTCGATGATCGGCCCCTCGTCGAGCTCGGCCGTCACGTAGTGCGCGGTCGCGCCGATCAGCTTCACGCCGCGCTCATGCGCCTGGTAGTAGGGCTTCGCACCCTTGAAGCTCGGCAGGAAGCTGTGGTGGATGTTGATTGCGCGGCCGGCGAGGAAACGGCAGAACTCGGGGCTCAGGATCTGCATGTAGCGCGCGAGCACGACCAGATCGACCTGCAGCTCTTCGACGAGCGCCTCGATGCGCTGCTCCTGGGCACGCTTGTCCTGGGCGGACGCTCCGGCGGCCAGCGGCAGGTGATGGAACGGCACGCCATGGCTCGCACTGAGCTCGGCGAAGTCGGGGTGGTTCGAGACGACCGCCGCGATCTCGGCATTGAGCTGGCCCGAGCGGCACCGGAACAACTGGTCGTTCAGGCAGTGGCCGTGCTTGCTGACGAGCATCAGCAGGCGCGGCCGGCGCGCCAGCGAATGCACCTGCGTGTGCATGCCGAAGCGTTCGCGCAGCGGCGCACACAGCGCAAGCAGCGCGCTCACGTTGCCGAGCGTAGGCGGAGCGTCGAAGTGCACGCGCATGAAGAAGAGCCCGGTGGCGTCGTCGGCGAGCACGTCGCCGAATTGCTGGGAATCGATGATGTTGCAGCCCGCTTCGTACAACAGCCCGGAGACGGCGTAGACGATGCCTTTCGCATCCGGACAGGACAGGGTCAGAACAAATTGATTCGGGCTGGACATGAGTTACGCTTCGTTCGCTTCACATTGTACGAAGGCCCTTCGAAACGATGACCATCCCCGAGCGCGAGTGGAACGAACGCAGTCGTGCGCTGTCGCAGCTGCTCGCCCGCGCCGGGCTCGGCGATCGTGCGGCGTTTGCCACACTCTACGAGCGCACCAGCTCGCATCTGCTGGCGGTGGTGTTGCGTATCAACCGTGACCGGGCCCAGGCCGAAGACGTGCTGCAGGAGGTTTACGTCAACGTCTGGCGCGCGGCGCAAAGCTTCGATGCGGCGCAGAGCCAGCCGTTGACCTGGCTGACCAGCATTGCGCGCAACCGCGCGATCGACAGCCTGCGCCGCTCGCAAACCCAGCCCCAGCTGCGCTCCAACATCTCTGGCAACGACCCTGATGAAGAGGATTCCGACGTGTACGACTCCGTGGCCGACGACGCGCCCGGCCCGCTCGACCTGCTGAGCCGGGCCTCGGATGCACGCGCTCTGCACGGTTGCATGGAGGGCCTGAGCGCGACGCAGCGGCAAAGCGTGGCGCTCGCGTTCTTCGACGGCCTGAGCCACGGAGAAGTCGCCGAGCAGATGCGCCAGCCGCTCGGTACGGTGAAGTCGTGGGTGCGGCGCGCGCTGCAATCGCTGAAGAACTGCCTCGAGGCCGCCGTGCAGCGCGACGCTTCGACGGGCAACGGCTGAGGCATCTGAGATGGACTACAGCCGTCCCGAACTCGCCGACCGGCTGGCTGCCGAATACGTGGCCGGCACGCTGCGCGGCCCTGCGCGGCAGCGCTTCGAGACGCTGCTGCCCGCGCATTCGAACCTGCGCCGCGCCGTGCGCGCCTGGCAAGACCGGCTGATGCCGCTGACGCTCGCGATCACGCCGCAGCAGCCGTCGCCCGAGGTCTGGAAGCGCATCGAACGGCGAATCGGGCCGGCACCGGCGCCGCAAACCGCCGCACTCGCAGGAAGTTGGCGCCAGCTCGCGTTCTGGCGAGGGCTGGCTGGGCTCGCGTCGACGGCGGCCGTTGTGCTGGCAGTCGTGCTTGCGGTGCCACAGCCGGCCCAACCGCCTATCGTCGTGGTGCTCGGCCCGGCCGCGCCGCCGGCCGATGGCGCCGCGGCATCGGCATCGTTCGTGGCGAGCATCAGCCCCGATGGCCGCTCGATGGTGACGCGGCCTATCGCGAACGTCCGTCTCGAATCGAATCGCTCGCTCGAGCTGTGGGCCGTGCCGAAGGCGCGAGCGGGCCAGCCGGCCGAAGCGCCGCGCTCGCTCGGCGTGATCTCGGCCGATGGCGCCACGGTCGTGCAGCGCGGCAAGGTGCTCGACGATGTCGACGCGCTGGCCCTCAGCCTCGAGCCGAGCGGCGGCTCGCCGACCGGCAAGGCGACCGGGCCGATCCTGTACGTCGGCAAGCTGCCGGCGGCGCCGAAGCGCTAGCTCAGGCCGCCGCCACCGTCTCGGCCAGCGCCGCCTCGACCCGCTGCGGGCTCACGCCCGTCAGGCAGCGCGTGTGGCCGAAGCGGCAGACGCGGTCGAAGCATGGCGCGCAGTCGAGCTGGAGCTCTTCCTTCAGCCACAGCACACGCGCCCGCGGGTTCAGCGGCGGTGTGTGCTCGGGGCTGGTCGAGCCGAACACCGCCACCTGCGGCACGCCGAACGCGGCTGCGACGTGCATCAGACCCGAGTCGTTGCTGACGACGCCGCGGCTGCCGGCGATGAGTGCCATCGCGTCGAGCAGCGAAGTCTTGCCGGCCAGCACGCGGCAGGCGCCGCCGGCATGCTGGGCGATCTGCTCGCACAGCGCGAGCTCCTTGCCGGAACCGAGCAGCAGGATCGGTAGACCGTGCGCCGCCGCCAACTGGCTTGCCAGCTTGGCGTAGTGTTCGGCCGGCCAGCACTTGGCCGGGCCGTACTCTGCACCGGGCGCGAATGCCCAGTAGCTGCCGCGCTGCACACCGACCGAAACGGCGGTGGCGTCGATCTTGGCGGCATCGAAGCGCAGTTGCGGGCGCTGGTCGGCAGGCGCTGGGGTACCGGCCAGTGCGCTGTAGAAGGCGACCATCGGCGGGCGGCCCGTCGGGTTCGGCAAGCGCCGGTTCAGCAGCAGGTAGCGGCTCTCGCCCTGGTAGCCGATGCGCTTCGCAATGCCCGCGAGCCACGGGATCAATGCTGATTTCAGCGAGTTCGGCAATACGTAGGCGGCATCGAAGCGTCCGCGCAGCGTGGCGGCGACACGGCGGCGTGCCGCCCAGTCGAGCCGGCCGTGCGCGAACGGCAACTCGATCACCTCACCGACCTGCGCCATCGCGCGGTACACCGGCGCGACCCACGGCAACGCTGCAACGCTGAGCTGTTCGCCGCGCTCGGCAAGCCGCGCCAGCAGCGGCTCGGACATCACCGCGTCGCCGATCCACTGCGGCGCGATGACCAGGGTTCGGGTCATGCGCCGGTGCACCTCAATGCGAGTGGACCTTCTCGCCTGCCTTGAGCTTGTACTCGGTCCCGCAGTACGGGCACTTGCCCTCACCGGTCGTCGCGACGTCGATGAACACGCGCGGGTGGTTGCTCCACAGCGGCATCTTCGGATTCGGGCAGAACACGACGCCCGGACCTTGCAGGTCTTTCGCGGTGACTTCGACTTGCGTCACCGGCTTGTTGTTCGACGAGAGTTCGGTCATCGCCATCACACCTTGCTGAGCCATTCGGCGTACTTCGGATTGCGCCCGTTCACGATGTCGAAGAACGCGCTCTGGATCTTCTCGGTGATCGGCCCGCGCGAGCCCGAAC
>Ga0075366_10001727_pt1 | contig 10990 bp, 17 predicted proteins | sample EndMethybrTD3031_FD_72351 | JGI IMG/M metagenome (GOLD analysis project Ga0075366, IMG submission 72351) | Populus endosphere microbial communities from Tennessee, USA - Endosphere MetaG P. TD hybrid TD303-1 | ecosystem: Host-associated > Plants > Roots > Endosphere | place: USA: Tennessee... | reverse complement strand
CCTCAACGCTTATCATCCAGCGCGCCCTGCCCGGGTGGCGGAATTGGTAGACGCAGCGGGCTTAAAACCCGCCGCTTGCTGGAAAGCGGCGTACGGGTTCGATTCCCGTCCTGGGCACCACGAAAGCGTCCAAAGCAATCCGAGAAGGCCGAAGAGTCGCAAATTTGCGAGTGAAAATCGGTCTGGATGGAGATTGCGGCGGACAACAGCGTCCGCTTGCAGCCGGGGGTAACTGGGGGTAGATTCTGGGGTAGCTCCAGCTACCCCGAGCCGAGTTACCCCATGCCACTGACCGAGATCGCCATTCGCAATGCCCGCTGGGCTGCCGACCGTGCTCGCCTGTACGACGAACGGGGCCTGTATCTGCAGCTTGCCGAGTCCGGTGGCAAGTGGTGGCGCCTGAAGTACCGGTTCGGTGGCAAGGAGAAGCTGCTATCGCTGGGCACCTATCCGGAAGTGCCGCTCGCCGGGCGTTGGATCGACGACGCGAAGCGGAAGGCCAAAGACAAGACCGGCTACCTGAAGGGAGCTCGCGAGCTGCGGGATGAAGCGCGTGAGCTGATCGCGGCCGGCCTGGATCCGAGCGCCGAGCGCAAGGCCGCGAAGGAGGCCGTAGCGGCGGCGTCGGTGTCGGCGAAGACGTTCCGAGTGCTCACTTCGGAGTGGATGGAGCATCGGCGCCAAGCCTGGACGCAGGGCACCTTTGACGCGATCAAGGCCTCTCTCGATACACACGTCATGCCGGAGCTTGGCGACAAGCCAGCGGGCGAAATTTCGCCGGAAGACGTGCGGCGCACAGTGAAGCTTGTCGAAGCCACGGGCGCTGCCGAAGCGACGCGGCGGGTCTTCCAACGCGTGAAATCGGTGTATCGCTATGCCATTGCGAATGGCATCGTCCGCACCGATCCGACGTACTCGCTCAAACCCGCTGAGATCCTGAAGCCGCACGTGGTCCGCCACCGAGCCGCGCTGTCGGAGCGCGAGTTGCCAGACTTTCTGCGCGCCGTCGACGCCTACCCCAATCCGGTGACGCGCGGTGCGCTACAGCTACTGCTGCTGACTGCCGTTCGCCCCGGCGAGCTCCGAGGGGCACGGTGGGACGAGATTGACGAAGAGAAGGCGATGTGGCTCATCCCGAAAGAGCGCATGAAGATGAATACGGCGCACCTCGTGCCCCTGAGCCTGCAAGCACTCGAGGTACTGGAGAGCATGAAGGTAATCAACGGCAAGGCCGATCTCGTCTTCGAATCGGAGTACTACCCTGCGAAGCCGATCTCGGACGGGACGCTCACAAGCGCTCTGGTGCGCATGGGGTTCAAGGGACAGATGAGCGCGCACGGCGCGCGTTCAGTCTTCAGCACGATCGCCAACGAGTCGGGCATGTGGCAGACGGATGCGATCGAGCGCGCCCTGGCACACGAAGAGCGAGATCAGGTCCGAGGCGCGTACAACCGCGCGAAATACCTGCAGGAGCGCCGGGCAATGGCCCAGTGGTGGGCCGACCATCTGGACACGCTGCGGAAGCGCTCCAAGGTCACGCCGATTCGCGCCTAGGGCCAGTTCGTGGAGTCGCCCGCCAAGAAAGCCCGCCCGAAAGCTGGCAAGCCCCATCCGCTGCTGCTGAAGCTCCGCAAAGAGTCATCCATACGACAGGGATGGGTGCGCCTTGCAGAGCGCCTCGCAAAGGCTGCCGACGATCCGCTCATCAGGGCGACAGCCGGACCGCGCGATGCGCTGCGCATCTTCGGCCTGATCGCCGCAACGGGAGAAGCTGACCTCGAGGAATCTGCCGCCTTCTTCATCAAAGCGGCAGAGCGACAGTACAAGGCGATGCTTCGCGAGCGAGACAAATCGAATGGCAAAGTGGGCGGCCGGCCATCTGCGAAGAGTCTCGCGCCGAGCTGGCGACAGGAGCTGCAGCGGCTCAAGAAAGTCCATCCGCGCACGCCGGAGGACTCGCTGATCGACCAGATCTCGGACGGTACGAAGGTCGATGGCCGGAAGGGCTTCACATCAGGACAGGTGCGCCAGGCAATCGACGCACTGAAGCACCGCTAGAGGACCTCTCTCGCACCTCCCCATAGATAGAAGTCGCGGCACAGGAACGTGATGAGTTCCTGCGAAACGCCGGTCACACCGGCTTCGCTGAAAGTCTGGGCGCTGATTCGCCTGAACCACCCTTCTTCTTTGGCGCGCAGTTCCTTGATCGCGTTCGGTCGGAACGTGAGCAGTTCGCGGACCGCCGTGGCAGCGTGCCGGTATTTGGGGCAAGACGTGTAGGTCGGCCTGCCGATAGCGAGTTGAGCGAACCAAGTTGCGGCCCCCTCCTCGAGTACGGGAGCGCTTAGCCCACGCTCGGCCGAAAGGAGGTGCACTACCTCGTGTGCAAGCTGGTATTGAGCACGAATCAGGTCGTCAAGCGTCTCTAAGGACAGCCGAATGATTACGTGGCCAGGCGTCGGGAAGTGAAGCTGCGGCACTGCATCGTGGAACTCGATCCCGATGAAGGTCGCGGCCTTTTCGTTGCGCGGACCAAATAGCTCTTCCGCCTTGCCAAGCATTTCCCCCATTCGGGAAGCTAGCGTCGCGCTGAACTTCCCGTCTGCTAGCCGCTGGAGCTTGAAGTGGGTCTCATGCATTGGGATGGGTCAGCCCTTCTAACCTTTGCAAATCAACCGGTTGCGTTCTCGCCAGTCACTCCAACCGCGGGCCCCGGGGCCGCACCCGCGTTGGGAAATCGAAGCGCCCAGACTTTCCCGGTGACGGTTTCTAGGCCTAGCTCGGCGCGCAGCTCGTCGCGAAGATCGCAGAGCAACTCATCGTAGTTAACCTTGCCCTTCTCGCGCGATGCGCGCAGCAGACCGGCGCCAAGCTCGATCGCCAGGCCAATCTGTCTCGGCGTGCCGTAAAGCTGAATCTCGGCCATGAAGGCTTCGAGCTTTTCCCGGACCTCTTTGTCTACCGGGCGGTTGCTCGAAGACGCCAGGCGCAGGTACGCGGCTTCAAGCGCACGCACACGGCCCTCCCGCCGTTTCGCGGCCTTCTCTCGAGTCACATTCAATCGATGCGCGACAAACCAGCCGGCCACGACAACCAACCCGGCAACCGAGTTCGTTGCCGCCGCATTCCAGTCGAGCACGCCCATGAACAGGCTTAGCAGTAAGGCGAAGGCAGCCACAACCGCCACGGCAAGCACGGCCATTTCGTCCCGATTGCCTCCCATGCCTTTGCCCCCCTGCTGATTTGAGGCCAATTGTGGTCGACTAGCTCGCGCGTGTCATCGTAGGGCGCCGCAGCGAATACCCGAATGGAGAATCACGACGGCTAGCCGGACGATGGGCGCATGTCCGTCCGCTATGCCAACAAGAAGCAGCACTTCGTTCCCCTCAGCTATCTGCGGGCTTGGTGCGATCCGGCTTGCCCTCCCGGCCACACGCCATATGTCTGGCTCTCGGATGCCAACGGATCGGCAACGCGCAAGAAGGCACCGGAGAAGATTTTTGCGGAGACAGACATGTACACGTTCCGTATGCCAGACGGCAGCCGCGATCTGTACGCCGAGCGAGGACTGTCCACAGTAGAGACGCGGTTTTCGCTCCTGCGCAAGTTCAGGCTTGACAAGCGCACCGACCTAGATCCCGAAGATTGGCAATGGCTCTGTTTGTTCGTCGCTCTTTCGCAGGTGCGCACCAAGGCATCTCGCGATCACTTTGCGGCGCAGCTGCATGGTCTGAGGGACAGAGTTCGACAGCTCGAGGAACAAGTTGCAAAGGACGCTCGCGAGGGCGTCAGGCGCGACCACTCGAGGACTTTGCAAATGGAGGGCGGAAGCCCGATCAGTTCCGAGGAAGTGCAAAACATGGCGGACACGGTTTTGACAACGATGCTGCTCCCGATGGCCGAAAAAACCATCTGGCCGATCATGCTGCGCATGTCAGCAGTCATGCTTTGCACGGACGACGAGCTGGGCTTCGTAACCACAGATCACCCGTGTACTTGGTTCGACCCGCTTTGGTACCGTATGCCGCCAATCTATCGGTCCGTCGGCATAGCCAACAAGAACATCGAGATCACCATGCCGATCTCGCCATCGCAGTGCATCCTATTCACGCACGAACCGCGCAAGTTCTGCTACCTCGATGTGCCCTACGAACTGGTGGAGATTCTCAACAATCGCCACTGTTCCCAAGCACCTGAGAACATCGTGGCCCGTCGCAGCGAAGTACGCGATGCGTGGTTCACACTGTCAGAGCTGCCGCCGGATGCGTGGGAGAACCAGCACAGGGACGGCCAGGCCTAGGCAAATGGCGCCGCCCATGCGCTCATGGGAGAAGGCACCTACCACGGCACGAGCGGCGGCCAGCCCTCGATCTCGTCATCGGCGCCCCGGCAGCGCGGCGGCAGGCGTTTGAACGGTAACCTGCCGACTACTCCTTGTCAGGATCAATCCCACATGTCCGCCTTCTCTTCTTCGCTGCGATTCCTGCATTGTCTGCGGCACCTGGACCGTCTCCAACAAGCGCTCTCAACTGGCGTTCGATTCACCGGCCACCCGGTAGCGTTTCGACCCGCAGACTCACACGATCACTGGTCCGTGCTTCTCGGAGATCTGCTTCCTTTGCTCCTCTCGAAGCTCCAACAACTCGGCCTGCCCTGGGAATCCTTGAGCGAAGATCGGAGGCGCGCAATCGTGCTCGGCCTCGGCTCCGTGTCAGCGGAAATCCCAATGATTTGTTTTACCGAAGTACCGGATGGCCGGAGCACTGCCATGCACCACTACCAGTACGGCCGCTATGGGTTGGTTGTGAAGCGGGAATGGCTCGAGTTGAACAACGCCGACCGCGTGCTGTACGTCGGGGACATGTCGGCGGTATCGAAGCGCGTGTTTCGGCTAGTTGCGGCGGCGAATATTCTGGGAATGCACGCACCGGCAGGCCAGCCCTTGTTCGACAACTTCACGATGCGTGCGGCGCTCGACTTGATCGCATATGTCGAGAATCGGCAGAACCTTGAAGAGTTCGAGTGGCGCATCGCAGGCCGGCACGGCCTTATGGGCGGCCCAAGAGACACAGACACCCGCTTGCCATTGCCGCTCTCGTTTGTCGAGACGGTCTTCGTAAGCGATGAGGCGGAGCTGGATGACATGAAGGCACTCGTTGCGTCGCTAGCATCGGCTCAAGCAGTCAAACATTCGCCGGAGGTGCGCTGCTCCGATCAGGCTGCCGCTTGAACACCGTCGAGTAGACGCCCCTCCTAGCCCCGACTCGCCGCCGTGACGCGACGCCACTCTGCGCGCTCGTCGAGCTTCTCTAGGCGCTTGCGCTCGCGCATGAGCTTGAGGTCGAAAATCTCCTCGAGCTGCAAGAACAGCGCGAATTCTGCTGTGGTCAGGCCGTGCTTCTCCCTCAGGGTGAGGTAAATGGCGCGGGCCTGCGCCACGTGGGGGCTGTCGTCCATGCGTACTCCTCGCAGCGGAAGACCAGCATCCTGCATCGTCGATGTCGACACCGCAAGGTGCGCGGCGAGCCCTCAAACCGAACAGCGCGCGCATCGTTCGGTCGGCATCGCCGCCAATTGCTGAAACCGACTCGACTCGTCCTTGGTCAGGCCCATGTCGGCGAGCGTTGGTCCGTGGCCGGACGATGCAACGGGTGTGCCCCCATTGGGGGAACAGTGCCTGCTCTAAGTGGCAGCCGACCAACCCTGCGGCTCGAGCACGACTTGGCCGCGCGCCTGCAGCGCCCTCAGGCGCGACCAGGCGGCCGACGACGAGACCCCAAGCCCTGCTGCTGCATCGCGAACGGACGCGACACCTTCGTCGCGCAGGAACCCGAGGATCGCCTCCTCGAACGCAGCGATCCGGCGCTGGTGCGCGGTCGGCTCCGCAGGCAGCGGCTCGAGCTCGAGGTCGGGCTCCTCGTTCGCGTCGACCGCGCACACGATCACGCGCGTTCGCTCGGGCGGCCAGGCCACGGCAGGCGCTGGCATGGCGCAGAGCAGTAGTGCGGTGATCGAGTGACGCCACGGATCCACGCAATCGATGGTAGCTCAGTCGATGAGCTAGGTGGGTGTTCCCAAAGTTGGGGAGACCCTGAAGAAAGGTGCCGGCCGCCGAACCCGGGAAGGAAGAAAACGAGGTCCGCGCCGGCGCTCGATCACCTGGCGCTTCAGGTTTTCGAGGGTGCCGGCCGCAACCGCAAAGGGAACGGTTCGCCGGCGCTCCGCTCGTGCCGAATCGCCGGCGGCGCGGAGGTTGAACACGCAACGCGGAAGCCTACTTCCGTGCTGCGTCTTCGAGCCTTGTGAGCCGACGCTCGAGGGCGCGCTGCACGTCGAATGTTGACTGCTCACTTCTGCCGAGCTCGCGCGCGACCAGCTCGCGCACGTGCTTGCCGATGCCCTCTGTGATGAGCGACATCGTCGGCTTGAACCATTTGCCAGGTTGCGCATCGCGATCGGCGATGAGCGTCTCAAGCCGCTCGACAGCGCGCGTGAGCGTCACGAGTTCGGAGCGCAGCGCGGCGTTGTCGTCGGCCATCACCACGACCCCCAATAGGTATTGGCGATTCGGCCTGGAGGGCCAGGCGGGCCGACTGGGCCGGGCGAACCGACACCGCCGCCGGCTGCAATGATTGCGTGCGCCGGGCGACGTTCCAGGGCCTCGACGCGCTCTTCGAGCTCGGCAAGTGCTGCAGCGAGATCTGCATCGTCACCATCCGCAGCCTCGAGCCCGCGCACGCGCAGCGCGAGCCGTTCCAACGCGAGGGCGAGGTTGGCAGCCATCAGATCGAGACCCCCGACAGGTACGCGGCTGCACCGCTGCGACGCGGCTGCCAGTTCAGCGCGCGCATCACTCGGTACGCGACCAACCCGTTTTGCCACATGTTGATCATTTGCGCCGCCGTGGCGAGCGGGGCGGTCTGCATCTGCAAATCGCCTTGCCGTGTGAACTCGACTTCGCTCTGGCCGGCGTCGGCGAGGTTTACTTCGCTCTGCTGAACCAATGCGATGAGTCCGCTGCCGGGCGACCCGACATGCTGCACGGCCGCCGAGTCGAAGACTTTGAAACCGGCCAATTCGTTGCCGGCAATGCCGGGGTAGGCAAGCGCGCCGCCGCTGCGCATCAGCGCCATGCGCGCCTTTGTTCTCGAGCTCATCACCCAGGCCGCGCTGCTGAGATCCATGCCGCTGTCGATCAACAAGTCCATCAGCGCGACCAGGCCGGCGTCGAGATCGGCCACGGTTCCACCGGCGAGCGGTAGGTTCGGCGCGCCGTGGAGGATCGATGCGGGCGTTGCGTCATCGCCTGCGTTGTTTGGGTCGATGAACTTTTGATCGAGGGTCTCGATCAAGCCCTTCGTCAGATCGTCGCGCAAAACGGTTTCGGCCTCGGGGCGCGCCGACTCGACCAATTCTTTCGTGACGACGCAGATCGTTGCGATTCTCCGCGGCATCAGCAGCTCACCTCCCGTGAACTGCAACTCGCCGACCGGGATCGGCCGGCCTTCCTGCACGAACGTCCCGATCGAGCCACTGGTGACCGCGAGCGTCCTGACGCCTAGCGGCGGGCGGCGCAGCGCCATGCGGCCTGTCAACGTCTTCCCGCGCAGGTAAGCGGCGAGATCATCGGAGACGCCTGCGTACAGCTGAGCATACGCGTCGAGTGAGACCGCTCCGCTCAGTGCCTTCGTCGCGCGCTGCAGCTCGTCCTCATCGTCGAAATTCTGGCCGCTGAGCCACAGGCGCATGTGGTCCGGGTTCCCCTTCGAGTGCGCCAGGCCTCGAGCGAAGCGGGTAAACGTGCGGCCGCCGCGTGTCGGCCTGGGAAGGTTGTTCATTGGGTGCGATTGGTCCGTGACTCGATTCGGGCCACAGTACCTCGCGCATCGCGGAAAGTCTTCATCGCGATGAAGCGTCGTCATCGTCGCCGCGCAATTGCCGGAACAGCTTGCGAGGCGTGTTCTGCGAGCCGCGCGGGCCGCGTACTCTGAGGTAGTCCTTCTCCAGATCTCCGCCACACTCGAGCCACGTTCGGACCGCGCCCGCGAAGAAGAGCGCAGCACCGCGATCTGGCTGCCGTTCGTCGAGCAGCGCCGCGGTCACTTCATCGATCAACGCCACACGCTCGGCGCGCTCGGCATCGCTTCGCGCCGCTGCATCGCCGGCATCGGCGTCGTTCGCGGCCGGCGACACGCGGCCGAATGGGTCGTGCAGGAATCGCGGGTCGGTCATTTCGTGGAGGTGGACGGGTCAGGTATGGTTAGGGAATGGCTATCGATGTAAAAAACGCGATAGCCGTGGTTGACGCAGTGCGAACGAACCGGCGCGATCGGTCGTCGTCGAGGCGGGCCTTTCGATTTCCGATCCACGCCCCCCCTGTTCGTCGCACATTTGCGTTCGCCATGTCCCCCCATCAGTTGACCAGCGGCGAAGCCAGAAGCTGCCGCAGCCGGTACGTCCGGTCGCTCAGGACAACCTGCAATTCCGTGCCGACGTCCTTGACGTGCCCGGCGCGCAGCCGTAGGCCTTCGCCGGCGATGTCTTCAACGAACGCGACGCGCGCGTCTTCGGGCCAGCGCGGGTCGAGCAACAGCGCGAGCAATCCCTCCGTCGCGGCGGCGAGCTCGAAGACCAATGCACGGTCGAGCTCAACGTCGATCGTCGTGCTGCGCGTCATGCAGCTGCCTTCACGTTCGCGAGCACCTGGCCGCGGCCGATCTCGCCAATGACGTAATCGAACGTTGCGCGCCATCCGGGTGAGGCATTCGGATGTCTCGTGCGGCCCGTGACGACGTCGTCTCGACTGCAGCGATCGAAGTACCCGGCGATCCATTGGAAGGCCTCCTCGGGCGTCTCGGCACGGCGCTTGCCGTCGCTCCTGGTCGACTTCAGGATCCAATGCCACAGTTCCTCGATCGCCTTCAAGCGAGTGCCGTCGTTGGTGTCGACGACGCGCGGCAGCTCGGGCAGCTTGTCGTGGTACGCGTCAATGATCGCGGCGTATGGAATCCCCGACGCGTCATTCGCTGCGATCACTGCCAGTGCCGGCTTCGGTGCCGGTGCCTCCATCTCGACCACGTTCGCGTCATCGCTGCCTTTCGAGCTGGGCCAAAGGAAATTCGCGCCCCGGGGTGGCCGGGATTCGACCTTGCGCTCAAGCCTCGCGACCGCCTCCTCGAAGCTGCAGCCGAACTTCGCGGCCACGTAGGCGCGTTCCATGACGTCGAAGTCGTCGATCGGCACCTTCGGGTAAAAGCTCGTCAGGCGCAGCTTCGCGTCGACGGCGTCCTTCGCCTTGAAGCTGAGCTGCGCACCGGCGCTCTTGCCGCCGCCAGTGGGTTCGAGTGTCGGCTCGGCGCTGACCTCGTCTTCCCAGCGCCGGCCGTTCAGCCAAGTCGCCGGGTGCGCCACGAAGCGCTTCTCCGGCCCGTCGAACTTCTTCTGCAGGCCCTGCGCTTTGATGGCAGCGACCATCTTGTCGACGAGTTCGTCCGTGGGCTCGAGGCGAGAGAATGCCTTCAACGCCTCCGCGCGTGCAACGCGCCGTGGGTAGTAGGCCCAGAACATTGCGAACCGCTCATCGAGCGGCGTTCCAGCCGTCCGTGGCTTGCGACGGGGCTTCGCCCTCTTGCCCGGCAGCGAAGCGGCCGGGGGAGGAGGTGGCGTAGCCACCGACTGCTTCTCCGGGATCAAGGCATCAGTAGTGCCCGAATCAGTAGTGCCCGAATCGGAGAATCTGAGAATCTGAGAATCAGCACGGTTTTCGCCCCTTGCCATGTCGCCTGTTGGGGGGTCGAGCCCTGGGCCAGCCTCGGGCTCCGCCGTGATGGATGAGTCATCGGCCTCGGGCTCTGCCGGGTTGGTATCGACCGCAAGCCCCGGGCTCGCCGGCAGAACGCTCGCAGCTTCCCGGTGGTGCGGGTTCTGGTGCTTCGCGAATTTGACGACCTGGATTAGTCGTTGCCCCTTGACCTCGTACCGGTGAATGAAGCCGGCTCTGTCCAGTTCGGCCAGCAGCGGCTGAACGTCGATTGAGTCGAACGGCAGCAGTTCCGCCTTGATGCGCAGCGGGCGATCCTCGAGCCGTCCTTCCCTGTCGGCCAGCATCGTGAGACCGATCCCCAGGTACCGTGCCTCGATCGAACAGGCCGCCAGATCCTCGTTCCGGAGATAGCCCGGCTTGATGTTTCGAGCTCGCATGCGCTCCTCTCAGGCCACGCCAGCGCCGCCAGTCGCGGCCTCGAGCCGATCGGCCGCGTCGACCAGCTCGGCCAGGTTCGTCACCATGACGAATCGGCCCGACGGATCTGCCAAGAAGTAGCGCACTCGCGCGTCTCGGTAGTCGCTGCGCCATGCGCACCAGCCGCGCAGCGCAAGGCGCGCGGCCGTGTCGCGCCAGGCGGCTTCGCGCGCGGCATCGTCGCTAACCCGCGAGAACGCCAGCCCGGTCACGAGGTCACCTTCTGACGATCGGCTTTGAGCTGGGCGACCAGCTCGCGAATCTCGTCGTCAGTAGCGCCCCGAAGGCGTGCTCGCGACACCTGCTCATGCTCATGCAGGGGCCAAGTACCAGCGCGCACCGGCTCTGGCGCCAGCCCGGCCTTGACGCGCTTCCAGATCGTTGTCTTCTCGACGCCGGCGATCTGAATCACGTGTCGCAAGCGTCCCAGGCGGAAAGGAACGGAATCCACTTTGGGCCCCTTCAGTAGTTCGAGGCCGCGACAATGCGCCGCGCCGAAACGAGAAAGGGGGGTTTTGGTGCCTCGCGGCGTCGCTGGACGGCGACCCCTGCCCTTACAGGCTGCGTGTCAGGCCGGGGTAACTGTAGGGGTAACTCATCCGCAACCCGGGCGAATCACCCGGTAACAGTGATTCCCGTCCTGGGCACCATGGGGCGCAGGCCATGCGCCGAACGATTGAAACGCGGCACGCGCGCGCGTTGAAGCGGCGGTGAAACGCGGCGTCGCGACGATCAATCACGTATCAACGT
>Ga0075366_10001726_pt1 | contig 10991 bp, 10 predicted proteins | sample EndMethybrTD3031_FD_72351 | JGI IMG/M metagenome (GOLD analysis project Ga0075366, IMG submission 72351) | Populus endosphere microbial communities from Tennessee, USA - Endosphere MetaG P. TD hybrid TD303-1 | ecosystem: Host-associated > Plants > Roots > Endosphere | place: USA: Tennessee... | reverse complement strand
CTTTTTATCTTTAAATTTAAAAGCGATTGGGCCTGGGCCGGCTATCCAATCCGATAGTAAATAAAAGAAACAGTTCCGGTTTGTACAATTTTGCCACCATCAGCAATAATAGCTTTGTATCATCATTAAATTGTTGTTATGTTTAAAATCACCCTTATTATTACCCTGGCGTTGTCATCGATGTTTTATACTGGCAATGCCCAGCAAGAAAGTAAAAACCAAGACCTGGCCGAGGCAAAAAAAGCGATAGCCGAAAGTAACCGCGTTTATTTCCAGGCTTTTGTTAAAAACGATCCGGCTATATTTATCAACCGGTATGCAAAGGATTGCTGGATAATGCCGCCAAATGCTACCGCCATGAAGGGTGCCGCCGCGCCGCTTGAATTTTTCAAAATAGCTTACGATAAAATAGGGCTCAGGAACGGAAAATTTATCACCCTTGATGTATTTGGCGATGGCAAACAGTATGTAACCGAAGTAGGGATTTGGAAATCGTACGATGCCAGCAACAAACTGTTCGACGAAGGCAAATTCCTGGTATTGTGGAAAAAGACACCCGCAGGCTGGAAAATGTTTCGCGATTCGTTCAGCAGCGACCGCCCGCACAAATAATGCAACAAATTAGGGTTGATGTAACAGAAGAACCGTAAATTCACATTATTAAACTTTCCTAATAATTGGAGTGAATGTTCGATTTTGAATTTATCTATCTCGAAATTAAAGTCTCCCCTACCGGGGGAGATATAGAGGGGGCTCATTATGGAATTTAAACACTTTTTTCCATCGGATATTTTAAAGCCTTATGTAAGGCATTACTATATTTTTGAATCAGATTCGGACGCGGAATTTGAGGATACCGTATTTCCGAGCGGCGATATGGAAGTTATTTTTAACCTGGGTAGCGGTACCTGGGAATCGTCGGTTGAGCATAAATTTTTAAAAACACCGCCCATTGAACTGTGGGGACAAATTACCAAACCGCTGGCCATCCGGTCGAAGGGGCGGCATACCATGCTGGGCATTAAGTTTTTTACCCATTCGGCAGCTTACTTCTTTAATGATGAAATCGGCATTTTTAACGACCGGATAACCGACTTTGCCGATGTTATAGGCAATTCGGCAAAAACGCTTCACGCGCGGCTCCTGGAAACAACAGATCAACTGAAAAGAATAGCATTGATAGAAAACTTCCTGGTAAAAAGACTGACGGAAGGCCAAAAAAGATCATCGGGGATTGACAGGGTGGCCCACATTTTATCAAGTATAAGAAAAGAACCGGCCGAAAATAACCTGGGCAACATCGCCTCAAAATACGGTATTACACCACGGTACTTGCACAAAATAATTTACCGGCATACCGGCTTGTCGCCATCGTCATTCAACAAAATCATCCGCTTTCAGTACAGCCTTAAGCTCATTACCAAAAACGAGCAGCCTTTTACTGCCATTGCTTATGACAGCGGGTATTTTGACCAGTCGCACTTTATCCGCGATTTTAAATCATTTACTGGCTTTACCCCATCGGCCTACCTGCAAAACATAACCCCGGTTAACCAGCTTTTACAGCAATAATTTAAACCGTTCCGGTTTGTACAATTTCGGCATTTGCAGCCGCTTTACCTTTGTTTTAACAAATAAACAAAGGTATATCATGAATAATTTCGAAACATTTTCGCAACTGCACCAAAGCCCAACCCCGCTTATTTTAGGGAATATTTGGGATGTAAAAAGTGCACAAGTTTTTGAGGCCAATGGCTACCAGGCCATTGGTGTTTCCAGCCAGGCGCTGTCAAACGCTATGGGTTACCAGGATGGCGAGAACCTGCCCTTTGAAGTGCTGCTGCAACTGGCCAGGCGGGTTGTTGAGGTAGTTAACATCCCTTTTTCGGTAGATATGGAAGGCGGTTACAGCCGCACTATCGAAGGGATTATTACCAACATTGATAAGCTGCATGATGCAGGCGTTGTCGGCATAAACCTGGAGGATACCATTGCAGGCGACACCCGCTACCTGCAGCCCCTTGAGGATTTTCAAAAAACGGTATCGGCTGTGGCCAATCACATCAGCAGGAACAACTTAAAGCTGTTTTTAAACATCCGCACAGATGGTTTCCTGCTGGGCCTGCCGTCGGCATTAGCCGAAACACTTACCCGTGTTAAAAGCTATGAAGACGCTGGTGCCAGTGGAGTTTTCGTGCCCTGCATTACCGGCAGCGATGATATTAAAGCGGTTGTGAACGCTACCCGCTTGCCCGTGAATGTTATGTGCATGCCCGCACTGCCGGATTTTGGTGCGCTGGCTTCGCTTGGGGTAAAACGCGTTAGCATGGGCCCCTTTCTTTTTAATAAGGCCTATGACTATGCGGGCAAACTTGCAGCCGCGGTTATAAGCGATAAAAACTTCTTGTCAATTCTTTAACAATTTCAGTTAACCATAAATTCAATAAGCAATGAACTTACCAAAAAGGGCCGAAGATGCCCACACCACCCTGGCAGCCGCTTTTAACACCGGCGACGTAGCCACCGTAATGAGTATGTACGATGTAACCGGCATTATTGTACCGGAACCTAACAAGCCGGTATCGGGCAGGCAACAGTTTGAAGATTCGATAAAGGCCATTTTATCCATCAAAGGGAAAATGGAAATAAAAACCGTGTATTGCCTGCAAACCGGAAATATCGCCCTCGGCCGGTCGGAATGGAGCATTACCGATGGCGACGAAGTGAAAGTGGCTGCCAAAGGCATCGAAGTGATGCAACAGCAAGCCGATGGTACCTGGAAAATAATCATCGACCAGGCCTTTGGTGCGGAGGCTGACCTGGTAGCTTAAAACGGCTCAATAACATGTTTCAACCAGCCCTCCTCCGTAAGGAGGTAGGTGTACTCATATCGTTTGGAAACGTATCAATAAATAAAAAAAATATCATTTCGAACGAACCGGATGGGGTTTTTGAGCGCTGGCGTGAGGAGAAATCTTGTACACCCCGCATTCTAAGCGGCTAATCGTGATGTAGGGCGTTCAAGATTTTTCGCTACGCTCAAGAGACAGTTTCTCTTTCGCGCCCCGCTCTTTGCCTCCTCTTGCTCCATCGAAATGACAATTTACTTTTATTAAAAGATGTGGGTACATGGTAGGGCAGCGGATTTCAGCAACAAAGTGTACTGTACCAAAAAAAGTGAAACACCCTGGTACGGGGTGGTACACTACTGGTGGTTAATATTTTTAAGTAAAACAAAATATACTGATGTTAAGTCAACGGTAATAAGTACTAAGCCCTAAGTCAAAAGTTGTTGTTTCTTTTGACTCAGCACTTAAGACTTTGGGCTAAAGGCCCCCCGTCAATTGGTAACTAACCTACTATTTACCATTATTTACAAAGTTTACATTTTTATTTACAATCCAGATTCGTCGCGCCGAAAAATATCAAGGTAGGTTTGCTGAACCAATTTAACAGGACGTGAAAAATAAAAGAAATGTTTTGTACAGCCTGGCTTTCATGCTGGTTGGCGTAACTTATTTTGCCGTACAGGCCCAACAAAAAAATGAAACGCATCGCGCTGATTTTTCTGGCGAATGGAAATCCAAAGAGTCGATAAGTATGGGCGGAAATATTGTTTGCACCTATGATGAGGGCGACCGTATGCTATCTAAAACAATGAAAATAACAGCGCAGGCAGATTTTATGACCATAGAAGTGCCAAACCCGTCTGCTGGCGCAGCGCCTGTTACAAGCCAGGAGAAACTGGCCTTCGACGGTAAAGCAAGCGAAATCAATCATGGCCTGGGAAGAGGTAAGAAGTTTACCGTAAAGTTGTCGACTGACGGACAAACCATGACTGTTAACTCCATTGTACACCTCATGATTGATCAAAAACAAGTATTTGTTAACGTAACAGAAGTTTGGAAGTTGAGCAATGATGGCCAGTCTATTTCTGTTCAGGCCAATGCAAAATCAACCATCTTCGACCGCGGGCGTTCCTGGAAAACCGTATTCGAAAAAGCCGGTTAGTGTTTAAAAGATCTGCTGCCTTCGCTGTCCGAAGTCTCCGACTTCGGACGATTATGGAGATAGTCTCCGACTATCGAATGACAGAGGTTCTGTATCAATAATTGAGTAATAAACACGATAATTACCATCTGCAAAGACGGTAATTATCCTGTAGTCGGAGACTACAGGCATAGTGGTTCGAAGTCCGGAGACTTCGAACAGCGGGGGTTTAATCAGGTGCCCAGGCCGCTTTGTAACTCGTCGCTCGTATAAACCCCTCCCTGCCTTTACGCTCATTTCTGACCGCACCCCTCCCGTGGGACTACTGTGTGTACACATCTTTTTAATAAAAGAAAATTGTCACGAACAAACCCGTGGGGCCTTGAGCAGCGGGGGTGAGGAGAAATCTTATACGCCCTACATCACGACATACCCATTGGGATGCAGGGCGTCTAAGATTTCTCCTCGTACCTCGTTCGTATGACAACGTTTTTATTTAGTGATACGATCCTAAAAGATGTGTACGCACCGTACCCCGAGGGAGGGATTAAAAAGGCATCCAAACACCTATGGCAGTGTCACCAACAAATTTCGGCATGCATACCGCTTTAGCTTCTCACTAATGCTTTCTTAATCGATTAACTTTGGCTTGTTGAGAACAACTCCAACAAAGGGCAGAGATAAATATTTGCAGGCCCTTTTTAGTTAGAATATTGTACTTTAGATTTTAAAACCTTTACCAAGTCAATGTACAAGCAAAAGATAGCGATAACCATAAATTCCGATGTTGATAAAGAGGAACTATTTGATGAATTTATAATTCTGATGGAAAGCCTTTGCCGAACAGGGCAAATTATGGGAGGGATTGAATCTCCTTACTTTACCGGGAACCAAATAATTTCCTACCAAACCACATTAGAGTCAAACTCGCTGGATCCACAGTATAATGATGAGTGGGTCAATCTTCGAATTAAAAATTTAGAGGATAGATGTAATTTTAAATTGAACACCGAAGTTGTTGGCCAACACATTCCATTTTATAAAGATATCTGTGCCTGCAATCATCGGGAGTCCTTTATTCTTTTTACTACTTATTCAAATGAAAGTTCGCCTGTTGATTGTGGTAGTTGCGGGCGACCGGTTCCTATCTATCAAATAAAAGAGTTAACAGATAAAGATCGCACCGATATTGAATCCTGGGAAGGAGATTATGTATCCTGTGATAGCCTTAATATGGGTTGCAACGTTGGAGAAAAATGGGCAATAAAACAAATGTCCAACGCTAAATCCCAGCTTTCGCAATTCGGCCGGGATATTTGTAACAGAATAGCAAAAGCAACGGGAGTGCCAACTTATTATTACCTTTTCAATTATCGGAATATTTCAGCCCTGAAAGATAAATCAAGAAAATGTCCATCATGTAACGGAGAGTGGTTCCAGGGTAAGAAGTGGCTGGATTTCTACGACTTTAAATGCGATAAATGCCAATTAGTTAGTACATTAACCAGTAGGAGTTAACTATCCCCGGCATTGGCGGCACAAAATAAACTCCGTTATCCGAAGTCGGAGACAACGGTTATGCCAATAGTCTGTGACTATTCAATGATAAGGTGATGGATGGGCAATTGCTCAAATGAACTAATAAATATATTGGCAAAGGCGGTAATAATGCTGTAGTCGGAGACTACAGGCATAGTGGTTCGAAGTCAGGAGACTTCGAACAGCGGGGTAACTTTTTTAGGACGATACACAGCCTCTTTTAATTTTCCCGTGTTAATCTACATGTCATTTTATTTCATTATTTTGGACTTGATCAATTATAATTCACGTTAACCATATCACATTTAAAAATGGAAGAGAACTCAATAACTACTGAAAATGAAAAAAATGATCATTTCTGTGTAAAATGTCATTGCTTAGGGTGGAATGATACAGATGGCGATGGCCGATGTAATACACCCCGGATGGATCATCCAGACACCGAATGCGGGCACGAAAGAAGAGACCATAATTAATCTTTCAGCCGGGTTTAAAGCCAGCTAAATTGCTTTAATTTCCGGGCCATTGTTGGAGACAACTCCAACAACGGCTCGGTTACCGCAACATATTCATTAAAAAGGTGCACCTAACATAATGCCTTTCGATAATGCCGTGCTTTTGGTAACCGTATCCGCTGTCCGAGTCAGAGACTTCGGATGATTATGTCGATAGTTTCTGACTATCGAATGATAAGGTTTGATCGCCACTTGATGAATGAATGCAATAAAGCTATAGGGCGGTCATAATGCTGTAGTCAGAGACTACAGGCATAGTTATTCGAAATCATAGAGATCGAACAGCGGCGGACTGTTTTGTTAATGAGAACATGTACTAAACGCAAAATTTAAGAGCCGATTTTCGTTTGCTACTGGTCTTTTTGGGCGTATGACTGAAAGAAAAGCAGAAAATTACCTTTAAATCTAAATCGTATGAGCGAAGACAACATAACATCAAAAGTAACGGAAAAATTTATTGACTTGGCAAAAGAGTTCCTTGGCAAGCTGATTATGCCAGCAGCGGAAGAACTTGGACTTTTAATGCAAGACCCGATAAAGATTTGGCGATTTAACAGACAGGTTAAAATGTTAAATAAGACGCGAGAAATATGCGCTAAGAATAATATAAAGCCGAAGGAAATTCCAATTAAACTAATTGTGCCGTTATTAGATGGAGCATCGCTTGAAGATGACGATTTTTTACTGGATAAGTGGGCGACACTACTCGCAAACTTAGTAGACTCAAAGCAAAATTTTGAAAACCACGTTTTCCCATATTTGCTAGGACAGATATCTAAAAAAGAGTTCGAAGCACTTAAAATAGCAATTGATTTTGAAATTTCCAGAAAAGAAATACTTCAAGGTGCAATACAAGATCTCGAAACTGAATTAAGAGAAAAAGAAAATGGGTTGGAACATTTAACTAATCAATCGGATCGCAGTCAAGAAGATGATGAGCAACTAACACTTCTTAAAGGGAAAGTGCGCAATTTGAAGAATCGAATGATTCCACACTTAGAGTTTAGAAAAGCTGCCTTATATCCTCTTGACAACGAATTAAATGGGGTAGAGATTGAAAACTTAATCAGGCTCGGACTTGCCAAGATGAATTCAACAGCAATACCCAGCGAAAAAGAACATAACCATTGGGTAATTACTACAGCGCAATCCGAATACCTAAGAAAAGATCTTCGGGAGGAATATCATTTAGAACCAAACATTACAGCTTTAGGTAAACTCTTGATCGAAGCATGCAGTGAAAAGGAATAAGAGCCGATTTTCTTTTGCTACGGGTCTTTTTGGGCACATGACCAAAAGAAAAGTAGCCGGGGTACGCCTATACCGCCCGGCGTAATACTTGCGGTTTTGGTGATGGTTCATTTTCAGAGGTTTTCTTTATTCCGTGCCCCTTGTTGGTGTTGTCACCAACAAAGTTGGCCACGCACCAATTTTAGCGCAAGTCTTGTGCGTTTGGATGTGAGTGGCTGACTTGTGATATGGAGAACTTTTTTACAACGAAACACTTCATAGATGCAAAGCTTTCAGACTAAGAAAGCCACAAGTCCGCTATCGCTCAATATCCACAACACAAGACTTGCGCCAAGGGGGGGGAATAATCCTGTAGTCGGAGGCTACAGATATAGTGGGTCGAAGTCGGAGAAATCGAACAGCGAAGGAGGGAGCGGAAGGACGGGGGATTGTGCTTTAAATATGCCGTAATAATTTCCATACGTATCAAAAATAATTTGTAATTTACCATACCTAAATTTATCATTATGGATTTGGAAATCTTACGTATTCAAGAACGATTAGAAATAGCCCTCGAATTAGGAGAAAGCCATTATCGCGAATTTAAAAGCGGCTTACAAGGCCCTCCTGAAAAGAAAACAAATAGGGAAACCAAAGATGTTTGTGAGGATATAGCAAGAACACTTGTCGCTTTTGCAAACGCTGATGGCGGAGAACTTTTGGTTGGGGTTGAAGATAGCGGGGTTGTTAGTGGCTTGAGTTTTACGCAAGAAAAGTTAAATGTTCTTTTAGAGTCACCTAAGAAAAACGTTCATCAAAACACACCTCTTCCCAATTATAAATCACGAATATATGATTTCAATGGTAAGACTATACTATATTTTTCAATTCCCAAAGGCATAGAATATGTTTATTTAACGTCTGATGGAAGATGTTTGCAAAGGAAAGACTTGGAATCAGTGCCAATTTCATCAGAGGAAATTATTTTTACAAGAGAAGAAGCAAACTCGAGAGAATACGACCGGAAATTTATAGACAGCGCTGATGTTGGCGATATCGATACTGATCTTATTACGCAAATCACTAATCAACTGTCAATAAAGATTTCGCCAGAAAAATTTTTACAACATATCGATTTAGCTGAATTTGACGGGACTCGTTTGAAATTAAAACGAGCCGCCCTTCTGCTTTTTTCAAAAAAACCTAATAAATGGCATCCAAGACTGCAAGTAAGGGTAATAAAAGTTGCTGGTACCAGTCTGAAAAGTGGAGAAGAATTTAATGTTGTGTTCGATGAAGAAATAACTGATAATATAGTAAAACTAATCGAATCAAGTTGGGAATTAATTCGACCCCATCTAACAGAAACAAGATTTTCAAAACAAGCTCTTTTCAAAACTCAAATTATTTATCCTGAGTTAGCTTGTCGGGAAGCCCTAATAAATGCGATTGCTCACAGGGATTATGGTGTAGAAGGTAGTGGAATAGAAGTTTATGTCTACAGTGATAGGTTGGAAATTCAAAGTCCTGGTGAGTTATTATCGGCAATTAAAGTCAATGATTTGGAAAGCCTTAAAGGTGTCCATCAATCAAGAAATTCGAATATTGCGAAGACGCTCCGAGAGGTTGGCTACATGAGGGAATTAGGGGAAGGAATCCGAAGAATATTCGAATTGATGAAAAATAACGACTTAGAGCCTCCCCATTTCGAATCAAAAAATAAAACCTTCAAAGTACTTCTATCTCAAAAACACGTGTTTACTAAGGAAGAAAAGTTGTGGCTAGATAATTTTGAACAACTGAATTTAACAAGGGAGCAGAAGACCGTTGTTAGACTTGGCACAAACGGCAAACTTTTTTCTACCGATGATATATGGGAAGCTGTTGGAATTGTCGATACAGATAAATATCGCCAACTTTTGGAATCGTTGAAGGAATTAAAAATACTTAGAAGGAATTTTGACAGAAATAAGGCTTGGGCGATCTCTCGAAAAACCCATACGAGTAAAAAAGAGATCAAGCAATTTGAAATACTCGTGCCATCGTCTTTTAAATCAAAAGAAAATAAAAAGGTAGAACCCAAAAAAGAGGAAGTTATGATAGACAATTTAACTTACACAAGTTTATTTGTAACTAACATTCCGTTTAATATTAGTGAATCTGATATGTCTATTTTTTTTAGTCAATTTGGGGATGTTGTTGCAGTGAAAATTCCTAGGCCATACGGAAAGAAATATAACAAAGGATTTTGTTTCGTAGAATTTGGCAATTATGAGGATGCCGAATTAGCCGTATCTAAATCTTCACAAATGGAACTGGAAGAACGAAAAATTTATATTCAATTTTCTAATCCTAATATTAAATAATTTATCTTTGAAATACCTTGGCAGAGCGGACTCCCTAAGATAGTATTGTTAATTTTTTTTATCCAACTGTTGATAACAATAGCTTACAAAATTTCATAATGAAATTTCATTTGACGTTCTTTGTTAAGAGATAAATAAAAAGCCCCGAGAGGGCAAATTCTCGAGGCTAAATCGTCCAATACTGTTTATCTCTATCGGACTTACTTTTTAGACAAACATCAAAGGGGCATTAGCTCCTTTTTTGTTTAAAGTCAAATATAAAGTTAAAATCTCTGATACTTCCGTTTGCGGATATAATGTTGAAAAATAGCACATATTAACACTAAAGCAAGCGGTCCAACTGTATTTACCAGCTACCAGCACAATTTTTCGTTGCGGATGCGGGCATAATTGTTAAATTGGATTAATTTACCTTGCACTTTGTTGATGTTGTCACCAACAAATTTCGGCATGCATACGGCTTTAGTTTCTCACTATGTGTTCCTTAATCGATTAACTTTGGCTTGTTGGGGACAACACCAACAAGGGCAGAAAGCATTCCAATTTAAGGCTATATTTGTGATACACTATTATGAAGTTATATACAGTTGATAGGGGCAGCACATTAAGAGAAGGGATGGTTCTAAATTTAACAAAGGAAGATCCCTACAAATTACCTTTTTTGGAAGTAAAAGGGTTGCTTAATTCAGACGAATTAGCTCAACATCTGTTTATGCTTTTTCCAGATGGCTTATCGCATCATGGTTGGGTTTACTTAAAATATATGCATACGGTGGGTTGCAGTTCTAATTATCAACTTAAAACTTCTTATTTAATGGAGATGAATTTAGAGTACGTTCGTAAAGCTCATTTTCCAGATAAACCATCCCGTTTGCAATCTTTATTCGCTTCTGAATCACTCGACGATGCGACAAAATTCCTAACTAAGTACAGGCCAATTGATAGCCGTATCTTTGAAATTGAAGCAGATGAGTATTTGAAAGTAGATATGAGTTTTATATTACTAGGAACGCAAAATGTCATGGGATCTTTCTTAGCTCACCAATATTGGAATGAAGGCGCAACAAATAACCCTTGTTGGGAATACCTCGTTAAGCTACCAGCTACGGTATTAAAGCAAGTTGGATAAACAGGTTGTTGCACTTTGGTGGTGTTGCACCAACAAATTTCGGGAAGTACACGGCTTTAGCTTCTCACTAAATGCTTTGTTAATCGATTAATTTTGGTTTGTTGAGACACCTGAAGCTGGCGCACGCGTGCCGCGTGTGTCCCGTATGCAAATAACAATCTTATCGTAACCCTTAATCCCACAATCCCCACCTCCGCGTTAGGGATATTAGCGGATACCGGC
>Ga0075366_10001725_pt1 | contig 10991 bp, 4 predicted proteins | sample EndMethybrTD3031_FD_72351 | JGI IMG/M metagenome (GOLD analysis project Ga0075366, IMG submission 72351) | Populus endosphere microbial communities from Tennessee, USA - Endosphere MetaG P. TD hybrid TD303-1 | ecosystem: Host-associated > Plants > Roots > Endosphere | place: USA: Tennessee... | reverse complement strand
GATGGGGACCTCGTAAAGACCGATAAAAACCAAGTCGAACTGGCCACTCCCAGTTGATACGTCAGTTGTCACTCGTTGCCGAAGAATATTCTCCTCGACGACAACCCAGTTTAATTTGATGTCTGGGTTTTGAGCTTCGAACTTGGTGGAGAGCTTTTTGAGCTCGATCATTGGAGGGTTATTGACCATGGCGATCGTCACGGTCTTCTGCTGAGCTTCGATACTGCTACAGATGAGACTGAAGGTTAAAAAGGGAAGTAAGAAATGTTTTAACATATGAGGGAGATTTTCTAAGTTTCTGGGGGCTAAATTAGAGGGTTAGATCCATACTCTCCAAACAAATTCAGGCAAACTACGAAATCATCAATAAAGGAGATTGGTAAGCACTTTGATGTCAAGGATTCTTCTCTGAAGCCCTGGCGGCTTTGTCTATGTTCAATTGGGATTGCACAGGAAAATTCGAAGCGCCACCTTTGCTGCCATCGCCTTTGTGGCCACCAACGCGAGACTATTGGGATATCCACGCCAATCTTGATGTGCAGCGGATAGCAAACATGTGGCAAAGGGTCATGGTAAATCATCCGTTTAATGCTAACTTTCTTGTAAGTTTTGTCTAAAGCTTTATACGCTTCGGTAACTGCTAGAACGTACCCTGCGCATATCTAGGATTCTCTCGAAGGGCTTTTAGTTAGTGTTGCCATCGATTCAATGCTTGGAATTTGTCGTCGCTCTGAATTTCTTCATTTTGATCTTCAGGTTGTGTACTCTGGCCATGTAGAGTGCTGCCAAGTTTCTACGATAGCTATCTCTGCGTTGACTTGGAAACGGAACAGTCAAGCCCTGAACATCTCTCGGACCACCGCTGCCTAACCTAGCCTGGTGATAAAGAAGATTTCCGTCCATAGGCTTTTTTAAACCTCCTTGCTGTCAGTGTACCAGCGTGCATAGTACACGCCTGATGTTGCCTTAGCGGAGATAAATCTTAGTTTTTCCCCAAGTCATCTGCACAGACCGTAGATGGCAACCGTAGATAAGAACAAGTTTTAGGGGCAACGAAAGACGATTTTCCTCATAAATGGGCCTATAGCTCAGCGGTTAGAGCAGGGGACTCATAATCCCTTGGTCGTCGGTTCGAATCCGACTGGGCCCACTTGGAGATAATTGTCAACAACTGTAATCAGTTATAAATTTTTTGATGTTTTAAACGTTTTTAGAAATTCAGCCGCACTAAAATCGCGCTGAAATTTTAGATGCGGTTAGAGACACATGCAGCGCTGAAGAGGACGGCTGCGGTCTGGAGAGCCGATAACGATGTTCCAACGCGCCTGATGACGCCAGACAAACAGAGGACAACGATGCTTCCTTGGGGTTGAGATCCGATAGGAAAGGTTAATGAAGAAGCCGCTGCTGATCTCACTCATAGCTCTCGATGCAGTTGCATGGCCAGTGGCCGGCGAAACGCTCCCTCCCATCCACAGTCGTACACTAGATGAAGCGACACGGAACAAGATCTTGCTCATCAGTGGAGGAAGTGAACCTAGTACTCTAGATCCGCAGGCGGCGCAGGGTGTTCCTGCACATCATATCATTATAGGGCTCATCGAAGGCCTGGTCGGCGGCCACCCAACCGATCAATCTAAAGAAGTCCCTGGAATGGCCGATCGCTGGGAACACAACGACGACTATTCAATCTGGACCTTTCATATCGGTGAAGACCGCAAATGGTCTAACGGCGATCTGGTGACTGCCCAGGACTTTGTCTTTTCTTACAAGCGGATATTGACCCCTGCATTCGGATCTCAAAACGTCGACGGTCTCTTTGTGATGAAAGGAGCTGAGGATTATTCCAAGGAGAAGATCACGGATTTTGATCAGGTGGGCGTCAAGGCCCTTGATGATCATACACTCCGGATCGAACTGGTCAGTCCCACGCCCCACCTCTTGTCCTTGCTCCAACATCGTGCCTGGTTCCCGGTGAATCCGAAGACGATCCTGAAATTTGGGACAATTTCAGATCGGGACACAAAATGGACGTTGCCGGAAAATTATGTCGGCAACGGACCGTTTAAGCTGAAGAGCTGGAGACGGAATGATGTGATTGAGATGATTCGCAACCCGTTCTACTGGGACACGGCGACCGTGAAGCTAAACGGGATCAATTTCTACTTTATCGAGAGTCAAAATACCGAGGATCGAGCGTTTCAAGTTGGGCAACTTCATAGGACCCATGAGCTTCAGCTCGACAAGGTTCCCTATTACCGTCTGAAACGCCCTGAATATCTTCGCATTGACCCATATGAGGGAGTTTATTTTTATCGTCTCAATGTTGGACGCAAGCCGCTTGATCATCCAAAAGTCCGGATGGCACTGAACCTAACAGTCGACCGGGAGGCGATTGTGAAAAATATCACACGTCAAAACGAGCAGCCTGCAACCGGCCTCACGCCGCCCGGAATGGGAGACTACCAAACCCTCAGAGTGATGACCTACGATCCTGACAAGGCTCGCCAGTTATTGGCTGAAGCTGGCTATCCAGGCGGCAAGGGATTTCCAAAGTTCAACATTCTGATCAACACTAGTGAGGCCCATCGAACGATTGCAGAAGCAATCCAACAGATGTGGAAGGAAGAATTGAATATCAACGTCGGGATCAAGAACCAGGAGTGGAAGGTTTTCCTCGATACGGTGAACAACATGAACTACCACATCGCCCGTTCTGGCCGGATCGGCGTCTTCATGGATCCAGTGACGTTTCTGGACATGTGGATGACCGGCAACGGCAGTAATAATACACATTGGGGTGATCCGAAATACGACGAACTGATCCACCAGGCAGTCCGGACCAGAAATGTGAAAGCGCGTCTCGATCTCTTACGCCAAGCAGAAGAGCTATTCCTCAATAAGCCGCCTGTGGTGCTGATCTATTGGTACACACGAGGTTATCTTATGCAACCTTCGGTCAAGAACTGGAACCCGCTTGCGCTTGACAATCACAACTACAAATTCATCGATTTGAAATCGACGGAAGCGGTTTCTAAGAAATAAATTGGATTCACCAGGAATATCTCGATATTAAATCTTTCAAAACTACGCAATGATTAAAGTAATTCTTGGGCGTCTGCTTCAGTTAATCCCGATTCTATTGATTATTCTGGTGGTGACGTCATATCCAGACTGGTATCAGGCGCCCGCGTAGCTCAATGAATATTATTACGGTTTGGATGACCCACTCTGGTAGTAATATTTTGCCTATATTGAGAAGGTAGTCTGATCCAATTTCTTTCCTAAAATTTTTTCTCAAATTCTACGTAAAAAGTACGTCCCAGCGGATTCGTAGTTCTTGTATCATAACCGTTCGTCTGATCAGCAAATGGCGGTGCAGCGTCGAAAACATTGTTCACCCCAAAGACGAATCTTGTGTCTGCCAAGTATCTCCTCCAACCGAAACTCCCTCCGTCTCTACGAGGAGAAACAGTTTTCTCACCAAGTAACTTTTTCCCATCCCTTGTATAACCCGGTAAGGGGATCTCGGGCGTTAGTTCTTCTGCCTTCCCAAAGTTGTAAGCGATCTGATAATCAAATGTGTTCCAGCTTCCGATTACGTGCACCTTCCCACTTGGCTCGGGTAGCTGGTCCTGCTCGGAATCGACGTAATTCCACGTCACGCCGGTCGACAATGTGTCCATTCTGAAGAGAGTCTTCGAATAGAAGACTTGCGCCGAATGTTTATATACTGGTAGGGGTAACTTACCCGCCCTTACAATGAAGGGCTGCCCAGGAAGATTCTGCATTACGTAGCGTTGAATGTAATTCCCGCTGAATTCAACATCGACTTTGCCCCACACAAATTCCTTGGTGGTGTAGGTGAACCCGAAGTCGAATCCCTCTGTTTCAAGTCGACCAATGTTTTTGAAAGAATCATCAATCATCTGCACCACGTCTCTTGTATTGCGCACAACCGCCCCAGGAAACAGCGATTCGTGGTCCAAAATGAACTGCGGATCGACACCGGTAATGTTGTTTCTCTTTTCAATATTATAATAATCGACATACACATTGAGACCGTTCAAGAAGCCGACTGGGCTGTGCACTGAATCCTTTGATCCTGGAGTCCATACGCCACCCAAATAATAACTGTAGACAAGCTCAGGCTTAAGGTTTGGATTACCTCCTGAAATCACAAATGTATAGAGAGGGCCTGTTTTTGGATCGATTAATCCTATTGCAACCCTCCTCGTCTGCCCCGAAAACAATTCGGCAATCGACGGTGCGCGGAACCCTTCAGAATAGCTTCCTCGGAGCGTGAAGTCGTCTAACGGCTTATACCGGAATGAAAACTTCGGCTTTGCAGCGCTCCCAAAATCGCTGTATTCATCATATCTTTGGGCCACCACTATCTCGAAAAGTCGAGCGCTTGGGAACGACCATTTATCCCCAAGGATCGGTACAGTTAGCTCATAATAACCGCTTCGAATCCACCGCTGTCCATTACTGTCTCCACCGATCCAGGAAACATCTTTATTTTGAGAATATATATCTTTGCGATCGATGATTTTGTCATCTCGATATTCCAATCCAAGACCTAATGTCATCGCTCCACTCGGCAAACTGAATAGCTCTCCACCCGTTTTCAGACTCCAGATGGCCAGCGAACTTCGCGCCCGATCAAAGATCGGTACCTTTGCAGAGTTAATCAAAGCGGTATTGGTTGCATCCCTGTAGATGCTATTATCTCGGAATGGATTATAATATTGACCAGCTAATCCGACTGCTGATCCGCCGAGTGCATCCTGTAAACGGGATATCGATAGGTAATTACGACCTCTGTTATCCAGGTTGCTCTCCGCATACAGGTATGAAGCATCGACAAACCAACCGTTCGGCAAGTTGAACAATTGTACACCGACAACATTGCGCGCTGTGTCAATCCTAATGGTGTTTTGCCAGGGGCCCGCGTCTAACGCGCGATAGTAAATAGGAATATCCTGGCCGTATGGATTATATGGATTGTTGGCTGGCATCACCGAGCCGAAGTTACTCATAATAGAGTCTGGTGGGCCCTGGGTATTTTCTTCCTGGTGTTGATATGAAAATGAATCATAGAAGCGCAAGAAATTTGTCGGTTCAAACTTGATCTTCGTGAAATTCCCAATTCGTTGCTCTCTCGAAATGAGATTTAGGTAAGGTGCAGCGTTGTAGAATGGAATCATCGAATTGGGTGAGCCTTGAACAAAATCTGACGGCTTCACCCCAATGCCATTCAACCCGGGGCGTTCCAAAACAAAATTTCTGGTACTCGGATCTATCGTCTGGAATCGATTGCCCGTAGATGAGCCGAGGTTGTTGTAACCCCGAGAAGAATGGTCAAGATTCGATGAAAAACCGCGATCACTCGCCTTGATAGGATCAAGCTCGTAGTAATCCAATGCACTGATTATACTAATTTTCGATTCATCATTCCAGAGTTTTGAAGCGATCCCGCCAGTCAATGAAGCCCGATACTCTGCACCGTCTCCTCGCTGCGTTATGCCGTAGTGGGTGTACAGATCTGCTCCATTATATTCATCCTTTAGAAGGATATTGACCACACCCGCGATTGCGTCAGCCCCATAAGTGGCGCTGGCTCCATCCCGTAAGATTTCGATTCGGTCAACGGCCGCAAGGGGCACCGCATTAATGTCCACAAAATTGGAAGTCCCATTTTGCGCCAAAGGGAATGAAACTTGTCGTTGACCATCAATGAGTACTAATGTGTTGTTTTCACCCAGCCCACGAAGGTTTACTGAGGAGGCGCCGGGCACACGACTCCCACCTGCCCTGACGGCAGGAGTGAATGATCCGATGTTTTGAGGCAACGACTGGAGAACACTTTGAACAGTGGTTGCCCCCCGCCGTTGGGCGTAGTTATTATCGAGTGAAGTCACTGGTGCCGGACCATCGCCAATACGTGGCACCACATAGCCGGTGACAATGATGTGTTCGAGTTCTTCAGATTGAGTATCTCCTTCAAGCATAACGCCTACGTCATTTGTCGAACTTGGAGAAGGTGTAGCCTGTTGTGCATTTGCATCCAACGATATGAGCGAGAATAGACTACTCAACACGGCTAAGTAAGGCTTAAAAAGACTCATCGTGCGTATTTCAGTACCGTATTTTGAAAAATACGATATTATTTTTATATATTTTATGCTTTGGCTGTTTGAGGTCAGAACCCAGAGAGCTCTTTCGATAAATTGCATCAAATATTGGAAAACGATCACTGGAACTGGCACCGCAGCCAAGCTTCATCGTCAGATTAATGGCATTCTAAAGCTTAGGTCTGTCGATAGAACTGGACATTGATAAAGTCACTGAGCTTTCGATGAGCTGCGTTCAATAGAAAAGCCTTGCAGAGGCTCTGGAAGCGGTAGAAGAATTTATCTCTAAATTTGGATTGAATGATATTCTTTAATGGTATATCCTACAAGAAATGTCCAATAAAAAGGCCTAAATAATCTTCAGGACCAACAATCTCCGAAAGAATCAATGCTGAGCTTTCAGCGTTACTCCAAATGTCACAACTCCTTTCCTTCTGAGTCTAGATGAACACCTCAGCAAAACATAAAAGACCCATTGAAATCAAAGATCGCCACTCAGGCCGTATACTATTCGAGACGGAGGCAGAAACGCTAAAAGACGCAGTAGAAGAAGCTGTTATACTCCATGTAAACCTATCCTGCGCTGATTTGCGAAATGCTGACTTAGGTGGAGCCTTCTTAGACGGAGCTCAACTTTCCAACGCAGATTTTTCGGGAGCTAACTTGTTCAAGGCCGTATTGCATAAATCTAGCCTAATAGGCGCTCGCTTCTCCAGCGTAGACTTGAGATATACTAATATCAGGTATGCAAACCTGAAAAAAGCAGTCCTGCAAAATTCGAATTTGGTCGGTGCTGATTTTTCTCGGTCAGACCTGACCAAAACAGACTTCCGAAACTCCAACCTTGAGTACGTCTCCTTGAGAGGTGCCAACATAACTGGCATATCTCTCGACCCAAAGCCAATGATACCAGAAAAAGGTTCGTTCATAGCTTGGAGATCAGTCTATGATATACAAGGTAACCGGCTTATAGCTAAGCTATTAATCCTCGAAGACACAAAACACGTGATTCCACTGGTCGGCCAGGTGGGCCGAGCTGAGTCTGTGAAAGTCCTCGAATTTAGCCGTGATGTATCAGTCGCAAGGTGTAAATTTTGTCCTGACAGAGTATACCGGGTAGGTGAGATCGTGCATGCTGCTTGCTATGACGACGACGTCCACAGCGCAAACGCATTCGGAATTCACTTCGTTCTCTCCTACGAGGAGACTAGGCGAGACCACGGGTTCCAATTCCCTCTAGTACCGGTAGCAAGATATTGGAAGAGCGACACATATAGAACGTGGGTGAATGGAGTAAAGCTCGTAAATCAAGGGGATAAAGAAGTCTGGCGAGCTGGGACTCTATTCGATGCAAGTACAGCAAAGCTCATGAATCAATGGGACAAGGAAGAAAAGTTGCAGAAAAGGCCGAATCACCAGACTTCCCTTGCTCATGGCACGCCGATAAATCCAATAAGTCGGACCTTAGGATTTTATTTCAATGATGCAGGACATGCCGTCATTCCAGCCAATTCAGATTCTCCTGTGGCCATGGAGAACTACCCGCAGGAGCACATATTGTCATGGGAGAAGGGAAGAGTCCTCCAGGAGTTTCAAGTGGTTTACATCTCCAAAGGCAAAGGAGTTTTTCAATCCACACAGGGTGGGTTAATCCCCATCAATGCCGGAGACGCTTTTCTCTTATTTCCTAGAGAATGGCATCGTTATCAGCCCGATCCTGAGGTCGGGTGGACTCAATTCTGGATTAGTTTCAATGGAGATTATGCAAATAAATTGATGTCGTCTGAACCTCTGTCTCCGCTCAAACCCGTCATCCGAATTGGACATAACAAGACGTTGTTTCAGCTGTTCAGCGATCTCGCTGAGATGATATATAGCAACCTGTTCTTCAACCCATGGGTCGCCGCTGCCCAAAGTATACAAGTTCTAGCTCATCTCGCTATTGCAGACCAAAGACACACAACTAAATACAGTGACCGGGTAGAGACCGCACTCTGTTATGTTTATGAACACGCTGCACAGGCCATCGATTACAGGGCACTTGCCCGCGACCTGGGGTTTTCTAGTTATTCGGTTTTCCGTGAGGAGTTTCATAAGGTAACTGGACTGCCACATACACAATACCAGCTTGGGATCCGTTTGGATAAAGCCAAGGAACTCCTTTGCGAGACGACCCTACCCATAGGAGAGATTGCAGATCAGCTTGGCTTTAGAGATCAATATTATTTTGCCCGATTCTTTAAGGCCAAAACTGGGATAACCGCTAGCGAGTATCGCCAAACGTCTTCAGGGTTTTCGATTCGTAAAGTCAAGAAACTGCTCTCTGAGACGACCGTACCTACAAAAGAAATTGCAGATCAATTTGGCTTTAGAGGTCCCCATCATTTTGCCCGATTCTTTAAGGCCAAAACTGGGATGACCCCTAGCGAGTATCGCCAAAAAGTCTCAGTGGGTTCGATTCGTAGTGGTGCAGCAGAAAAGACAAGAAGAGACTGGGTAGACGAAGCAAAGTGCCTAAATCAACCGAACAACGAGCAAGGTGGGTGGCAAACCGAGAAATTGTCCGATGCAAGCACAGCGAAGCTCATGAATCAGTGGGCCAAGGAAGAAAAATTGCAGGAAAGGCCTAATCATCAGATTTCCCTTGCTCATGGCGCGCCAATAAACCCAATGGGTCAGACTTTAGGATTTTATCTCAACGATGCAGGACATACCGTCGTTCCAGCTAATTCGGTTTCCTCCCCGACCGTGGAGAACCCGTTGCAAAAGTATATCTCGTCGTGGAGGAAGAGAAAAATCCGTCAGGATTTTCAAATAGTTTATATCTCTAAAGGCAAAGGAATTTTCCAAGCCACACAGAGCGGATTAATCTCTATCAATGCCGGAGACGCTCTTCTCTTATTTCCTGGAGAATGGAATCGTTATCGACCTGATCCTGAGGTTGGGTGGACTGAATACTGGATCAGTTTCAATGGAGAATATGCAAGTAAGTTGATGTCTGAACTTTTACCCTCCTCACTGAGATCCAGCAGACCCATTCTTCGAATTGGGCATAATGAGGCGCTGCTCCAACTGTTAAGTACTCTCACGAGGACAGTGCGTGCCAATGCCAATCCGTTGGTGACTGCTGCCCAAGGCATACAGGTTCTGGCCCATCTCGTCGCTCCAACGCAGAGACCCAGAAGTAAATACAGTGAACAGATAGAGTTGGCGTTGTGTCATATTTCTGAACACGCTGAGCAGAGTATAGATTTCGAGGTGCTTGCGCGGAAGCTGGGGCTTAGTTATTCGGTATTCTATCGGCAGTTTCACGAGGTAATAAAGATGTCCCCTAGGGATTACCAGCAGATGATCCGTTTGAGTAAAGCGAAAGAGTTGCTCTGCGAGACGATGCTAGGCATAGGAAAAATTGCGGAGCGAGTTGGTTTCGAATGTCCGTATTATTTTGGCCGCACCTTTAAGGCCAAAACTGGTATAACCCCTGGTGAGTATCGCCAAACGTCATCAGAGAGGTTGATTCGTGATGGTATAGCAGAAAAAACAAGATGAGTTGCTGTTGATGTCATTGGAGGCGGCAGTACTGCTATGGCATTGAAATGGTGTTGATACTCAACCATCTTCAGAAAATTATCTCAGAGCCCACTGAATCGGATTGGTTGTACTGAACCTAGGTAGGGACAATTCATAAATGCTTGGCGTTCCGCCGCGTCTGGCGTAGACGGCTCATTGCTGAATCTCTTTTGTTTGTCGGGCGTCATCGAATGTGTCGCAACATCGTTGTCGGCTCTCTGTCCTTGCCTGGTCCGCCAACTTTCGGAGTTCAGCTAGGATCAGTGTCAATGTTTTTGTGATCATCGCCTTGCCTCATCGACAGTGATTAACTCCCCACGCCTTTGCTGCGTGTTGCAGTGGTCAAGAGAAGGCTTCTTGTAAGGGCATATGAATCATGCATGCAGGCCTATAGAATGACACACGCTCCCATACTTACCAGATTCTAAGATCACTTAGCCTCACTGCTGTACACTTTGCTGGAATACCTTGCTATATGCTGTAACCACTGAAGGGCCATTCAGATTAACACCAGTAGCCCTCCATTGCTTAGCCGTCCGGTACAATATCCCCAGAGAATCAACCTTTTCTTTTAGCAACTAAGCCATGACAAAGGGGCCAGGGGGCCACTAAATATTTTGGTTGAAGCCAGACATTTAAAAATAACAGCATCTCTTAGGCGCCGATACCCGTCTCTCTCGCAAGTAGACTTACCCCCTTAGCCACAAATACAGGACCTCATCTAACAGATCTGCTGTCTTCTGGAATGCTAATCGCGTACGGGCAGCCGTCAAGATTCATACACTCGAAGTCGAACCGGCTGACAATTTCGATCGGCGCTGGTTTCGTATAATTAATTGGCTTCAGTTTCATTGTTACAAATTCTTAACAAAGAAGTGATTCCCAATCACCATATCCTTTGCTTTTGTTTGAAAACTAATCTGTTTCCCTCCAACCCGGGTTTCTCAGCATGTTACACATGAAGTCTATCGTATAAACAGACCTATTTATAGGAGAACAAATGCAAAAGCATCTACAAAAAGCTCTGTTCGTGCTAATCACAACCATTACTCTAACGTATACTTTACTCTCTGTCGGAGAAGCGGCAGTTACTAATACTGATAAGGTAGTTGCTGCGCTACGGCATCCATTCCCGGACCTGCGTCTAATAGCTGCACATCGCGGGCTGTGGGGAGCGAATAAGGCAGAATACGACGCTCCTGAAAATTCAATTCGCGCCGTACAAAATGCTGCTTCAGTTGGCATCGAAATGGCTGAAATAGACCTGAAAGAAATGCAAGATGG
>Ga0075366_10001724_pt1 | contig 10992 bp, 10 predicted proteins | sample EndMethybrTD3031_FD_72351 | JGI IMG/M metagenome (GOLD analysis project Ga0075366, IMG submission 72351) | Populus endosphere microbial communities from Tennessee, USA - Endosphere MetaG P. TD hybrid TD303-1 | ecosystem: Host-associated > Plants > Roots > Endosphere | place: USA: Tennessee... | reverse complement strand
GCCAGCGGCGGCTCGGTGTCGTAGCTGAGCTGCTTGTAGAACTCCTCGTACTGCTCGGGCGTGATGTCCGACTTCGCACGCGTCCACAGCGCCGAGGCCTTGTTGACCGGCGCCCATTCGTCCTTCAGCACGCTCTTGCCGGCCTCGGCGTCCCACTCCTCCTTGCGCATCAGGATCGGCAGCGAGATGTGGTCCGAGTACTTCGAGATCACCGAGCGCAGCTTCCACGCCGACAGGAACTCGTCCTCGCCTTCGCGCAGGTGCAGCGTGACGCTCGTGCCGCGCTGCGGCCGGGTGATCGTCTCGACCTCGAATTCGCCCGCGCCTTCGGAGCTCCAGCGCACGCCGTCCCCGGCCGGCACCCCGGCGCGGCGCGACTCGACCGTGAGGCGGTCGGCGACGATGAAGCCGCTGTAGAAGCCGACGCCGAACTGGCCGATCAGCTGCGCATCCTTCTTCTGGTCGCCCTGCAGCGCGGCCATGAACTCGCGCGTGCCGCTCTTGGCGATCGTGCCGAGGTTGGCGACCGCCTCCTCCTTGGACAGGCCGATGCCGTTGTCGGTGATCGTGATCGTCTTGGCCACGGCGTCGAAGTCGACGCGCACCTCGAGGTTCGGGGCGTCCTCGTACAACGCGGCGTGGTCGAGCGCCTCGAAGCGCAGCTTGTCGCAGGCGTCGGACGCGTTGGAGATCAGCTCGCGCAGGAAGATCTCCTTGTTCGAGTACAGCGAGTGCGTGACCAGGTGCAGGATCTGCTTGACCTCGGCCTGGAACGAGAGGGTCTGTTTTTCCATGGTGGTTTCGGAATATGGTCGTGTCGGCCCCCTGCCGACGAGCGCGCAGGTGGGGATGCTAGCGCGGGGCTTCAAGTCCGCGGCGGGCCGGCCCGCCGCGGCGCAGGCCGCGGCCGCGCCGCTCGGAGGGATCAGCGCCCGAGCACCTTCGGGACCGGGTTCGGCCGCAGCCGGAACGCATCGGGCATGCCCGAACCGAGCAACGGGCGCAGGTAGAGACGGAACGCGTCGGTCACGTCCGTGCCGCTGTCGGCAATGAAGGCGTCGTCCATCACGCGGGTCTTGCCGGCCACGGTCTCGAGCGGGACCAGCTCGTAGTCGACCGAATAGAAGCCGGTGCGCTTGATGGCGACCGAGCCGTCGCGGTCGCCCCACATCGCGTACTGCACGGCCTTCTCGCCGACCTCGCGCGCTTCGCGCTGGTCGACGTCGCTGACGCAGCCGATGAAGGAGCGCTGCAGGTAGCCGAAGGTGTCGCCGCGCACGCGCTTGATCTTCAGCTTGTCCTTGATCTCCTCGCAGAGCAGGTCGGCGAGCGCGCCGGTGCCCGAGAGCTGCACGTTGCCATGCTGGTCGCGCTCGAGGTCCTTCGCGAGCTGCGCGAGCATCGGCGTGCCGCCCGCGTCGTGGATGCCTTCGGACACCGCGACCACGCAGCGGCCGTGGCGCTCGTAGGTCGCCTTCACGTCGGCAAGGAAACGCTCGATCGAGAAGTCGCGCTCCGGCAGGTAGATCAGGTGCGGCCCGTCGTCAGGGAACTTCTTGCCGAGCGCCGATGCGGCGGTCAGGAAGCCCGCGTGCCGACCCATCACGACGGCGAGGTAGACACCCGGCAGCGCCGCGTTGTCGAGGTTCGCGCCGGCGAAAGCCTGCGCGACGAAGCGTGCCGCCGACGGGAAGCCCGGCGTGTGGTCGTTCGCGACCAGGTCGTTGTCGATCGTCTTCGGGATGTGGATGCAGCGCAGCGGGTAGTTCGCCTTGCGCGCCTCCTCGCTGACGATGCGCACGGTGTCCGAGGAGTCGTTGCCGCCGACGTAGAAGAAGTGGCCGATCTCGTGCGCCTGCAGCACCTTGAAGATCTGCTGGCAGTACTTCAGGTCGGGCTTGTCGCGCGTCGAGCCGAGCGCCGACGAAGGGGTCGACGCGACCAGCTCGAGGTTGTGGCTGGTTTCCTGCGTCAGGTCGACGAAGTCCTCGTCGACGATGCCGCGCACGCCGTGGCGTGCGCCGTAGACCCGGGTCACCTCGCGGAAGCGGCGCGCTTCGAGCACGACCCCCACGAGCGACTGGTTGATGACCGCCGTCGGACCGCCGCCCTGGGCGACGAGGATCTTGCCGGACTGCTGCATGCGCGGGCCCTCCTGGGATCGAGGCGGCATTGTGCCCCCGACCCGCCGGCGCGGCCCCGCGGCAGGGTCAAGATCCGCGCGCTCAGGCGGCCAGGCGCAGCGCCGGGCGCTGCTCGGACTCGTAGCCCTTCAACTCGTCGAGCGCGCAGCGGATGTCGTTCTCGTCGCCGTCGATCACCGCGCGGTCGGCGCGTTTGAGCGACTGTTCGATGAGCGCGGCACCGAAGGCGCCCGCCGAGCCGATCGCGACGTACTTGCGGACCAGTTCGCGGCAGCGGGCCTGTTCGGCGGGAAGGGAGTGCAGCAGCTGGGTGTTCATCATCATGATCGTGGCCTCGTCGTGCGTTGCGCGGTGACGTCCTCGGATTCCCGGGCTTCGCGCTGCGGCACGGTTCGCAGCGCGTCGTCGTCTGGGTTCATTTCAGGCGACACCGCCTCCCATTGCCACGCTCGCCGCCGCCCTGTCGGGCCCGTGCCGTCCGACGATCCCCAGACGATCCGCGCACGCCCACCTACGCGGCGGCGGGCGGCGCGGATGCGCGCTCAGGCCGCGCTGCCGCCGGCAGCGGGGCCGTTCCCGCGCTTCGGATCGCCGCCGTCGCCCTGCCCGGCCGGGCCGTCGTAGCCGTCCCCGCAGGGGTCGGCGGGGTCGTCGCCGCGCTTGGGCGGCTCGAAGCCCGGATTGAAGACCGGGAAGGCCGGCAGGCGCGCCGGCATCAGGCCGACGAACTTGGCCTCGCGGTGGTACTCGATCAGGAAGTCGACCCAGTCGGTGACCTTCACGAAATCGATGATGTGCGGCTGCACCAGCGGCTGGCTGGGGTCGGGGTTCACGTCGAGGTAGAAGGGCGAGCGCCAGTCCCACAGCCCGCGCAGCAGCGGGTCGGGCAGGAAGATGTTCATCGCCAGCTGGTGCGAGCTGAAGTTCCAGCGCGGCGGCGGGTTCTCGCCGTAGCCGACCCAGGGGATGGCGTTGTCGCCGTACTGGCGGATGCCCTTGAGCGCGTCCTGCAGCGCCCGGCAGGCCGGATGGACCGGGTGCGGGCGGAAGTCGAAGCCGAGCAGCGTGCTGGCCAGGCTGTACAGGTCGGTCAGCTCGTCGGGCGTCTCCAGCTCGAAGCTCGCGCCGGGCACGTCGAACTGCTGCGCCTTGATGATCGCGTGGCGGATCTTCGCGACGACCGACTGGCGCAGCGCCGGCGTGGTGGCGCTGCGCAGCGCGGCGAGCAGCGCGTCGGCCAGGTCGTCCAGGCACTCGGCGATCGTGTGCATGCGCGACAGGCGCACAGTGCAACCGATCGTCGGGTGGTGCCCCTTGGGCAGCAGCACGTCGTGGTTGCCCTCGGCGAACCACTGCGCGAGCACCTGCGGCGTGGCCGAGCCGGCGATGCGCAGCTTCTCGAACACGTCCGGGTAACCCTGGCCGGCGGTGAAGAAGTTGTAGTTCGGGTAGCCGGTCGCGTAGTGCGCGTAGGGCGCGACCGTGTGCAGCACCTCGACCGACATGTTGAAGCAGTTGTCGAAGTGGATCACCGAGATCTTCGGCACACCCGCCTCGACCGCGCGGCGCAGCGCCTCGCCCAGCCCCCAGGTGGACAGCGGCATGCCTCCGGCCGGCAACAGCGGCGAGCCCATCGGCAGCAGCGGCGAGCCCATCACCAGCAGCGGCGAACCCATCGGCAGCACCGGGTTGTTCGGGCCGGCGTACGGCCCGCCCTGGGTCGTGTTCAGGCGCCACTCGATCTCGCCGTTGCGGGTCAGGTTCGCCAGGTTCAGTGCACGCCGGTCGAGTTCGGGCAGGAAGCCGGCGCCGTGGCCTTCGAGCGCCAGCACGACGGCCGAGGTCGGGTGGGCCTGGTGGGCGTAGCGCAGCAGCCCGGCGAGCGTGCGCGGCGAATCCATGTCCTGCTTCCAGCGCGAGACGACCTGCACCGACTGCGGCCGCCCGGCGTCGATGTCGACCAGCCAGCTGTCGTCGTTCACCCGGTCGATCAGCGCGACGACGTGCACACCGTGCGAGGCGACCTGCATCAGCCCCTGGTAGATCGGGTGCTGCGCGAGCGTCTGCGACGCGCCGTCCGGGTAGGTGCTGAGGGTCTCGTCGGTGCCGAAGGGGGCGTAGACGACCAGCACCACGCTGTCCGTGTTCGTCTCGGCGCCCTTCTCGGGCAGCAGCCGGGGCAGGTTCATGTTGTTCTCTCCTTGTTGTCGGTGACGCAGCGTCGCCCGGCGGGCGGCAGGCTCGCAGACGCTACGGTAGCCGCCCGGGGCTTCCATTCACAGGCATGTCGCACCTCGGAGGGATGCCCTTCGCAAGACGATCGTGAGACGATTTCCGCCCACGATGGAAACGACCGCTCACGCTTTCGACGCATCGACGACGGCCCGGGCACGCAGCGTCCGGCCCGCGGTCGCCGAAGCCGTCGTCGAGGAACTGCTGGCCGCCGTGCGGACCGACCGCGTCGACGACTGGCTGCGCCGGCGGCCACGCATCGCCCGCTGGCTCGAGACGCAGGCGCTGCCGCCGGTGCTGGGCGCGGCCGGCGACGCCTTCACCCGCCACCCTGCGCCGCGCGCCGCGGCGGTGGCCTGGCTGCTGCGCTGGGCGATCGGCACGCTGCGGCCCGACCGCGCCGGCGCCGACGCGGCCATCCCCCGCGACGCCTGGCTGGACCGCACGAGCTGGCGCCCGATGCTGGCCGTCTGGTGCCAGTACGGCTTCGCGCCGGTGCCGCCGTTCCGCGACCGTTACCACGGCCACGCCGACGAGCCCGCCGCGAGCCGCCTGTGCGGGCTGTGGTCGGTCGGACCAAGCACCTACTACCGCTACGTCGACAAGGGCAAGCGGGCGCTCGCGCAGCTCTTGCGCGAAGCGCCGTGGTCCGGGCCGGTGCGGCTGTCGCTGCGCGAGTCGGTGCTCGCGCAGGTCGAGGCCCAGCGCGGCCCGTGGGAAGCCGCCGAGCGCCGCGCCTGGCATGCCCGCCAGGCGACCACTTGCCTGGCCGCCGGCGACAGCGCCGGCACCTTGTGGCACCTGCGCCACGCGGGCGACCTGGGGCGCTTCATCACGACGCTCGAGCGCCACAGCGTCGAACTGGCCAACGCGCCCGAGACGGAGACCCTGCTCGATGCGGCCGCCGCCGAAGCGGGCGAACCACGGACGCGCGTGGACCTGCAGATCGCCCATGCGTCGATCGCGCGCATGCTGGGCGACGCGGCGCGCGAACAGCGTGCCTACGACGCCGCGCTGCGGGTCGCCGCCGACGCCGACGACCCGCTGCTGCTGGGCATCGTCTACGGCGCGCTCGGCAAGTTCCACGAACCCCGCGACGTCGACCGCGCGTTCGCCTGCTACCAGGACAGCGCCGACTGCCTCTGGCGATCGGGTGTCGGCGAGGACGCGGGCGCGGCCGCACCGGTCATCGAGGCCTACGTGACCACACTCGTGCGCCTCGCCTGGCTGCACGTGCTGCGCAACGACCCGCGCTCGAAGACGGTGCTCGAACGCGCGTCGCAGCTGCGCGAGCGGTTCGCGCTCGCGGTGCCGACCGCGGCGATGCTCGAGCAGGTGTGGGGCGAATACTGGCGGCGTGCCGGCGACCTGAAACGCGCGCTCGAGCACAAGCAGCGCGCACTGCTGCTGTACGAACGCATCGACGACCGCCAGGGCATCATGAAGACCTGCGGCAACCTGAGCCTGATCTACGGCGAGGCGAAGGACTTCGGCCGCGCGATCGACTACTCGCAGCGGGTTCTCGCGATGGCCGCGACGATGGCGGTCGACCCGGAGATCGTCGCGAGCACGCGGCTGAACCTCGGCGCCGCGCACTTCTGGCAGGGTGAGTACGCCAGCGCGATGCCGCAGTACGAGCAGGCGTTGCAGCTCGCGCAGCGCGCCGGTCTGCACCAGATCGCCGGGCGCGCGCACTACAACCTCGCCGAGGTGAACTACCTGCTGTTCAAGCAGTCACGCGAGCCGGCGCTCGAGGCGCGCGGCGACGCCCACGCCGCCGCGTCGCTCGAGGCCTGGCCCGAGGGCAGCGAGCCGGCGCAGGCGACGCTGTCGCTCAAGCGCGAGATCCTCGGCGCGCCGGGCGAGGAGCGCGCGTTCGACCGACTGCTGCCGCGCGAGTCGGCCGCGCACCACGCCGAGATGGCGGAGATCGAGCGCCAGCGCGAGGTGCTGGCCGTGCCGGTCGCACCCGAGGCGCACATCCGCGCGCACCTCGCGATCGCGACGACCTACCTCGCGGTCTCGGTGAAGGAACGCGAGTCGGCGCTCGCCCTGATCGCCCGCCATGGCCTCGGCGACCGCTTCTCGGCCGAACTCGACGAACTGCGGCGCACCTTCGACCGCGAGCTGACGCGCGAGCAGCAGCTGGCCGCGATGTGGCAGCGCGAGACGGCCGACCTGCTGAATGCGCAGCGCTGCAGCGCGGTGCTCGCGCGGCTGCTCAAGGCCGGCTCGATCAACAAGAGCGGCTACGGCGAGCTGTGCGCGCTGAGCCCGGCGACCGCCTCGAAGCACCTGGGCGTGCTCGCCGAGCGCGGCCTGCTGGTGCAGACCGGCAAGGGCCCGGCGACGAAGTACCTGCTGCCCGCCTGAGCCGCGTTCAGCCGTTCGCGATGCGCGCGACGAGCGCCTTCGTGAACTGCCCGCTCGACGCGCTGCCGCCGAGGTCGCCGGTGCGGATCTTGTCGATGTTCAGCGTCGCGTCGATCGCCTGGCGCAGGCGGTCGCCCTTGTCCTTCAGCCCGACGTGGTCGAGCATCATCGCCGCCGCCAGCATGATCGCGATCGGGTTCGCGACGCCCTTGCCGGCGATGTCGGGCGCGGAACCGTGCACCGCCTCGAAGATCGCCGCATCGGAGCCGATGTTGGCGCCCGGCGCCATGCCGAGCCCGCCGACGAGGCCGGCGACGAGGTCGGAGAGGATGTCGCCGAACAGGTTGGTCGTGACGAGCACGTCGAACTGCCACGGGTTGAGCACGAGCTTCATCGCGCAGGCGTCGATGATCACCGTGTCCAGCGCGATGCGGCCCTTGTACTTCTGCTCCCACAGCTGCTGGCCGGTCTCGAGGAAGATCCCGGTCAGCGCCTTCATGATGTTGGCCTTGTGCACGATCGTGACCTTCTTGCGGCCGTTCGCGATCGCGTACTCGAAGGCGTACTCGAGCAGCTTGCGGCTGCCCTGGCGCGTGTTGACGCCGGTCGCCATGGCGACCGCATGCGGGTCGCCGTCGATCGGGATGTAGTGCTCGTGGCCGATGTACAGGCCCTCGAGGTTCTCGCGCACGACGACGAGGTCGACGTTCTCGAAACGCCCGCCCGGGATGATCGTGCGCGCCGGGCGCAGGTTGGCGTACAGGTTGAAGGCTTCGCGCAGGCGCACGTTCGAGCTGCGGTAGCCGCCGCCCGACGGCGTCTCCAGCGGTCCCTTGAGCGCGAGCCGGGTGCGGCGGATGCTGTCCAGCGTCGCGGGCGGCAGCGGGTCGCCCGCGGTCTTCACGCCTTCGAGGCCGGCGATCTGGCGATCCCACGCGAAGGGCGCCTTCAGCGCGTCGAGCGCCGCGAGCGTCGCATCGACGATCTCTGGACCGATGCCGTCGCCGGGGATCAGCGTGGCGGGAATGGAAGTGGACATGAGCAACCTCAAGGAACGGAACGTGAACGACCTTGACGATGATAAGGAATGCGCCGGCGCGTACCCGCGAGCCGCTACGCTTGCCGGACCGCCGACCTGCACCGCCCCTGAGGAGCCCACGATGGCACGTGCCACGCCCACCCGATCGATCGACACCCCGACCGCGCCGTTCGCACAGCCCGTCGGCGAGTGGCTCGAGAGCCAGCAGCGGCTGGCCGCCGTCGCGCTCGGCCAGTGGGCCGGCTGGCAGGAGCTGTGGCTGCGCAGCGTCTACCAGCAGCTGGACACCTGGAACGCGTTCTGGCGCATCGACGGCGCGGCATCGCAGCCGCGCGCCGCCCCGGTGGCGTGGCCCGCGCTGCCGGCCGCGATGGCCGAGTCGATGCAACGCGCCACGCAGGCCTGGTGGGGCCCGTGGCTGCCGATGCTGCAGCGGGGAAGCGAACAGCTCGCGTGAACGCAGCGGCGCGCGGCGATCGCCGCCGCCGCGCCTCAGCGCGGGGCGACGAGCCGGCGCCGCTGGCGCAGCGCGAGCACCGCGGCGATCACGGCGGCGACGAGGAAGCCGCCGCCGACGATCCAGCGCTCCAGGCTGCCGTCTCCCCCGTCGGGCGCCTCGTCGAACAGGCGCTCGATCCACTGCGGCTCGATGAAGGTCACGATGGCCAGCAACGTGCTGGCGACCGCGACGGCGATCTCGATGCGGTACAGGGTGCGCGAGTCGAGTGTCATGGCGTCCTCGGGGCGAGAGATGCGGCCGCTGCATCGTGCCGGCTGCGCCGCGATCGGCCATCCCACGTTTGCAGGCGCACCTTGCCGGCACGCACGTGCACGATCTGGCGACCGAATGTCCCAGGGGCTTGATCGGCGCGCCGCCTTTGGCACCATTGAGCCGTCCCACACCTGAAGTACCGTGAACCGCCGTCGTCTCCCGCCCCAAGAACGCCGCTCCGGCCGCGACCGGCGCCGGGTCGACCAGGGGCCGCCGACCGATCGAGAGCGTCGCGTCGGCATGGAGCCGCGCAAGCCCGACGTGCGCGAGATCGAGATGACGCCGTCCGAATGGGCCGCCTTGACCGGCCAGGGCAGCCCGGGGCCCGAGCCGGCCGCGCCCGACGAACCGCCCCAGCGCCCCGCCGGCAAGGCTTGACCCGCCTCAAGCATCGCCCGCACCGGGCCGGTATGATCGCGCCCGTCATTGGGGAGTAGCCGCTCTTCGCGCTGCGCGAAGAGGCCTGCGTCAACAGACTCGGCCGTCCGGCCGTGGTGCAGGCAGTTCCCTCGCCTGGCAAGACCTTTGACCACGCCGCCTCCGAATGGCCGGGGATGCGTCGTGGTCGAACGTGTTTTCGCCGGCCCGTGGAACCTCGATGCAATCGCTCCTGCTGCCGACCGGTGTCGTCGCGCTCGCCGAGATCGGCGACAAGACCCAGCTCCTCGCCTTCCTGCTCGCCGCGCGTTTCAAGAAGCCGCTGCCCATCATCGCCGGCATCCTCGTCGCGACGCTGCTGAACCACGGGCTCGCCGGTGCGCTCGGCGCATGGATCACGACCGCCCTGCGACCCGACGTGCTGCGCTGGATCCTCGGTGCGTCGTTCCTCGCCATGGCGGCCTGGACCCTGGTCCCCGACAAGATCGAGGAGGAGGAAAGCGATCTCGCGCGCCGCTTCGGTGTGTTCGGCGCGACGCTCGTCACCTTCTTCATCGCCGAGATGGGCGACAAGACGCAGATCGCGACGGTCGCGATGGCGGCGCACTACGGCGCGCCGGTCGCGGTCGTGATCGGGACGACGCTGGGCATGCTGATCGCCGACGTGCCCGCGGTGTTCGCAGGGGGCCGGCTCGCCGCGAAGATCCCGATGCGGCTCGTGCACGGCATCGCCGCCGCGCTCTTCGCCGCGATGGGCGTCGCGACGCTGCTCGGCGCGGGCTCCGGCTTCGGGCTCTGAGCCACCCTGCGGCGCACTCCGCGGCGCGGCCCCGCGCGGCCGACCGCGGCCCCGTCGTTCCGCGCGCACGCCCGTCATCCGCCGTGGCGGCCACCATTGGCCGCGACGACCCGGAAAACGTTGCTTGCCCTGACGTGGGCTACGCGGACTTACACGGCGGAACGGCGGCGAGGGCGCAACGCCCTCTATCCTGCCCCGATGCCACTGAAGAGAGGGAGCACATGAACCACCTGAAGGCCCTGCTGTGCGCCGTTGCGCTCGCGACGCTGACGCCGCTCGCCGGCGCGGGCGTGATCCAGGTCTATCCGCCGTACAGCCATCTCGTCGAGGCGAACGTCTCGGCGACCCCGTCGGACGTCGGCGACGGCTTCTTCCTGCAGGGCGACGACACCACGACCTTCGACGGCGGCCTGCGCTGGTCGCTCTCCTTCGCGCTGACGCCGGCCGTGCACTTCATGACCGGCGACGCGAGCTTCGCGGTGCCGGCCGAGGGCATCCCGGACGGCATCGACGACGCGTCGCTGCTGCTCTACCGCGGCACGGCCGAAGGTGTCGCAGGCGGCGACTTCGGCGAGGTCGTGCATCGATTCGACCTCGACGTACCGGCCGGCGGCAGCTGGGCGTTCGCGGCGCTCGACCAGGCGCTGACGCCGCTCGGGGCCGACGGCCTCTACAGCCTCGTCTTCGCCGGGGATTCGATCGCGAACCCCTACTTCCAGGCGCGCGTCGACTTCCGCGCGACGCCGCTGGAGGGCTCTCAGCCGCCGGCGGTCCCCGAGCCGGCGAGCGCCGTGCTGTTCGCGCTCGGCGCGGCGGCGCTCGCGGGGCGCCTGCGGCGCCGCACGGCGCCGGGGATCTAGGCGAGCAGGCCGCGCCCGGTCGACCGGGGTATCCGTTGCCCATGCGCGGTGGATCGTTCGTGAAGTCGAGTCGTTCGGCGACGGTGTAGGCGACGAGGTCGTCGCCGCGCACGAAACCGCGAGCAGCATTTCGCACGCGCGTGCACGCGAGCCCCGCTTCGCGATCGAGTGCCTCGTCGAGCGGCTCGAACGCGATGGCGTGCGCGCCGACCTGAGCTTCGGCGCGAGCTCTTCGCGACGGCCGCGCTGTACGAAGGGGACGGCGCTCGCCGCGGCCTATCCCGCCCTGTCGCTGCGCCAGCCGGCGACCTGAGCCCGGCCTGCGTGCAGGGCAAAATCGGCGGTTGCCACCGCTTCACGACTGCGCCCGCCCCGCGCGCCCTGCCGATGTCTCC
>Ga0075366_10001723_pt1 | contig 10996 bp, 9 predicted proteins | sample EndMethybrTD3031_FD_72351 | JGI IMG/M metagenome (GOLD analysis project Ga0075366, IMG submission 72351) | Populus endosphere microbial communities from Tennessee, USA - Endosphere MetaG P. TD hybrid TD303-1 | ecosystem: Host-associated > Plants > Roots > Endosphere | place: USA: Tennessee... | reverse complement strand
ACGGTACGCAGTTCGTGCCCGTTATAATTAAAGCCGTTAATAGATGTGCGTTTTGATCCGTCCTTCCCGCTACCCAGGTTATCATAAGCCCCGGTTACCGATACAATATTGGGGTCGCTGTTTACCGCGTTCCTGAACAACTGCAATGCCTGGTTGCCATCTACGCCGTTCCCTGTGGGTATGCTTATTACTTCAGCTTTATTATACCCCAGCGGTTTATTTTGCAGGTAATTAATTTGCTGCCAGGTAATTAGCGTACAAACAATCAGCAGTGTTGATATGGCAAACTGCACCACCAATAAGGTATTCCTGATTTTGCCGGGTTTGGTTGTATTAACCGAGCCTTTTAGTACCAGCACCGTTTTATAGCGCAGCATTAACATTGCGGGATAAAAACCGGCAATTAGTGTTATCAACACAAATAAACCGGTAGCTGTTAGCAGTTGCGCTGGGTGCAGCAACATACCCATACTAATATTGATCCTTAAGTTTGCTTTAAACCCTGACAGTACCAGCGATGCCAATATTAACCCAACAACTAAGGCAACCAGGCAAACCATGATGGTTTCTATCCAAAACTGACTAAGTAATTGCAGTTTACTTGCCCCAAGGGTTTTGCGCACACCAATTTCACGGGCACGGGTAAATGAGCGCGCTACTGATAAGTTTATGAAATTAATACAGGCTATCAGCAATATAAATATACCGATAACCAATAGCGAGATAACTGATGATTTGCTTACAACAGCACCTTCAAGCCCATTTAAGTCAGTATTAAAGTGGTTGCCGGCAAATGGGGTTACATTTAGCGTATATACATTGCCGTTAGCATCTGGCCGGGCGCCATCGCGCTTAATGTTTTTAATTTCCTCGGTAAAATGTTTATTGACAAATGCCTGCAAACGTTTTTCAAAGCCTTTCACATTGGTTTTATCATTAAGCTGCAGATACACAAGGTGGTTTTGATTGTCCCACTGGTTAAGGCCTTGCTGATAATTAGGGTTCATTTCAAACCGCATTAATATATCAAAGCTTATGCTCGAATTATTCGGGAAATCTTTTGCCAACGCTGTAATGATAAAGCTTTGCGTTTGGTTGTTAAGCTTAAGTTCTACAGTTTTACCTACCGGGTTAACGTCCTTGCCAAAAAGGGCATTAGCGGCATATTCGGTAATCACAATATCATTTAAATGCTTTAACGGACGATCAGCATTACCGTTAATAATTGGGAAAGTAAATATTTTTAGAAAATCCTCGTCAACGTAATGGATATTCTGACTGATCTGTTTATCACCATACTTTACCAAAGCGCCACCATTCCCCATACGTGAAATGTGCACCACATCCTGATAGTCTGCCTTCAATGCCGGGGCCAGCGGCACAGGCATGGCTGTGCTTTTTTCTACCTTGGCAAATCTGTTGGCGATAGTATATAGCTGGTATATATTGGGTAACTTTTCATGGAAGTTATCGTACGAAAACTCGAAGCTAATAGCCAGGAATAGTAAGGTACACGCGGCAATGGCTACCGATAACCCTAATATATTCATCAAATTAAATACACGCCCTTTCCATAAGTTGCGTAACGCTGTTTTTATGTAGTTCTTTATCATAAACCCCTCCTAAACTCCCCCCAAGGGGAGGAATTGTTAATAATTATATACCTCTTTATTTAAAGCCCTCTCCTTTGGAGAGGGTTGGTGAGGTGTTTATTCACTTCTTAAACTCTTCACCGGGTTAGCCAGTGCTGCCCTTATGGCCTGGTAGCTTACTGTAAGCAAGGCAATTAAAATAGTTATGCCACCCGCTATGGCCGGCATCCACCAGCTTAGGGTAATATGGTATTCATAATCCTGCAGCCATTTATTTAACGCGTAAATAGATATAGGCACGGCTATAATAATAGCTATGGTAACCAGTTTTATAAAATCTTTTGAAAGCATGGCTACCAGGTTACCTACACTGGCACCTAATACCTTGCGTACACCAATCTCTTTAGTGCGCTGTTCCGCCGCGTAAGCTGCCAGGCCAAACAAACCCAGGCACGATATTACAATAGCCAATCCGCCAAATAAATTGGCCAGCATACCCAGCAGTTTCTCGGCCTGAAACTTGCTTTCATAATCGGCGCTAACAAATTTCACCGATGGCGGATATGCCGGGTTAAGTATTTTTAATTGCTTTTCAATTTGTTCAATATTATGGGTTATGCTGTTCCCGCTATTTAAACGCATTGCTATAAAGCGGCTGTTAGTAGTGCTGCATAAGGAGTACATTGGCGCAACTTTTTCAAATGGCGACCCCCATATAAAATCTTTATACACGCCAATAACAGTTGCGGGCTGGTTGCCATATTTAATAATGCTGCCAACCGGATTCTTTAAATTCATCACCTTAGCCGCCGTTTCGTTGATCATGATCGTTTTACCGGCGGTATCTGCAGGATAAGCTTTTGAAAATTCGCGGCCTGCTAATAATTTTATACCGGCTGTACGGGTAAAATCGTATCCGGCATAAAAAGTATCGAACAATACCCGTTGGTTGGGCTGTTTGCCGGGCCAGTCTACACCCCAGGTATTATTACCGTTTGATGTGATGTCCTGTTGTAGTGTAGTCGCGTTGGTTATAACCCCATCATTTTTAAGCTGGTCTATCAGCACTTCCGATTTTGCAGCCAGATTCCCCTCGCCTCTTATTTGTACCAGGTTCTCTTTATCATAGCCAGTACCTTTATCCTGCACAAACTTAATTTGGCGATAAATACAAATGGTTGATACAATTAGAAAAACCGCGAAAACAAACTGTATAACTACCAATATTTTACGTACCGGCAAGCCGCCTGCACCCGCTTTAAAAGCGCCTTTTAGCACTTTTATCGGGTTAAAGGAAGATAGATAGAAAGCAGGGTAACTGCCGGCTATTAACCCCGTTACTGTAGCCATTAATAATAATGCTATCCAAAAGGCAATATCACTATAGGGGAACGATAGATGGATACTTAGTAATGTATTAAAAGATGGGATAACAGCTATTAAAATAATAATAGCTGCCAGCATAGAGAACATGCAAAGCATTACCGACTCGCTGATGAATTGCCATACCAACATGCTGCGGCCCGAGCCGATAGCCTTACGGATACCTACTTCTTTAGCGCGTTCTTCTGACCGGGCAGTTGATAAATTCATGAAGTTAACACAGGCGATCAGTAAGATACATAGTGCCAACACCTCAAACAAATGGATCTTATCAATAAATCCGCCTATCGATTTTCCATTTTCAAAATTACCGTGCAGGTGAACCCTCCCGTATGGGAAAAGCATAGCGACTGATTTATCGCCGGTATTGTTTTTTGCAATCAACCCGCGCACTACCCTATCGGCCTGGTTAAAATACGACGGGGTCTTTAGCTTAACAAAAGTACGGGCGAAGTTACTACCCCAGCCAGATCTTTTTACAAAAGACTGCTCATTTTCAAATATGGCCCAGGGTAACAGGTAATCAAACTTAAGGGTGGTATTAGACGCCAGGTTCTCAATAACACCGGTAACGGTAAGTACAGTCTTGTCGTTGCGCTTAACGATTTTATTTATGGCGCTTTGATTTCCAAAAAGTGTTACTGCCAGGTCTTTAGTAATTACAATTGAATTAGGCTGTGTTAAAGCATGCGTGGCATCGCCTTCAATAAATTTTAAGTCGAAAATAGAAAAGAAAGCATTATCAACAAATGCGCCCTCTTTTTTAAAGCCATCGTTTTGATAACTAACCAGTCCTTCGGCAGTGTATGTGCATAACCTGCTCACCGCTTCTACACCGGGAGCTTGTGTTTTAATAGCATCTGCCATTTGCGCGGGCGTGGATGCGAAAGTGCGTATCTTTCCATCGCCGGGCTGGTTATTCTCTACAATGTAAATGCGGTTTATATCAGCATACTGTTTATCATAATTTAAATGGTAGCTTATAAAAAGCACCAGCAATAAGCAACTGGCCATTCCTAATGATAGCCCGCCGGCATTAAGCAGAGAAAAACCTTTATGTCTTTTTATATTCCTCCAGGCAATTTTGATGTAGTTCTTTATCATGAAACGGGTATTAGTATTTTTCTGACCGGTTTTGTATAGCTTCTACCGCTTGGTATTCTCTCTCCTAAAGCTATACCATACCATTAATATATTGATTATTAAGAGCTTATATTTACCAAAAGACGTAACTGTGTACGCAAGTGTTACACCAACTGTACGGTTACGATACAGTTTATTATGCGCGCAGATCACTTTTACAGGTAATTCTTTTTATAATTATTTAATAACCTTACATTTAGGTAATACTTAACCTAAAACAATTTAATTATGAATCCTGCACTTATTAACTGGCCTGCTGTTTTTGTAGCAGCGCTTTCGGCATTTATGGTTGGCGGCCTGTGGTATTCGCCAAAAGTATTTGGTACCGCCTGGATGACTGACAACAACCTAACCCAGGAAGAAGTTCAAAAAGGAAGTAAAGCCGAAATATTTGGTATGACGGCTGTATTCTCGTTAGTTATGTCGGCCAATTTAGCCTGTTTCTTAGCAGAACCGGCCACCACAACATCATGGGGCGCAACTGCCGGTTTACTTGCCGGTATATGGACATTTTGTGCTATTGCCATACACAGTTTGTTTGAACAAAAAGGCTGGCGGTTGATATTTATTAACGGCGGCTATAGTGTAGTTTCGTTAGTAATTATGGGCGCTATATTAGGCGCATGGAGATAAGCCGTAAAAACGCTGTAAACAACAAAAGGCCGGGAAAATACCGGCCTTTACATAAATAAGATACTTGCTTAATCTAACTTTTTAATATCGGCTGCGCCGGTTTTGCTGGTGGTTACGTGCGCAGGGTTCCCTTTGTACGATATATCAGCAGCGCCGGTAGTATGAATATCCAGATCAGTCAACACGTTAATTTTGCATTCGCTGGCACCTGTTGTTTGCACATCATATTTGCCCACTACAAAATCTAAAGCATAAAGCTTGCCGGTTCCGGTTAAATGTACGTTATGGCTTGTGGCCTGGCCTTTTAAAGTTAGCTCGGTAGCGCCCGATCCGCGGGTGGTCACATTGTCGGCATCCATATCCAGGTTTATTTTGCTGGCGCCTGACATATGGAATTCAATATCCTTTACCTTTAATTTACCGTCAGAAGCAACCTCAATAGCGCCCGATCCTTTTATAGCTTCCAGGTTACGTACGCCAATGGTAATGGTAATTGGATGTTTGGCGCAAATATTTTTCTTAGTGTATATTTTTAACTCATCGCCATCAACGGTGGTGCGCAGATATTTTAACACATTATCGTCGGCAGTAATGCTCAAGCCAAGCGAGCTGTCCTGTTTCAGGGTAATTTTATAACCGCCTGAAATATTCAGCCTGGTAAAATCGTTTACCTTACGGTTTTCTTTAACTTCAACACCCGAGCCTTTTATGCAATTTAACATGCACGAGCTAAATGTGGTTAGGGCCAGCAAGCCGGCGGCCAATATGCCTAATTTGATAGTTTTCATGGTTTTTTTATGATTATGACGTGGTAAGTTGAATTGATGTTACATCAAAAATATAAAAACCATTGATATTACCGCTATAAATCTATCAGGCATATTTAAGTAGGTATAGTCCTTACAAACTAAACCCGTAAGCAACACGCAAGTTAACTAAACCGAAACTATCTTCGCCGTGGCGGCTAAAGTTTTCATAATGAACGGCAAAGTCCCAGTGTTGGTTAGCATAACCAAGTGCCGGTGAAAGGTCTAAACGGGTTGGTCCCCAGCCGCTCTCCAGTTTCTCAGACGCGGTACCTATTTCGCCACCCAAATAAACGTTGCTTGTAAAGAATTCCTTAAAGCCTATTTTCACAGGTATTTCGCCATAGCTTTGATACCTGATACCGGTTACGGGATTCTTTTTAGGGAAAAAGTGGTATCCGCCTGTTGTTAATGTCAGGGCAAAACTATTACTTAAGCCGTATTGCAAACGGGCTGTCCCGCCTAAAGTAAAGGTAGCTCCTAAGGTAGCCACGCCTGTGGGCACTCCGGTTTCTATACCTAAGCCCAGGCGCCAGGCCTTGGCGGGTACAGTTTGGGCCTGTACACTTATTGCAAATAATAGTACTGCTATTACGGCGGCTAAAATTGTCAGTTTAAATGATGGTTTCATTGTGTGATTGATTTTAGATAAACATTTACAACTATTACTGCCCTTTTTTTGAAACCGTTGCCTGTGGTTATAAATTTTAATGATAAAGCCTAACAATAAGTAATACACCCGTAACAAAAAAGCCATCCTGTTAACAGGATGGCTTTCTATATTAATACAAATTACTAATTATGGCCAGATACCAAGGTTTTGGTACGATACCGCTATTTTATTAATTGCGCCAACAAAGGCTGCAGTACGCAGGGTATCAATTTTATCTGTTTTTTTAAACGTTTCTCTTATTTCGTGGTACGAACGGATCATAGTATCCTCTAAGCCCGAGTTAACCAGTTCCAGTTCTGATGCACCTTTAACAATGGTTGAGCGTTGTATATCGTTAAGGGCCACGCCGGTAATGCCTTCCACCATGTTTACCAGGTTAAGGTTCGAGTTCTCTTCAAACCTGCGGTTCATCCGGCCAAACGCCACATGCGAAAGGTTTTTCAACCATTCAAAGTATGATACGGTTACACCGCCGGCATTAGCATACATATCCGGTACTATCAAGCCACCCATTTCATAAAATACGGTTTCAGCCTCAGGGGTAGTTGGGCCGTTAGCTCCCTCAACAATTATCCTGGCCTTAATGCGACGGATATTGTCAATAGTGATCTGGTTTTCTAACGCGGCAGGTACCAAAATATCGCAGGGCTGTTCTAAACCTTCGCCTGAATTGGTGAATGATTTTGCACCCGGGTAATTTAATATCGATCCTGTGGCTTTACGGTGCTGGAATACTGCATCAAAATCTAAACCATCAGCGTTATAAACAGCGCCTTCATATTCGCACAAACCAACTATGGTAGCGCCAAATTCGGCCAGGTATTTAGCAGAGTAGTAACCTACATTACCCAAACCTTGCACAATTACTTTTTTACCGGCCAAACCTGCGGTTAAGCCAATTTTTTGCATGTCTTCGCCAAAGCTTACACATTCGCGGGCGGCAATAGCAACGCCGCGGCCAGTAGCTTCGCGCCTGCCGGCAATACCATGCAATGCCAGCGGTTTACCTGTTACCACGCCCATGGCATCCAGTTGACCGGGATTCATGGTAGCATAGGTATCGGCTATCCAGCTCATTTCACGTTCGCCCGATCCGTAATCCGGTGCCGGCACGTCAATACTGGGGCCAATAAAGTTCTTTTTGGTTAATTCAACCGTATAACGGCGGGTAATATTTTCCAGTTCCTGTACTGTGTAGTTTTTAGGATTGATCTTAATCCCCCCTTTAGCACCGCCAAACGGAACGTTGACAATAGCGCATTTGTAAGTCATTAGCGCTGCAAGCGCCATAACTTCATCCTCGTTCACCATTTCGCTGTAGCGGATACCGCCTTTTGTTGGCGATTGGTGATGTGAATGCTCTATACGCCATGCATCAATTACTTCGAAACCGTTGCCCCTGCGAATAGGGAAACGGAAACGATAAACACTGTTACACGATTTAATTTGATCCAGTAAGCCGGCATCGTGATTGGTGAATTTGGCTGCATAATCGAAGTTTTTACACACATCAGCAAAAAAGTGCATATCCTCCATGGCAGCTTTATTATTATTAGCCATAATGTATTAAATGAATAATTGGTTATAAAAAGTGTGCAAAAGTGCAGTATTTTGTTTCATATGTGCAAATCGTTTTAGGGATGGTGTTTCTTCTACACTTTTCAGCAAACGGCTATAATCGATGTTTAAACACAATAGAGCTATTTTTTTGATTGATTATTTTTTTTCAAATTTCTCAATTTTTCTTAGCCTTTTATCCATTGAAAATAAATACATAGCCAATCCAAGGAAGATAATTGCGATTATGGCAATAACCACATATATTTTGCCCGAGCTACGAAAGGTATCCGCCATTTGGACATCAGTCGATTGTGCGAACACTGTCACACTATTCAATACAAGCAATAGTAGTAATACGTTTTTTTTCATGTCAGGGTTTAGATAGTTTCATTTTTATATTCAATAGTACGCATACGGAAGCGCAGTGTGGCTATCCATACGGCTATAAAACTCCAGCCTAACATGGCGGGGTAAAAAGCCAGTTTCATGCCATTATCCAAGTCGTACCGGCCAAATGCGGGATTCCCGCCGCTGCCGGGGTGTAACGAGTCGGTTAATCGTGGTAACACAAACAGTAGAACGATCATAATAGGGAAGGCAAAAATGTTGTATATAGCCGATAATTTTGCCCTTTTTTGTTCCTCATCAATAGAATTGCGTAATACCAGGTAAGCACAATACAGCAGGAACGCTATGGCCGCGCTGTTTTGCTTCGGGTCACCACTCCAAAATTCGCCCCATGTAAATTTAGCCCACATCATCCCGGTCACCAACCCTAAAAAATAGAAGAACAGGCCGGTATTTACACATTCAACAGCGGCAAGGTCATATTCGTTTTTACCTGTAGACAAATACTTTATGCTAAAAAAAACTGAGATGGTAAACACTGATAATACCCCCATCCACATTGGTACGTGGAAGTACAGGTTCCTGATGGTTTCGTGCAATACCGGCAGTGCGGGCACAGGAAGAAGCAGGCCTGTAAAAAATGTAGAAAACACCAGCAATACTGCCAATACTTTCCACCATGTTTGATAAATAAATTTCATATTACTGATGCGCCAAAGTTAGGTATTAGATGCGAGATGTGCGTACAGGGATACGAGAATTGAGATAGAAAACATGCCTAACTAATCTCTAATCAACCAGTCACCAACCGTTCTTACTATAAATGATCATCCTTTATCTTCATATCGCCCGGTACATAATCTACCGGCAGCAATTCGGCAACTTTGTTTTTTGACCATGTGCCTTCAAACAAGGTGCTTTGCGATGATATAATTACGCCATTCATATCAAACAGCGCATAGGGCTTGTATAATGTGATTACACTTGTTTCATAATTAGGCATATCCAACGGGCGATAAATATCTTTAAAATACAACTCTTCCCTTTTTTTGGTGTACATCACATACAAACATTGCGGAAACGTGATGGCAAATACGCCCGGTTCATTAGTGGCCCGGGCAAAGTCGGTTTCCTTTAATGGCTGGCGCTGCAGATATTCCTCGTATTTGGGTAGGTTATATAACCGTTTCCAGCGGTTAGCCGAATCGGCATTTATCCACTCCCATTGGTTTATTCTTTTAATTATAACTTCCTGCGGGGGCCGCTGCGGATTAGGTTTGCGTACCAATATCATCGTTATAAAGCCCTCATCGGTCATTTTCGCATTTTGCACCGAACGGAAAAAGTGCATGTTCGACCCATAGTAGATATTGTTGCGTTTAGCTTCCCAGGCTTTTTTCTGCGACGCGCTCCCCTTTAATTCGGTGTACAGCACATTACCTTCCCACGATGTAATGTTGTTTATGCCATCGTAGTTAAAGGACTTAAGCATGAATTTAACCTTATAACCCAATGCCCGGTTCTCTATCTCAATAAAATCGGTAGACCACCCCTCCAGCGCTTGTTTTGATTTACGGAAGATCAATGAAATATCGTGCGGGTTTAATATCTTACACTTCCTCGCATTGTCCGATTCGCCCAGAAATAGCTTTACGAACTTCTCATAGTTCTGCTTCCAGTTAGCCGGATCGGTGACAACCACCTCATGTAATTCGGTTACCTTGGGCATTAACTCCGCGTTTACTTTTATAGGGGCATCGGCATTGCGGGGGATCATAACTGTTTGGTTAAAATCTTCGAAGCCTATCATGGTGATCACCAGTTGATACTGCCCGGGTTTTAAGCCATTCAGGGTAAATGTTCCATCATCATTACTTATAGTACCGTATGATGAATTACTTAAAAACACACTTGCTTTACCCAACGGCGTTTTTGTATCCAAACGTGCCACCTTACCGGTAATCGACCCGGTTTGTGCCAATAAGGCAAAGGGCAATAATAAAAACAACAAGGGTAAACAAAAACGCATGGTTAAAAATAAAGAGTATTTTTTATTGGATGGTATTTGTAACAAGTATTTTGGCTAATCTTAATTATTTCTTCATTAAGGAGCCTGATTATCAATCGCGCCACAAATATGGGAAGAGCAATAAAGACGTAGCCACCACAATTACATTGATACCTAACAAGGTAACAATATGCTGATAATTATAACTGTTATCGATCCCGTCCATCGCGTTTTTGCTTAGCGTGATGAGCACCAGGATAACAGGGATAATAACCGGGAAGCTTAACACAGCCATTAGCCCGCTGCTGTTACCCGCTTTTGAAGCGATGGCCGATACCATTGTAAACACGGTAGAAAAGCTGATACTGCCCAAAAGAACCGCGATAAAATAATAAAGCGGATTACTGATGGTATTGTTAAAAAACAAAAAGTAGATCCCTAAAGTCAGCACGCTTAGTATAAGCATTAACAGGCCGTTGTAGATGATCTTTGAAAGAATGACTGCCCGGGCATCGGTAATGGAATAATAGTACAGCATACGGCCCTTGCTTTCGGTCATAAAGCTTTTGGCAATGGCGTTTACTGCCGCAAACAGCATAATTATCCAAAACAACACATTCCATACAATAGGATACCCCGGGCTTTCTTTAAATCCCGGACTTAACCTGAAAGCGATGTAGCACACAAACACCGTTGAAACCACATACAGCAAAACACTGTTAAAGGCATATTTGGCACGCCATTCAATCAGTATTTCTTTTTGCAGCAGGTAACGGGTTTGCTTAAACATTTGGCAAAGGTAATGATTAGTTAATTAGGGGTTGCAGCGTAAGGCAATATTACAGGGCGG
>Ga0075366_10001722_pt1 | contig 10997 bp, 7 predicted proteins | sample EndMethybrTD3031_FD_72351 | JGI IMG/M metagenome (GOLD analysis project Ga0075366, IMG submission 72351) | Populus endosphere microbial communities from Tennessee, USA - Endosphere MetaG P. TD hybrid TD303-1 | ecosystem: Host-associated > Plants > Roots > Endosphere | place: USA: Tennessee... | reverse complement strand
TGCACGCCGGTGATGCGCTGCACGGCATCGGCGACGCTGAGGTCGGGCAACTTGTAGATCTCGGAGGCGACGATGCCGTCGACGATGTCGTCGTTGTCGCGCTTGCGCTCGATCGCGGACTCGAGGCTCCCGCGCGTGCCGAGCACGAGCACGGTCTCGAGCTGCTGCTGGGCCGAGGCCGCCAGCGGGCCCAGCAACGCGACCGCGACGGTGGGCACGCGAACCCGGTAGGACTTCATGGGGCGTCCTTCATCGCACGAGAGTGCTCGGGCCATTGTGCCGACTTGGTGCGCGCGGGGGCAGGGGGGACGGGTCGGTAGAAGCCCTTCCCCGGGGTTCGCCCGACCCTTGACAAGCACATGCAATGGCAGATCATGACTGAGCGGCGTTGCCGCCCGGATGGGGGCGCACATGGTCAAATTGCTACGCGCGTTCGCACGGGGCGCGGTCCTGCTGTTGGCAGCGACGCTGGCGTCGGCGCAGCCGCAACCCAGGTACCGCATCGTGGTCATGCCCAAGCTGGTGGGCATCGCCTACTACGACGCCGTCAAGACCGGCATCGACGCCGCCGCGAAGGAGCTGCCCGACGTGTCCGTCGTCTGGACGGGCCCGACGCAGGACCAGGTCGAAAAGCAGATCGACATGATCGAGCGGCTCATCCCCACCAAGCCTGACCTGATCGCGGTGGCGGCCAACGACCCGATCGCGATCGCGCCGGTGCTCGCGAAGGCGCAGAAGGCCGGCATCCACGTGATGAGCTGGGACGGCGACAGTCAACAGCGCGAGTTCTTCGTCAACCTGGTGGACTTCGAGGAGTTCGGCGCCATGCTCGTCGAGACGATGAGCCGCGAGATCGGGCCCAAGGGCGACATCGCCATCGTGACCACGAGCTTCACGGCGCCGAACCAGACGAGCTGGATCGGCGCGATGAAGCGCACCCTCTATGCGAAGCACCCGGGCCTGCGCATCGTCGACATCCGCCCTGCCGGCGAGAGCACCGAGGAGGCCTATCGGATCGCGCAGGACTATCTCAAATCGATGCCCGGCCTGAAGGGCATCGTCGCCCTCGGCGCGCCCAATCACCCGGGCGTCGCGCGTGCGGTCCGCGATGCCGGACTGGCCGGCAAGGTGGCGGTGGTCGGCAACTCGACGCCGAACCTGATGCGCGAGTTCCTGAAAGACGGCACCGTGAAGACCGTGCTGCTCTGGAACGCGCCCGACCATGGCTACCTCACTGTCTACAGCGCGCGGCAGCTGCTCACCGGTGGCTTCAAGGCCGGGCAGCCGTTCCAGGCCGGCAGGCTCGGCAGCTTCACGCCGCGCAAGGACGCGATCAACCTGCAGGTGGCACTGCCGGTGATGGTGTTCACCAGGGACAACGTGGACCAGTTCAAGTTCTGAGTGCGGTCCTGACGGCACAAGGCGAGGTTGTGAAGATCTCCACGCGGCTCAACCTGCTCTCGCTGGTCACCATCCTCGTGATGACTGCCGCGGTACTCGGGGCCGCGGTGTTCTTTCTGCAGGCAGACCTGAGGCTGTCGCGCGAACGGCTGATGCAGCTGGAGCTGAACGGCGCCACGCAGTCGATCCGCCAGCAGCTCGCGCGCTCCGGTGTCGTCGCTGCGAGCAAGGAGGCTGCGGAGCAGTTGCGCCTGCTGCGCAGCAAGGAAGGCTTCGGGTCGGCGACGCTCTTCGTCGTGGAGCGCGACGACAGCCGGATCGTCTACCACCCGAACGGCACGCCGGGCGAGCGCGTGACCTACCCATTCGTCGAAGAGATGCTGCGCCTGCGGACCGGCTCGCTGGAGTACGACTTCAACGGCGACCCGCGCATGGCGGTGTTCAAGACGCTGGAGCCGATCGACTGGCTCGTGGGCGTGGCGGTCTCGCGCAAGGAGATGTATGCGCCGCTGTTCGGTTTCACGCGCGCGATCGGTGCCATCACCTTCGTCGCCTTGTGCCTGAGCGGCATCGCCGTCAGCCTCTTCGGCCGCTGGCTGATGCGACGCATCGGCGCCGCGCTCGACAGCGTGAAGCGGATCGAGCAGGGCGACCTTTCCGTGGCTGCCGTGCACAACGTGCCCGACGACGAGGTCGGCGCGCTGCAGCGCGGGATCGACGCGATGGGCGAGCGCATCGCGCAGCGCACCCGTGAGCAGCGCGAGGCGCAGGAGGCGCTGCGCGCGAGCGAGATGCGGCTGCGGCGGGTGGTCGAGTCCAGCATGATCGGCGTGTTCTTCTGGGAGGTGTCGGGCGCTGTCGTCGAGGCGAACGATGCCTTCCTCGAGATCATCGGCTACGAGCGCGACGACCTCCGATCGGGACGCCTGGATTGGTCCAGACTCACGCCGCCGGACGAGGCGCTCGCTGACCAGGAGGCCATACGGCAGCTGCTCACCACGGGGCGCTGCCAGGCCTACGAGAAGCACTACATCCGCAAGGACGGCAGCCTCGTGCCGGTGCTGATAGGCGGCGCATTGCTGAGCGACTCGAAGGAGGAGGGCGTGGCCTTCATCGTCGACCTCAGCGAGCGCAAGCAGGCCGAGGCCGACCGCCAGGCCCGGCGCGAGGCCGAGGCCGCCAGCACCGCGAAGAGCGAGTTCCTCGCCAACATGAGCCACGAGATCCGCACGCCGATGAACGCGATCCTCGGCATGTCGTACCTCGCGCTGCAAAGCGGGCTGAACCCGCAGCAACACAACTACATCCAGAAGGTGCATGCGTCGGCCGAATCGCTGCTGGGAATCATCAACGACATCCTCGACTTCTCGAAGATCGAGGCCGGCAAGCTCGACATGGAGGCCATCCCGTTCAGCCTTGCCGACGTGATGGACAACCTCGCCAGCCTGGTCGGGCTGAAAGCCGAAGAAAGGGGCCTGGAGCTGCTGTTCGTCGAGCCGCCCGAGCTGCCCACGGCGCTGGTGGGCGACCCCTCGCGCCTTGGCCAGGTGCTGCTCAACCTGGGCAACAACGCCGTCAAGTTCACCCAGCACGGAGAAGTGGTCGTGGCCATCGAAGTGGTCGAGCGCGACGCAGTATCGGCAACCTTGCGCTTCGAGGTGCGCGACACCGGCATCGGCATGAGTGCCGAGCAGCAGCAGCGTCTGTTCCAGCCGTTCTCGCAGGCCGACGCCTCGACCAGCCGCCGCTACGGCGGCACCGGCCTGGGCCTGGCGATCAGCCGGCATCTCGTGCGCCTGATGGGCGGCGAGCTGGAGGTCGACAGCACACCCGGCCGCGGCAGCCGCTTTCACTTCGAAGTGCGCTTCGGCCTGCAGCCCGAACGTTCCGTGCACCGGCGAGCACTGCTGCGCGAGGGCGCGCTGCTGGGAACCCGGGCCTTGATCGTCGACGACAACAGCTGCGCCCGCGAGGTGCTCGCGGAGATGACCGGCGCGCTCGGGCTGAGGGTCGACACGGCGGCCAACGGGCTGGACGCCGTGCGCCAGGTCGCGCTCGCCGACGCGCGCGACGAGCCCTACGATCTGCTGCTGCTCGACTGGAAGATGCCCGGCATGGACGGCGTGGAATGCGCGCGTGTGCTCTCGCAGCGCGAGCGGCCACGTCATCCGACACCGCCGGTGCTCATGCTGACGGCCTTCAGCCGCGGCGAGGTCCAGCATCGGTTGAGCGCGCAGGGCGTCGCGGTTGGCGCGTTGCTGACCAAGCCCGTCACGCCTTCGACGCTGTTCGACGCCTGCGTGGCAGCGCTCGGTCTGGCGGTGCGCCCGTCCACGCGCAGCGCGCAGCGCGAAGAGTCGATGCTCGGCCACCGCACGAGGCTGAGCGGCGCGCGCATCCTGCTGGTGGAAGACAACGCCTTCAACCAGGAGCTCGCACTGGACGTGCTGAGCCGCGCGGGCATCGTCGTCAGCGTTGCCTCCAACGGGCAGGAAGCGCTCGACATGCTGGCCCGGCAGCGCTTCGACGGCGTTCTGATGGACTGCCAGATGCCCGTCATGGACGGCTATGCAGCGACCCGCGCGCTGCGCGAGCAACCGCAATGGCGTGACCTGCCGGTCATTGCGATGACGGCCAACGCGATGGTCGGCGACCGCGACAAGGCGATCGCCGCCGGCATGAACGATCACATCGCCAAGCCGATCAAGGTCGACGACGTGTTCGCGACGCTCGCGCGCTGGGTTCGCCCACCCTCGGCAGCAGCGGGCGATTCGCCCGCTCGCGTGGGTGTCGCGCGGCAGTCGGGCGAGCTCGTCGATCTGCCGAGCATCGATGTGCGGGCCGGGCTCGCGGGCGTGATGGGCGACGAGGTCTTGTACCGCCGCCTCTTGCGCATGTTCCGAGACCGCGAGGCCGATTTTCTCGCGCGCTTTCGGGCCGTGCGCGCCGCCGGAGATGCCGGCGCCGCGCTGCGCCTGGCGCACGACCTCAAGAGCGCGGCTGGCACCCTCGGCATGCAGGCAGTCCGGCAGGCGGCGCAGGCGCTCGAGCAGGCCTGCCAGAACCGCGCGGGCGACACCGGCGACGCGGAGACCGATGCGCTCGCGCAGCGCGTGGCCGCCGAACTGGAGCCTGTCATCGCCGGCTTGCAGCCCCTGCAAGCGTCGCTCACGTCGTCGGCCTAGAGGCGATCTCAGCGGTCGGCGGCGATCCACCGCGCGGCCTTCTCGGCGATCATCAGCGTCGGGCTGTTGGTGTTGCCGCTCGTGATGAAAGGCATCACGCTCGCATCGGCCACTCGCAGGCCTGCCACGCCGCGCACGCGCAGATGCGGGTCGACCACGGCATGCGCATCGTCGGCACGGCCCATCCTGGCGGTGCCTACGGGGTGGAAGATGGTGGTGGCGATGTCGCCCGCCAGGCGCGCGAGGTCGGCGTCGCTCTGGAACTCCGCACCCGGCTTGAACTCCTCGGGGCAGTACCTTGCGAGCGCCGGCTGCGCTGCAATGCGCCGCGCAACGCGCAACGAATCGGCGGCCACCTGGCGGTCTTCGGCGGTGCTGAGGTAGTTCGGCGCGATTGCGGGCGCGGCATCGAACGCGCCGCTCCTGATCTGCACGCTGCCGCGGCTCGTGGGGTTCAGGTTGCAGACGCTCGCCGTGAACGCCGGGAAGTCATGCAGCGGCTGTCCGAAGGCGGGCAGGCTCAACGGCTGCACATGGAACTGGATGTTGGCGTGAGGCAGCTCAGGGCGGCTCTTGGTGAAGATGCCGAGCTGCGATGGCGCCATGCTCATCGGGCCGCTGCGCCTGAGTGCGTATTCCAGGCCGATGGCGGCCTTGCCCCACAGGCTGTTGGCCAGCGTGTTCAGCGTCTTCACGCCCTGCACCTTGAACACCGCTCGAATCTGCAGGTGGTCTTGCAGATTGGCACCGACCGCTGGCAGGTCGACGCGAACGTCGATGCCATGGCGTTGCAGCAACGCCGCGGGGCCGATGCCCGAGAGCTGCAGGATCTGCGGCGTGCCGATGGCACCGGCGCAGACGATCACTTCACGCCTCGCCCGCACAGTGAACGCATGCTCGTCTCGCACGAGCTCGACGCCCGCGCAGGAGAGCTGCCCCACGGCATTTCGCTCGAGCAGCAGGCGCTTGACGGATGTGTTCGTCATCAGCGTCAGGTTGCGTCGCAGCCGTTCGATCGGCCGCAGGAAGGCCTTGCTGGTGTTCCATCGCCAGCCGCGCTTCTGGTTCACTTCGAAGTAGCCCACGCCTTCGTTTTCTCCGCAGTTGAAGTCGGCGCTTGCGGGGATTCCTGCCTGCTGCGCGGCGCTTGCAAATGCGTCCAGGATTTCCCAGCTGAGGCGTTGCTTCTCCACGCGCCACTCACCGCCGTGGCCGTGAAAGCGCGCGACCCGCGGCCCTGATGCGGCTCGGTCGCCGTCTAGCGAGTGATGATCTTCGTGGGCCGTGAAATCGGGCAGCACTTGCTCCCAGCTCCACTGCGCTTCACCGGTCAGGCGGGCCCAGGCGTCGTAGTCGCGCGCTTGGCCGCGCATGTAGATCATGCCGTTGATGCTGCTGCAGCCGCCGAGAGTCTTGCCGCGAGGGTAGATGAGGCTGCGACCATTCAACCCCGCATCCGGCTCGGTGCGATAGCGCCAGTCGGTGCGAGGGTTGTCGATGCAGTACAGGTAGCCGACCGGAACATGAATCCACGGGTAGTTGTCGCGTCCGCCAGCTTCCACCAGCAGCACCTTCGTGCCCGCCTCTGCGCTGAGCCGGTTGGCGAGCAGGCTGCCGGCAGTGCCGGCACCGATGACGATGTAGTCGAAGGCCGGCTCTGATGGGGCTGTGCTCATGTCGCGTTCGCGGTCGGCCTCTACTGCGCAACCGGCATCGCGAATTCGGCGCCCTTGTCGATCGACGGCGACCATCGCTGCATCACGCTCTTTTGCCGCGTGTAGAAGCGCACGCCTTCCTCGCCGTAGACGTGCGCGTCACCGAAGAGGCTCTTCTTCCACCCGCCGAATCCGTGCCAGGCCATAGGCACCGGAATGGGCACGTTCACGCCGACCATACCGACCTGGACGCGGCGTGCGAACTCGCGCGCGGCGTTGCCGTCACCGGTGAACAGCGACACGCCGTTGCCGAATTCGTGTTCGTTGACGAGCCGCAACGCCTGCTCGAAGGTTTCGACCCGCACGCAGGCCAGCACCGGCCCGAAGATCTCTTCGCCATAGATCGTCATCTGCGGCGTCACGTGATCGAACACCGTGGCGCCGAGATAGAAGCCCGCGTCGAAGCCGGGCACTGCATGGGCGCGGCCATCGGTCACGAGCGTCGCACCCTCTTCGACACCCTTGTCGATGTAGCCGACGATGCGCCTGCGCGCCGCGTCGTTCACGACAGGCCCCATCTCGCTGACTGCATCGAGCCCGCTGCCGATGCGCAGACGACGCACGGCCTCGGTCAGCCTGGGCATCAGCTGGTCGGCAGCCGAGCCGACCAACACGGCTACCGAGATCGCCATGCAGCGTTCGCCCGCGGAGCCGAAGGCCGCGCCGATCAACGCGTCCACAGCCTTGTCGATGTCTGCATCGGGCATCACCACCAGATGGTTCTTCGCGCCGCCCAGGGCTTGCACGCGCTTGCCGTGGCGCGCCCCGGTCTCGTAGATGTGGTTCGCGACCGGCGTGCTGCCGACGAAGGAAACCGCCTGCACGTCCGCGTGCGCGAGCAGTGCGTCGACGGCTTCCTTGTCGCCCTGCACCACGTTGAAGACACCGTCGGGGAAGCCGGCCTCCTTCATCATGCGGGCGACCATCAGCGTGGGCGTTGGGTCGATCGGGCTCGGCTTGAGCACGAAGGTGTTGCCTGCGGCGATGGCCACCGGATACATCCATGCCGGCACCATCACCGGGAAGTTGAAGGGCGTGATTCCGGCGACCACGCCAAGCGGTTGGCGCAGCGTCCAGTTGTCGATGCCTCTGGACACCTGGTCGCTGTAGTCGCCCTTCAGGAGTTGCGGCATGCCGCAGGCAAACTCGATGACGTCGATCGCACGCTCGACCTCGCCCTGTGCGTCGCTGAAGATCTTGCCGTGCTCCAGCGTGATGGCGCGTGCGAGTTCGTCCTTGTGCTCGTTCATCGACGCGAGGAAGCGGTTCATCAGCCGGGCACGCCTGATCGGCGGCGTGTCGGCCCAGGCCGGAAAGGCAGCCTTTGCCGCTGCGACAGCGGCGTTCACATCAGCCGCGTTGGCCAGCGCCACACGTGCGGCCACTGCCCCGGTGGCAGGGTTGAACACCGCCTGCGTGCGCTCGCTGCTGCCGGCAAACGATTTGCCGCCAACGTGATGGGCCAGCGTGGCGGTGTCGGTGGACCGAACGGCGGGCCCCTGCGCAGTATTGACGGCATTCATGGCGTGATCTCCTTGTGGACCCCGAACTCTAGGAAGACTGATGCCGCGGCGCCAATGAGATCGGCTGCACGGTGTTATAAGAACGGCAAATGTCCAAGACCCTCGATCTGCGTGCCTTGCGGGCGTTCGTGATGGCCGCGCATGAAGGCAGCGTCTCGCGCGCTGCCGAAAAGCTGCACCTGAGCCAGCCGGCCGTCAGCCTGCAACTCAAGCAGCTCGCCGGCATCACCGGACTGGGGCTGTTCAGCCGCACGTCCACGGGCTTGCTGCTCACGCGCGATGGCGCTGCGCTGCTGCCGCACGCCGAGCGTGCATTGCAGGCGCAGGCAGAGTTTCTCCAGGCCGCTCAGCGCATGAAGGGCTCGGTGCGCGGCACCTTGCGCGTGGGCACCATCCTCGACCCGGAGTTCACCCGCCTCGGCGCCTTCTTGCGCGAACTGGTTGCGCTGGCGCCCGAACTTCGGCCCGAACTGCATCAGGGCATGAGCGGGCAGGTGTCGGACGCCTTGCTCAAGGGCGACCTCGACGTGGGCTACGCGATCGGTGCCGCGCAAGCCCGGAGCAAGCGGCGCAAGCCCGGAGCAGGCGCGGCCGCCATGGACGAACGGCTGCACCTCGCGCCGTTGACCCGTTTCACCTATCGCGTGGTAGCGCCGCCCGGCTGGGGCCCGCAGGTCCAAGGACGCGACTGGCCCGACCTCGCCAGGCTGCCCTGGGTGACGACCCCTGGCGCATCGGTTCACCACCGCCTGCTGGCAGCCGCTCTGGAGCCGCTGGGTCTCACGCAGAACGGCGTTGCGCAGGTCGACCAGGAGAGCTCGATGCTCGCGCTCGTGCGCTCGGGCGTGGGCCTGTGCCTGGCGCGCGACGCACTCGCCATGCAGGAGAGCCAAACCCACGGTCTGATCGTCGCCGACCGCGTGTCGCTCGATGCGGTGCTGGTCTTCGCGTGTCAGAAGAAGGCGCTGGGGCGCGAGGTGGTGCAGTCTGCCTTCGAAGCGCTGGCACGGGTGTGGCCGCTCTCGGCGGCTGCCTGAAACGGGCGCGACATGAAGATCTAGTCATGAAGATCAACCCATGAAGATCAAGTACCTGCGAGGCGCGACCCGTCTTGCCGCAGACGCGGTCGTCGGCACGACGCACGTCGTGGAAGGCGTCCACCGGCGCGTGTCCGGCCTCGTGCCCACATGGGGCCGCACCGAGGAGAAGCCGATGCACGGGATCGCCGGGTTCGTGTACCGCACGGTGCGCCAGGGTGCCTTGCTCACCGGCGCGGCGCTCGATGGTTCGCTCGCGGGCGTCGAGCGTCTTCTGGCTCGGTCTCCTTCAGCCGGAGACTCCGAGGATGACGGCGCGACCCGTCTCGCGCTCCTGGCGGCCTTGAACGGCGTGGTCGGCGACCACCTCGCGCGCACCGACAACCCACTCGCGTTGCCGATGCAGCTGCGACCCGCGGGCCGCAAAGGCGATCGCCTGCTCGTGATGGTGCATGGCCTGTGCATGAACGATCTCCAGTGGCGCCGCGAAGGACATGACCACGCGGCCATGCTCGAAGCTCATGCGGAGTGGTCGCCGGTCTACGTGCGCTACAACACGGGCCGGCATGTGTCGACCAACGGCCACGAACTGGCACATCAGATCGAGCAGACCGTTCAAGGCTGGCCTGTCGCGATCGAGAGCATCGCGATCGTCGGCCACAGCATGGGCGGGCTGGTCGCGCGCAGCGCGGTCCACTGCGCGCAAACGAGCGGCATGAGCTGGCACAGCCGTTTGCGCCATCTCGTTCACCTCGGAACGCCACACCACGGCGCGCTTCTGGAGCGCGGCGGAAACTGGGTGCAGACGTTGCTCGAGGTGAGTCCCTATGCGGCGTCTCTCGCGCGGCTGGCCGCGATGCGAAGCAACGGAATCACCGACCTGCGCTTCGGCAACGTGCTCGACGCAGACTGGCAAGCGCAGCGCCAGGGCCATCGCGATACGCGCACCGTCGTGCCGCTGCCCGCGGGCGTGCACTGCTACGCCGTTGCCGGCGTGCTCGGTACAAAGGCCACGGGCAGCACACTCGGCGATGGGCTCGTGACAGTGGCGAGCGCGCTGGGGCGTCATCGCAGCGCCTCGCGCAATCTGCGTTTCCCAGCGGCCCACGTCCTCGAGGTGCCTGGTGCCGGTCACCTGGATCTGTTGAACCATCCGCGCGTGACGCGGCAGCTTCGGATGTGGCTTCGCAATGCATAGCGGCTCACGCGAGCTCTCCCTATCCTTACCGTGATGGTCATCATCGCTTCTGCATGAACTACCGCCACCTGTACTACTTCTGGGTCGTCGCCAAGGAAGGCGGATTCGCACGCGCGGCCAAGCGGCTGGACATGGCGGTGCAGACCATCAGCGCCCAGGTGCGCGAGCTCGAGAAGGCGCTCGGCCACCAGCTGCTGAAGCCGGCCGGCCGAGGCGTGGCGATGACCGACGCGGGGCACGCTGCCTTCTCGCGCGCAGAAGAGATCTTCCAGCTCGGCCAGATGATCCCCGACCAGGTTCGCGAGGCGGCGAGCGGCAAGGTGGCACGCCTGGCCATCGGCATGTCGGACGGCATCTCGAAGCTGGCGGTGCAGGCGCTGTTGCAGCCTGTGCTGGCCACGCCCTCGTTGCGGCTGGTGTGTCATGAAGGCGAGTTCGAGGAATTGCTGGCCGAGCTCGCGCTGCATCGGCTGGACCTCGTGCTGTCCGGCCACCCCGCGCCGCGCAACCCCAACCTTCGCCTGACGACCGAGCGGCTCAGCGAGTCGCCCGTGGCTTGGTACGGTCCCGCGGCACACGTGCGCAAGGCCGATGTGGATGAGTTCCCGCAGTCGCTCAACCGGTTGCCGGTGCTCCTGCCCACGAGCCACTCGGCCTTGCGCGCCAAACTCGATCATTGGTTCGATGCAAAGGGTCTGCGGCCGCGTGTCGTCGGCGAGTTCGAGGACAGCGCGCTTCTGGCGGTATTCGCGGCGCGCGGGCTGGGCGTGTTCCCGGTAAGCCGGCTCGGCGCCGGCGACGCAGGCTGGATGCACGGATTGCGCCCGCTCGGGCGCTGCGATGACGTCACCGAAGAGATCCACGCCATCCGCTCGCGCCGCGGCCAACACCATCCGCTGGTGCTGCAGATCATCGACGCGGCGCGCGGCTGAGCCAAC
>Ga0075366_10001718_pt1 | contig 11007 bp, 8 predicted proteins | sample EndMethybrTD3031_FD_72351 | JGI IMG/M metagenome (GOLD analysis project Ga0075366, IMG submission 72351) | Populus endosphere microbial communities from Tennessee, USA - Endosphere MetaG P. TD hybrid TD303-1 | ecosystem: Host-associated > Plants > Roots > Endosphere | place: USA: Tennessee... | reverse complement strand
TCGTCGTCGTCGTCTTCCTCGTCGTCCTCGTCCTCGTCGTCGTCGTCCTCATCCTCGTCGTCCGCGGTCTCGAACTCGAGGGGGGAGAGGCTGTTGACCACGAGGCTCGCGCCGCACTCCGGACAGTTGACGATGTCGCCTTCTTCCACGTCGAATTCGTCTACTTCCAGATCGTTAGCGTCGCACGCCGGGCAGGTCGCCATTTCTCGCGCTCCAGTTATGGTCCGTCGCCACAACCCCGGCCGCGGATCCGTCCGTGCGCGTCACACGGAAGGGCCGTCGAGGCTGAAGCGAAGCCGGATTATAGCAGCCCGTGCCCAAACTGCACCGCACCGGCGGGCAACCGGTGGCAACCCCACGAACGCCTCGGATGACAGCCCTGTGGCAGAATAGGGCGCCAGACATACACCAGTGGTCGCCAAGACCGTCCTCATCGCGGACGACACCGCCTACGTGCGGGACCGCTTCGCCGCGGCACTCTCCGACGCGGGCCATCGCCCGATCCTCGCCGGCACGGTGCCCGAACTCCTCGCGAGCCTCCGCGGTGCGGGATCGCGGCTGGATCTCCTCGTCATCGACCTGCAGCTGCCCGGCTCCAAGGGCATGGATCTGTTGAAGACCATTCGCGAGGGCGGCTGCAAGGCGCCGATGCTGGTGTTCAGCGGCACCATCGCGAGCGCGCGCAGCGTGCGCGACCTGGCGCCGTATCAGGTCAGCGGCTTCATCAACGAATACACGACGCCGGCCCACATCCTGTCGGCGCTCGCGCCCCACCTGTTCCCCGACAGCTTCAATCGCCGCGCCAGCCCCCGCGTCGCGCTCTCGGTCACGGTCTCGCTCCGGGTCGACAACGTCATCGCCTCCGCGGTCAGCGCCAACGTGAGCAAGGGCGGCCTGCAGCTCCGCACGATGTCGCCGCTGGCGGTGGGCCGCCGCCTGAAGGTCCGCTTCCGCCTGCCCGGGGGAAGCCGTGAGATCGAGGCCGAGGCCACGGTCGCCTGGAGCGACGCGCGCAGCGGGATGGGCGTCCAGTTCGATCGGCTCGATCCGAAGGCGCAGACCGAGCTCGACGAGTTCGTCGATCGCAGCTTCTTCTCCAACCGGAAGGCGTAGCGCCCCGGCCCCGCCCGACCGCGCCGTCAGCGCGTCCGGGTCAGGCCCTGGAGCTCCCACGACACGCGGAACGTCGTGCCGTCGGGATCGGCGCGCGCCTCGACGAACGAGCCGCGCAGGATCCCGGTCGTCGTCTCGATTTCGGTGCGCCAGTCGGCGAGCGCGCCGAGCGTCGTCGACGCGCCGCTCGCGGGCGTGGAGATGATCGCGCCGTCGAGCGTGAGCCGGCCGGTCTCGCTGATCGATCCGGTGACCGCCGACGTCCGCGTCGCGGGCAGGGCGCTGAAGTTGAGCGTGCCACTGACCCGCTCGCGCGCCTGGGTCAGGACGAGGACCGTCTGCGCGACGCTGTTGGTGGGATACGAAGCGGCACAGACCTCAGGCTTCGGGTGGACGCAGCCCGTGATCCGCCGCGGTCCGGTCCACGTGCCGGAGAAGTCGGGGGCGACGCGCACGGCGAGCGTCGCCGAATCGGTGCCGAAAATGGCCTTGAGGGTCGTGGTACCGGCTCCGAGCGCAGTGGCGCGCCCGTTCCGGTCGATTGCGACGACGCGTCCGTCGCTGCTGCTCCAGTCGGCGGGGACGACGCGCGTCGGCGACGTCCCCTCCGTGAGGCGCGCCTCCAGCGTCAGCGCGGCACCGACGGTCATGAAGTCGGGCTGCGGCGCGATCGCCAGCCGTGACGTCCCGGGCGACGGCGTCGTCGGGGTGTCGGTCGTGTCGTTGGAGCACGCCCCCGCCATCAGCGCCGCCAGCAACAGCAGAGTCAGCCGTCGTTGCATCGGTGGCTATCCTGCCACACCCGCTCGGGAGGCGTCCCGAGCAAGTCCCGGGTAACGCCCGAGCAGCGCCCGGGCAAGTCCCGGGCAGCTCCCGAGCGCGTTCCGAGCAGGGCTACCGGGTTCGCAGCAGGCGGAGGGCGTTGGCGACGACGATCAGCGAGCCGCCGACGTCGGCGAGGACGGCCATCCAGAGGGTCGCCACGCCGGCGACCGCGAGGATGACGGTGACGAGCTTGATCGCGAGGGCGACGCCGACGTTGGCGCGGACGGTGGACAGGGTCGCCTTCCCGAGGCGGACGGCGTAGGCCGCGCCGCGCAGGTCGTCGGACATGAGCGCGACGTCGGCCGTCTCGATCGCGGCCGCGGCGCCGGCCGCGCCCATCGCGATGCCGACGTGCGCGGCGGCGAGCGCCGGCGCGTCGTTGATGCCGTCGCCGATCATCGCGACCGGGCCGACGGACGCCGTCAGCTCGCGGACCAGCGTGAGCTTCTCGTCGGGCAGCAGCCCGCCCTTGATCACGTCGACGCCGCTCGCGCGCCCCGCCTCGGCGGCGGCTTCGGCGTGATCGCCCGACAGGAGCGCGACCTGGCGGACACCGGCGGCTCGCAGTTCGGCGATCGCCGCCTGCGCGTGCGTCCGCAGTTCGTCACCGAGCGTGATGAGGCCGAGCGCCCGGCCGCCGCGCGCCACGAGCACGACCTGGAGCCCGCGCGCCCGCGCCTCCGCGGTGGGGGCGGCCAGCGCATCGGTGAACCAGCCGCGCGACGCGAAGAATCGCGGCGAACCCACCGCCGCGGGGTCGCCGTCGACGACGGCGGTCAGCCCGAGCCCCGGAAAGGCCAGGACGTTGGACGCCTCGCCGGGGCGGCCGTCGCCGCCGGCGCGGACGTGAGCGACGATGGCGCGATCGACGGGGTGCGTCGAGCGGGCGGCGATGCGGCCGGCCGTCTCGAGGACGGCCGCGCGGTCGACACCCGCGAGCGGCACGACGTCGGTCACCGTCAGCACGCCATGGGTCAGCGTCCCGGTCTTGTCGAACGCGACCGCGGTGATGCTCGCGAGCCGTTCGAGATGGAGCCCGCCCTTCACCAGCACGCCACGCCGCGCCGCTGCCGCCAGCGCCGAGACGATCGACACCGGCGTGCTCAGGACCAGCGCGCACGGACAGGCGATCACGAGCAGGACCAGGGCGCGATAGAGCGCCGCTCCGACGGGCTCGCCCCAGGCCAACGGCGGCACGATCGCGACCAGCGCCGCCAGCGCGATCACCGCCGGCGTGTAGCGCGCGGCGAAGCGATCCACCCACGCCTGCGACGGCGCCCGGCTCGCCTGCGCGCGCTCGACCATGTGGATGATGCGCGCCAGCGTCGTGTCGTCGCCGACCGCGGTGACGCGCACGTCCAGGGCGCCTCCGCCGTTGACGGTGCCGCCGAACACGCGCTCGCCGGGGCCCCGCGACACCGGCACCGACTCGCCGGTGATGGCCGCCTGATTGACGTCGCTCGTCCCCTCGATGACGTCGCCGTCGAGCGCGATCCGCTCGCCGGGCGCGACGACCAGCACGTCACCGACGCGCACGCCCTCGAGCGGCACGCGGTCCATGTGGCCGCCGCGGCGGATCGCCACGTCGGACGGCGCCTCGGCAATCAAGGTGTGGATCGCGTCGCGGGCCCGATCGAGGCTGCGCCGCTCCAGCGCCTGCGCGAGCGAGAACAGCACGACGACGGTGGCGGCCTCGATCCACTCGCCGATGGCGGCGGCGCCGACGACCGCGACGGTCATCAACACGAACATGTCGAGACGACCCTGGCGCGCCGAGGTCACGGCACGTCGCAGCGTGGTCGCCCCGCCGGCCACGACCGCGAGCGCGAGGAGCGCGATCATGGCCGGACGCGGCGCGTCGGTCCACGAGAGCCCGAGGCCCAGGGCGAGCGCGGCCGACGCCACCGCCAGCGGCGGTACGCCGAACCAGTGCCCCTCGCCAAAAGCCGCCGGGGCGGCCTTCACTTCGTGCGCCCCTTCGTCCGGCCAGGCGCGCAGGCCGGTCTCGGCCACGGCCTCGGCGATCGCCCCGGTCGAGGTGACGGCGCGGTCATAGGCGACGCGCAGCTGCTGCCGGACGACGTCTGTCGACGTCCGCTCGACGCCGCGCAGGGTGCCGAGCCGCCGCGTCAGCAGCTCGGCCTCGTGCTGGCAGCACATCCCCTCGACGCGGAAGGTGGATTCGGCGTGGTCCTCGCAGACCGCGCACTGAGCGGCGCGGCTCACGGACGGTGCTCCTCGATGTGCCGCCGGCCCTGATCGAGCAGCGTGCGGATGTGGTTGTCGTCGAGCTGGTAATACACCTGGCGCCCGGCGCGGCGGGCACGGACGATGCGGAGGCTGCGCAGGAGCCGTAGCTGGTGCGAGACCGCCGATTCGGAGAGACCGACGACGTCGGCGAGATCGGAGACGCACAGCTGGCCATGGGCGAGGGCGTCGACCAGGCGGACCCGGGTCGGATCGCCGAGGACCGCGAACGTCGCCGCCAGCTCCTCGGCGGACCGCTCGTCGAGGAGCCGCGGATCGCGTTCGCGAGGAATCGACTGGGTTCCGGTCGTCGCGGTTGTGATCATATGAGCAGCCGTTCAGATGTTAGCACGCCCACCAGTGCGCCGCCAGCCGAACCGCTACCCCGACCGGCTACCCGGCTGGCCGACCCCGGCCAACCGGGCCCGGCGGGAGTCGAATCACCCGGGAACCCCTGGTCCGCCGGCCGGGACTCGCAGGCTCGCCCTGCATCGACGCGTGGCGCCCGCGCGTTGACACTGTTTTTCGCGACCAACTAGGATGGCAGGTCGCCCCGCCCGCCGCGGCGCAGAACCAGGGAGAACTCACCGGTGATCGAGGTTCAACACCTCACCAAGCAGTACGGGCGCTTCACGGCCGTCGACGACGTCAGCTTCCGCGTCGACAAGGGCGAAATCCTCGGATTCCTGGGGCCGAACGGCGCCGGCAAGACCACGACCATGCGGATCCTGACCGGCTACATGCCGGCCACGTCCGGCAAGGCGGTCATCGCCGGCTTCGACATCTTCGACCAGCCGATCGAGGCCAAGCGCCGCATCGGCTACCTGCCCGAGACCCCGCCGCTCTACACGGACATGACCGTCCGCGACTACCTGCTGTTCGTCGGCCGGATCCGCGGCGTCGGCTCGAAGGCGCTGCGGGCCCAGGTCGATACGGCGATGGAGAAGGCGCGGGTCGCCGACGTCGCCAACCGGCACTGCGGCAAGCTGTCGAAGGGCTACCGCCAGCGCGTCGGCCTGGCGCAGGCGATCCTGCACAACCCGGAAGTCCTGATCCTCGACGAGCCGACCGCCGGCCTCGACCCGAAGCAGATCATGGAGACCCGCGACCTGATCAAGGGGCTCGCGGGGAGCCACACCATCGTCCTGAGCACGCACATCCTGCCCGAGGTCGCGCAGACCTGCGAGCGGGTCGTCATCATCAACAAGGGCAAGGTCGCGGCCGTCGACACCCCGGCGGCACTGACCGAGCGCATCCAGGCCAGCCAGACGATCTACGTCCAGGTCGACGCCCCGTCCGGCACCGACGTCGCCGCCGCGATCGGCGGGGTGCCGGGGGTCACGCGCGTGACGCCGGTCGAGCAGCACGGCACGCTCGCCAGCTTCGAGGTGGACTGCCACAAGGGCGAGGACCGGCGCCGCGAGGTGGCGCGCCTCGTGGTGACGCGCGACTGGGGGCTGGTCGAGCTCCGGCCCTCGCGCCTCAGCCTCGAGGAGGTCTTCCTCCAGCTCACCACCGACGAAACCGCGTCGGCGGCGCCGCCGGCCCAGACGCCCGACGCCGCCGCCTGAGGTCCTCCGTGTCGAACATCCTCGCCGTCGCGAACAAGGAGCTGCGCTCCTATTTCGGCTCGCCGATCGCCTACGCGGTGCTCGGCTTCTTCGCCTTCGCCTTCGACTTCATGTTCTGGGTCTTCCTGCGCGGGTTCATCGAGCAGAGCGCGCGCATGGGCGGACAGATGGGCATGGGGATGCAGCCGGTCAACATCAACCAGATGATGGTCCGGCCGCTCGTCATGCAGATCAGCGTCATCGTGCTGTTCATGCTGCCGATGGTGACGATGCGCACCTATTCGGAGGAGAAGCGCAGCGGCACCATCGAGCTGCTGCTCACCGCGCCGCTCACCGACCTCGAGATCATCCTCGGCAAGTTCCTGGGCGCGCTCGGGCTCTACGCCGCGATGCTGGCGGTGACGCTCCCCTGCATGCTCATGCTCTTCGCCTACGGCAACCCCGACTGGCAGCCCGTGGCGACGTCGTACCTGGGCCTGTTCCTGCTCGGGGCCAGCTTCATCGCCATCGGGCTCTTCATCTCGAGCACGACGCAGAACCAGATCGTCGCCGGCGTGCTGACGTTCGTGCTGCTGCTGATGCTGCTCCTGGCGGCGTGGCTGCGCGACTTCGTCACCGGACCGTGGGCGCTCAACGTGCTCTCGGCGTTCGCGATCTTCGAGCACCTCGACGACTTCACCAAGGGCGTCGTCGACACCAAGCACGTCGCCTATTACCTCAGCCTCATCACTTTCGGCCTGTTCCTGACCGCGCGCAGCGTGGACGGCGAACGCTGGCGCGGGTAGCCAATCGCCATGTTCGGTCGCATCGCAAACATCCTCGGGTGGGCCGGCGTCGCGCTGGTCCTCGCCGGCGTCGTCACCTGGCTGACCCGGCCCGCCATGATCGGCCTGCGGCAAGGGTTCGCCATCGCCGGGCTGGTCTGCATCGTCGTCTACGCCGCCAGCCAGTGGCGCGAGATGACCGCCTCGTTCGGCAAGCGCAGCACCCGCTACGGCGCGCTCGCCTTCGTCAGCCTCCTGGTCGTGGTCGGCCTGCTCGCCGGCCTCAATTACCTGGCCTCGAAGTACAACCGCCGCTGGGATCTGTCGTCGTCGAAGGAGTTCTCGCTCTCGGATCAGACCAAGCGCGTCATCGGCTCGCTGAAGGAGCCGCTGCACATCTACGTCTTCGACCAGACGTCGGCGATGCAGCCGTACCGCGATCGGCTGGGCGAGTACGAATACCTGTCCAAGCAGGTGCAGGTCGAGTACATCGACCCGGACAAGGATCCGGCGTTCACCAAGAAGTACCAGGTCCAGACCGCCGGCACCATCGTCGTCGAGTACCAGAAGCGCGTCGAGCGGGTGACCACCGGCGGCGGCGAGCAGGAGATCACCAACGCGATCATCAAGGCCGTGCAGGGCAAGCAGCGCAAGCTGTACTTCCTCACCGGCCACGGCGAGAAGGACCCGGGCAGCGCCGACGAGCGCACCGGCTACAACGGCGCCGCGGCCGAGCTCGGCCGCGACAACATCACCACCGCGACGCTGGCCCTGGCGCAGCAGGCCGACGTCCCGGCCGACGCCGACGCCATCGCGATTGCCGGGCCGACCAACGACTACCTGCCGGGCGAGATCGACAAGCTGCGGAAGTACCTGAACAAGGGCGGCAAGGCGCTGATCCTGCTGGATCCGCCCGACACGGCGACGTCGCCGCCGCTGACCAACCTGATCGCGTTCGCCGGCGAGTGGGGCTTCGACGTCCAGAACAACGTCGTCGTCGATCTGCTCGGCCGCGTGCCGGGCCGCGGCGCCGGCGATCCGGTGATCGCCAACTACCCCGGGCATCCGATCACGGAGCACTTCCGCTTCTACACGATGTTCCCGCTGGCGCGCGCGGTCGCGCCGGCCAAGAACGCCCAGCGCACGCCGCAGCCGCTGCTCCTCAGCAGCGAGCAGAGCTGGGGCGAGAGCGACCTGAAGGCGCTGCCGGAACGGCGTCCGGTGTCGTTCGACGCCGCGGATCGCAAGGGTCCGGTCGAGCTCGGAGCCGCGCTGGCGATTCCGGCGCCCGACGCGCCGGCACCGCCGCCGCCGACGCCGGGCAAGCCGGCCGACACACCGCCGCGCGCCGAGACACGCATCGTCGTCCTCGGCGATTCCGATTTCGCTTCCAACGACGCGCTCGCGTTCCAGGGGAACAGCAACTTCTTCGCGAACATCGTCAACTGGCTCGCCGAGCAGGAGAACCTGATCGCGATCCGGCCGAAGGCGCCGGACGATCGTCGCGTGACGCTGACCGAGGATCAGCTGCGGCTGGTCACCTGGATGGCGCTCGTGATCGTCCCGGGCGCGGTGTTCGCGGCCGGCTTCTACACCTGGTGGAGACGGCGGGGATGAGTCGCGGCCGCAACACCGCCATCCTGGCCGCGCTCGCGCTCGGCCTCGGCGCGTACATCTATTTCATCGACCAGTACAAGACGCCGGCGCCGGAGACGCCGCCCAGCGCGCCTGCGGGCAAGGTCTTCGAGAAGCTGGACGCCGCCAAGATCGAGGAAGTGCGGCTGACCTCGAGCGCTGGCGAGGCGACGACGGTGAAAAAGGTCGGCACGGTCTGGCGCGTGGCGTCGCCGGTCGACGCGCCGGCCGACGAATCCGAGCTGTCCGGCATCACCACGAACCTCGCGACCGCGGACATCCAGCGCGTCGTCGAGGAGAAGCCGAAGGACCTCGCGCCGTTCGGGCTGGCGACGCCGCGGGTCACGGTCGCCTTCACGGTCGCCGGCGAGAAGGCGCCGCGCACGCTCCTCATCGGCGACAAGAACCCGACCGGCAGCGATCTCTACGCCAAGCTGCCCGACGCGCCGCGCGTCTTCCTGATCTCGGGCTTCCTCGACGGGACGTTCGATCGCACCACCTTCCAGCTCCGCGACAAGAAGCTGCTGGCGTTCGATCGCGACAAGGTCGATCGCATCGACATCGTGACCGGCAAGGACACGACCACGGTGACGCGGCAGGCCGACGTGTGGAGCGTGACCGCGCCGGTCCAGGCGCGCGCGGATTTCGGGACGATCGAATCGGTCCTCAGCCGTCTGGCCGGCGGCCAGATGAAGAGCATCGCCTGGGATCCGTCGGCACCGGCGAGCGCGCCGGCTCCGGCCGCTCCAGGGGCCAAGCCGGCGCCGCACACGCTGAAGGAGTTCGGCCTCGATCCCGCCGAGCGCCACGTCGTCGTCACCGCCGGGAGCGCGCGCGCCGAGCTCGTGATCGGCAAGGCGACGCCGCAGGGCGACGTCTACGTCAAGGACGCGGGGCGGCCCCTCGTCTTCGTGGTCGAGAAGGCGCTGGTCGACGACGTCGCGCGGACGACGGCGGACTTCCGGTCGAAGGACCTGTTCGGCTTCCGCGCTTTCACCGGCACGCGGCTGGAGATCGCGCGGGCCGGCAAGACCGTCGTCTACGAGCGCAAGAAGGGGCCCGAGAAGGACGCGGTCGAGAAATGGGTGGCCGTGCCGCCGACCAAGGCCGCCGACGAGGCCAAGATCGAGGATCTGGTCACCAAGGTGTCGAACCTGCGCGCCGACTCGTTCGTCGACGCGCTCCCGGCCGGCGCCACCGAATCGCTGCGGATCCAGACCGCCTTCGACGAGGGCAAGAAGCACGAAACGGTGGTCATCCACCAGGTCGGCGCCGATGCCTACGCGGTCCGGCAGGGCGACGCCGGCGCCGCCAAGCTGATCGCCCCCGCCCTCACCGACCTCGTCGCCGCCCTCGACGCCACGCAAAAATAGCAACTTGGTCGGGAGAGTCGTCGGGAGACTCTCCCGACGACTCTCCCGACGAGATCGTAGAAACCGCAACACTTGCTTGGAGCACTGCTCCGAGCCGGTACGCAGAAAGCGCGATAAGCTTTCGGTGGATGCCGTCCGCACGGATCGCGCTGGGGCTTGCGTTCGCCGTCTGGCTCTCGAGCCCAGCGGCCGCGGGACCGGCGGCTGCGGGTCAGGCGGATTCGCCCACCCCGGCGCGCGACGGCGTCCGTGAACGCCTCGGCGAGATCTTCGACGGCGACGGCGTCAACGCGCTCTGGGCGGTGAAAATCGTCTCCCTCGACAAGGGGGACGTGATCTTCGAGCGGAACCCGCGCCTGCTCGTGATGCCGGCGTCGACCATGAAGGTGGTGACGCTCGGCGTCGCCGCGGAGCGCCTCGGCTGGGACGCACGGTTCACGACCAGGATCGAGGCGACGGCGCCGATCGAGAACGGGGTCCTGGCCGGCGACCTGATCGTGACCGGCGGCGGCGACCCGACGATCGGCGAGGGCGACGAGCCGACGCGGGTCTTCGACGAGTGGGCGAGCCGGCTGGCGCTGCTCGGGCTGACGCGCGTCGAGGGACGGATCATCGGCGACGACGACGCCTGGCCCGACCAGTTTCTCGGCAACGGCTGGGCGTGGGACGACCTCGCCTTCGGCTACGCGGCGCCGCTCGGCGCGCTGCAGTTCCACGAGAGCACCGCGCAGGTCGTGATCACCGCCGGCCCGCAGCCCGGCGCGCCGGCGACGATGCGCATCGAGCCGGCGGGCACGGACCTGATCCTGACCGGCCACGTCGAGACGGTGGCGGCGGATCAGCCGGCGCTCGTCTTCTCGCGCCGGCGTCCCTTCAGCCGGACGCTGGAGGTGACCGGCGCCATCCCGCGAACCGATCGCGACTACGTCCGCACGGTCGCGGTCGACAACCCGACGCGCGGCTTCGTCGCCGCGTTCCGCGACGCGCTGGCCAGGGCCGGCGTCGCCGTCGGCGGCGACGCCATGGACATCGACGATCTCCCCGCGAAGCCATCCAGCCCGCGGACCACGCTGATCGCGCACGAGTCGCAGCCGCTGCGCGAGATCGCGGTGCGGCTGATGAAGACCAGCCAGAACCTGATCGCGGAGACGCTCCTGCTGCAGATCGGCCTGACCGCCGACGTCCCCGATCCCGATCCGGTGGTCGCCGCGCGCGGCGCCTACGAGCGGACGCTCGCGGCCTGGGGCGTTCCGGCCGACGGACTGATTCTCGCCGACGGATCCGGGCTCTCGCGCTACGACTTCACGACCGCGGACACCCTGGTCGCGGTGCTGAGCCACATGGCCAAGGATCCGCGGCACGCGCAGCCGTTCGAGGCGTCGCTGCCGATCATGGGCGTGGACGGCACGCTCGAGCGGCGCGGGCGCGACACGCGCCTCGAAGGGCGCGTCCACGCCAAGACCGGCACGATTTCGAACG
>Ga0075366_10001717_pt1 | contig 11009 bp, 4 predicted proteins | sample EndMethybrTD3031_FD_72351 | JGI IMG/M metagenome (GOLD analysis project Ga0075366, IMG submission 72351) | Populus endosphere microbial communities from Tennessee, USA - Endosphere MetaG P. TD hybrid TD303-1 | ecosystem: Host-associated > Plants > Roots > Endosphere | place: USA: Tennessee... | reverse complement strand
GTACGTGATCACGCTCGACACCGACACGCAGCTTCCACGCGACGCCGCCCGCGAGATGGTCGCTGCGATGGCGCACCCGCTGAACCGCGCGCGCTTCGATGCCGCGGTCCCGGTGGAGCGCCGGCGGCCGGCGACCGAGGGCTATGCGATCCTGCAGCCGCGCGTCGGCATCAGCCTCTCCGGGGCCGGCCGTTCGTTGTACGCCCGTCTGCATGGCGGCGACGCGGGCATCGACCCGTACACGCGCGCGGTGTCCGATGTCTACCAGGATGTCTTCGGCGAGGGCTCCTTCATCGGCAAGGGAATCTACGACGTCGATGCGTTCGAGCACGCGCTCGCCGATCGCTTCCCCGCCAACCGGATCCTGAGCCACGACCTGATCGAGGGTTGCTACGCGCGCTCGGGCCTGCTCTCCGACGTGCAGCTCTACGAGGAGTATCCGTCCACCTACGCGGCGGACATGAGCCGGCGCCATCGCTGGATTCGCGGCGACTGGCAGCTTGCGGCGTGGTTGCTGCCCTACGTGCCGGGCGCAGGAGTCCGGCGGCTCCCCAATCCGCTGTCGACGCTGTCGCTGTGGAAGCTCTTCGACAACCTGCGGCGCAGCCTCGTGCCGGCCGCCCTCACGCTGCTCCTGCTCGTCGCGTGGCTCATGCTTCCCCACGCAGGGGCGTGGACGCTCGCGGTCCTGGCGATCCTCCTGCTGGCGCCTGCAAGCTCGGTGCTGGGCGAGCTCCTCACCAAGCCCTCCGAGGTGCCGCTGCGCCAGCACCTCCGGGCAACCGCGGACGTCGCGCTGAACCACGCGGCGCAGGCGCTGGTGACGCTCGCATTCCTGCCCTACGAGGCGACCGTGAACCTCGATGCGATCGCGCGCACCGCGTGGCGGGTGATCGTCACGCGCCGCGACCTGCTCGAATGGAACACGTCGGCGGCGGACGAAGCGGCACGCCGGGCCCGGGCGGCGAGCGGCCATTCGGAGCTGCTCGCCTCGTTCCGCTCGATGTGGATCGCGCCGGTGATCGCGATCGCTTCCGGCGCTGCCGTCATCGCAGCGGGCGGCCCGCTCGTCGCCGCGCCCTTCCTGCTGCTGTGGCTCGCCTCGCCCGCGCTGGCCTGGTGGATCAGCCGGCCGCTCGTCCAGCGCGAGGCGCCGTTGAGCGCCGAGCAGGCGCTCTTCCTGCGCAAGCTCGCGCGCCGCACGTGGGCGTTCTTCGAAACCCACGTTGCCGAGGAGGACCACTGGCTTCCGCCCGACAACTTCCAGGAGCAATCCTCGGTGGGCGTGGCGCATCGCACGTCGCCCACCAACATGGGCCTCGCCCTCCTGGCCAACCTCACGGCGTACGACTTCGGGTATGTCGGCGTGCCGCAGCTGCTCGACCGGACGGCGAAGGCCCTGCGGACGATGGAGGGGATGGACCGGCACGAGGGGCACTTCTACAACTGGTACGACACGCTCACGCTGAAGCCGATGCCGCCGCTCTACGTCTCGGCGGTGGACAGCGGCAACCTGGCGGGTCACCTGCTCACGCTGCGCTCCGGGCTGCTGGCGCTCGATGTCGAGCCGATCGTGGCGCCCCTCTGGATCGACGGCCTGCTCGACACCGCGCACGTGCTCGCGGAAATCGCGATGCCGGATTCCCTGGTGCGCCTCCTGGAAGCACTCGAGATCGCGCGCGCCACGCCGCCGAGCGACGTCGAAGCCACCCGGGACTGCGTGGAACAACTCGCGGCCAAGGCCGCCGAAGTCGCCGCCGCGCTCGCGGGCGACACGGCCGATGACGTGGCGTTCTGGGCCGAGGCGCTCGGCCGCCAGGCCGCCTTCCTGCTCGATGATGCGAAGAGCGCGCCCGGCCGGGCCGTCCTGCTGCGGCGCGAGATCGACCGCCTCGCGTCGCAATGCGAGGCGCTTTCGCGGATGGAGTTCGGGTTCCTCTACGATCGCGGCCGGCACCTGCTTGCCATCGGCTACAACGTGGGTGAACGCCGGCTGGACGCGAGCTTCTACGACCTGCTCGCCTCGGAAGCCCGGCTCTCCTGCTTTGTCGGCATCGCGCAGGGGCGCCTGCCGCAGGAGAGCTGGTTCGCGCTGGGGCGGCTGCTCACCAGCGCCGGGGGGCGCCCGGTCCTCGTGTCGTGGAGCGGCTCGGTGTTCGAGTACCTGATGCCGCTGCTCGTGATGCCGACGTACGACAACACGCTGCTCGACCAGACCTATCGCGGCATGGTGGAGCGGCAGATCGCGGACGGGAAGCTGCGCGGCGTTCCCTGGGGCATTTCGGAGTGCGGCTACAACGCGACCGACGCGGCGATGAACTACCAGTACCGCGCGTTCGGCGTGCCGGGCCTGGGCCTGAAGCGCGGATTGTCGGACGACCTCGTCGTCGCGCCCTATGCCTCGGCCCTGGCGCTGATGGTTGCTCCCGACGCCGCGTGCCGGAACCTGCAGCGCCTGGGCCTGGCCGGCCTCGCGGGCCGATACGGCCTCTACGAGGCGATCGACTACACGCCCACGCGCCTGCCGCGCGGGCAATCGAGCGTCGTGGTGCGCTCGTTCATGGCGCACCACCAGGGCATGGTGCTGCTCTCGCTGGGCCATGCGCTGCTCGGCCGGCCGATGCAACGTCGCTTCGCCGCCGATCCGATCTTCAAGGCCACGCTGCTGTTGCTGCAGGAACGCGTTCCCCGCACGGTGGTGCTGCACATGCAGTCCACGGAGCTCTCCGCCGTGAGCGAGAGCCGCGAGCTGGCTCCCGCTCCGGTGCGCGTACTGGCCACGCCCGACACGCCGGTTCCCGAAGTGCAGCTTCTTTCCAATGGCCGCTACCACGTGATGGTCACCAATGCGGGCGGCGGCAGCTCGCGATGGCGGGATCTCGCGGTCACTCGCTGGCGGGAGGACACCACGGGCGACCCGTGGGGCACCTTCTGCTACATCCGCGACGTGGCAAGCGGCACGTACTGGTCCACCGCCCACCAGCCGTCGCTCAAGCGCGCTCCGAAGTACGAGGCGATCTTCACCGAGGGCCGCGCCGAGTTCCGCCGCAGCGACCACGATTTCGAGTCGCACACCGAGATCGCGGTCTCGCCCGAGGACGACATCGAGCTGCGCCGCCTTCGCATCACCAACCGCTCCCGCACGCGCCGGACGATCGACATCACGAGCTACGCTGAAGTGGCCCTCGCACCCGCCGCCGCGGACGCCTTGCACCCCGCGTTCTCCAACCTCTTCGTGCAGACCGAGATCGTCGCCGAGCGCCAGGCCATCCTGTGCATGCGCCGGCCGCGTTCGCGCGAGGAATCCGCGCCCTGGATGTTCCACCTCATGGCCGTGCACGGCGCTTCCTCCTCCGAGGTCTCCTACGAGACGGACCGCTCGGCGTTCATCGGCCGGGGCCGCACGCTCGCGGCTCCGCGCGCGCTCACCGACGCCGGGAAGCTTTCGGGGAGCGAAGGCTCGGTGCTCGACCCGATCGTCGCGATCCGCCATCGCGTGACGCTCGACCCGGACCAGACGGCGACCCTCGACATCGCGACGGGCATGAGCGAGACGCGCGAGGGTGCGCTGGCGCTGGTCGGCAAGTATCGCGACCGCGGCCTCGCCGACCGCGTCTTCGACCTCGCGTGGACGCACAGCGGTGTCACGCTCCGCCAGATCAACGCGACGGAATCCGACGCGCAGCTCTACGCGCGCCTGGCCGGCTCGATCATCCACGCGAATGCGTCGATGCGCGCCGAGGCGGGCGTGCTGCTGCGAAACCGCCGCGGCCAGTCGGGGTTGTGGAGCTACGCGATCTCCGGGGACCTGCCGATCGTCCTGCTGCAGATCGGCGAGCCGGAGAACATCGACCTCGTGCGCCAGATGGTGCAGGCGCACGCGTACTGGCGCCTGAAGGGATTGGCGGTGGACCTCGTCATCTGGAACGAGGACCGCGGCGGCTACCGCCAGGTGCTGCAGGACCAGATCATGGGTTTGATCTCGGCCGGCGTGTCGGCGCACGTGATCGAGCGGCCCGGCGGCATCTTCGTGCGCCGGCCCGAGCAGATCTCGGACGAGGATCGCATCCTGTTCCAGTCCGTGGCGCGCGTGCTGGTGAGCGATCGCCGCGGAAGCCTCGCGGAGCAGGTCGCGCGCCGCGCTCCGGCGGAGGTGCGCGTGCCGCGGCTCGTGCCGACGCGCCACGCACGCAGCGATGCCATTGCGGCCGACGACGCGGTCCCCGAGCGCGTCCTTGCCAACGGACCCGGCGGCTTCACGCCCGACGGCCGCGAGTACGTGATCACGATGCCCGCGGGCGAGGTCACGCCGGCGCCCTGGGTCAACGTGATCGCCAATGCGGGATTCGGCACCGTCATCTCGGAGAGTGGTGCCGCCTACACCTGGGGCGATAACGCCCATGAGTTCCGCCTCACGCCCTGGAGCAACGATCCGGTGAGCGATGCGAGCGGCGAGGCGTTCTACCTCCGCGACGAGGAAACCGGCGAGTTCTGGTCGCCCGGTCCGCTGCCGGCGCGCGGGTCCGGCACGTACACCACGCGCCACGGCTTCGGCTACAGCGTGTTCGAGCACGTCGAGGACGGCATCGCCTCGGAGCTCTGGGTCTACGTGGCGCTCGATGCACCGGTGAAGCTCTGCGTGCTGAAGGTTCGCAATGTGTCCGGACGCGCGCGCCACCTCTCCGCGACCGGCTACGTGGAGTGGGTGCTGGGCGACCTGCGGCCGAAGACCGCGATGCACGTCGTGACCGAGATCGAAGCGCGCAGCGGCGCGCTCATGGCACGCAACGCCTACAACTCCGAGTTCCCGAACCGCGTCGCCTTCTTCGCCGTCGACGATCCCGCGCGCACCGTGACCGGCGACCGCGCCGAGTTCCTCGGGCGCAACGGCACGCTTCGCGATCCCGCCGCGCTCTCGCGCACGCGCTTGTCGGGCAAGGTGGGCGCGGCTCTCGACCCGTGCGGGGCGCTGCAGGTGCCCTTCGACCTGGAAGACGGAGCCGAGCGCGAGATCGTCTTTCGCCTCGGCCTGGGACGCCACGCGGTCGATGCGGCCGCGCTCACGCAACGCTTCCGCACGCCGGGCGTGGCGCGCGAGGCGCTCGACGCCGTGCGCGACCATTGGAGGCGCACCCTCGGAGCGGTGCAGGTGCAGACGCCGGATCCCGCGCTCGACGTGCTGGTGAATGGCTGGCTCGTCTACCAGACGCTCGCCTGCCGCCTCTGGGCGCGCAGCGGGTTCTACCAGTCCGGCGGCGCCTACGGCTTCCGCGACCAGCTGCAGGACACGATGGCGCTCGTGCACGCCGAGCCCGCGCGCGTGCGCGAGCACCTGCTGCTCTGCGCGGGACGGCAGTTCGTCGAGGGCGATGTGCAGCACTGGTGGCATCCGCCTTCCGGGCGCGGCGTGCGCACGCGGTGCTCGGACGACTACCTGTGGCTGCCGCTTTCCGTCGCGCGCTATGTCGAAGCGACGGGCGATTTCGTCGTGCTGGACGAGAGGGTCGCGTTCCTCGATGGGCGGCCGGTGAATCCGGGCGACGACTCCTACTACGACCTTCCCGGACGCTCTTCGGAATCCGCGAGCCTCTACGAGCATTGCGTGCGCTCGATCACGCACGGGCTGCGCTACGGGGTGCATGGACTGCCGCTCATGGGCTCGGGCGACTGGAACGACGGAATGGACCGCGTGGGCATCCACGGCTCGGGCGAGAGCGTCTGGCTGGGCTTCTTCCTGTGCGCGGTGCTGGAGCAGTTCATCGGGCTGGCGCGGTTGAAGGGTGACGCGCCCTTCGCCGAGCGTTGCGCCGCGGAGCTGGCCGCGCTGCGCGCCAATCTCGAGCAGCACGGCTGGGACGGGGCGTGGTACCGGAGGGCCTACTTCGACGATGGAACGCCGCTGGGCTCGGCCGCCAATGCCGAATGCCGCATCGACGCGATCGCGCAGAGCTGGTCCGTGCTTTCGGGCGCGCACGATCGCGAGCGCTCGAGGCAGGCGATGCAGTCCGTGGACAAGCACCTGGTGCGGCGCGACCTGGGCATCGTCCAGCTCCTCGATCCTCCCTTCGACACCTCGGACGTGGACCCCGGCTACATCCGCGGCTACGTCCCGGGCGTGCGCGAGAACGGCGGGCAGTACACGCATGGCGCGATCTGGGCGGCGATGGCCTTCGCTGCGCTGGGCGATCGCGACCGCGCCTGGGAGCTGGCGACGATGCTGAACCCGGTGAACCGGACTCGCACGCCGGCGGATGTGGCCACGTACAAGGTGGAGCCCTACGTGATCGCGGCCGATGTCTACGCGAGGGCGCCGCACCAGGGGCGCGGGGGCTGGACCTGGTACACGGGCTCGGCGGGCTGGATGTACCGCCTGCTGCTGGAGTCGCTGCTCGGCGTCTCGCGAGACAAGGACCGGCTGCGCTTCACGCCCTGCCTGCCCGCAGGCTGGAGCGGCTTCACCCTTCGCTACACGTTCGGGACGACGGTCTACGACATCGAAGTCCGGCAGGTCGCCGCGGCGGACTATGCGGCCGGTGTCGGCGTGACGCTGGATGGCGTGACCTCGGCCGGGGGAACGATCACGCTGGTCGACGACCAGCAGGAACATCGCGCGATCGTCGTCGTCCCCATCGTCCGTTAGCGCACAATGGGGTTCCGCTGCACCCCGAGGGCCGTCCGTGCCCACTCCCAGTCCCAAGTCGAACCAGCTGCTCGCGGCGCTCTCCGCCGTGGAGCTGAAGCGCATGAGCCGCCATCTCGAGAAGGTCCCGATGATCCTGGGCGAGGTGGTCTACGAATCCGGCCGCCACCTGGACCACGTGTACTTCCCTGCGGACTGCATCGTATCGCTGCTCTACGTGCTCGAGAACGGCGCCTCGGCCGAGATTGCCGTGGTGGGCAACGAGGGCGTCGTGGGCGTCTCCATCTTCATGGGCGGCGAGACCACGCCCAGCCGGGCCGTGGTGCAGAGCGCCGGCACGGCCTACCGGCTTCCGGGGCAGTACGTGAAGGAAGAGTTCATCCGCGGCGGCGCGATGCAGCACCTGATGCTGCGCTACACGCAATCGCTCATCACGCAGATGGCGCAGACCGCCGTGTGCAACCGCCACCACTCGGTGGACCAGCAGCTGTGCCGCTGGCTGCTGCTCAGCATCGACCGGCTGCCGTCCCCGGAGATCACGATGACGCAGGAGCTGATCGCCAACATGCTGGGCGTGCGGCGAGAGGGGGTCACCGAGGCGGCGGGCAAGCTGCAGAAGGCGGGCGTCATCAGCTACCGGCGCGGCCACATCAGCGTGCTCGACCGGCCGCGCCTCGAAGCGATGTCCTGCGAATGCTACGAGGTCGTGCGGCGCGAGACGGCGCGGCTGCTGCCGATCGTTCCTCCGCATTGAGGGCCGCCGGGGCCGGTTCGTGCGCTACCGCGCAGACCGGGGGATCGCTTTGCCCTACGGTGATCCTCTGCCCGCGACGGAAATGATGCCCTTGGCCCGCACGAAACCGGTCATGCCGACCACCAACCGACTGCTCGATCGACTGCCGGAGCGCGAGTGCGCGCACCTGATCGCGAGGTGCGAGCAGGTGGAGCTCGCGCTGGGCGAGAGCCTGGCCGAGTCGGGCGGTCCGATTCGCGACGTGTACTTCCCGATCGCGAGCTTCATCTCGCTGCTGAAGCCGATGGACGGCCAGCACGTCATCGAAGTGGCGATCGCGGGCAACGAAGGCTTCTACGGCACGCCGGTCGCGCTGGGCGTGGACGTCTCGCCGGTGCAGGCGGTGGTGCAGGGCGCGGGGCCGGCCTTGCGCATGAGCGCCGTGGCGTTTCGCCGTGAGCTCTCCAGCTCGCCGGCGATACGCGACTGCATCGACCGCTACATGCACGTCGTCATGGCCCAGCTGATCCGGACCTCGGGCTGCAACCGCTTCCACGTGGTCGAGAAGCGCGTGGCGCGCTGGCTGTTGATGACGGCGGATCGCGCCCATTCCAGCTCGTTCCACATCACGCACGAGTTCCTGGCGCGGATGCTGGGCGTGCGGCGCGTGGGCATCACCGAGGCGGCGGGCGCGCTGCAGGAACGAAGGCTGATCGGCTATACGCGCGGCGAGCTCACCATCCTCGACCGCAAGGGCCTGCAGCTCGCGTCGTGCTCGTGCTACCGGGCGGATCTCGCCGCCTATGCGGCCGCACTCGGCTAGGAGATAAATGGGGTCGGACTCCGGATAGGGGAATCGGGGGCCTTTGCCGGCCGTCGCGATGGCAGAATCTCCGGAAAACCACGAGGAGAGACGATCCATGCGACTGAAGGCCTTCCTGTCCCTCGCATCCTGTGCCGTTGCGTTCCAGGCCCTCGCGGCCGACTTTCCCCCGCCGAAGGAGGGCGTCTACGTCGCGAAGGATTTCCGGTTCCAGGGCGGCGCCACGCTTCCCGAGGTGAAGCTCGCGTACCGGACGATCGGCGAGCCGACCGGAGAGCCGATCCTCGTGCTGCACGGCACCGCGGGCTCGGGCGCGAACATGCTGACCCCGGCGTGGGGCGGCGAGCTCTTCGGCGCCGGCGCCCCGCTCGACGCCACGAAGTACTACGTGATCATTCCCGACGCGTTGGGCCACGGGAAATCGAGCAAGCCCTCCGACGGGCTGCGCGCGAAATTCCCGAACTACAACTACGACGACATGGTGGTCGCGCAGTACCGCCTGCTCACCGAGCACCTGAAGGTGAAGCACCTGCGCCTGGTGATCGGCAACTCGATGGGCGGCATGCAGACCTGGATCTGGGCGCAGAAGTACCCGGACATGATGGACATCGCGGTGCCGATGGCGTCGCTGCCGAGCGAGATGGCGAGCCGCAACTGGATGATGCGCCGGCTCATCACCGACTCGATCCGCAACGATCCGGAGTGGATGGAGGGCAACTACGTGAAGCAGCCGAAGAGCGCCCGGTTCGCCTCGGTGTTCTTCGGCATCGCGACCAATGGCGGTGACCTCGGCTACGCAAAGAGCGCGCCCACGCGCGAGAAGGCCGATGCGCTGCTCGACGCGCGCCTGAAGGCGCCGTTTCCCGCGGATGCGAACGACGTCCTCTACCAGTGGGATTCGTCGCGCGACTTCAACCCGTCCGCGGGCCTGGAGAAGATCCGCGCCACGCTGCTCGCCATCAACGCCGCCGACGACGAGCGCAACCCGCCGATCGTGGGAACCCTCGATCGCGAGATCAAGCGCGTGAAGAACGGACGCGTGCTGCTCATTCCCGCGTCGAACGAAACCACCGGCCACGGCACCACGGGCAACGCGAAGTTCTACAAGAAGGAGCTCGCGGAGCTGCTGCAGTCGGCGCCGCGGATGTGATCGAGCTGCAGGCGCCACGAATAAAGGGGTCTGACCCCTTTATTTGACGGCTTTCAAGCGGACGCGCGGGGCGGGCTTGGCTCGCGGCTCGTGGGCGACCACGGGCGTGGACTGCAGGCCGCGGAAGTAGATGTCCACGAGCGATTCCGCGTGGCGCGCGAGCGAGAAGCTCTTCGGGTCGAGCACCCAGTTGGCGATGAGGCCCGAGACGAGCGACATGGCGCCGATGGCCGCTTCCTTGGCGCTCACGGACTTGGGCAGGTAGCCCTGCGCGATGCAGGCGGTGAAGCCCGCCTCGATGGACCCGAGGCATTCCTGCTGGCTGGCGATGTGGCGCTCGCGGACACCCGCGGCATCGCCGACGTATTCGCACTTGTGGTATGCGATGTCGAAGACGCGCTGCAGGTGCGCATCGCGCGCGGTGCGCAGCAGCACCTCCACCGTGGAGAGGCGAAGGATCGAGAGGGGATCGGTGGCGCCGGCCTGGGTGGCGCGCTCCATCATGGCTTCCACTGGGAGCATCACGCGGCACATCATCGCGTCGAAGAGATCGGCCTTGTCCTTGAAGTGCCAATAGATCGCACCCCGCGTGCAGCCGGCGGTGTGTGCAATTTCTTCCAGCGATGCGTGCGCAACGCCTTTTTCGTGAAAGACCTTCTCGGCCGCGTCGATGATCGTCTCGCGCGTGGCCAGGGCCTCTTCCTTGGTGCGGCGAACCATGCCTTTTTCCTTCCGTTGCGGCGCTGCAACAAAATTACCGTTGACATACATTCGCGCTTGTATGTAATTTAGCATACATTCACCGCTGCATGTAAAGACCCCGCCTGTCTTGTGGATTTTTTGCCGCCGGCAGCTACGCCGTGTGGCCCCTGAGGAAATCAAACCCATGGCCTCGTTCAAGCCTTCGCTCGCCCTTCCTTTTCTCCTCACCATCGTGGTGCTGCTGGTGCTGCTCAGCGCCTGCGGCCCCAAGGGAGGGCACCAGGGCGGCTTCCCGCCCGGCGTGGTCGCCGTGAAAGAAGTACAACCGCGCACGGTGAACGTGGAATTCGAGTATCCCGCGCAGACCGCCGGCTCCCGCGAGGTGGAGGTGCGAGCCCGCGTCACCGGCATCCTGGTGAAGCGCAACTACACCGAGGGCTCGACCGTGAAGGCCGGCCAGTCGCTGTTCCAGCTCGACCCCGCCCCGTATGAAGCCGCCCTTGCGCGCGCGGATGCGGATGTCGCCGCGGCGGAAGCCCGCCTCGGCGTGGCCGGGCGCAACGCCAAGCGCTACAAGCCGCTCTTCGAAGCGAAGGCCGCCTCGCAGAAGGACTACGACGACGTCACGTCCGCAGAAGAAGTCGCCGCCGCGGACTTGAAAGGTGCCAAGGCCCGCCAGAACGAAGCCCGCCTGAATCTCCTCTACACGCACGTCGAATCGCCGGTCTCCGGTGTCACCAGCCGCTCGCTCAAGAGCGAAGGCAGCCTCGTCTCCGGTCCGGATGTCCTGCTCACCACCGTGAGCCAGTACGACCCGATCTACGTGAACTTCGGCATCTCGGAATCGGAGCAGCTTCGCCTGCGCGGCGAGGTCACGGCCGGCAAGCTCGTGTTGCCGAAGGACGGGCGCTTCGACGTCGTCGTGAAGCTCGAGAACGGCAAGGTCTACCAGGCGCCCGGC
>Ga0075366_10001716_pt1 | contig 11020 bp, 10 predicted proteins | sample EndMethybrTD3031_FD_72351 | JGI IMG/M metagenome (GOLD analysis project Ga0075366, IMG submission 72351) | Populus endosphere microbial communities from Tennessee, USA - Endosphere MetaG P. TD hybrid TD303-1 | ecosystem: Host-associated > Plants > Roots > Endosphere | place: USA: Tennessee... | reverse complement strand
GTTCCTGCATGTCGGCGTCTATGCCGGCGCGCCTTCCGCTGTCTCGGCGGTGCGCGCCGCGCTGGAGGAGTTCACGGCGCTCGACAAGGCAAAGGCCTGAGCCGAAACACCTGAGCCGAAACAGGCGAGGGCGCGCGCGCCTGGAGGCGGCGCGCCCCTCAGGCGCCGGGATCTTCCGCGTTGGGATAGAAGAGCTGCTCGCCGTTGATCTTGAATGACGCGATGGCGGCCTGGCCTTCCCGCGACACCAGCCAGTCGATGAACTGCTGGCCGAGCTGCTTCTTCACGTGCGGATGCTTCTCCGGATTCACCAGCATGACGCCGTACTGGTTGAACAGCCGCTTGTCGCCTTGCACCGCAATGTCGAGCTGGCCGCGATTCTTGAACGACAGCCAGGTGCCGCGATCGGCGAGCACATAGGAATCCGAGGCGGACGCCGTATTGAGCGCGGCGCCCATGCCTTGCCCGATCGCCTTGTACCAGGCGCCCTTGGGGGCAGAGATGTCGATGCCGGCCGCTTCCCAGAGCTTCAGCTCGGCGACATGCGTACCGGAGCGGTCGCCCCGCGAGACGAACGACGCCTGCTTGGCCTGGATTGCTTTCAGCGCTGCCACGATGTCCTTGCTGCCGGCGATGCCCGCGGGATCGCTTTTGGGTCCGATCAGCACGAAGTCGTTGTACATGACGGGCACGCGCTTCACGCCGAAGCCCTGCGTGACGAATTTCTCTTCCTCCTGCCGGGCGTGGACGAAAACCACGTCGGCGTCGCCGCGGCGCGCGGTATCGAGCGCCTGGCCGGTTCCCAGCGCCACGACCTTCACCTCGATGCCGGTTTGGGCCTTGAAGGCCGGCAGCAGCTGACCGAACAGGCCAGAATCCTGCGTCGAGGTGGTCGAGGCGACGACGATCGACCGGTCCTGTGCTGAGAGGGGGCCGATGACGGCGAGTGTCGCGACGAGTGTCGCGGCGACGAGGGCGCAGAGCGTGCGGCGGATGAACATCAGTGAACCTCCCGGTGTGCGGTCAGGCGAGCAACTCGCCGGCAATGAATCTGCGGGCCTCGACGGTGCGCGGTGCGTCGAAGAACGACGAGGCGTCGGCAGTTTCGACGATTCGCCCCTGATTGAGCAAGACGATCTCTCCGGCAAGACGGCGCGCCTCGTGGAGATCGTGCGTCGACATCACCACCTTGATGCCGCGTTGTGCGACCTTGCGGATGACCTCCTCGACCGCCTTGGTCGAGGCGGGATCGAGGCTGGCCGTCGGCTCGTCGAGAAACAGCACCAGCGGGTCGCGGGCGAGGGCCCGGGCGAGCGCCAGCCGGTGCTGCTCGCCGCCGGAAAGACGTCGCGCCGGCCGGTCGGCCGCATGCTCGAGGCCGACCAGGGCCAGCAGCGCGGCGATCGTAGAGTGCTGCGCGGTTTGCCTGGGGCCGGCCGTCATGGCGTATCGCAGATTGTCGGCTGCGCTTCGGCGCAGCATCACCGGCCGCTGGAAGACGAACGCACGCTTCTCGGGCGGCACGGCATCGCGGCCATCCCAGGTGACCCGTCCTTGCGTCGGCTTCAGCAAGCCCATCGCAGCCTTGAGCAGGCTCGTCTTGCCCGCGCCGTTCGGACCGACCAGCACAGTCGGCGCGCCCTCCGTCAGCGTGAGCGTGACGTCGTCGAGCAGGCTGACGCGCTGTCCCGGCAGGCCCATGACGACGCTGACGCCGTCGAGGCGGATCGGCAGGTCGCTCCCGCTCATCCTGTCAACCGTTCGGCGGCACGGCGCAGCACCCATGCCAGGGCGTTGACCAGTAGGACGATGGCGATCAGCACCATGCCAAGGCCGATCGCGAGCGACAGGTCACCCTTCGAGGTTTCGAGGGCGATCGCCGTCGTCATGGTGCGCGTATGGCCCTCGATGTTGCCGCCGACGATGATCACCGCGCCGACCTCGGCTGCGGCGCGGCCGAAACCCGCGAGCAGGGCCGTCACGAGATTGAAGCGGCCGTCCCAGACCAGGGTCGCGAGCCGCCGCAGCGGCCCGACATTCATCGCCGTCAGTTCGTCGCGGTACTCCGTCCACAGCTCCTCGAGGGTCTGGCGGGCGAGGGCCGCGATGATGGGCGTCACCAGGATCGTCTGGGCGATCACCATGGCCTGCGGCGTGAAGAGCAGGCCCCACGATCCGAGCGGACCGGAGCGCGACAGGAGGAGATAGACGGCGAGGCCGACGACGACCGGCGGCAGGCCCATCAGCGTGTTGAGCAGGACAATGATGCCGTCGCGGCCGCGAAATCCCGCAAGGGCGATCCAGGCCCCGAGCGGAATGCCGATGAGCGCGGCGAAGAAGACAGCGGACAGGCTGACGAGCAGCGCAAGCTGAACGATCGCGAGCAGCGCCGGATCGGCTGAGAAGACGAGTTGCAGCGCGGACGGACTGTCGATCACGGGCGGCATCATTTGCAGATGCCGTGCTGAGGGTCAATTTGGCGGCGCGCTGTGTTTGAGCGTGATGACCGGAGGCGGATTCGCCGGAGGTCTGAATCACGCGATCAAATAAGGAGTCTAAGCGGGATGAGTGCGCAAGAGCGCGCTCATCCCGCTTTAGTCGGCCGCGTTCGCCTTGCTTTGCACCGCGGCCACGCGCGCGGCGCAGTATTTGAACTCCGGAATCTTGCCGTAGGGATCCAGCATCGGATTGGTCAGGACGTTGGCCGGGCTCTCATTGAAGCAGAACGGCATGAACACCATGCCCTCCGCGACCTCGCGGTCGGCGCGCAGGATGGCCTCGACGCTGCCGCGCCGTGTCTCGACCTGGATCATGTCGCCGATCGAGAGGCCGCGCCGCTCGATGTCGTAGGGGTTCATGGCGGCGATGCCTTGCGGCTCGATGGCATCGAGCACGCCGGCGCGGCGCGTCATGGCGCCGGTATGCCAGTGCTCGAGCATGCGGCCGGTGGTCAGCACCAGCGGATATTCGTCGTCAGGCACCTCGTCCGGCGGCAGCAGGTCGGCCGGCACGATGCGGCCGCGGCCGTCGGAGGTCGGGAATCCTGATGTGAACACGATCTCGTTGCCCGGCACGTCCGGACCGTCGGCCGGATAGATCACCGAGCCCTCGCGGTCGACCCTCTCCCAGCTGATGTGCTTCAGCGACGGCATGACCTGCATCATCTCGGCATAGACGTCCGAGACCTCCTTGTAGGTCCAGCCAAGCCCCATGCGCTTGGCGAGGTCGACGATCAGTTCCCAGTCCTGCCGCGCCTCGCCCGGCAGATCGAGGGCCGGCCGGCCCATCTGGACCTGGCGGTTGGTGTTGGAATAGGTGCCGACCTTCTCGGCATGCGCCGAGGCCGGCAGCACGACGTCGGCGTGCCACGCCGTCTCGGTCAGGAAGATGTCCTGGACCACGAGATGGTCGAGCATGGCGAGTGCCGCCCGTGCGTGATGCTGATCGGGGTCCGACATCGCGGGGTTCTCGCCCATGATGTACATGCCCTTGATCTGGCCGGCATGGATGGCGTCGACGATCTCGACGACGGTGAGGCCGCGCTTGGGATCGAGCGTCTGGCCCCAGAAGTTCTCGTACTGGCCGCGGATGTCGGGGTTCTCGACCGACCTGTAGTCGGGGAAGAACATCGGGATCAGGCCGACGTCGGAAGCGCCCTGCACGTTGTTCTGGCCGCGCAGCGGATGGAGCCCGGTGCCCGGCCGGCCGACATGGCCGGTGATCAGCGCGAGCGCGATCAGGCAGCGAGAATTGTCGGTGCCGTGGGTGTGCTGCGAGATGCCCATGCCCCAGAAGATCATCGACCGTTCCGAGGTGGCGTACGTGCGGGCCACGCCGCGCAGGGTTTCGGAATCGATGCCGCAGACCGGCGCCATCGCCTCGGGTGAGAAATCCTTCACCTTGGCCTTCAGCGCCTCGAAGCCCGTGACGTTGGCCTGGATGTACTGCTCGTCGTAGAGCTTCTCGTCGATGATCGTGTGGATCAGCGAATTCAGCATCGCCACGTCGCTGCCCGGCTTGAAGCGCAGCGAGTAGGTGGCGTGGCGCATAAGGTCCTGGCCGCGCGGGTCCATGACGATCAGCTTGGTGCCGCGCTTTGCGGCCTGCTTGAAATAGGTCGCGGCGACCGGATGATTGGTGGTCGGCCGCGCGCCGATCACGATCACGCAGTCGGACTTCATCGCGTCGGTGAACGGCGCCGACACCGCGCCCGAACCAACGCCTTCGAGCAGGGCGGCCACGGACGAGGCGTGGCAAAGCCGGGTGCAATGGTCGACGTTGTTGGTCTCGAAGCCGGTGCGCACCAGCTTCTGGAACAGGTAGGCCTCCTCGTTGGAGCCCTTGGCCGAGCCGAAGCCGGCAAGCGCCGGGCCGCCTTTTTCCGCCAGGATCTTCTTCAGGCCCGAGGCGGCGCGCTCCAGCGCCTCTTCCCAGGTGGCCTCGCGGAAGACGGTCAGCGGGTCGACGTTGCGCATGTCGGCGTCGCCCGATTTCGGCGCGTCGTCGCGCCGGATCAGCGGCTTGGTCAGCCGGTCGGGCGACATCGCGTAGTCGAAGCCGAAGCGGCCCTTCACGCACAGTCGATTCTCGTTGGCGAAGCCGTTGCGCCCGTCGATCTGGACGATCTTGTTGTCCTTCACCGAGACGGTGGTCTGGCAGCCGACGCCGCAGAACGGGCAGAGCGAATCGACGACTTTGTCGACCTCCTTGATCACGCGCGTCTTGCCTTGCTTGTCCATCAGCGACTTCTCGAACAGCGCGCCGGTCGGGCAGGCCTGCACGCACTCGCCGCAGGTGACGCAGGTCGAGAGACCCATCGGGTCGTGCATGTCGAAGACCGGCACGGTGTGGCCACCGCGGTCGGCCATGCCGATCACGTCGTTGACCTGGACCTCGCGGCAGGCGCGCACGCAGGCGCCGCAGGCGATGCAGGCGTCGAGATTGACGGCGATGGCCGGGTTCGAGATGTCGAACTCGGCGGGCTCGTGATGGCCGTCGAACTTGCTCGCGAACCGGTCGGAGCCGGTGATGCCCATCGACTGCGACCATTGCCAGAAATTGGAGCGCTCGTCGGGCCCTTCGGGTGCCGCACGCATGTTGGAGGCGAGCAGTTCGAACACCAGCTGGCGGGACTTCTTCGCCCGCTCGGTGTCGGTCTTCACCACCATGTTGGGCGTGGGCTTGCGGATGCAGGAAGCGGCCAGCACGCGCTCGCCGTCGATCTCGACCATGCAGGCGCGGCAGTTGCCGTCGGGCCGGTAGCCCGGCAGGTCGACGTGGCAGAGGTGAGGGATCTTGGTGCCTTCGCGCTTGGCGACGGTCCAGATCGTCTCGTCCTTCGACGCCGTGACCTTTTTGCCGTCGAGCGTGAATTCGATCTTGGCGTTGTTGTCTGTTGGCATCTTACAAATCCTTGCGGAAGTGCCGGAGCAAATGATCGACCGGATTGGGTGCCGCCTGGCCGAGGCCGCAGATCGAGGAATCGCGCATCACCGTCTCGAGGTCGCGCAACGCGGTCTCGTTCAGGATTCCTTCTTTCTCCAACAGAGCCACCATCTTGCCGGTTCCCTCGCGACAGGGCGTGCACTGCCCGCAGCTCTCGTGCTCGAAGAACTTCAGCAGGTTGACCGTCGCCGCCTTGATGCTGTCCTTGTCGGAGAATACCACGATCGCATGGGAGCCCACGAACGCTCCCTGCTTGGCAAGTTCGCCGCCGAAGTTGAGCGGGATGTCGCCCATCGAGGCCGGCAGGATGCCGCCCGAGGCGCCGCCGGGCAGGTAAGCCTTGAATTCGTGGCCGTCGAGCATGCCGCCGCAATGCTGTTCGATCAGTTCGCGCACGGTGACGCCCGCGGGCGCGAGCTTCATGCCGGGGTTCTTCACCCGGCCCGAGACCGACCACGACCGCACGCCGGGATGACCGGGCTTGCCGAGGCCCGCGAACCAGTCCGCGCCTTTCTCGACGATGTCGCGCAGCCACCACAACGTCTCGATGTTGTGGTTCAGGGTCGGGCGGCCGAACAGGCCGACTTCGGCGATGTAGGGCGGGCGATGGCGCGGCAGGCCGCGCTTGCCTTCGATGCTTTCCAGCATCGCGCTCTCCTCGCCGCAGATATAGGCGCCGGCGCCGCGGCGCAGCTCGATGAAGCCCTTGCCGGCGATGCCGGCGGCTTCGAGTGCCGCGATCTCCTTGCGCAGGATGGCCAGCACGGCAGGATATTCGTCGCGCATGTACAGATAGATGCGCTCGGCCTCGACGCAGTGCGCGGCGATCAGCGCGCCCTCGAGCGTGCGGTGCGGATCGCTCTCGAGATAGATGCGGTCCTTGAAGGTGCCGGGCTCGCCCTCGTCGCCGTTGATCGACATCAGGCGCGGGCCAGGAAAGGAGCGCACGATCTCCCACTTCTTGCCGGTCGGGAATCCGGCGCCGCCGAGGCCGCGCAGGCCGGCCTGGTCGAGGATCTTCTGCAGGTCCGCGAACGCCAGCTCGCCGGCGCGGACCTTGCGCAGCGTCTGGTAGCCGCCGGCGGCACGGTAGGCGTCGAGCGCGGTGTAGGCGGGGATCACCGGCTTGGTGTCGCCGCCCTTGGCCATCGTCAGCAATCCGTCGGCCGTCGCCTTGTCGACCTCATGATCGCCGACGCGGGCGGCCGGCGCGCCGGCACAGCGGCCGACGCAAGGCGCGCGCATGACACGGATGGCGGCGGGATCGACCTTGCCCTGCAGCTCGCTCACGAGCTTTTCGGCACCGGCCACCATGCAGGCGATCGAATCGCAGACCCGGATGGTGAGCGGCGCGGGTTTGGCTTCGCCTTCCTTCACCACGTCGAAATGATCGTAGAAGGACGCGACCTCGTAGATCTCGGCCTGGGCGAGCTTCATTTCCTCGGCCAGCGCGCGCAGATGGGCCGCCGACAGGCATCTGTATTCGTCCTGGATGAGATGCAGGAACTCGATCAGCAGGTCGCGGCGGCGTGGCCGGTCGCCCAGCAGCGCGCGCACCTGGTCCAGCGCGGCATCGTCGAGCGGGCGGCCCTTGGGGCCTCGGTCCTTGCGGCGGCTACGATGTCCTCTCGTCTTCTCTTCCAAGATCACTCCCCCAACGCAACGCCGCTTCAGACCAGGCTCGAATAGGCCAGGAACGCAACGCTTTCTCCGGGCTGTACGCCCTTTGTTTGCTCGCCGAGCTCGACCAGTCCGTCGGTCTCGACGAGGGACGACAATAACCCCGCGCCCTCGCGCGGGAACTTCACGGCTTCGAGACCGCCATCGGCGGCCCGGCGCAGATGCGCCCGCACATACTCGCGGCGTCCGACTTTCTTCTTATAGGTGAAGGCAGCCCGCACCGGTACGGCGGGAGCCATCTGCAGGCGGGCGCCAGCCAGAGCATAGATCGCCGGCCGCACCACATAGGCAAACGTGACGAAGCTCGCCACCGGATTGCCGGGCAGGCCGATGAAGGCGGTGCCGTCGATCACGCCCATCGCGACCGGACGGCCGGGCTTGATCGCCATGCGCCAGAACACCAGCTTGCCGACGCTCTCGACCGCTTCCTTGACGTAGTCGGCCTCTCCGGTCGACACGCCGCCCGAGGTGAGGATCAGATCGTGTCCGGCGGCGGACTCCTTCAACACCCTGGCGATGGCGCCGTGATCGTCCGGCAGGATACCGAGATCGGAGACCTCGCAACCGAGCCGGCCGAGCATGGCCGTCAGCATGACGCGATTGGAATCGAAGAGCTGCGTGTCGCGCCGCGGCGCGCCGGGTGCCACGATCTCGTTGCCGGTCGAGAACACCGCCACGCGGATGCGCCGGCGCACCTCCAGCCGGGTGCAGCCGAGGGCGGCCGCCAGCGCCACGTCTTGCGGGCGCAGGCGCTGTCCGCTCCGGAGCACGACCTGGCCCTGGCGGATGTCCTCGCCGGTCGGCCTCACGTTGGCCCCGCGCTTGAGGCCGGGTGGCAGGATGACCCGGCCCTTCTTTTCGACCTTTACGTCCTCTTGCATGAACACGGTATCGGCGCCTTCCGGCATCGGGGCGCCGGTGAAAATGCGGATTGCCGCGCCCGGTTGGGCCACGGCGTTCGCGCTGGCGCCGGCCTGCAGGAAGTCGACGACCGGAAACACCTTCTCCGTGGTACCCGGCAGGTCCTCGCCGCGCACGGCGTAGCCATCGACGGCGGAGTTGGTGAAAGGCGGCAGGGGCAGCGGCGCTTCGAGGTCCCGGGCGAGTACGCGCCCGTCGGCCGCGCTCAGGGAAACCGTCTCTCGATCCTCGATGACGGCCAGGCGTTCGCCCAGCAGTTCGACCGCGGCATCGACCGACAACATCGGGCCGCCGAAGGCAAAGCAATCGTCGGACAGTTGCGCCATCGGTATACTACGCCACATGAGTAGCGTATTTCGGCGGTCCGGCCTACTGCGCTGAGGTCACCGCGAACGGTCTGCTTCGTTGATCCGCCTAGCTGCGGGGCGGCAGATCGAGGCGCGCGTCGGTGAGCGCCTTTTCCAGCACCCGGATCGAGCCCGCCGGGTCCGAGCCGCATTTGCCGAGGGCTGCTTCGACCGAGATGTTGGGCGTCGCCATCTTGCCCGTGCCGCCCTTGTCGAGGACATAGCGCTGGTACTTGGTGGACAGCGCCTGGCAGTAGCCGCTGTCGTCGGCCTGCGCCGAGGCAGTAACGGGCAGCGCTAATGATAAGGCAAGACCGAGCGCAGCGAGACGGATCGAGAGGGTCATTGGAGCGGCTCCAGACATTGCTGCGGCGCGATCCTGTGCCGAGCCTGTCCGGGGTACGCCGTCCGCCTGACACCATGCTTACGGAAGCTGCGGCATAAGCAGCGCAACCTGGCCGAAAGCGATCAGCGCTTGGGCAGGTCGATCTGGTTGTCCTTCAGCGCCTGCTCCAGGATCGGAATCGAGGCCGCGGGCGTGGAGCCGCAAGTGATCGCCGCTTCCTGCACCGTGAGGTCGGGCGTTCCGAACGAACCGCTGCCGCTCGTGCCAATGACGTAGCGCTGATAGAGGCCTGCCATGGCCTGGCAGTAGGCGACATCGGCCTGCGAGGGGGCCTGTGACGGAGCCTGCGCGAAGACGGCGCAGGGCAGGGCGATGGCCAGTGACGAGGCAATCGACCGGATCGAAATCTTCATGGCGCGCTCCCGGGACATCGAAAAGGACCCTCAGCCTGCCACAACAGGCGCCAGATAGTCCGCCTCCTTTCGGCGGCGCGGACCGTAAGCGTCGCCGAAGGTTCGCAATTCGGCGATGACGCCGGTCCAGTTCCGGGCAATGCATTGCCGCCAGAAGTTCGGGCAACGCGACGGCAGGTCGCCGTACTGGAAACCGACCGAGACGATCACCGTCTGGGCGCGGTCGGGAAGCCTGGCGAAGGGCTCGCTCGATTTCGAATCGTAGAGCGCCGCCACGCGCCTTGCGTGCCTGGGATGGACATAGCCGTCGATCTGCTCGCATTCGGCCCGCGTGATCGTGAGCGGGTTGGCCTTGCAGAAATCGTCGGCCGCGAATTTCCGGAGGCCGCAATAGGGCTTCAGCCTGGCCTTCAGGGCGGCATCGATCGGCCAGCCGTCGAGTTCCCGGGCATCGATCTGGCCGAGATCGACGCCGGTGGCGATGGTCACGCCGCTGTTGCTCGTCTCGGGGACGGGCACGTAGCCCTTCAGGATGCCGGCGCCTTCCAGCGTGGCGATGAACGTCCAGTCGATGGCCATGCCAGCCCTCCTCAGGTCAGCAGACCCATCGCCTTGGCCTTGTCGCGCATGCGGTAGACGCGCGCTTGTGCGAAGCCGAGTTCGCGCGCGACCTGAAGCGGGCGCAGGCCGAGACGCAGCAACGTGACGGCGCGCTCGAAAGCGGTCTGCTCGAGCGGCTGCCAGTGCCAGCGCTGAGCTCCGATGTTGTCGGTTTCAAGCCGCACTTCGATCGGCTCGACGGCGTCGCCATGCAGGCCGCGCGCCTTCTCGAAATGCAGTTCGAAGCGCGCGCCCTGCTGCGGCGTGTAGTCGGACGGAAGCTGCATCGAGACGACCACGTCGAGCGCATCCTCGCGCTGGCTGGTACCGCGCTGGTCGCCTTCCTTGTTGGCGTGGTGCAGCAGCAGCACCGCGACGCCATTGCGCCGCAGGGTCATCAGCCAATGCTGCACTTCGCCCCAGCGATCGGGATTGTTGCTGCGCACGCCGATCAGGCTGGAGAGGTTGTCCAACACCAGCAGATCCGGCTTCTCGCCCCAGGCGCGGATAAGCGAGGTCTGGCCCTTGAGATTGACGAGGTCGGCCAGTCCGGTCGACGGATTGAGGTCGGCGATCAGAAACTCGAGAGTGGGCGGCGCCGAGCCGAAGGCACGCAGTCGCGTCTGCAGGTCGACCGCCGCCATCTCGCCGTCGACATAGACGACACGATGGGGACGTCTCGCCGTCCATTTCAGGAAACTCAGGCCCGACGCTGCGGCCCAGGCGATGCCGAGCGCGAGGTGCGTCTTTCCCAAGCCGCGCGGTCCGTAGAGCATCATCAGGCTCTTCTGGGCGAGGATCGGATCGAGGATGGTCTCGCGCTCGGGCAAATCCGCCGTCAGGAGCGTCGGCGCCGACATCAGCGTCGGCGATTGTGGGGCGTCAGGATGGTTTGTGTTCATGCCGCTCACCATAGAAGCGGCAGTCGCGTGGTCCCTATTATGGCGCTTTATAGAAACCGCGCGGGGGAGGGGGAGTCCCCTTCCAGCGATAAAATGTGGCCAAAACGTACGCCGGCCTCGCTTAAACGTTTATCGGTGCACCGATAAAAAATCGATAAATCGGCGTAAGCGATAAATCCCGCCGGCTATCCCAGCACGTCCTTCTCGTTGAACTCCACGCCGCGCGTCACCTCGGGGGAGGCGCCGTCGTACTCGACCTTGCGCAGCTGGTTGCGGCGGATCTTGCCCGAGATCGTCTTGGGCAGTTCCTTCACGAACTCGATGCGCCTGATGCGTTTGAACGGCGCCAGCCGCGTGTTGCAGTAT
>Ga0075366_10001715_pt1 | contig 11022 bp, 10 predicted proteins | sample EndMethybrTD3031_FD_72351 | JGI IMG/M metagenome (GOLD analysis project Ga0075366, IMG submission 72351) | Populus endosphere microbial communities from Tennessee, USA - Endosphere MetaG P. TD hybrid TD303-1 | ecosystem: Host-associated > Plants > Roots > Endosphere | place: USA: Tennessee... | reverse complement strand
GTGCCGATCACCGACGCGCTCGAAGGCCTGGTGGTCACGATTGCGCAGGAAGACTGAGGGCGCGCAGGAAGGCTAAGGCCGTGACAGCGCGCAAGAGGATTGATCCCGGCGCGCTCGCACCCTAACTCCTCTCGCCATGACATCTCTCGCGGCAAAACGTACTTCGCTCGACCTTATCGGCAACACCCCGCTCGTCCTCCTCAAGGGGCCTAGCGAGGCGGCCGGCTGCGAAATCTGGGGCAAGTGCGAATTCGCCAATCCCGGCGCCTCGGTGAAGGACCGCGCCGCCCTGTGGATCGTGCGTGACGCGGAGGCCAGGGGCGCGCTCAGGCCCGGCGGCACTATCGTCGAAGGCACGGCGGGCAATACCGGCATCGGTCTGGCGCTGGTGGCCAATGCGCTGGGCTACAAGACGATCATCGTCATGCCGGAAACGCAATCGCGCGAGAAGATGGACACGCTGCGCGCGCTGGGCGCGGAACTGGTGCTGGTGCCGGCCGCGCCGTTCTCCAACCCGGGCCATTTCGTCCACACCTCGCGCCGGCTGGCCGAGGATACGGAAGGCGCGATCTGGGCCAACCAGTTCGACAATATCGCCAACCGCAAGGCGCACATCGAAAGCACGGCGCCCGAGATATGGGCGCAGATGGATGGCCGGATCGATGGCTTCACGTGCGCCGCGGGCACCGGCGGGACGATCGCCGGGGTCGGCATGGGCCTCAAGGAATTCGACGAGGCGGTCACCATCGCGCTGACCGATCCGCATGGCGCGGCGCTCTACAACTACTATGCGCATGGTGAGCTGAAGGCGGAGGGCGAATCGGTGGCCGAGGGCATCGGCCAGGGCCGCATCACCGCCAATCTGGAAGGCGCGCCGATCGACACCCAGTTCCGCATATCGGATCGCGAAGGGCTGGAATGGGTCACGCGGCTGCTGGCGGAAGAAGGACTGTGCCTGGGCTTGTCATCGGGCATCAATGTCGCCGGCGCGGTTGCGTTGGGGCGGCAGCTCGTGGCCGGAGGAAGGCGCGAGGCGCGGGTCGCGACGATCCTGTGCGATACCGGATTCCGCTATCTTTCCTCGCTCTACAACCGCGACTGGCTGGAGGCGAAAGGTCTTCCCGTCTTCCCTTGGCTCGCGCGATAGGCTATTCGCCGCCATAATGGCGCAAAACATACAGCCACGCCTGACGCCGCCGGTCGCTATTCCGCAGCACTATGTGCCGCCGACCGCGCGGGAACTGCGCGCGCAGGGGGTGCATCGCCTGCAGGTCGGCCTGTTCGGCCTCGCCGCGATGCTGCTGCTGGTGGGCCTTGCCAACATCATCATGGACCGGGCCCGGCTTTCCGACGATTCCGCCAACGAGGCGGAAACCGCCATGGGCGTGCAGAGCACCGGCAAGGCGGCCAGCGATCCGCTTGCCGACATCGGCGTCGTTCCCGCAGCCGACCCGAGCGCCGCGGCCGTTCCCAAGCAGAGAAGGTAAGGCCGCGCGCCGCGGCGCGGGCCTGGCAGCCATCGCCGCCGTCGCGATCGTGGCGGCGGGGCTGGCGCTGTCCGCCCTTCCGGGGAAAGAGCGGGACGGTACGGTCGCGAGCGATCCGGCCGCGTCGGCGCGCCGCACCGTCGGCCTCTTTACCAGCCTGCCGATCCTCTGGCGCGAGACCGGCGACATCGCCGACCTGCTGAAGACGGACGCACCGCCGCATTGGGCTGTCGCCGCCATCGCCCGCCATGGCCGCCTGACGCCGCTCGATACCCTGGACACCGCGCTCGCGGGCGTCGACGTTCTGCTGATGGCGCAGCCGCGCGCGCTGTCGCCAGGGGAGAATGTCGCGCTGGACGATTGGGTGCGGGCCGGCGGGCGCGTGCTGCTTTTCGCCGATCCCATGCTCACCGCGGATTCGGCCTTCGCGCCGGGAGACCGGCGGCGTCCGCAGGATATCGTCATGCTGTCGCCCATCCTCGCGCGCTGGGGCCTGCGGCTGGAATTCGATGAGGCGCAGCCTTCCGGCTTGCGTGAGGCACCGCTCCTAGGATCGACCCTGCCGGTCGATCTGGCGGGAAGATTTGCCGTGATTCCGGGCGATTCGCGTTGCCGGCTCGTGTCGGCCGGCTTGCTCGCGGATTGCCGGGTCGGCCGTGGCCGCGTGATCGCCATCGCCGATGCCGCCTTGTTCGAGACAGGACAGGCCGGGAATCCGCGCTCTGGCGACGCGATGCTGGCGCGGGTTTTCGCGCAGCTCGACGCAGCCGATTGAAGCGTCCGACCGGATCGGGGATTTTGCGGGTGAGGGGTGGCAAAAGCCGGAAAAGACTGTTCGAATTGGGTTCGTCTATGAACAAAAAGAGAATATCGCGCAGTGCAGGCCGGTCAACCCAACGGAAATCTGCGATAAACGGGATTTCCCCATATTTCCCGCAGTTTTCCCTTCCATCCCGCGACCTCCTTTAGTAGAGAGAAGGTCTATCGGAATGACGATCCTGACGCGCCGTGAACACGGGGCGAGCTTGCCGCACATCTGCGCGGCCGGGTGCGTGGGGACTCGTTCCAGGGAAACGGTTCCTTTGCGGGATTTGGGGCAACGATGGCGGCGCAGCAGCCATACAATTTCAGCGGTCAGGGCTTCTCGCTTCAACGCGACAAGGGCCGCTTCGTGCTGCCTCCGCAGTTCCGCAAGACGGTCAAGGAATCGAGTCACGGCGACAAGAAGCTCTGCCTCGCCCGTCATGATCGCTGGAAATGCCTGATCGGCTTCGGCCTGTCCCGTGCCGACGATTTCGAAGCCCAGCTGGATCGCGAAGAATCCGTCGCCGCCACGACCGGCCGGGATTTCGACCGCGATCTGCGGGCCATGCAGCTTTACGGTTTCGCCGAAGTCCCGTTCGACGATAGCGGCCGCTTCGTCCTGCCCGACTATCTGGGCGAACTGGCCGGGGTCGGCGAACAGCTCTTCTTCCAGGCGGCGGGCCCGTTCTTCACGATCTGGAGCCCCGAAGAACTCGCCGCGATGGGCGCGGGCTGGGAAGGCGCGCAGGCGGCCTGCCGCCAGTTCGCCACCGAGGCGCTTGGTAAGGCGGCCAAGGCATGACCACGCCGCACATTCCCGTCCTGCTCGATGAAGTCGTCGCCGCGCTCGCCCCCGCGCCCGGCACGCTGATCGTCGATGCCACATTCGGGGCCGGAGGCTATACCCGCCGCCTGCTCGACTCCGGGGCGACCGTGCACGCCTTCGACCGCGATCCCGACGCCATTGCCGCCGGGCGCGAGTGGCCAGAGACCCGCGAGACGCCGCCGCGACTCGTCTTGCACCCGCGCCGCTTCTCGGAAATGGTCTCCGGGCTCGCCGAAGTGGGGATATCGCGGGTCGACGGTATTGCGATGGATGTCGGCGTGTCGTCCATGCAACTGGATCAGCCGGCGCGAGGCTTCGCCTTCGGTGCCGACGGCCCGTTGGATATGCGTATGGAACAGGACGGCCCAAGCGCCGCCGATTTTCTGAATACAGCCGCCGAAGGCGAGATCGCCGATGTGCTGTTCCACTATGGCGAGGAGCGCCAGTCGCGCCGGGTGGCGCGCGCCATCGTCGCCGCGCGGCCGCTGTCCACCACGCTGGAATTCGCGAACGTCGTGCGCAAGGCGCTGGGCTATAACCCCAACTACAAGGGACAGTCCGCTCCCAAGGACCCAGCGATCCGCAGCTTCCAGGCCGTGCGCATCCATGTGAACGGCGAATTGGAAGAACTGCGCACCGCGCTCGCCGCGTCGGAGCGGTTGCTGCGCGCCGGCGGGCGACTGGCGGTGGTCAGCTTTCACAGCCTGGAGGACCGCATCGTCAAGCAGTTCCTGCGCGATGCGGGCAAGGCCGTGGCTGGCGCGTCGCGCCACCTGCCGCAAGTGGCGACGGGTTCGGCGACGTTCGAGAAAGTCGGCAAGGCGATCAGGCCTTCGCAGGCCGAAGTGGAACGCAACCCGCGCTCCCGCTCGGCGACGTTGCGCGCCGCTGTCCGCACCGATGCGCCTGCGCGCGAAAGCGAAAGGATCTCGGCATGAACCTCACGCGCGACCGCGTCCGATCGATCGGCTGGGCTTTCGTCCTGACCGTCTGTTGCGCGCTGACCCTGGCGCTGACCTTTCGCGTCAATGCGGTGAAAAGCCAGGTGCGGCTGGCCGAACGCCAGATCGTGTCGCTGCGGGCGCAGAAGATCTTCCTGGAAACCGAGTTCGAGGCGCGTTCCAACCAGCAGCAGCTTCGCGCGCTGAACGACATCGAATTCGGGTACGAGGCCCCCACCGCGGGCCAGTACATCGAAGGCGAGCGCCAGCTGGCCGCGCTGGGCAAGCCGCGCGCGCCCGAAGCGCCCGCGCCGATCCGCGTCGCCAAGGCTCCGGTTCCCGGCGAGGACGGCCTGCCCGCCATGGTTTCGCCGCTGACCGGCAAGGCGATGGCCGCCGAAGTGCCGGCGGAAGGCGCGCGCCAGCCCGGCGAGGGCGCGACCGACGCCAGCGGCCTCAAGGATCGACTGGCCCGCATCGAAACGCGCGGGGCCACGAAGGAATGAACGCAGTCGCCATCTCCACAACCATCGCGACGGGACGGCGTCAGCTCGTCAACGTCCGCCAGCGCTCGCTGCTGGTCGCCAAGTGGCGGGTGCTGTGGGTGCTGGTGGTGTTCGGGGTGATCGCGCTTTGCGCGCTGGTCCGCATCGGCTTCCTGGGCCTGTTCGAATCCAGCCCGCGCGTCGGAAGCATGTTCGATGCCTTGCTGCCCACGCGCGGCGAGATCGTCGACCGGCAGGGGGTGCCGCTGGCGCGTGCGTTCAATGCCTACGCATTGTGGTACAACCCCGGCGCCATGGGCGACGGTACGCCGCTGGTGAAATCGCCGCGCGAAGTGGCGGCGGCGCTCGTCCGGATATTCCCGGACATGGATGTGACCGACCTCACGGCGCGGCTGACCGCCGGCAAGCCCGGTTATCTGCGCCGCCGCATCCTGCCCGAGGACGCCAACAAGGTGCACGCGCTGGGCGAACCGGCGCTGGAATTCCCGCGCGAGAACGAGCGTTTCTATCCGCAAGGGTCGATGGCGGCGCATGTGCTGGGCTTCGTCGGCGCCGACGGGCGCGGGCAAGTGGGCATGGAGGAAGTGTTCAACGACCGCCTGACCGATCCCGCCACGCGCGGAACCCCCGCCGTCCTGTCGATCGACGCCCGTGTCCAGGGCGCGCTCGAGGACGAGCTGATGAAGGGCATCCGCGACACCAACGCCAAGGGCGCGGCGGGCGTGATCCTGGACGTCGATACCGGCGAAGTGCTGGCGCTGGCTTCGTTGCCTTCGTTCAATCCCAACCTGATCGATCGTTCCAGCACCCCGAACATCTTCAATCGCGTGACCAACCAGGTCTATGAGCTTGGCTCCACCTTCAAGCCGCTGACCGTGGCCGCCGCTATCGACGCCGGCACCGTCACCGATCTCGCCCGCCGTTATCCTGCCTCGCGTCCGCTTTCGATCGGCGGCTTCCAGATCCGCGACAGCCACGGTATGGGCGCATCGCTGAACGTGGCCGAGGCGCTTATCCATTCATCGAACATCGTCACCGCGCAGATCGCCGACGAACTGGGCGGCCAGCGGCTGAAGCAGACGATGCAGGCGCTGGGCATGAACGAGCGTCCCTATATCGAGCTTCCGGCGCGCGGCTTTCCGCTCTGGCCGAAGGGCGACTGGGCGCGGATCACGACCATGACCGTTTCCTATGGTCACGGCATCGCGGTGACGCCGCTCCACCTCGCCAGCGCTTATGCGACGATGGTCAACGGCGGCATCTGGCGCCCGGCGACGCTGTTCAAGCTCGATCCCGACAAGGTTCCCGCCGGTCGCCGCGTGTTCAAGGCTTCCACCAGCGCCCGCATGCGTCAGCTGCTGCGCATGATCGTGGTCGACGGAACCGGCCGGAAGGCCGATGCGGCGGGCTTCCGCGTCGGCGGCAAGACCGGATCGGCGGAAAAACCCGGCGCGGGCGGCTATCGTCGCAGCTCGCTGGTGTCGACTTTCGCCGCCGCTTTTCCGATGGATCGCCCGCGCTTCGTCATCATCGCCATGCTCGACGAGCCCCAGGGCACTGCCGCCACTTCGTTCCAGCGGACCGCCGCCTGGAACGCGGCGCCCATCGTCGGCCGTGTCGTGCCGCGCATCGGCCCGCTCGTCGGCGTGATGCCCGACGACACCCGCGACGTCGATATCACCGACCTGTCGCCGCTCGCGCCCGGCGGGGCGGAGGAATGAAGCTGGGTGCGCTCGCCGCGGCGGCCGGGCTGCGGATCGATGGCGATGGCGACCGGGTCGTCACAGGCTTCGCGATAGACAATCGCAAGGTTGCCCCCGGCAACGTCTTCGGCGCGTTCCAGGGCGGCCAGGTGAATGGCGAGGATTTCATTCCCGCCGCCATCGCCGCCGGGGCGATCGCCGTGGTGGCGCGGCCGGAGGCGCAAGTCTCGGGCGCGGTCCATATCACCGATGCCGAACCGCGCCGTGCCTTCGCGCGTCTGGCCGCGCAGTTCTTCACGCCGGTGCCCGAGACGGTCGTCGCGGTGACCGGGACCAACGGCAAGACCTCCACCGTAGAGATGACGCGCCAGATCTGGCGCATGGCGGGCCACCGCGCCGCCTCCATCGGTACGCTGGGCGTGACTACCCCGGACGAGACGGTTTCGACCGGCCTCACCACGCCCGATATCGTGACTTTCCTGGCGAACATGACCGGCCTTGCGCGTGAAGGCGTGAGCCATGTCGCCTACGAAGCCTCCAGCCACGGCCTGTCGCAGTTCCGCAACGAAGGACTGAGCGTGGCGGCGGGTGGCTTCACCAATCTCAGCCGCGACCATCTCGACTATCATGCCGACATGGACAGCTATTTCGCCGCCAAGATGCGCCTGTTCGACGAAGTGGTTGCCGATGGCGGCACGGCGGTGGTCTGGGCCGACGACACCTGGTCGGCGCGCGCCGTCGATCACGCCCGCGCGAGGGGTTTGAAGTTGTTCACGGTGGGCGAGGGCGGGGAGGATATCCGTCTGGTGTCGCGCACGCCGGGGCAGCTCGGGCAATTGCTCAAGCTGGAGCATGCCGGCGTGGCGCTCGACGTCTATCTGCCGCTGATCGGCGGCTATCAGGCCGCCAACGCGCTTGTCGCCGCCGGGCTGGTCATGGCGACGGGCGGCGATCCTGCTGCGACTTTCGATGCCCTGACCCGACTTCAGCCGGTGCGCGGGCGGCTGGAGCGCGCGGCGATCAACCGGGCCGGCGCGCCGGTCTATGTCGACTATGCCCATACCCCCGATGCCCTCGAAGCGGCCATCGCCGCGCTCCGTCCCCATGCCAAGGGTCGGTTGATCGTCGTATTCGGCGCGGGCGGGGATCGCGACCAGGGCAAACGGCCGGAAATGGGCCGTGTCGCCGCCGCGCAGGCGGATATCGCCATCGTCACCGACGATAACCCGCGCGGAGAGGATGCCGCGGCGATCCGCGCCATGGTAATGAAAGGTGCGCCGGGGCTGCGCGAGATCGGCGACCGCCGGGCCGCCATCGCCGCCGCCGTCGCCGAGGCCGAGCGTGAGGATATCGTCCTGATCGCCGGCAAGGGCCACGAACAGGGTCAGATCGTCGGTCGGGGAGACGCCATGCGCGTATTGCCGTTCGACGATGTCGCCGTCGCCAGGGAATGCACAGGTTCAACCGGGAGTAACGATCAATGAATGCCGTCGCACGCATCCTGGAATGGCCGGCCGAGAGTTCCGACGAAAGCGCGCTGGCGCTGTGGGATGCGATCGCCGCGGCACGGGCGGCGAAAGGCGTGGCCAATGCCGATTTCCTGGCTTCGGGCGTCGAGATCGATTCGCGCGATGTCCTGCCCGGCGACATCTTCGTCGCCCTGAAGGGCGACGCGATGGACGGACACCGTTTCGTCGACGCCGCCTTCGCGAAGGGCGCGGCGGCCGTGGTGGTCGATCGGCCGGTCGAAGGTCCGCACGTGCTTGTCACCGATACTGCGGCCGCGCTTGAGGCGCTGGGCCGCGCCGCGCGCTCGCGGACCGAGGCAACTATCGTCGGCGTGACCGGATCGGTCGGCAAGACGGGGGTCAAGGAAGCGATCTTCGCCGCGCTGGACCGGTCGAGCCGGGGAGCTGCCCATCGGTCGGTCAAGAGCTACAACAATCATGTCGGCGTGCCGCTCAGCCTTGCGCGCATGCCCGAACGCAACCGCTTCGGCGTGTTCGAGATGGGGATGAACCATTCGGGCGAAATCGCCGCGCTCACCCGCCAGGTGCGCCCGCATGTCGCCGTCGTCACCACCATCGCGCCCGCTCATATCGAGATGCTGGGCAGCGAAGAGGCCATCGCCGACGCCAAGGGCGAGATATTCGAAGGTCTCGAACCCGGCGGAACCGCGGTGATTCCGGCCGACAGCCCGCACTATGAACGCCTGCGCGACAAGGCGCTGAGCCACGGGGCGAAAGTCGTCGCCTTCGGTCGCTCGGCGCATGCGCAGGTCCGTCTGCTCGATACCGTGCCGGCGGCGAACGGCGGTTCGCTGGTGACCGCCGACATGGGCGATCGCCGTGTCTGCTACACCGTGGCCGAGCCGGGCGACCACTGGGTGATGAATTCGCTGGCGGTGATGGCCGCCGTGCGCGCCGCCGGGGGCGATCTGGGCGCGGCGGGCGTGGCGCTGGGCGAGATGGCGGGGCTTGCCGGGCGCGGCGCGCGGACCCAGATCGCCGCGACCGGCGGCAAGGCGCTGCTGATCGACGAAAGCTACAACGCCAATCCCGCCTCGATGCGCGCCACGCTGGCGCAGCTCGGCGCGACGCGGGCAAGCCGCCGGATCGCCGTGCTGGGCGCGATGAAGGAACTTGGCGATTTCGCCCCCGGTTTCCATGCCGCGCTGGCGGAGCCGATGGCGGCGGCCAATCTCGATTTCGCGATTCTGGTCGGCGATGAAATGGCGTCGCTGGTCCGGGAATTGGGGAAATCGCCCCAGGGCGAACTTGGCAAAGCGATTCGCTTCGCCCATTGCCGGAATGCTGCGGAAGCGCGCGATGCGCTGACGCAGTTCGGTGTGGAAAACGGTGACGTTATCCTGGTCAAAGGTTCGAATTCGGTGGGGCTCGGGGCACTGGTGTCCGCGCTCGCCGCCAAGCAAGGTTAGGTCAGGCCCAACATGCTCTACCTGATCGCAGAGTGGTTTCATTTCGAAGGCCTGGCGAACCTCATCCGCTATCAGAGCTTCCGCGCCGGCGCGGCGCTGCTGACCGCGCTGACCATCGGCCTCATCATCGGGCCGCGCTTCATCAACATGCTCCGCGTCCGTCAGGGCAAGGGCCAGCCGATCCGCGAAGATGGACCCAAGACCCATCTCGCGAAGCGCGGCACGCCGACGATGGGCGGGCTGATGATCCTGATCTCGCTCGTCCTGTCGATGCTGATCTGGATGGACCTCGCCAATCCCTTCGTCTGGGCCTGTCTGGCGGTGACGGTCGGCTTCGGCGTGATCGGCTTCCTCGACGATTACGACAAGGTGACGAAGCGCAGCCACAAGGGCGTGCCCGGTCGCGTCCGCCTGCTGCTGGAATTCATCGTCGCGGGGATCGCGGCCTTCATCATCGTCAGCCAGATCAGCACCAACCTCTATGTGCCGTTCCTCTCGGGCCGCTATATCCCGCTCGGGCCGTTCTATTACGTCTTCGCCGCCGTGGTGATGGTGGGTGCCGGCAACGCGGTGAACCTGACCGACGGGCTGGACGGGCTGGCGACCATGCCGGTCATCATCGCCGCCGGCGCCTTCGCGGTGATCGCCTATCTGGCGGGCCGCGCCGACTTCGCGACTTATCTGGGCATCCCGCACGTGCCGCGCGCCGGCGAACTGGCCATCCTGTGCGCCGCGATCATGGGGGCGGGGCTGGCCTTCCTGTGGTTCAACGCGCCCCCGGCGGCCGTATTCATGGGCGATACCGGAAGTCTGGCGTTAGGCGGGGCGCTGGGCGCCATCGCCGTCGCCGCGCATCACGAGATCGTGCTGGCGATCGTGGGCGGCCTCTTCGTTCTGGAAGCGGCGTCGGTCATCATCCAGGTGTTCTTCTTCAAGCGAACCGGCAAGCGCGTGTTCCGCATGGCGCCGATTCATCACCATTTCGAGCAGCTCGGCTGGGCGGAATCGACTGTCGTCATTCGCTTCTGGATCATTTCCATCGTGCTGGCCATAATCGGTCTCGCCACGCTCAAGCTCAGGTGAACGCCCGCGCATGATCGTTACGCCATGATCACTTCAGGCGCCTTTGCCGGACAGCGGTACGCGGTCCTCGGCCTTGCACGGTCGGGGCTTGCCGCCGTGGAGACCCTGCTGGCCAGCGGAGCGCAGGTGACCGCGTGGGACAGCCGCGAGGAGCCGCGCCAGGTGCTGGCCGGGCGCGTCGAACTGGCCGATCCCACCGCGATCGACCTTGCCGGTTTCGCCGGTGTCGTCGTTTCGCCCGGCGTGCCGCTGAACCGCCATCCCATCGCCGATGCGGCCGCGCGCGCGGGCGTGCCGGTGATCGGCGATATCGAACTGTTCGCCCTGGCGCGCGCCAGCCTGCCCGCGCACCGCGTCGTCGGCATCACCGGCACAAACGGCAAGTCGACGACCACTGCGCTGGTCCACCACTTGCTGAAAAGCGCCGCGGTGCCGAGCCGCATGGGCGGCAATATCGGCTTGCCGATCCTGGGCCAGGACCCGCTCCAGGCGGGCGGGGTCTATGTGCTCGAACTGTCGAGCTACCAGATCGACCTGACTTACGGGCTGGATTGCGAAGCGGCCGCTTTGCTCAATGTCACGCCCGACCATCTCGACCGATACGACAGCTTCGCCGCATATGCGGCTTCGAAGGCGCGGCTTTTCGCCATGCAGGATACGCGGAGCCACGCGATCTTCGGCGTGGGCGATGCGGAGACCGCGGCCATCGCCGACGCGGAATCGCTGCGCCGCGA
>Ga0075366_10001714_pt1 | contig 11025 bp, 13 predicted proteins | sample EndMethybrTD3031_FD_72351 | JGI IMG/M metagenome (GOLD analysis project Ga0075366, IMG submission 72351) | Populus endosphere microbial communities from Tennessee, USA - Endosphere MetaG P. TD hybrid TD303-1 | ecosystem: Host-associated > Plants > Roots > Endosphere | place: USA: Tennessee... | reverse complement strand
TTATCGGTTTAAGAGGGTTAATATCTGGCCTGCCTTCATACCCTGAAGTATTTTCGCTCATAATTTCTCCTTTGTACTATTTGCAATTATTTTCAGTATTTCATTAACTGTCTCATCGACCGTCAGCTCGGAGTTGTCAATGATGTGGCCGAATGTTGGTGAGGCGACGCCCGTATCGTAGTGGTATTGAATTCGGGAGATTTCCCATTCCGTTAGCTTTCGGCCGCCTCGTTTGCCTTGAGCAACCTCAAGTCTTGGCGCAAGTGTAATAACGATCTGCGGCCGCGCATGCACTTCTTTCTCGAAACGTTCAAAGTCTTGTGGCCTGACAACGTAATTGGCTACGACATCCTTACCTTGTGCAGCGTATGTATTGATGGCCTTTATTGCAAGGTCCATTGATTTATCAAGATCGGTCGCCAAGTTAAAATTAGGGATTGTATCGTTCAAGTCATCAACATTTACCATTGCCGCGCCGATACGCTCCGCAAGCGCTTTGGCGGTCGTGGTCTTACCAGAGTTGATGCTTCCACTTATGAAAACCAGCATTTCACAACTTCCGCTTTGATGCTGTCTCGAACCAATAACGGGTTGTAACCAACTGCTCGGAATCTTTAATCTCCAAATCAGTTGTCTTGTTGATGAGTTTGTATACTAACTTCGCGCCGTTCAGGGTGATATTAATCGTCTCGCCAATACTCAATGGTATACCGCCTTGCCAGTCATACTGACCTGCGTAGCCGCCGTCGTTAAAGGTCGCGATTGTTATTTTCTTGATCATGACGTCATTATAGCAAAGAGGCTTGCTGATGCTGTGTGAGGGGACCTAGCTATACTTGGCCGGCCTTTTTAAGTAATTTGCTGAACTTCTTATTCTGCTTTTTGAATTCGTCTGGATTTTGAAGATAATATTCTGCCTGACGTTCGATCTCATTATCTTGCAGGTGCTTTACAAGTCCACACCGCTGACACTGCCACTGTAGGGTCCCTGGTGGCGAGATAAATAGTGACTGAAATCCAACCTTACGCGTTTTATCGTCGCTGATAAATTCAAGGTGGGTACAAGCGTTCTGGAGTCTTGGAATATAACGTTTTCGCTTGTCCTCAAAGTATCTGTTAAGGTCAAAACTAAAGGTGACCCTGATCGCTATTGTGCCAATGATTGCGACAATCAGGAGGACCATGATTTGCTCAAAGCTCAAGTTAGGCATGTTAATCTTGCCAAGCCTTAATGATCTTTTGCATCGTCACATCAAGCCAGTCCTTCTTCCATTCAGTATGGAAGTCTATATCGTGAGAGTGCGGAAGGTCTGTAATTTCGTCAACCTTCACCAAGGAAGGCACCATGACCGAATCACCAATAAGGATTGCTTCCTGTCGCTCAAGGGATGGCAGCGCGTCAGTAATAGCGCTTAGATTATCCGGTAGCAATCTTTTTACATACTGCTGATCGTTAGGATTTGTCAACCTCATGGCAACAAAATTATTACACTGCGAGAATACCGTCTCCGAAATCTCTGATGGTCGCTGACTAACAATCATTAGTGAGATGCCGTACTTTCTACCTTCTTTAGCAATTCGTTCAATAGCACGTTTTACAGAACCATACTTTGCGCCTTCACTTTGAGGTATATAATTGTGGGCCTCCTCATAAACAAGGAGGTAAGGCAATTCCTGGTCACCTTTTACGTGTTGTTTTTTGAAATGAAAATTAAAGGTAAAGATTAAGCGCGTAATCAATGACACTACAACACTCAGTACTTCAAAAGGGATGCCACTTAAATCAATAATTGTGACGTTGCCTTTGGTCTCTCCGTAGCCCATGAATTGTTGTAATAACTCTGCCAGGTCTTCGGTTTTATAGTCACCGCCTTCCTTCTTCTTAGGGGCAAGCAAGAAACCAAGGCGCTTATCATTCGTGCGTGCCTCAAGCCGCATCAAAAAACGGTTAAATTCACCGTTGAACGGTCCGTTACTAGCACGATCCGCCTTACCTGTAGACGGCTCCACGAACTCTTTCGGTTTGTTGAAATAATAATCAGAACGTTTTTCTACTTTAGTTCCATCCATGAACTTAGGGCAGTTTTCTCCCGATAGCTTGCTCACAACCTCTGTATTTAGATGAGTGAGATAGTTAGTGACCTCTTGCAGGCTGAAGTAGATAGGCGAGTCATAGGACACACGCTCCGTGTTGCCACTACTATACTTTTGTTTATTTTCGATAACGGCGTTACGAAACTGCGAGACTTGATTATGCGAGTTGAGTTCGTTGCTCTCTATAAACATCTCCTCAAGCTCTTCTGAGTTCATGAGCCAGTAAGGTAATTTGATGTCATCCACACCAATGACGCGTGCAGCGGGGAATGCGCCCGCGTACTCTCCGTGAAGGTCAAAGATAATAATGTGTGAGTTATTGAGTAATCCTTTTTCCTTCTGGCCCTCGCTTACGCGTATGCCCTCTTGCAAAATGGCCGCTACTGTCGAAGACTTGCCCGAGCCGGTTGAACCTACTACGCCGATATGCTTTCCGAAAAACTTGTCGCCATCAAGCTGAACGCGAACTTGCTCATCTTGAGCAAGAGCACCAAAACTGAACCTTTTCTCTTCGTCAACTGCACTATATATCTTTTCGAGCAGGACTTTAGAAGCGACTTCGACACGCTTCGGGGGAATAGTTATTTGTTTTCCACCCCGATTGAACTTACCGGCCTCCAAACGCCCTACTGGCTGTAGTGAAAGTATAAACTTTGGCTGAGTGATTTCTTGCCCATCCTCGCGACCTAATCCGTCTTTGATACGATAGCTCTGCACCATAGCGACTAAACAAGTGTCATTATCATCTGCAATCTGTACGTAACTGCCTATTTGCAGCTGCTCATCTTGTTGCTCGTATTTTTCTGTAGAAGTCACTTCAACTTCGATGAGATCAGGGCCGACTGATACAACTTTTGCTATCTCTGTAATGTCACTCATCAAACTACCTCCATTATTTTTTTGACTGTCTGGGGTGATAGGCCGCTTATGAATATAGGGTCGTCTTTGCTGCACGCATCAGGTGCATCTTCTACATTTAATACGATTAGAGAGTTAAGTTGGTAGCTGGTTTTAACAAGGGTTTCAAAACTCTCTAGCTTTACGACTCGTAAATCGTATGACACTTTATCCATAGCCGGAGAGCGTCCCTTAACATTGATTACAGGTGGCCTCTTGAATATGCCCGGTTGAAAGCTGAGCGATTCGTAGCCATCACTGAATGCTATGCCGACTTTCAATAATTCCAGCTTTACTTTTTTTATTTGGCTATCTGTACCTTTTAGTATGATCGTCCAAGGACGTGTTGTATGGAGCTTGCCTTCACCAAAGCGTTCAGTGGCGAGATATACGCAAAGATTAACTAATTCAGGTTGTGACTCACTTGCGTTAACCAGCAAGCCATTGTAGCGCGTTGCGGTTATGGCATGTTTTATCTTTTTGCTAATAACTTTGATATATTTTTCTTCCCCCAGAACTTCTCTGTGCCAACGATCGTAAAGTTTATCCCGCTTATTAATGGCAGCGATAAAATCTGCTCGGGTAGTACGTCGTCCTTGCACATTCGAGTTCATAGAAAGCCGCTGTGTGAGCGTCAGAGCGTTGCCGTAATGCATGTCCTTCACGTCATCAATCGTGCTATTCAAAGCAGTTGCAAGTGAGTTGTAAACCTCTAGTTGTTGCTCGCTATATTCACGACCCTGACGGAGCTTTAGGCGGGCTACGAAATCTGATAGGATCTTGTCTGTATAATCTTTATATAAAAGTACTGTCTCTTTCGTTTCTCGCTTGGTCTTCGTGAGGCAATCTTTGAGCTGGTCAACTGTAAATGTTGTAGGAGCGACTGAGCCATCTCCAAAGTATACGTGCAAAATATAGTCATAGTTCTTACCTTGGGCAAAGGACTGCAACATAAGCCAAATGGGATCACGCAGTGTTTTTGGGGAGGCGTAATGACTTGCGGCCAGGTACTTCACTTGTATCGCGCTAGGGCGCTCAGAAAGCACATCAATGTCTTCGAGATCTTCAATGCTGATCACATCTCCTTCTTGTGCTCGAAGAATTTGCAAAATAGTTTGGTCGAATTGATAGCAGTAACCAAGTATGGTCTTATCGGCAGAACGGCTGCGGCTTATTTTAGACATTACTGAATTTCTCTGTAAAGGTTAGTACCCTTTATTATACCTTATAGAGGTAGCAAAAGGGGTAATTAAGGTTCGTTAAAGCATCTGATGCCATCTAAAGCTAAAATGCTGCTCGTCGGCAATAATTATGTGGTCATATACTGGTATACCCAATAAAATCCCGGCCGCGACAAGCTGTTGAGTCGCTTGTATATCGCGGTCACTCGGCCCTGCTTCGCCGGAAGGATGATTATGGGCAATGACTACTGAGGCAGCCCGATCTTCTAATGGATCAGCGAATACCTCGCGCGGGTGCGTTAATGCTGCGTCAAGTAGGCCAATGGTGACTATGCGCCTGGCAATCAGCCGCTGTCCGCTGTCCAACGACAGACATATAAAGTATTCCTGCTTTTTGTTGCGGAAGTGTTCCAGGCACGCAAGAATGTCATTTGTCTTTCTGAGTGGCTTACCTGCCATAGTCGATGTAAATGCTTGGCATGCCGGACATAGATTTTCGCGGGCTTTGCCACTGCTCATTGTTTTTGCCTCAAGATCACTACAAGCGCATTTTTCGGCATCCATGCGGTAATCATGTGGAGCTGCTCAGGCTTCAAATCACACAGTACGTACATTGTTTGGCAGGAGGGCGGCCACCGTAAGGCTGTCTCCGGGTCAGCTATGTAAACATCGCCGATATACTCATCAGGCGGATACTTTAGCGCAAACCTCCGACTTCTCATGTAGGCAATCATTTCAACTAACTGCCGTATGCGCTCAGCGTCTAAGGTACTGGCACGTTCTGTCTGTTTCTTTCTGACGAGCTTGAGCCATTGCTTGCGTATGGCACTGATTGCTGAATGTGGCTTGGTGACTACTATTACGGCTTTCCCATAACGTGTTCTGGTCATGAGATGTTGAGCAACAAACTTTGCGCCCATGCCACTCTTGATAGCATGCTCTTCCCGTATTAGACCGTGCATCTTGTGCTCCAAAGATAAAAAGCAGGAAGTTTTATAACTCGTACTACTAGTAGGACTTCCATCTGTAAGGAGTGTACACTATATTGCTAACTCGTACTAGTAGTCCCTGTTACTAGAAGTACGAATTACATACTCTAGGAAGTAATGAGTAGACCAACACAAGAAGATAAAAATCTGGCAGCTTTCGGAAAGAAAGTTGCCGCTGTGCGCTTGAGGCGCGGATTAACACAAGATCAACTGGCAGACAAAACCGGACTGTCTGTTGATACGATTGGCGCAATAGAGCAAGGAAGACGTTGGGCTCGACTGACGACATTGCACAAACTCGCAAAAGGGCTGGGTGTTTCGACGGATGAGCTTTTCAAGGGCTTGAAATAAACGACCGGGAGACACGGGCATCCGTAAGTGGATTATGCTGTGACAGAACATTATTCTCCCCTAGCTGAAACTGAACTCTGGACTGCTAAAATCGAACTCGGCAGACCATTTGAGCCAACACAGCTACAGGACGTAATAACCGATTATGTTACGGAATCAGGAATCACGGTTGTAGGCTTCTACGCCCCGGATGATCGGCTATTTAGTATGCACCGCTGGCCCGAAACGCGAGAAGATACGCACGAACCAACCCCACCCTTACAAAAATACACCGAAGCTATGATTGAGCTAGCTGCCCGCCTTAGAGCAGACAACGCGCAAGAAGATACCCTGGCCTACAGTCACATGCAGGTAATGATGGGCCGAAAGTTAGGCGGCTATGGAGCCGGCAAAGAGGTAAGCATAGATGCCCTTTATAATCCAAGCTGGGAAGTCTTAGACGGGCATATGATCTCAGCACGTACACTTCGCAGCGGCGGCATTGAGCCATATGGAGAGCGTGCCGGCCTAATACATGCTGAACGCACACCTTCTAACGTAGCCGGCATTGCCCGGCTGGCCCACAGATTGGAGCAGTATCATTTTGCGCTGGAAGCTGAAAGGCCTGGAAGAACCGTGTTGTATGAATGGCAAAACATACCGAAGGAGTAAAAGCGCTACTCCTCCCACCCTACAATCGCAAGTATCTCTCTGCGCCGTTCGGCATACAGAACAGCACATCGCTCTAGCTGGCTATCACTTAAGCCTGGCGCTTCCTCTGGAGTATACGTGGGCACAATACCAAAAAGAGGAGCTACCTCCCTCTTGACAATGTTAGGCAGCTCTTCAAAAGAGGGTGTAATAAGTGCCAAACCTCGCAGTAACTTATCTGGTTCGTCCATGGTGTAATCCCATGGCCAGGGGAACTCTTCGGGCATACCGGAAGCAATGAGCGCCTGGCGGAGTAAAGCCATCTTTTTATCGCCGATATTCCGCTTGTTGCAATGTGTCAGAGCGAGAAGCTCCGGAACGGTTTCAATTCTTTCGGCATCATCTGTAGCAAGGGCATTCACCGCCTGTTTGTTGAGCCCATTGTAGCCCCTGGCGTCCCATAGGCGTTGCGCATATCCGGTACCGATAGCTAAATCTTTAATCTGTTTATTCGGATCGAGCAGTCCTGCTTGGCGCATCGGCTCTACGCATGCTGCGATTCTGCGCAAATCATCGTCATTCATAATATCGGTTTCTCGCCTAACCTGACGGTCGAACATGCTGCCGCCCTCCGCCTCTACGATTTCCCGTAGGCCGTCGAGCGCCATACTAAGCTCCGGCGAGCCGGTGCCGGGTACTTCGATAGAGATAAGTCGTCGTTCGGGTAATTCGTGCATAATCGGCTTTATGCTTAGTGAGACTCTAAGTCTTTTAGGATTTCTTCGATCAACTCCGGATGAAGCTCTTCGAGGTTTTCGTAGTGCGCACGTTGCCAGTTCAGTATTTTAATAGCATTTTCTGGCGTGGCATATTCGGGCGCTGTGTGACGCAGTTGCTTGAGCATCGCTAATATATCTTCTTTGCTTATTTTGTATTCCGGCTCGTCCATAGTCACTCCTTACTATATCATCCTAAAAACTTGCCAGTACCAGTGAAGTCGATCATTTGCGTTGCAAGCTGTTCGGATTGAATCCGTCGCATAACTTCGCAACTGTCATTCTGTGACAGAACATTGAGCGACCCTTCATAAAGTATTTGCCGGTCAATGATAGCAAGTTTTCGGTGATGGCCGCCAGTGATAAGCATTTCTACGCCAAGATGCTGTAGTAGCGCGATACATTCAGTGGTCTGGATGCCATATTCCGCTTGCTCTTCAGAAGGCTTCGTATTGATGATAATCCGTACTTTGCGCCGAGCCAACTTGCAAAATATTGGCAGTAGGTAGTTCAAGCGCCTAAATGAGATGAATGGAGATTCTATAATGACCTCATGCCTTGCCCGCGCCAAGTCCTTTGCAAAAATGTCATAGAAGGTTTCTTGGTTGAGCAAATGAGAGGATATCAATTCGTTGCCGCTTTGCGACACTCGGAGGCTAAACATTTTCTTCCTCCAAAGGTTCGATTAGGATCACTTTACCCCTATGATATGTAAATCCAAGCCTTTCTAACTGCTGCGCAACAGAGATAAAATCAGCCAACAAGGGGTTCAAGACGGAAAGGGTCTCCCCTGCCAATGCTTAGTAACAGATATGAAAATGCCTCAAAGTTTGAGGCATTTGTCTTGTTCTCGAACCCCTCAGTGTGAAATCTATGTATATTGTGGTAGGATCGATGTGATGTATTCAACGCTTCATGAACGAACAATAACTTGGCATAAAAAACATGCCATGGCTTGTTTACCTGTGTCGGATCGGTCGAAGCTGCCTTTGGCATTATCGTAGAGGACGGCATGTCGGCGCGGTTTTCGCCCGCGCGTATACTAGCCGGATGCTGATAGCCAAAGGTGTAAGTGTCGGTTCAGCAGCCGAAAGCATGACTTTATTGACGAACATCCAGCGCTGCCCTCCGTCATCCTACCATTCTCCAAAGGCAACAAAACGGCCGTCTATCCTCTCGTCAAAAGCTGTCTGAACGGGCGCTCCGCTGATGCTCGGCCAGGCATGGTACTGCCTGGGGAATAACCCCATACCGATAGATATATCAACTCGACGACCTTGCCGGGCTTCAGCCAGTGTGGCGGCGATACTCAACTCTAAGCAGGCAGCCTTTCCTATGTATCGATTCAGCACATGACCGGCTGTCAGCAAGTTATGCACACGGTCTGGCGTACTATAGGGCAAGCCAATTTTTGTGTCTTGGAGAAGCCGGAGTGTGTCATATAAAGTGTAGCCTGCGGATGACGTAATCTTCGTGGCAGACAGCAGTGAGCGGCCCATGCGTACATAATCTGACATGACCACACCCGTCCGATCAATAGCTTCACGAGCAACAAAAACTTCTGCTGCCTTTTCGGGAGCAGTTCCCTTGAGCTTGGGTATAGAAAAAGCACGATATTCTCCGGGCTGCAAGCTTCCATGGCTTTCGAGACCGGCAATTACCACCTCAAGATCATGCGCGATAAATGCCGGATCGACGTCGGGATAGTGATGCTCGAGGGCATTGTAGACATCCTCTAGATTGCCATGCTGCTGCAGGGCTTTTACGACCAATTCGGCCTTAGGCGACAGTACTCTCTGTTGACCGGTGAGTAGATTGTATGCAACCACAGCCACGCTATCTTCGGCAAAACGTGTATGGTCCGGAACATGCAAACGCTTTTGAACGACATCCGGCAGTTTCGCAGCGGATGTAGGGATAGTTCGGACAGCCGGCTGGTATTCGGCGGCAGGCTGATTGTAGCCGTGGATCTGCCTCAGCCATAGCTCAGCCGAGGCTGCATACGCAATACTTAGCGGCTGTCCGCGTGAGCCCAAGCGGATAGTTCTTATTGCCTCAGCCATAGCCTCGGGGTCTATTATCTGCAATTGAGACAGTAAAGAGTCCTTGCCCAGAAGTTTTATGAGGCGTTGGTCATTCCTGGCCATTCCGAGGATCTGTTCCTGGGTGTAGTGGCCTTTGCTTTTTCGATCAAAAACAGGTGATGATACCACACCACGCAATGCGTCGCTCAAGAGTGGCTTAAATTGGCCAGGACGGCTACGACGAAATGCCTCAAGCTGGAAGCAGGCCCGTACGACTTCAGTATCCATGTAGGGAGTATGTACTTCTATACCGAATTGCCGGGCAGCTATTCGACGGCTCATTGCGATAATATCGCTGGCACGAAGCTCATCACGGCTCCTGTAGTCAGCCATTCCAATATGTACACTCGGTTGGCTGGTGCTGGCTTTATCATATGCAATCTCTGCCAATTCCTTGCGCAACTTGGGGTGCAGCAAAGGCATTGCTTCTACGGTGAAGCTATGCCAGCTCGATCTATGACCTTTCGTGGGATGCTCCAGCATCTGCGCTAGGTTATAGTAAGAATCCTGGAGGCTTGTCTGTGCAAGGTTACGCAGTTCATTATAAAATGCCCAAGGTGAAACATGCCGTCGCTGTGCCGTACCTAAAAGACTCCGCGTGAGGTACTTCATGGAACCAGCAGGAAATTGCCTTATCATGTCTGCCATATACGACCAATGTGGCGTAAAGAGCGCATCGCCACCCTCCCCGACCATATGATCAGTGATGCCATGCTTGGCGATAGCGCGCAGCTCTTCGGTTAGGATGGGAGAGCCGCAGTCAAAGTGAAGCGGCAGATCTGCGCGTATTATTTCCGAGGGATCAAGCTGGTCAAAAGGCAGATCCTCTCCTCTGACCGTGCGGTGGTGTAAACGGATGCGGGGATCTAGACTTGCAAAATACGTTGCGTATTCACTATCTCCGCTGGGCGCTTTTTCATTCTGATAGTGGAAGCCATCGAACGGTCTAGTAGTGGTCGCGTTTCGGGCGGCAATGAAACCCAGGGATGTAGAATCAAAGCCGCCGCTGAAGTCTCCGCCGATGCGTTCGCAGTACTTTTGTCGCAGTGCAACTGCCCGGAGCAGGCTTTCGCGCACGCGGATTACGGCTTCGTCGTAATCCGCTGTGGGATCAGGAGCTAAGGAGTCGTATTCACATAATGAAACACGATTTTTAGATGCCTGGAACATTGAACCGGGCGGCACACGCTTTACATTCTCAAATGCGGTATGTGAAGGGTTGAGTCCGCTGCCGCCATTGTTGAATATGAAATTCCCGAGAGCATACCTATCGGGTTGTGTTCCGACCTGTTTTGCCAGTCGTGTTGCGCTGGTACTATAATAAGTGGTAATGCCGATCTGGCTATAAAACCACGGAAATTGCCCTGCTACATCAGTCAAAAGCGAAAGAGTATTCTCTTGATGTACTGCTGCTCCATAGCTGCCGGGAAGATCCATGAGAAGTGCCGAATCGTTGGCTGCGGCTTGCTCGGCGCTTTGCAACTGCACGGTACTTGCCAATACATGACCCGCAAGTAGTACTTGCGGGTCATGTATATCTTGTTTCTGGTGAGGTGCAAACTCTCCGTATAGCGCATCCGAAGAGTCATTACTATAGCTATGAGCCTCTATCATGCACGAAGGTAAGACTAATCATCAAGTGACGGACCGCTGATGCGATCCGCGCTCTCTACCTTAGTGCCGAGTACAACCTGTTCTTCTGTCACTGATCCATCGCCCGGGACGTACTCAGGGACAGCAGCAGCCTCGAAAGGCGTCTGATCTTCAATGCTGTCCATATTTTCAAAGGACCCACCAGGAAATTCGCTCATTATTATATCCTCCTTAACTTTATAATGTTAATGCTTACTCCGAGCTTTTGTCAACTAGGCAGAAGTAGCTTATAAAGCAACTCCTTTTATCCGATATATGGATACGTTGGGGCTCGGATTAAGATTTTTATCGTGGAGTTCTGCTTCCAGTACTTCCCCTTGAAAAACGACATCATTATAAGTGCCATCTATGGTGGCACGACATACCTTGC
>Ga0075366_10001712_pt1 | contig 11026 bp, 8 predicted proteins | sample EndMethybrTD3031_FD_72351 | JGI IMG/M metagenome (GOLD analysis project Ga0075366, IMG submission 72351) | Populus endosphere microbial communities from Tennessee, USA - Endosphere MetaG P. TD hybrid TD303-1 | ecosystem: Host-associated > Plants > Roots > Endosphere | place: USA: Tennessee... | reverse complement strand
GCGCGTTGGCGGCCACGCGCTTCTCACGCTCGTCCCAGCGGGCCGGCCCCGGCGTGGTGCTCGACCAGACGATCGGGACGCCGGGCAGCCCGGCGCGGATCGTCGCGACCAGCGTCTTGGTGTCGCCGAGGAGCTGCTCGGGGGTCTTCCCGCCGTGGAGGTCGTTGCCGCCGACGTGCAGGACCACCAGCCGCGGCTTGTACTTGATCACCAGCCGGTCGGCGTATTGGATCAGGTCGGACGTCCGGAAGGAATCGATGCCGCGGTTGACGACCGTGTAGCCGGCGAGGTCCTCCTGGAACGTCTTCCAGCGATCGAACTGCGAGTCGCCCGCGAGCAGGATCGCCCCGGCCGGCGGCGGGCTGGCCTTGTCGCCGGCTTCGTAGAGCGCGACGCGCTGGGCGAAGCGCGTCGCGAGGTCCACGGGCGGTTGGGTCTGCGGCGTCGCGCCGGCGGACGCCGACGCGGCCAGAACGGCCAGCGCGCCGATGGTTCGGGCCTTGAGCATGGCGGATGATTTCACGGTTGCGCGGATAATGTCAGCCACGATGTCCCGATCCCTCGTCGCGGTCACGATCGTTCTCACCATCGCCGCCGGCGGCGCGCTCGTCGCGGTCCAGGGCCAGTTCCGCGGCGGCAGCCCGACCGACGCCAACGGCGAATGCCCCGCCGGCATGACCGAAGTCCGCCCCGGCAATTGCCAGGCGCCGTCGCAGCCGCCGCCGAGCATCGTCGACTACCGGCCGAAGTCGACGCTCGTCACCGAACAGCACCTGGTGCCGAAGGCGAAGTTCCCCGTCGTCGACATCCACGGCCATCCGGGTCCGCTGACGACGCCCGAGGCCATCGAGCGCGTGGTCAAGGCGATGGACAGCCTGAACATCGCCGTCCTCGTCAGCGCCGACAACACCTCGGGCCAGCGGCTGAAGGACACGATCGCGGCGATCAACGCCAGCCCCTACAAGGATCGGTTCCGCATCCTCTGCGGCATCGACTTCGGCCGCGTCGGCCCGGGCTGGGCCGAGCGCGCCGTGAAGCAGCTCGACGCCGACATCGCCGCCGGCGCGGTCGGCGTCGGCGAGATCTCGAAGGCCTTCGGCCTGAACATCCAGAAGGCCGACGGCTCGCGCCTCAAGGTCGACGATCCCGAGCTCGACCCGATCTGGGACGAAGCGGCGAAGCTCGACGTGCCGGTGTTCATCCACACCGCGGAGCCGCAGGCGTTCTTCGACACGCACGACTACCACAACGAACGCTGGCTCGAGCTGGCGCTCTTCCCCGGCCGCGGCGCCACCGACACGCACGGCGTGACGTTCGACGAGCTCGTCGCCGAGCGCAACACCCTGTTCAAGCGGCACCCGAAGACGCGCTTCATCGCCGCGCACTTCGGCTGGCACGCCAACAATCTGGCGAAGGCGTCGGCGATGCTCGACGCCTACCCGAACGTCGTCACCGAGGTCGGCGCGATCCTCTACGACATCGGCCGGCAGCCGCGCGCCGCGCACGACTTCTTCGTCAAGTACCAGGACCGGATCCTGTTCGGCAAGGACTCGTTCCAGCCGAACGAGTACCCGTACTACTGGCGCGTCTTCGAGACCAGGGACGAGTACTTCGACTACTACCGGAACTACCATGCGTTCTGGAAGCTGTACGGCATCGACCTGCCGGACGTCGTCCTGAAGAAGGTCTACCGCGACAACGCCGCGCGCGTCGTGAAGGGCCTGCCGAAGTAGCGCGGCAAGAGCCGGAGATCGACATGCTGCGGGCGCTCGTCGGCGCGGTGACCCTGGGGACGGCGGTCTCGGCGGGCGCGCAGGCGGCGCCGCCCGGGGGCCCCGCCGCCCTCCGCAGCGAGCCCTTCACGCTGAAGGCGTACGACGGCCGCGAGCGGGCCGCCGAGCGCGTGCGCCTGACCGTGCCGGCCGATCCGGCGGCGCCGCTCCGGACCTTCGAGCTGGTATTCCTGAGGCTGAAAGGACCGACCGCGGCAGCGCGCCCGCCGATCGTGTTCCTGATGGGCGGCCCCGGTGTGCCGGCCACGGTGATCGCACCGATCCCACCGTACTTCACGCTGTTCTCGCGACTCGCCGAGGGCGGTGACGTCATCCTGCTCGACCAGCGCGGGCTCGGCGAGTCGTCGCCGAAGAGCGACTGCCCCGCCGCGACCGCGCCGCTGCCGGCCGGCCTGTTCGAAACGTCGGCGGCGCTGGTAGCCGCGTTCGCCGACAACTACCGCGCCTGCGCGGCGTCGCTCGCGCCGCGTGCGAGGCCCAGCGACTTCACCATCGAGCGCGTCGCCGACGACGTCGAGGCCATCCGTGCGGCGCTGGGCGTGCCGCAGGTCGACCTGCTCGGGTTCTCGTTCGGGTCACGGATCGCGCTCGAAGTCGTGCGCCGCCACCCGACGCGCATCCGCCGGATGGTGCTGCAGGGCGTCCTCGGTCTCGAGACGCTGCGGGCGCCGTCGCTCGACGACGCCGTCTTCACCCGGTTCGCGGGGATCGCCGAGGCCCAGGCGCAGGCCAAGGGGCTGGCACCGAGCCTGGCCCAGTCGGTGCGGCAGATCCAGCAGCGCGCCACGAAGGCGCCGATTCCGCTCACCATCCAGACCGTGAAGGGCGAGGCGCGGCCGCTCGCGATCGGCCGCGACGTCTTCGACGCGCTGATCCTCGCCCATCTCGCCGATCCGTCGATGGCCGCGGTGCTCACGACCGCGGCCGCCGAGGACTACAGCCTCCTCGTCCCCTGGGCGCAGGGTCTCTACCAGGATCTCGAGAATGGCGCGGGGTCGCTGATGGCGCGCGTACAGGTGTGCTCGGTGGCGAGCCCGGAAGCATCGCGCCGACGCGCCGCGCGCGAAGCGCCGACGACGCTCCTGGGCGAGGCGCTCGACAACCAGATGCAGGCACCGGCCTTCTGCCAGGTCTTCGGCGTGACACCGCCGTCGGCCCAGCCGGCGATCAGGAGCCGCGTGCCGACGCTGCTGATCAGCGGGACGCACGATCCGCGCACGCCGCCGAATCGTGCCGAGCAGACCAAACGGGATCTGGCGCTCGCCGAGCACGCGATCGTCCAGAACGGCGGCCACGAGCTGTTGCCGGTGCCGGAGGTGCAGACCCTCGTGCTCGCCTTCCTCGACAACCGGCCGGAGCGGATCCCGATCGCCACGGCGCCGCCCGAAGTCCGCACCATCGAGGAGGCGCGCAAGCCGCCCCGCCGCCCGGGCCGCTGACCGCTACAGCAGCGGCGCCACCAACAATGGCGCCGTTCTCGACCCTCGAAAGGGTTGCCGTGCTCGCCGACCTTCCAGCCGGCCAGGCTCGATCCGTCGGAAAGGGACGCACCCAGGCTAGACTCGCGACGTGCGTTGGCGCTGGGGCAGCCTCACCACCGGGTCGCGGTTCATGCGGACGATGCCCGTCCGCTCGCAGCTGCTGTTCTTCACCGCCACCTTCTTCATCTTCATGCCGGGCGGGCTGCTGACCGACGTCCCGGCCCTCGGCGCGACGCCGATCCCGCGCCTCGTCATCTCCACCGTGATCGCCGGGGCCACGTCGGTCGCGTACGTCCTCGTCGCGCGCTACGGCGCGCAGTGGATGGCGGTGCTGGCGCCGTTCCACATCTTCGGGGTCAACTGGCTCAACGGGCACATGCAGCCCATGGGCCCTATGCTCGCCGGCGCGCCGCTGCAGGCCCGCCTTGGCGCCGACGTGGGGTTGTCGGTGCTCTTCGTCGTCATCGGCTTCAGCACCTTCTCGGCCTTCGTCCGCCACGAAGGCGCGCGCTACGGCCGGCTGCACGCCGAGGTGGATCTGGCGCGGCAGATCCATCGCGTCCTCGTGCCGGCGCTCTCGACCCGGCTTGCCGGCGTCGAGGTGCGCGGCATCTCGGTCCCGAGCGGCGAAGTCGGCGGCGATCTCGTGGATCTCGTCGAATACGAGGGCCGGTGGACCGCCTACGTCGTCGACGTGTCGGGCCACGGCGTCGCGTCCGGGCTGCTGATGGGGATGGTCAAGAGCGCCGCCCGCGTCGCGCTCGGCGGCGGAGCGACGCTCGGGCCGCTGCTGACCCTCCTCAACCGGGTGATCTTCGACCTGAAGAGCCCGACGATGTTCGCGACCTTCGCCGGCCTGCAGTCGGCGGAAGGCGGGGAGCTCGAGCTGACCGTCGCCGGCCACCTGCCGATCCTGCGCCGCCGCGCCGGGACGCCCGCGGTCGAGGAGCTGACGATGGCACAGCTCCCGATCGCCATGTTCGAGGACACGGCCTACGAGGCGACGCGGGTGGCGATTGCGCCGGGCGACCTGTTCGTGATCCTGACCGACGGGTTGACCGAGGTGGTGAACGGGAAGGACCAGGAGCTCGGCCTCGATCGGCTGAAGGCGCTGATCGCGGCCCACGGCGACGAGGCGCTCGAGGCCATCGAGCGGCGGATCCTCGAGACGGCGCGTGCGCACGGCTCGCAGATCGACGATCAGTCGCTGCTGCTGGTGCGGGTCGCGTGAGGAAACCCGCTACGGCAGCGGCTTCACCATGATGTTCTTGAAGAGCACCTTGCTCTTCGGGTCGTGGCCCTGCAGCGCGAAGGTCCCGCTGGAGATCAGCCGGTCCTTCATGTCCGCCGGCCGCTGGACGCCCTCGGGCTCGGTGTAGTCGACGATCGTCTTGCCGTTCACGCTCGTCGTGACGTGCTTGCCCTGCACGACGATCTGCATCGTGAACCACTCGTTGTCCTTGGCCGGCGCCTCCATGTTGTCCTGCACGGAGTAGAGGCCCGCGGTCCGCTTCGGATCGGTGTGCGAGTTGTTGACCTGGACCTCGTAGCCCTTCGACGGCCAGCCGTCCTCCTGGTAGGCGGTGTGGAAGTAGACCCCGGAATTCGAGCCCGGCGTGGTCATCACGTCGGCCTTGAACTCGAAGTTCTTGAAATTGTGCTGGCCGACCGGACCGTCGTAGTAGAGGTGCGCGCGCGGCCCGTTGACGACGATCGCGCCGTCTTCGACCTTGAACGTGGCGGCGTTGGTGCCCACCTTCCAGCCGTCGAGGGTCTTGCCGTCGAAGAGGGAGATCCAGCCGTCCTTGGGCTTCTGCTGCGCGGGCACCGAGGCCGCGGCAACGGTCACGAGGGCGGCGCCGAGGAGCGCGGTCAGGCTTCGCATGCCGGGAGTCTAGCCCGAACCGCGCGCCGTCTGGATCGCGAACTATCCCAGCTTCCCGGTCTATCCGAGCTTGTAGAAGCGCACCGCGTTGTCGTGGAAGATCGCCTGCTTGTCGGCGGCGGTCAGGAACGGGGCCGCGTCGACGCCCTCCACCGCGACGCCGATGAGGTCGGGCCAGTACATGTGGTCCGAGCCGAACATCACGCGCTTGACGAACCCCGCCCGACGCAGGGCGCCGAGGTAGTTGTGGAACTCGTCGCGCGGCAGGCCCCAGCCGAGCGCGCCGAGATCCACGTGGACCTGCGGGTAGATCGTCATCAACGCCACGGTGTCCGCCAGGTAGGGCCAGGCCGCGTGCATGAGGTTCACGCGCAGCTTGGGGTGGCGGTTCAGCGCCTCCTCGATCAGCGAGGGGTTCCCGAGGCTGGCGCGGAAGCCGCGGCAGCACGGGTCGAACGACGTGCCCGGGGGCCCCATGCCGGTGTGCAGCGCGACCGGGATGTCGAGCTCCTCGCAGAGCGCCAGATACGGGTCGTAGATCGGATCGCTGAGGCTGCGGCCCGCGTACTGCGCCGTGACCTCCCCGAGGACGCGCAGCTTCCCGCTGGTGAACGCGTCACGCAGGACCGGGACCGGCGGCAGCGGCGTGTCTTCCGAGCCGCGGACACCCGCGCCGGCAATCAACGTGTCCGGAGCCCCGTCGCGCCAGTGGATCGCGGCCGCCAGGCGATCGCCGGTCCCGCCGCTGACCACGCCCTTCACGATGTTCAGGCGCGCCATTTCGGCCATGCACGCGATGCGGTGCGCCTCGCCGTCCTTGACGCCGGGCGGCTTGCCGGTGACCGGGTTGCCCAGCCCGGGATCGATGGCCTCCGCTGCGGGGTAGGCGTGCATGTGGACGTCGACGATCGGGCCGCGATACCGCGTCCGCGCGGACGCGGGTGTCGGCGCGGCGGGCCTGGCCGTCTGCGCCGCCAGGACACGACCGTCGACGCCGACGCGGGAACCGAGAGCGGCCACGCCGCCCCCGGCGACGAGAGACTGGAGGAGCTTCCGTCTGTTCATGGTGGGATCAGCGCAGCGCCGACAGGAACTCGACCAGGTCGCGGACCTCGCGCGGCTTGAGGATCAGGCCGAGCGGCGGCATCGCCGACACCGGATCGGTGCGCGAGGCGATTTCGGTCTTGGCGATCTTGCGTTCGGCCGGCGGCGTCCCGGCGAGGAGCACGACCTCGCCGTCGGACTCGCTCTTGAGCGTGCCGCTCACCGTCTCGCCGCCCTTCAGGGTCACGGTGACGAGGCCGAAGCCGGGCGCGATGCGCGCGTTCGGCGTCACCAGCGCCTCGACGATCTGAGCGCGCGTGATCGTGCTGCCGATGCGTGACAGGTCCGGACCGACGTCGGCGCCGCGGCCGCGGATCGTGTGGCAACGGGTGCACTCGGCGGCCGGGTTCTCGAAGAGCACGCGCTGGCCGGCCCGGAAATCGCCGCCCTTGGCCAGGCCGTCGGTGAACGCCTGGACGAGCGTGTCCGCGCGCTTGGCGGCGCGGTAGGCCTCGAGCGCCTTGGTCAGCGTCTCCGACCCGTCGGTCGTCGCCGCGTCGAGGAGATCGATCTGGAGCTCGACCGGGAACGACCCCGCGGTCAGCTCGCCGACGTAGCCTTCGAGCACCTTGCGCGACTCCGGCGTCTTCAAGCCGCCGAGCACCTCGAGGGCGCCCTGCTTCTCGCTCGTCGAGCCGTTGGTGTAGAGCGTCGCGAGCTGCTGCGCCTTGGCCGCGGCGGGCACGTTCAGCGACGGCAGGATCGCGATCGCGGCCCGCCGCACGGCCGGCGACTTGTCGGCGAAGGCGATCTGCATCAGCTCCTCGCCGCCGCCGGCCTTCATCGCCCGCAGCGCCTCGAGCGCCTCGAGCCGGACCTGCTGCGACTCGTCGGTCTTGAGCCACGCCAGCAGCGTCGGCGCCGCGCCGGTGGCGCCGGCACGGCCCGCGGCCTGCGCCAGCGCGATCTTGACGTTCGCCCCGGCGGTCGGCGGCACCGACGCGAGCAGCTTCTCGAGCGCGGCTTTCGCCGCCGCGCCGTCGCGCGAGGTCGTCGACGCCGGCTGCACCGCGAACGGCGTCAGGTAGGAGCCGTCGACGCGATCCAGCGGCGACGGATCGCTCCACACGCCGAGGATCGCCGCCGCTTCGATGCGGATCGGCTCCGGGCGCGCGGCGTCGGCCGCGACCGCGGCCACGCGATCGACCGCCTCGCGCGAGCCGACGCGCAGGTTGGCGTTGAGCGCGCGCCGCACGTAGGCCTCGCTCGTCAGCTTCGTCGTCCCGAGCGTCGCCGCGAGCGCCGGCACGGCGCCCGGGATCGAGCCGTCGTCGTTGATCACGCGGGCCGCGTCGGTGGCGATCCCCTCGTCGGCGTCGCCGAGGAACCTCGCGGCACCGGCGTGCTTCAGCCGTCCGAGCGCGATCAGCGCGGCCGTGCGCACGCCCTTCTTGGCGTGGCTCGCGAGCGCCTCGAGCGCCTTCGCATCGCCGATCGACGTCAGCGCGAGGACGCCGACCTGCTGCAAGTACATGTCGTGGCCGTCGTCGTCGGCCAGCATGTCGACGACCGCGGATGCGGCCGGCTTGTAGCCCGTGCGTGCGATCGCCTCGGCGGCGAAGTAGCGGGCGCGCGGCTGCGTGTCCATCAGGAGCGGCAGGAGCTTCGGCGCCAGCGAGGCTGCCTTCACGTCGCCGATCATGCGCGCCGCCTGGGCGCGGATCTCGCCGTCCGGGTCGGTCAGGAACTCGGCGAACACCGACGCCTTCGCGGGCTCCTTCCGCGCCAGCTGCGCCAGGCCCCACAGCGCGTGCAGCCGCGACAGGCCGCCGGTCTTCACCCGCGCCGCGGCGAGCAGCACCGCGCCGTCACCACGCCGCACGAGGTCGAACTGGGCCTTCTGACGGATCCGCATGTCGGCGTGCGAGAGCAGCGCCACGACGTCGGGCGTCGCCGCCTTGGCAAAGTCCTCGCCGAGCATCGACTGGACGTCCTTGCGGATCGCGCTCCCCGCCGTCGACGGCGTGTCCATCTTCCAGATCCGGCCCTTGTTCTTCGAGTCCCAGCCCTGGATCCAGTCGGTGACCCACAGCGCGCCGTCGGGACCGAAGCGCAGGCCGACGGCGAGGATCCCCTTCAGGAATTGCTGCTCGGGTCCCATCGCGAAGCCGGCGCCCTGCTCGTTCAGCGTGAAGGCGTAGATCCGCGCCGTCGCCGACGCGCCGCCGAAGCTCGTGACGAAGAAGTGCTTCTTCCACTGGTCCGACAGCGCCGTGCCCGGGTTGTAGACCATCCCCGACGGTCCGGCGTGCCAGTTGGCGATCGGCGCCAGGATCCGCGCCGTCTGGCCGGCGAACCGCGGCTTGAACATCTGCTCGTCGATCCAGACGTTGTAGCGGTTGTTCTTCGGGTCGGTGTACTTGCCGTACTGCCAGGTCGAGCGCCAGCCGGTCTCGGATCCGTAGGGCAGGTAGACGACGCGCTCCGATTCGCCCGGGTAGTCGCCGTCGTTGTCGACGCTGATCAGGTTCCCGTGATCGTCGAAGCTGAACTCCTGCAGATTGCGGATCCCCGAGGCGAAGACCTCGAAGTTCGAGCCGTCCGGATCCGAGCGCATCACGGCGCCGCGGTTCGGGTACGCCCACGTCTTGCCGGCGCGATCGACGACGTTGAGCCCCATGTCGCCGACCTCCCAGTAGAGCCGCCCGTCGGGGCCCATCATCACGCCCGAGGATCCGTGACCGCCGAACGCCGGATGCACGTTCATCCCTTCGGCGATCGTCGTCACCTGGTTGAAGTGGCCGTCACCCTTGGCGTCGTGCAGGCGGTAGACGCCGGGCGGGACGGTGACGATCAGGTCGTTGTCGGCCTTGATGATGCCGCCGACGGTGTCCCACACCGGATCGGCGTTGAAGCCCTCGAAGAGGGTCTCGGCTTTGTCGGCGATGCCGTCGCCGTCGGTGTCCGTGACGCGATAGATGCGCTCCTTGAACTCGGCGAGGTCCCTGATGTCGTGGACGCCGTCGCCGTTCGCATCGGGGATCCAGCCGTTCTTGGCGCTGTTCGCCGGCGACATCACGCCCTGATAGAAGTGCAGGAGATCGGCCGGCGTCTTCAGCGTGTGCGCCGTCGTCATCCAGTCCTGGTGCCCGCGGATGTCGAGCGGCAGGTTGTTGCGCTGCGTGCCGGCGACGTAGACGGTGCCCTGCGCGTCGACCTCGACCGCCACCGGATCGGCGATCAGCCCGTCCGGCGCCCACAGCTTCAGCTCGACGCCCTCGGGCATCTCGACCGCCGCCGCGGTCCGACCGGCGGTCGCGAGCTTTGCGGCCTCGGCCTTGTCGAGCGTGACGAGCATCGGGCGCGGCGGCGCCGGGCCCACCTGCCCCTTCAGCAGCACGCCGGACGCGACGGCCGCGATGGCGAGCGAAACGACGAACAAGGGGCGTCGGAGCATCTCTTCCTCTATGCGGGGTTAGTGTTGGCCGCCCGGGGGCTTGGGCGAGCCGAGCTTGCCGGCGATGCGGGTCGCCTCCTCGATGGCGCGGGCGAGCACCGAGCGAATCTTGCCGTCCTCGAGCATCAGCAGGCCGCCGATCGTGCAGCCGGCGGGCGTCGTGACGTCGTCGCGCAGCGCGGCCGGGTGCCGTCCGGAGGTCTGCACCATGCGCGCGGCGCCGAGCGTGGTCTGCGCGACCAGCGCGAGCGCGAGGTCGCGCGGCAGGCCGACGCGGACACCGGCGTCGGCCATCGCTTCCATGATCAGGTAGTGATAGGCAGGACCGCTGCCCGAGAGCGCCGTGATGGCGTCGAAGTGCTTCTCCTCGGTCTCGACCGTCGCGCCGACGCAGGCGAAGATCCGACGTGCGAGATCGACGTGCGCCGCGGTGGCGCGCGGCCCGCGGCATGACCGCGGTCTGCCGCGGTCATGCCGACGCCGACGACGCACGGGGTGTTCGGCATCGCCCGCACGATCGGGTTGCCCGCTTGACCAGCAGAAGGCGGGCCGAGCATGGCGGCGAGCTCCGTCGAGCCGACGCCGGCCGCGATCGAGACGATCAGCGCGTCGGGCCTGAGGGTGCCGGCGGCCGCCAGCGTCGCCAGCGCGGCGGGGGCCTGGGCCGGCTTGACGCAGAGGACGAGCACGGCAGCGGAGGCCAGCCGATCGCGGATGTCGGGCGCGACCGGGACGCCGAGCTCGGCCGCGACCTCGCGGCAGGTCTCCTCGGATCGCGAGGTCCCCCAGACGCGCGCGGGCGGAATCGCGCCGGCGGCCAGCAGGCCCTTCAGGATGGTGCAGCCCATCACGCCCATGCCGACGACACCCAGCGTGTCGTCGCCGGCGAGCGGGACGCCTTGTTCGGCGTGGCGATGGTCGGGGGCAGCGGTGGCGTTCATGATCGGCCGATCTCCCGGAGCCGGGTCGCCAGGCTCCTGGCGTCGAGGCTCGCGAACGGCACCCGCGCGAGGTGCGACAGGCGGCGGCGCAACACGGTATACGTCTCGCGGAAGGCCTGGCGCTTCCGATCGTCGCCGCCCTCGACGGCGGCCGGATCCGGCATGCCCCAGTGCGCGGTCGCCGGATGACCCGGCCAGACCGGGCAGACCTCGGCGGCGGCCTCGTCGCACATGGTGAACACGAAATCGAGGTGCGGCGCGTTCGGCCCCTCGAACTCGTGCCAGCTCTTGCTGCGCAGCCCGGCGATCGGGAGCCCCTTCTCGGTGAGGACCTCGATCGCGAACGGGTTGACGGCGCCGCGCGGATGACTGCCGGCGCTGTAGGCGATGAACCGGCCCTGGCCGACGACAGGATCGTTCAGCAC